>SPKZ01013870.1_pt1 | contig 17155 bp, 18 predicted proteins | sample 2456571 | NCBI WGS metagenome assembly SPKZ01 (sample SAMN11192286, study PRJNA482655) | marine metagenome | biome: ENVO:00000447; feature: ENVO:00000244|ENVO:00000211|ENVO:00000569|ENVO:00002023; material: ENVO:00002151; isolation source: ocean water from marine abyssalpelagic zone ...
GCCCGAACCTCCTTCCCCACCCGTGCCAGGATCTCTGCCGCCTATGCCACCCGAGCCGGCTTCTCCGCCGGTTCCCCAGCCACCAACGCCGCCGTCACCGCCGGTCCAAAACCCGCCGTAGCCGTAACCTCCGGAGCCAGCTTCCCCACCGGCCCAGTAGCCACCGTAACCGAATCCTCCAGAGCCGGCGTCTCCGCCAACCGAAATTCCAGCGTCAGCCGAGTCGCCCGTTTGACCCGAGCCGTTAAGGCCGGATGGGAACGTGCGTCCGCAACCTACCACCCACGCCAAAAGCAGCGCTTGAACAAGCCTCTCGTGGGACATAAGGGCGCGCATGGATAAGCAGAAGATACCGCCTTCGATGCTTGCATGCCAGAACGGCATACCAGAATGGCTACCGGGACACCGAGACCTCGCGAACTTAGCCTCTACCCAATCCGCTTAGCCCAATCCGCTTAGCCCAATCCGCTTAGCCCAATCCGCTTAGCTAAGAGTGACCTGAGTGAGCAACGGCGGTGCCCCAGTACGAAAAATGGATATAAGATAAAGGCTTATGGTGCAGGTGATTGCCCTGACTCCCTTGGCTAGCAGCCAGTTTCTGCTAGGAGCCGAGGCCATGCTTGAGCAGGCCGTCCTCCCGTGTGGATTCCTCTGCTCTGTCGCGTTGCTGTTGCGCGCTTGGGCACTGCGAGAACGTTCCGAATCTCTCGCCTGGCTAATCGGTTGGCTCGCGGCCGTCACAGGCTACGTCTTGATCAGCCGAGTGCTGCTCGGCGTGGCTGTGCTTGCCCTCGCCGATGGAAGCCAAGACGCCGCCGAGCTCAGAACCCTACCCAGCTTCTTGGGTGCTCTGTCGCTCGTCGGAACCGTCCTGCTCCTTGCCGCGACGATCGGGCTGCGCAAATTATTGCGTGGGCGAGCCGTCCCAGGCACTCAGTCAGTGCGCTTCACCGATTTCTGTGGAGCCGCCGGATTGCTGAGCATCGCCCTGGCGAGCGTGCTCATCGCGTTCATGCCCTACGCCATTCCTCCTGTCCTACGCAGCAACGCCGAGCTGATGCGCGAGGCGGTGAAGAGTCAGAACGCAGCGACGGACGAACGTTTCCTGCGAAACGCTTTCCGAAAAGTCGTGCCCCCCGCTGGATGGGAGCTGAAACAACGCCAGATGGATCGCGAGGCGCTGACTCACTACCTGCTCGACGAGTATCCGGACGACCCGAGTTGTTTGTCCTGGCTAGCCGAACTGGCGAGACACAATGGCAGCCGTTCGCGCCAGGTGATTCATACGTGGTTCGGACATCCTGAACTTAGCTTTCACGAGCGTTCCGGACTCGCCGATCTACTCGCTTCCCTCAAAGATCCCGATGGCCTTCCCACCATCGCCAAGTTTGCGCTCGACAAAAATTACGGCACTGCCGATAAGCCCATCGAGTTCCAGGAGCGACTGACGCTGCTTGCCTCCATGGAGGCGCTCCAGCCCGGAGCGCGGGTGGACACCTCCAAAGCGCTGCTTCGTGGCACGGACACTGCCGAGGGCGACCCCATCGCGCTCGCAGCTGCCTCCTATGTGCTCGCGTCCAACCGTCCGGGCGACCACGGCGCCGTTGAGGACTACTTCAAGCTCAAAGTGGCCGACAAATATCCGTTCAACGACTTCATCAACGAGCTCCCTCGGCTGTACCAGGCGGACCACCCCATCGGCGTCAACTTCGTCAAGGGATTCAAAATTCTCGCCAGAGACATGCTGAGTCATCATACGGCCATCACGCGGGTGCGGGCCTGCCTCTGGCTTATTTTGCGCCCGGAACTACACGGAAATAACTACCGTTTTGGCACCGCGGATCCAACGTCGACCCCCTGCGAAAAACTCCGAGGGACCGATTGGAAAGCCCACCTGAGGACCATGAGGCGAACCGTCTTTCACGAAGCCGCAGACGCTGAGATCGCTGCTGAAGAAGCGGCGGAGTTGGCGGAAGAAGCGGCGGAGTTGGACGGCGGTGCGGGCGACGGCGGCGTTGCCGACAGCACCACGGACCCAGCGACTGCCGCTCCCTAACGACGGCAACAGCTAGCAACGGCGGCGATTAACGACCGCCCTTACTCCGGTTCGGACGGACACTCTGAGGGATGCCGTCTCGTGCCCCGCTCCACTCCGGAAGCCACTGATGAGGCGTCGGCGGGTAAGCGGGTTTAGCGAAAATGTAACCTTGCCCGTAAGGCGCTCCGGAATCCTGAATGGCTCGCAGCTCGCCCTCGGTTTCGATGCCCTCGCAAACCACCAGCGAGCCAAGCTCCGTACAAAGATCGACGAAATAATTCAGTCGCTCACGCTTCTCTCGATCCTTGTCCAATCCCACGATCATGTCGCGATCCAGCTTCACTACGTCGGGCTCAAGATCCAACACCCGGAAGATATCTGAGTGACCCGCGCCTAAATCGTCCACGACCATTCTGGCACCCACGCGCGAACAGATGTCCTTCAACACGTCGACGGACAAGGTCGGGCGACTGAAGGCGGCGACTTCCGTGATTTCGATAAAAACGCCAGCGCCGTGAAAACCAATGGGATCGTCAGGCCGGACTAGCCACCGCTCATTGAGTTCGTTCGGGTGAATATTGATAAACATATTCACGTCGGTATTGCGGGCGAAGGCGACATCTCGAATGAGCCGCCCCAATCGGCCACAGCAGTACTCCTGCTCGGCCGCCGCCAACAAATCGGGAGGATAGCGAAAGGCATCATGGCGACACCGCACCAACGCCTCTTGGGCGAACAACTTGCCGGTCGACAATTCCACGATGGGCTGGAAATGGATGTCGATGTCCGCCGGGCGTAAATCGCGCACGCGCGGTGTCCCGCCCACCGCCTGCATCGCCGGCGCGGACTTCGACCACATAACCCCGTCGGGGCGATTGATCTTAACCATTGTCGCCGTCGCTGTTCACCCCGTCAGTCTCCGCATCCAGCTCTCAGCCTACCCTGCCCCCAGAGCGAGTGGTACCCCATGCTGGAAACGGCCGAACAGGGTGCGAAATAACCCTTCCCCTCTCTGCCAGGGGATCGGCTAGATTTCCCCACACTGTTCCGTGCCTCTGCACCGACCCCACCCCGCCCAATCCCCCTTTCCTGGGAGTCTCTGGGGGATCGTCCTGGTGGCCGCTGGGCTCCTGGGCTGCCAACTCAATTCCTCGGTGGCCCGTCCGCCCCAAGCCGAGGAAAATCCGGCGCCCTCCTCAGGAGAGCCCGAGGATAGCTATTTGACGACCGCGGCTCCACCCCAACCCGGCCCCGCCGCAGCCCCTCCGCCCGCCGACGCCGCTCCCCCGCCGGCGACGCCGACACTCTCCAGCGCTCCGCTGGACACGCCTCATTGGGCTCCCGAACGAGACGACGCAGAGATTGAAAGCATTGCCGCGGAACTGTGTCGCTCGCTGAAACCGAAGCAGCGCCTGCTACTCGAGTTCAGTGCACCCTGGTGCACGGATTGTCGACGTCTCAAACAAATGGAGCGACAAGAGCCATTGCGCAGAGCTCTCGCTAGATGGGCTCGGCTAGAAATCAACGTCCGGGACTTCGAGAAAAACGACCGGTTACTCCGTGCGTTCTCGGTTCGCAGCATCGCCCACTGGGTCGCGCTCCAAGGTGGTCAGTGCGAAAAATCTCTAGCTAATTGGCCTCGGCTGGACTCTCGCAGCGTCGAACCGACGACCCAGGGCGCGAGTACACCGGACGAGATCGCCAACTGGTTAGACAACGCCCTGAGATAACATCGGCTCCGGGGCGCAGGGGGCCGGCACGGTTCAGTAGCTCAGAGAGGACCGTCAGGGCGGCCGTGCACAAACTGGGAAACATAGGTATCCCGAGACGATCTCGCTTCATCCACCGTGCCGTCAAAGATGAGTTCGCCCTCGTACATCATGCCCACACGATCTACTACGCTCAGCAGTCGGTCTAGATCGGTCGACACCATCAACACGGTACTGCCTGCCTCTTGTTGTTCCCGTCGCAGCAGGTCAAAAATTTTCTGGCTGGTAACAGGATCGAGACCTGCCGCCGGCTCGTCATAGAGCTGTACAGGAGCGCCCGTGATGGTCGCGCGAGCCAAACCGATTCGCTTTTTTTGACCGCCGCTCAAGTTGGCCGGAAAGCGAGCTTCAAAGCCACTCAAGCCCACTCGCTCCAGGCGCTCCGCCACCATCTCTTTGACTTGGTCATACTCAAGCTCAAAGAGGCGCTTGAGCGGAAAGGCTATGTTTTCCGCTACGGTCATGAAGTCGAACAGAGCGTTGTTTTGAAACAACATGCCAAAGCTCATACGAAAGGCCTGCAGCCCCGTTTGATCGAGAACGGTCAAATCCTGTCCAGCCACAGACACCGAGCCGGCATCCGGCTTTACCAAAAGCGCCGCGCTCTTGAGCAGCACGCTCTTGCCCGATGCCCCCGGTCCCATCAGGCCGTACAAACACCCGGTGGGGATGCTCAGATTGATATTCTTCAACACAGGCTGGGCGAAAGTCTTCCGCACACCTGACAGCTGAATCATCGCGTCTGCGGGGCTCGCGGAACTGGCGGGTACCGACTGCGACCCCGGGGAGTTGGAGTCCCGCATCGCAGGCGGTCGGATGGAGTCCCTGAGTTCATCGGGCAGTACATGCAAGCCGGGAGCCTCGGGCCGAGAAGACTGCACTCCCGTGCTCGGCGTGCCCCGCGCGCTAGGCGCTCCTCCAGACACGGGCGATCTCTGCGAGATAGGACCGCTGCCAACACCCGATCGGTCGGAACTGACCCCAGATTTAGCTCTCATGCCAGGAGGTTGTAGGGACCCCTGGAGCGCGCTCGGTACGCTCGCCCCGCTCGAAAACTGAAGGGTCGGCGCACTCCGAGTGATGGGTGCTTCGATTTCGTCGGCGACGGATATGGGCACTTCCCGAGTCCCTGCGCTGGGCGTCGACGATTCACGTTTGGTGATCACCGGGGCCGATAGCGTGACAGGTCCCGGCTTTGACGGCGGGCTAGACGAGTCCGAAGGGCACACGGGCCAAGGATAGCATCGCGGGACCGAATCCCTGAAACGCCGCCACAAATCGCGCGCATTAACGATTGCACCTCGCCCCGAAACTAATTATACACCCGGTCAATATACAGCCCCATGGACTACACCGACCAGATCGTAATCGTCACCGGAGCCTCCGCGGGCATCGGCCGGGCGACGGCTCTTGCCTTCGCCCGACGCGGAGCCATCGTAGTCGCCGTCGCGCGACGGCAAGGGCGGCTGGCTGAACTCATCGCGGAATGCCAAGAGCACTCCCCGAAGTCGATGTACCTCGCAGGCGATCTGGGGACCCGGGAATTCGCCTATCGAATCATCGATGATACGGCTGAGCGCTTCGGAAGGGTCGACGTGTTGATCAACAATGCTGCGGTCCCGGTCCACCAGAATTTTTACGACATCACAGTCGAACAAGCCGAGCGGGCGATTCAGGTCAACTTCATGAGCGTACTGTGGACAACCTTCGCGGTCGTCCCTTACATGCTCAAACAAGAGTCGGGATCTATTATCAACATCTCGTCCTTCGCTAGCAAAGTGGTGCCCCCCTTTGAGGCGGTCTACGCCGCATCTAAGGCTGCCATCAATGGTCTGACCGAAGGCCTATGGAATGATCTAGCTGGCTCCAACATTCACGTCGGTCTAATTTGTCCCGGGCCCTTCGACACTGAGATGTGGGACAATCGAGATACTCAGACCGGTTACGAGGGCAAACGATATCCACCGAGCCTGATGGTGAGAGCGATATTTCGCTCCATCGAAAATCGCGTGCTGGAAATGGTCGTTCCCGGAACGGATCCAGGAATGCTCGCCGCCCGATTCCTGCGCGTCACATTCCCGGGAATACTCCGACGAGGAATGGCTCGTATGGACGGCGTACCGGCAGAAGCCATCAAAAAAGCACGCGCCCTCGCGATTCTCGGAAAACGGCTCGGGGAGCGTTAGCCCGTCGTCGGCTTCAACGGGACAGCCCCGTCAGTCAGCGGGCTCGTCGCGAAATCGAATCGGCCCGTAGTTTTCGGGGCGAAGCCCGGAGACGTTTTCGTAGAAAGCACGAATCTCATCCATGTCCTGGCGCACATTGCCGGTGAGATATACCAAGGGACCCAAGCCTCCCTCCTTCTTTCGATAGTCGAGAAAGCCCAAGGACACCGGGACCTGTGCTTTGTAGGCCATCCAATAGAAGCCGCTCTTCCAATACTCCGAGCGACCTCTCGTGCCTTCAGGCGGGATGGCCAGGTTGAGACGGTCTCGCGTTTCAAACTGATCGACCATTTGCTCGACCATTTTCTGGCTTCGGCGGCGATCGATTGGGATGCCACCGATGGCGCGAAAAAAAGGTCCCAAGGGCCCGACAAATAGAGTGTGTTTGCCTATCCAAGAGACCCGCATGCCGAGGGCTGTCGCGGCACCGAGCAGATAAAATAGATCCCAGTTGCTCGTGTGTGGCGCCGCGATCACAACGAAGTGCGACTCCGCCGGCAGTTCTCCCGTGACCCGCCAACCCAAGCGTTTCATCATCCACCGGGCGAATCGCTGCACGCCCTAATGTGTCAGGTCATCCGCTCGATCGCTAGCCCCCGTATTCAGCTGGGGCCACGTCGGGCATCGGGCTTGTTTCCGCGCCCATGGCTTGATATCCACGGCGGATGTACACCCACGTTGTATCGTTCAAGTTCCGTGCGCCCTCAGACATGGAACGGGGAGCGAAAATGCTCCGGGCCATGGAAGGACAAATCCCGAGTCTGCGCTCGATCGAGGTGGGACTCAACGACTTGAAGGGCGACGACAATTTTCATCTCGTGCTGATCACGCGCTTCGATTCTCCGGAGGGGCTCCAGGCCTACAAGGTGCACCCAGTGCATAAAGAGGTGATCACGTTCTTTAAAGAAGTGACGACCGATAGAGCACCGGTGGATTTCCCGTCAGCCGACCCGGGCTAGATGCAGTGACTCGCTCGAACAGGCTAGGCCTAGAACCGCCCCTGCAGAGCGGCTCCCCAATTATCGCTGGCGACCACCGGCGACAGAATCGCCGATGTCCCGTCCCCGGAGTCTCCGCTCCAGAGGTAGAGACCAGTACCGACCGATATCACTCCGAGACCGCCGGCGACGGCACCCACTAACATCCAGTCTTTGGATTCCTCCTGGTAGCCCTGCGCCTCGTCGTGCTGCTGTGACTCACAACTTCCGCCCGGACACGCTTCTTCAACCCGGGAGCTCCGATCCCAGGCGAGCACGCCGCCGACCAATCCTACCAACACGCCGACACCGCCCGCAGCGATCAAGACATAGGCCGATACCGGAGTGTCGGACACGGACGGGGGCGCTGACGGCGCTGAGTCACCAGCTCCCGTTGCAAGCTCCGTCTCGGAGGACGCCGGTAGTGGATCGCCCGGGACCACTTCTATCTCTACACGTTGTCCCTCCACTAGCGACACCGCATAACGTCGTGGGGAATATCCTGGCGCACTCACTACCAAGTCGTAGTGGCCCGGGTTCACCGGGAGAGCCACGCCGAGGCTCGCACCTCCTAGAGTTTGGTCGCCGAGCTTTAGCTGCAATCCGTCCGGGGCTCCCGGCGCGGCATTGACCGTCAGCCAGGGCAGTCGCGGCGCGACCTTTTTCCGTAAGGATGACGCCAGCCGAGCGCGGCCGTCCGATCGCGCCACGCTGTCAATGACCTGCTGGTAATGTTGCCAAGCCTCGGTGATCTCGCCAAGCTGCTCTTCACAGACGGCGATGTTCAGCAGGGTACCGGGCGCGGGGTCCAAGCGATGCGACTCTCGGAAGCGTGCACAGGCGGCCCGGTGCTCCCCGGCTTGCGCAGCTTGGCGTCCAGCACGAAACAGAGCCTCGGCCGTGGCCGATCCGCCCGCTTGAGCCACGCCCGACTGCAAGAATAAGAACAACACCCATAAGAAATTAATGCTGATGAGGTTTCGCAGGACCCGACGCTATCACCGGGACAGCGGGAGCGCCAAATGCATCACCAGCGAATGTCGAGAGGATCGCGGGCTGCAGGGGCAGTGACCGGCACCGTTTTTGGCTGCGGGGGCGGCGCTGCTTTCGGTCGAGTCTGCGGCTTTCTGAATGTCGCGACCGGCTTCCGTTTAACTGAAACCCGCTTGGGTTTCGGTACAATCGCAGGTTTTTTAAGGGTAGGGGCTGGCAACACGATTGGTTTTCGCGTCGGGGCCTTGAGCTCGTGGTCCTCCGCACTCGGCACAGGCGCTGACACAGACGGCACTGGAGAAACAGCAGGTGTCGGGAGAACCTCGACCGCCTGGCGGCCGGTCGGGACCGGAAGCTCGACAGCCGACGCTGCGGCGGCCGCGCCATCACCCTCGACATCGCCACCACCCGAAGTCAGCGCTGCCACCGCTCCGAGCACCAGCATCGTCAAGCCGACACCAGTGGCGGCCATGACACTCCGCTTGCCCTTGGGTGGAACGGAGCCCAATTCAGTCGCAGCCGAGGTGTTCACACTCAGCGCCCCACCCTGAGTGAGCGTGGAACTCGACGGATCGCGATGCGGGCTCGACCCCACTCGCGGGCCGCTCAAGGGTCGAAAACTCGGACGCAACACGATTCCCAGCTCCTGGGCGGCGTCGCGAACTGCCACTTGCATCTCGTACGCGTCAGCAAAACGGTCCTTCTTCTCGAAGGGCAAAGCTCTGTCCAAAATCGTAACCAACTGAGAACTTGCCTGAGGAGACACCGTTCGGAGCGAACGAGCCGGCGTTACCATTGCCAAGCCCAAAGCCTCATTCCGCGTGGTGGCTTCGTGCACGGTCTGACCCGAGACAAGCTGAAAGAATGTCGCGGAAAGCGCCCAGATATCACTCTGGCCGTCGACTTCGTCCCAACGACCACGAGCCTGCTCCGGCGCCATGAACCCGGGCGTGCCCATCAATGTCCCGTACTCAGTTTTTACAGTAAGACCGGCGACATCTTCGTGAAGGGTCGCAATGCCAAAATCCAGGAGCTTGATGCGCCCTGTCTCCAACAGAAAAATATTGTCGGGTTTGATGTCCCGATGGAAAATCCCAGCCGCGTGAGCAGCGCCCAATGCGTCGTGGCACTGATCTAGGTAGTTGAACGCCAGCTCCTCAGAGAGAATGCCCCCGGACTCGATATCATCGGAGAGCGTGCGACCGCGCAGCAGTTCCATGACCAAGAACGGAGCGCCGTCTTCGGAGATATCATCGTCCTGAATCTCGACGATGCCCGGATGTTCCAGAGCGTTGGCAGCGTAGGCTTCCCGGCGAAAACGCTTGATCTGAGTGTCCGTGGCAGAGCCACCTTTGTGCAGCATTTTGATGGCACAGCGCCGACCCGTCCGATGGATGGCCAGATACACGGCTGCCATGCCGCCCACGCCAAGCAATGCCTTAAGCGTGTACTTACCGTTAAGCGTTGTGCCAATGCGGGCTTCGATCGCCGCTAGGAATTCGTCGTCGTCCTCCACGCCGGATTATCCTGACACTTTTGCGGGCCGTCGACGCCGGCGGGCTTGTGACAAAGGTGAGCTCTGATACAACTCCCGTCATGGGAGAATTCTTGTATCGCCCCCGGGTGTCAGAATTGGACCGAATCCGCAGAAAAGCCCCTTGAAGCCGTGAAATCGAACACCACTGAAATAGAGGACCAGCCTCCCTCACGGCGAATAGAGGAGAAATCCCTGGGGTTGCATGTGGTGGTTTCCCCGGACACAGCTAGACTCGGCCGAGTCATCGAACTCGACGATACCCTGATCCCCATCGGACGTGACACTGGAGGTAACAACAGCATCGCCGATCCGCGGCTTTCCCGGACACACTTTCGAATTTCCTATGACGGCCGCTCCCGCGCCTTTCGAATCGCCGACGCCAAGAGTCGCAATGGCACCTTCGTCAACGGAATGCGGCTGGAACCCGAATCCAAAGACGGCACGGTCACCTTGTGCGACTGCGACGTCATCCGCGCCGGTAACTCGCTGTTCATATTCAGCCCCACCGACGGCGCGGAGAACCGAGCCTCTTGGCTCCAGCGGATCGGGCAGAGTCCCCAGAGTGCGATGATCTACGGCAAGACCGGCGTCGGAAAACAGCGCCTTGCCGAGCAGCTGCACAAAATCAGCGGGCGACAGGGGGAGCTGATCTCAGTCAACTGCGGAGCGCTGCCCAAACAACTCATCGCCTCCGAACTTTTCGGACATGTAAAGGGAGCGTTCTCCGGCGCGACAAGCCCCGAAAAGGATTTTTCAGAACCGCACATGACGGGACGCTGATGCTCGATGAAATCGGGGACTTACCCCTCGATCTGCAACCAGCACTGCTGCGGGTGTTGGAAGAAGGGAAAGTGCGCGCCGTTGGTTCCGACACCGAGATCGCCGTCGACGTGAGAGTGATCTCGGCGACTCACGTTGATATTCACAGCCGCATCGAAGCCGGTACCTTCCGATAAGATCTCTACGGACGGCTCGCTCAATCGAGCTTCACTCTGCCCGCCCTGCGAGAACGACGCGAGCAAATCATTCCCCTCGCCCACGTCTTCGCCGATCAGCTGGGCAAGACCTTGCAGATCAAGCTCGAGGCGGCCGAACGCCTCTGTTGCTATGACTGGCCACTGAATATTCGCGAGCTAAAATCGGTGTTCAGCGAGTTCTTCGCCCTCGCTGATCCCAATGAAGCGCTAGGCGTCAGCTACCTACAGCGAAACAAGCCGCAGATCGCAGGTTCTACGGACGAGCGCGTCACCCCCGCACCAAACTCCCCCGGGCTGTCGTCGTCGATTCCGAACAGGCACGAGCTGGAGAGCCTACTCTCTGACCACGCAGGCAACGTGAGCGCAGCCGCTGACGCCGTTGGTAAACCTAGAGCGCAGCTCTACCGGTGGTTCAAGCGAGCTGGGCTCGATCCCGCGCGCTATCGCCGCTGATCGGATACCGCCGTGCTGATCGGGACAAGATCCCAGAAAAGCTAGAACGCCCCGGCCTCTCCAAGTCTGCACAAAGCAACTAAGCCCGACGTTCGCCGGGCCTAGTTGCTTGTTTTGGAACTGACAGCCGCAGTCTAGCAGCCCCGCTCAGACGCGTTCGATGATGGTCGCGACGCCCATGCCGCCACCGATGCATAGCGTGATGAGCGCCGTGGACTTGTCCTGTCGCTCCAGCTCATCAAGAGCGGTGTTGAGCAACATGGCGCCTGTGGCACCGAGGGGGTGACCCAAAGCGATAGCGCCACCGTTCACGTTGACCTTGCTGGGATCGATTCCCATGCGCTTGATGGTATTGATCGGCACACAGGCGAAGGCTTCGTTGATCTCCCAGAGATCGATGTCGGAGACCTTCATGCCGGCCTTCTTCAGAGCTTCTTCGGAAGCCGGGGTCGGTGCCGTCAACATGATGATGGGCTCTGCGCCCTTGGTGGCCATGGCGCGAATCTTCGCCCGCGCCTTGAGGCCGCTACTTTTAATGTAGGCCTCGGATGCCAGAAGAATGGCAGCGGCTCCGTCGACCACTCCGCTGGAATTGCCGGCATGATGCACGTGATTGATTTTGCCCGCCTCGGGGTACTTGGCGAGAGCGATCTCGTCCATGGTCTCGCCGTTGGGGCCGAGCGGTGCCGAACCCATTCCGACGAACGACGGCTTGAGGCCGGCGAGCTTCTCGGCAGTAGTGCTGGGACGCGGGTGCTCGTCTTTTTCGAGAGCGACTTTGCCGTCGTTGTCCAACACGGGGAACATGCTCTTGGCGAAGCGGCCATCTTGAATGGCGACGTCTGCTTTGCGCTGACTCTCAGCGGCGAACGCGTCCACCTCTTCGCGGCTGGTGCCATCGAGGGTCGCGATCAAGTCGGCGCTAATTCCCTGAAGCACCTGGAAGGTATGCTCCCGGAGCTTTTCGTTGTTGCCGTCCATGCCGCCGCCGTCAGCCCCTAAGGAAACGCGTGACATGCTCTCTACACCGCCACCGACGACGAGATCTTGCATGCCACTCATCACACCCATGGCTGCAAAGTTGACCGCCTGCAGACCGGAGCCGCAAAAACGATTGAGGGATACGCCGGTCACCGTTTGGGGCCACTGAGCCGCGAGTACTGAGTTACGAGCAATGCAGGCGCCCTGGTCCTTGACCTGAGAGACGGTGCCGGCGACAAAGTCTTCGACGTCCTCTTTCTTTAGATCGGTACGCTTAGCGAGCTCGTTCAGCGTCTGCCCCATGAGCTCTTGGGGGTGAATGCCACTGAGGGCACCGACCTCGGCTTTGCCGCGACCGCGGGGAGTTCGAACTGCGTCAATGATGAATGCGTCGGCCATGCCGTATATCCTCCGTTAATATCCGGGCGAAACTTAGTTTCTCAGGCTACCTACCGCAAGCCCTGCGCCCCTACGGCCAGCGATCCTGTCCGCTAAAGTCGGCAACCCCAGGCCGGGAGACCACCAGAACCCCTTTTTGGTCTGCTTCCCGTCAGCACGAGCTGAACGCCACACCAGTTTCGGCACAAAACGACAACGCCCCAGCCGAGGGGCTGAGGCGTTGCGATCGGCGATGGCTCACCGAGCATTGGTCAGGGCGGTACTAACGGGCCAGCTCTAGCGAGAAAGCACCGTTACGCAGCTGACTCCCGGGAAACCGTACACATGGGTGTAACCGGCCTTGGGATGGTTCGGAACCTGACGGCCCGTCGCATCACCTCGAAGCTGTAAGGCCACTTCGTAGATTTGACGCAGACCTGAGGCCCCGACCGGCTCGCCGTTGGCGAGCAAGCCGCCGTCCGTGTTGACGGGGATCTTGCCTTCGATTTTCGTTTGGCCTTCACGGATGAGCTTCTCTTGCTCGCCGTCTCTACAGAAGCCATTCTCTGCCATGTGCATGATCTCGTGGCCGACCTCAGTGTCCTGAAGCTGGGCGACACCGATGTCCTCGGGGCCTACACCGGCCTTTTCGAACGCGGCCTGGGAAGCCTGTACGGAAGGCGCCAGCAGCCTCGCGGTCGGCGTCGCCGGGGCGAGCACCTCGAAGGAGCCGTGCAGCCGCGTCTTGAAGACGTTCGCTTTCACGTAGATGGGCTTGGTCGTGTACTTCTTCGCGACGTCGGCTCGGCAAATCACCACGGCCGCCGCTCCCTCACTGGGTGAACAGAAGTGGCGCTTGCGCAGCGGGTTCGTCACCATCTGACTGTTGGCGATCTCATCGAAGCTGAGGGCCTTACGGCGCCATGCCTGCTCGTTGCGCGAGCCGTTTTCGAAGGCCTTTTGGGCACAGAGGCTCAGACACTCGTCGGTGATGCCGAAGTCGTGCATGTAGCGCATGGTCTTCATGGAAAAGAACTGCGGGTTCACGGCCAAGCCGGTGTTGCCGTACCACTCCGGCAAACCCAAACCCGCCATGGTGCTACCGACCGAGAACGCACCGCGGGGGTGTTTGTCCATGCCCACCGCAATGCCGATATCTCCATCGCCGGCGAGGATGCCGTTGGCCGTGGTGCGCATCAGGTTACCGCCGGTGGCACAACCGTTGAACAGGGTCGTGAACGGGATGCCCGTCAGGCCCATGTACTTGATCATGGTGTCCGGCTGGATCACTTCCAAGCTACCGGCGCACGCCAAGTCGACGTCTTTCCAGTTAATGCCGGCGTCTTTCAACGCCATGTTCGCTGCCATCACACCCATTTCGATGGTGGTGGCTTCGTGGCGGCCGAAGGGGTGGAGACCGATTCCGATGATTGCAATATCGTCGCTACTCATGACTTTATCTTTTCGTTGATGTCAGCTTCAGCTGGCGGGCTGGAAAACAAATGTCATGACGTCGTTGCCATCGGCGTCCGTGCGGTACTTTTCGATGCCAAGTTCCATCGTCATGCCGATTTTGAACAGCTTCTCATCGTTGATGGTCAACCGGGATTCGACACGCACGCCCTCTTCGAGCTCGATGTAACCGACGCCGTAGGGGACAAAATCATCTCCCTGGGGGCCATCGTAGGGCGGAGAAGGTGGCGCAAAATGCTGAATGGTCCAGGTCCACAAAGTGCCTTTGCGGGACAGCAGGATCTCTTCCGCTTTCTCGCTGGTGCATTTCGGACAACTGCTCTGTTTGGGGAACGTCACCTCGGAACAATCGGCGCATTTGCTGCCGACCAATTGCGGGGACTTGCCCTCGGTAAAGAGCCCGGGATGTACTGGGATCTGCTTGCCTGCCACTGTGATTCTCCTTGGCTTTCGGGGGGATGGGACATAACGCCGAATCGCCCCAGAGTCATGTCACTTTCGGGCGCCCTGGCTCAAGATTAGGCACAATCCCTTGGAAGCGGCCCGCAGTTCCACTATCCCAGGAAACCGGAGGCTTCCTCCCCGCCACCGACGCAGCTTTCGGCCCCCAAATTGGGCGAAACACTCACGACAAAGGCTGAACAAGAGATGGACGACGGACCGGTAACGTACAAACTTGAGAACAATGTCGCTGTCATTCAGCTGGACGACGGCAAGGCCAACGCCGTCGGCTACGCGATGATTAATGGCCTCACCGCGGCTCTCGACCAATCCGAGAAAGACAACGCCGGCGCCGTGCTGCTCATCGGTCGTCCTGGCAAGTTCAGCGCCGGCTTCGATCTCAACGAAATGGCGAAAGGCAAATCCAACGCCCAGGCGCTTTGTGCCGCCGGCGCCAAGATGACAACCCGGCTCTATCTTCACCCGCGCCCCGTCGTCATGGCTTGCACCGGCCACGCCTTGGCCGCAGGAGGCGTATTCCTCTTGGCCGGCGATTACCGCATCGGCATTACCGGCAAGTTCAAGCTCGGCTTCAACGAGATCGCCATCGGCCTGCCCGCTCCGTTCTTCTTGACGGCGTTGATGGAGCAACGGATGGCGTCCCATTATTTTACTCGCTCCGCCTTGCTCTCCGAGATCTTCACGCCCGAGGTCGCGGTCGAAGCCGGCTTGATCGACGAAGTCGTAGAACCCGAAAAGATCATTGAAGCGGCCACCGCCAAAGCCGAGCAGTTGTGCCAGTTGCCCAGCCCTGTCTTTGGTGATGCCAAGAAAAAGAAACGCAGCGCGATCGTGAAAGAAATTCTCGACACCCTCGAAGCCGATCTCGCGGACTTCGAACTCCCCACTCCTGACTGAGCCCCGGCACCACAGTTGCTCCGCCCCCCACCCCTCCGCTCCACAGCCCTCAGCACCAGCTCCAGAAGGTTTCCATGATTGATTTAGAGCAGCACGAGTTTGTTTCTTTTGACGGCACCCGCATCGGCTACTTTACGGGCGGCAAAGCCGACGGACCGGTCATGGTCTTGGCGAACGGCTGGGGCGGCAATCGCGCCATTTGGCATCATATCCTGCGGCGCTACGGCAAGGACTACCGCATCGTGAACTGGGACTACCGCGGGCTCTACAGCTCAGGTCCAGCGCCCAGTATCAACGCTTACTCAGTACCCAACCAGGTCGCTGATCTAATCGGCCTGCTCGATCACCTGAAGATCGAGAGCGCCACCTTCGTCGCCTGGAGCATGGGTGTGCAGATCTGTCTTGAGACCTGCCGCGATCACCAAGACCGGGTCGATGCCATGGTCTTGATGCAGGGCTCATCGGGCAAGAACGGTCGGAAATTGGTCGAGCCCAAGAAGGTTCAAGAGCTCAAGTACGACGGCTGCGCGAAACTCTCCATGCGCGGCGACGGCTTCGGCAGAGCCGGTCGAAAGATCGCCAAACAGACGCTGCTGCGCCCCTTCGCTCGTGTCACTCGTAAGCTCGGGCTTGTCGGTCCCAACATCGAGATCGGAAGCATGAGCGGGCTCGTGCAAAGCTGGCTCGGCAATGATCTACGCGTGTTCTTCTCGATTCTTTGCGCTCTCGATGACAACGACACCGACGATGTGATGCCAGACGTCTCCTGCCCCACCCTGGTAATAGCGGGCGCCCAGGACTCCATCCTGCCTCCCGTGCTGTCAGAATACATCGCGGCCCGGGTTCCCGGTGCCAAACTCCTGTCTATCGCAGGGGGCTCTCATTTCGCCATGATCGAAGAGCCCGAACAGATCCTCCAGGGCATGGATAAGTTCCTCGGAGGGCTGCACCCAGGCGCCCCGGATACCTCGTCTGTCAGCAACGGCGCCAACGCCTGATCTTCAAAATCGCGATACCATCAGATTCGCCGGCGAAGTGTCTACGGGAGGCGGCGGCTGGGCGTCGAGCTCGGCCTTGTCCGCGCGCTCCGCACAAGCCGGTAGGATTTCCCGTCGCGCGCTAAGTCGCTGAATTAGCTGGCGTGCTCGCCCGGACGCATCAACGATATTTTCGAAGCGGTGTTCGCTTCCGCTCAGCCATTCATCGCCCACCACCTCGATGTGCTCCCAGACTCGCCCCTGAAACCGCGCGCAAAGATGAGAGGTCCGATGAGACAGGGCTGAAATAATCTCAGTCCCGCTCTCTTCAGGGAGAGCCTGCAAGTAGCGAAGCATCTGTTGCGTGTCCTCGGCGGTGTCCCGCCATTCCGTCGCGCCAGCGTCGGTCGCGTGCCCGGCCGAAGCCAACGCGATGTAGTTCGGCCGGGCATCGCACTCGATAGCCTCCTGCATGCGGCGAATGCCATCGGCGAATAGGCTAGGGCCATCGGATAACACCACCGTGCATTTGCCCTGGGGCATACCGACCGCCAAGTTCTACCGGCCGACTACCTCTCTGGCTGTGGGGGACGAGATATGTTGAATCCGCTTATCGCCGACCTCCTCCACAAGCCTATGAGCCGCGGCGTCTACGCTGCCATCCTAAACCAGCACCTCAAAGTCGCACGAGGGATCCTGACGGCTACAGCTCTCTCAGGTCTGCGCAAGAGAGGCTTCGACGTGAGAAGTCGGGACTACAATTGAGCTGAGAGGCATGACGTTCCTTCGTTTGCGGGGGTGACTCCGTCGCCCCGCGGCAGGCCGCCCCAGCTCCTCTGGAGCAACACTCGTACCATGTCGGCTCTCACGGTGCTGACCAGCGGCAGTATTCTCGGTGCCGTCATCGACATCGCCGATGCCCTTCGACTCGAACAAGGCATCGCCGTTCGTGTCCTGAGCGTCCCGTGTCTGAAACCTCTCGACAGCGCCGCGATCCGCCGCGCTAGGACTCCCCCCC
>SPKZ01010249.1_pt1 | contig 17148 bp, 39 predicted proteins | sample 2456571 | NCBI WGS metagenome assembly SPKZ01 (sample SAMN11192286, study PRJNA482655) | marine metagenome | biome: ENVO:00000447; feature: ENVO:00000244|ENVO:00000211|ENVO:00000569|ENVO:00002023; material: ENVO:00002151; isolation source: ocean water from marine abyssalpelagic zone ...
CATTCAATGGGGGGCACGACGGCATGTACATTGAGGTGTACGTGGTGTTAAACTCAAAGGGCGTGGGAAGCTACGAGGTATGTGAGTACGAGGGTAACATGCAGGACCTAACTTACCGCGCTGAGGGCTCACTATCAGTGGACACAAGAACTAACGAACTAATAGACTGTGATGGGTGCTTTGAGCTACACGAGAAGGTGGTTGAGTACCTCGAGTCATGGGGTATAAGGGCTGAGTGATATGGACACGTACTATGGGGGTAAGGACGATCAGCCTACCCAGTGCCCAAAGTGTGGGACACGAACACAATTCAAGGAGATTAACAACGGTGAATCACAACACCACAACTGCAATGGTTGTGGGTACGAGTTCACCCTAACATTCATATGATGGATTTAACAAAACTAATTGAGTACGAGCAGGGCTCACTCAGCCATAAGGGAACAATGGAGTTGTTCTCAGACCTGATAAAGTCTGGGCAAGCGTGGCAACTTCAAGGACACTACGGAAGAACGGCATCACAACTAATAGACCTCGGGTACATTACCAAGGAGGGAACAATAACAAAGGCATGGGAAGAGGAGTAATAACATTCGATTTACGTTACCGAAGGGATAACTTTTTCGTTTACTCATACGGGAGGCTATGGTTTGACAGTGTGCACGATGCCTTAGTTGAAATAAAGGAGGAAATCAAAGATGGTGTTGACAAGTTCATCATAACGATGTATATTAGCGGCGAGATGACGTACTGCATTGAAAGCGAGGTCCTTGATGGGGAGATTGAGGTGCTGCAAGAGACGTACCACAAGGAAGAGATGAAGGAGTGGATGTCGGCTTACTCAACAGGTTGGGACAATGAGTAATAATGTAATAAAGATTACACTAATGAAAACATTCAAGAAGTTTTATTTCCTACCTAAGGGTGCGATGTACGCATATGATGTTTACGCTACATCCGAAAGGAAATCAACGAACAAGATGAAAACAACAACAATCATATTTACACTGGTTGGGTCCTTGCTAGTCGTATATCTAGGGGGATCATTTATATCGGGCACAATGAACCCGTTTGAGTTATCCGCATTCAACAGACTGCTCTATATTCTTGTCTTCATTCTGTTAACAGGGATGATTTTCAGTGCGGATACTAAACATGATGAAAACGAGGTAAGGGAGTTGAAGGGTAGAATTAATGAATTGACCGATTACTGGGAGAAAGCCAGAGCAGATAGGGATAAACTACAATCTGAATTGGATGAGTTAAATAACCCATGAAATCAATGCTGCCACTAATTCACTATTGAAATTGTTTGCACTCTGTTCAAGTTTGGGACTCTGGAGAAGTACTAAAGACATATAGACAGATGGTGGACATAATGGCTGGCTAACCTGGGCTTGAGGTAAGGGTGTGATGAACAGTGTTCACCATCGGGGTGCAGGGCACCTTTAGTTTTGCACTAATCACACCAAACAGGCGTGGCTACTACGAGAGTGTAGCACTTGCGCCTATAACTCAGTCGGTAGAGTGACGGGCTCATATCCCGTAGGTCGTAGGTTCGAACCCTACTAGGCGCACAAGTATTAATCAAACAATAGACTTGATATGAACAAAGTAATGTTTCATCCTGAGTACTGTCAGGAACTCAATCACTTAACCGAGGGGGTTGAGTACGATGTAATCAATGAGGACAAGGGTGGTAACCTTTATGTTGTTGGTGACGACGGCAAGGTGAGGCCACACGCAACACGAATGGCATGTATTTGACGAACCAATCAGGGTTCTTCATCAATACAGATCTGATGAGGGCTCAACTACACTATGAGAACGCACTAGACGTTATGATACAGGTACTGTGGGACAAGGAGAACGTCCCGCATGATGAGTGGGTGAGCCACATAGACTTCTGGGAGCAGGAGGTGAACCAAGCAAAGAGGGAACTAATTAAACACATGAACTAATGAATAGAATCAAGACAATACAACAACGAGTAGACCACGTTAAGAGCATGACGCAGACCTCGGCAACACACATCAAGTTCATTGACTTAGAGATAATAGATGACTACGATTACGTGCTTTATAAGCAGGTGAATAATATGTGGTACTATTACTGTGATATCACAAGTGAGTGGCTAGTGTTTAATGAGCAGGAATCCGAGGACTTAATCCCTTTAAACATAACACCATGATCAGGGCAGAGGTAGTGTTTTTGAACCCAAAAACAGGGACTAAATTCACGGGGCGTGCCGTCAAGCACTACAACAGAGACTTGCTGCACGAATACATAGACTCAATGGCTAAGCAGGGGTATATAATGGACGAGGTACACATAATAAACAAGGATAATGAACAAGAGTAAAATCAAGGCTAACCTACGATGGTGGTATAATAAGGCCACACCTGAGGATATTTGTAGTGGATTATACTGGTACAACACTGCTAACCAGTGGTGCAAGTCCACAGGTGATTGGTTCGGTGTATCATATAAAGAGGTTGCTAGCGTCCTAAGTGCGCTATCACCCGCCAACAAATGGGAAAGGAATAAAGAGGATGCATGGAACATGCTTCATGCTGAGTACGTTTCTGGCAATCCGCAGCACGTTAAGGTTTGCACCTACAATAAAAACAAGGATAAGGCTATCAAGGTTATGAGGGGTGACGTTTATATCAAGGAGTCCTCATCCAAGACTCATGCGTTTGTAGAGAACATTAGTTCCTTGGATGATAGGTTTGTGACAGTGGATAGGTGGCACATGCGTGCCTGTAACACACGTAGCATTAAACCAAAGGGTGTTAAGACAACGTTGACACGTAAACAGTATATTATTGTTCAGGAGGCAACGATCGAGGTGGCTGAGAAGCTAGGATTGAAGGGCTATGAGCTCCAAGCTATCGTGTGGTGCACGATCAAAAGGGCGTGGTCAACGAATTGATTCAATCCATAGGCACGGAAATGGGTGTTAATTATTATTGTGTATAACGTTATAGTATATGACAAGACAGCAATTTATAGATGCGTGCATAATCAGCATGGCTGATAGTAAGTATCACAGCGCGGTAGATTTAGCATGGCAAACAGCGGTTAAACTAGCCGACGAACGCGCGAAGCATTGTCCTTTTGATGATGGATTAAATGAGGGAATAAGTGATGGTTTAATGAAAGACGGCACACCCGACCCATACGCGGTGAATTGGAATGATGCGCCTCAGTGGGCTAATTGGCACGCTGTAGACGATTGCGGCACTGCTGTATGGTTTGATATTGAGCCGTACATGAATAACGGTATATGGTATAAAGCAGCGGCAATGAGTAAAGCATCGCATTACATCGTATTTAAAAACAATCCAAACTGGCGCGAATCACTAAGAAAAAGACCATGAACGGTTTGGTATAAAAAATCGGGCGACAGGCACAGCCCACAAATGAAGACCACAATACAAATAGCCTGTTTTTTTATACATTGTTATGTGGCGTTTTTATTATGAAAATAGATAGTTTAATAAACGAAGTAAAAACTACTACTAAATATTTAATAGTGGTAACAAACAAAAGTACAATAGACTCTTTTTTTGAAGGTATAAACAATGAAGTTGGTAGTAGTTTTGGGGTCTTTAATAATACTAAAGATAGCAAGAAAGTACAAAGCATTTTCAGGGGAGGTGTAACAGTTCATTTTATAGACCAAGAAGATATAGATGAAAATATTTTTTCAAGTAGTATAACTAATGCCACATAACGACGGTTTGTATAAGGTGCATTAAAACGCACCTTATACGTTGTTGTGCATAGTAGCGGATTAATAAACTAAAATTTTAATATGAAAGACGTAATAAAAGAAACGCAAATGGAACAGGACTTAAAGACAAGAACTGCCGTGTTCCAAAACTTTAACTCTGGCGATGATATAGCTGTAAGCCTTATTCAAAGAAAGTGCAAATGTGGGTATTTCTCCGCTTCAAGAGTTTTGGAAAATTTAATTGAGGATGGACTTGTACAAAGAGGTAAAACGGTAAGTGGAATTTGTAAGATGTTGTAGCTATTATGCACAACGCTCTGTGTAAACTGCCGTTTTAATGCAGTTTTACACTTTGTTAGCATTATGTACGGATTATTAACTATAAAAATTAATTGAAATGAGTTTAGATGTAAGTTTATATAAGAAGTATCATGTTTCTTATGATAATGGTAAAACACTAGAAGAAAAAGAAGAGTGTATTTTTGATGCAAATATTACTCATAATTTGGGTGAAATGGCAGATAAAGCAGGTATTTATAAAGCTTGTTGGAGACCAGAAGAAATCGGAGCAATAAAAGCTAAAGACATTATTGAAATAGTAGAAAAAGGTTTAGCAGATTTGAAAGCAAGACCCGAATACTTTAAGCAATTTAATAGCCCAAATGGATGGGGAATGTACAAGCATTTTGTACCGTTTGTGGCTGAATACTTGGAAGCACTTAAAGAATACCCAGAAGCTAAAATAGAAGTAAGTAGGTAGTATTAAGCCTAACGGATGGCGGTAGGCACTGTGCCGTCACATTTGAATTAGAACTTAGGAACGGGATAGTGCTTACCGTTTGTTATGGGGCGTTTTTATTATGGGAATAAATATAGGGGATAAAATAGCGAGTGACGACCACTGTGCAGTAGGTGTATTAACAGAAATTGACGGCAAGCTCATGGTTGTTGGTGATTTTGGAGGTGTTGAGTATGATTGTCATACCTCAGATTGGGAACATTTTCATCTTTGGAAAAAAAGAATTGATGCGGAACGTAGATCGAAAGGTGGATTTTTGAAAAGGTTGGTTAATGCCTTATAACGGATGAGTATAAAAAATCGTTTTAATGTTTTTTATACAGTGTTGTACACTGTTATTGAAAGCATTGAACTTAATAAATAAAATATGACAATAGAAATAGCAAAGAACTTAAAACAGGGCGACGAGGTGTTTTATGCAGGTGCATTCTACGAGGTTGCAGAAATAAAGGAATTTCCACACGGAATAATGATTGGAATATATGACGAACCAAACAATAAACACATAGACTATCTTCAACCTGATAGCGTAAATGAGGCGATGCCTTGTTATGCTTGTCAAGGTGGTGGTTGCCCTGTTTGTAGTGGTTACGGACGTATCATTCAATAATTGTGTACAACGGACGGGTATAAAAACAGTAAATTATGGAATGGAACGAAATATATAAAGTTTTGCCAAATGATAAGCAGAAAATAACTGTTTATGATGAAGGTTTGCAAAAAGAACTACACAGAACTTTTTACCTTGAATTTTGGCAAAAACATAAACGAATACTTGATTGCAGCCACTTTTGTAAAAAATGGAAGCCACGTAAATAATTTATTGATTTTATACAATGTTATTGTGCGTTTTAATGCATTCTAACGGTTAGTATATGAGCCTGTACTTGTATGGCTTATATACATTGTTAGCTACTGTAAGCGGATTAATAAACTAAAATTAAATAAAATGGAAAATACATTAACAGAACAAGACTTAAATGATTTACAATATTTTTGGCAAGAAAAAGAAGATTTAGAAAGGCTAAGTACTTTTGAAAGACTTATACCTATTCTTGAAAAGGAAAAACCCGAAGTGTTGAAAGCTTGGAATGATTATAAAGCAAGTAAAAAGATACTTGACATTGTTATAGATAGCTTATTGTAGCTAACGGTTTGGCTAAACACAGTAAAGGAATATGAAAAACTTTAAAAAATTAACTATGTGCGATGAAAATATAGAAGCATCGGTAACTAATAACAATAAGCCTTTATTGGGTTTAGGTAGTGTTAGAGATAGTACTTTGCGTACTTTCCTCGATTACGAAATAAGAAGTAGTTGGTGGGCTAGTTGGATAAGCATAGGGTGGATGCAAGAATTATCAGGTAAATATTTTGCATGGAAAACAAGCAGAAAGGTTGCAAGGTATGAAGCAAGTAAGTTTTGGGAACAAAGAGTAAAGAATTATCTCTAACTATCGTATAAGAACTTTGCGAAGCATTGTACTTATACTAAGTTATGTGCAACCCCAAAACCTATAATCTTAACAGTTAAAAGGTTAAAGGGTTGTTACTTAAGGTGAGAAACCTGAATAAATATGCCGACGTGATGTAACTGGACAGCATGGCTCCCTCCTAAGGAGCTCGTCAGGGTTCGAATCCCTGCGTTGGTACTAAAACAAAATAGAAATAATTATAAAATGAGAAAGAATAAAAGAGAGGACGTCGGAGAGGGTAAATGGAATAGAAACATAAGTCCCGAACTGAGGGAAGAGTGGGGTAATATACGTGAGGACGTTTACGATATCTGTAAGGCAGTACTCGATGTAGATAGGTTCTCCTTCTACAATAACAGCACGTATCAACACTACCAGACAATGGGGAAGGCTTTGTTCGTGCATGTCATAATGACCAAGGTGCTATCACCAGAGCCACGCATGAAGAAACGTTGGTTGGCTGAGTTCCTTAATTGTGATCGAACAACCCTCTATCATCTCGAGGCCAAGCACGATGAGTTCATTAAGAATGATTTAATCTACAGGAAGATGCTAAAGGAGTCGGAGTACCTATCCTCAAGGCTTATTGTTGAGGGCAACATTAAGGACGCGAGGAAGAGGCTTAGGTTCATTAACCGTCAAATCCACAAATTGACCCAAAGACAATGTCACTTGATTAAGATTGTAGGTATACAAGAGACGGAATTATAGCGACATATAAAAACACTAATTAAGAAAGTGAAACAACAAAAAAGGATGGGTAAGGATATGAAACTACCAAAGACAAAGAAAATAAATAGGCATGTCTTAGCGGCGAAAGTATGGCTAGCGGCATTGGTTGTATTCCTTCTATGCTTAGCAGGATACCACGCACAAGCCCAATGTTACGGTGATGATTGTTATTTTCCTCAGGAATTAACCGCACCGCCCGAGGGCGAAGTTTCTTGTGCGTTAGAAGTATGCAACGGGACGGAATATGAATGGTATTGCTCAGAAGAAAACCAAGGGTACATAGCGGGGTGCTTTACGGAGGAGTATGACTATTGGGTAAGGCTAACAGTACCAGATGGCGGTCATTACATATTAGACTTACAGAGTAACTACAGTATAGGTATTCAAATGGCAGTGTACTCAAACGACAATTGTACGTTCATAATGAGCTTGTACAATCCTGAATTCGGGGACAACACAAGCCCATGCGGTACCGATCCCAGCGAAGGCAATCCTAACCAACAAATAGATTTGTGGTTAGAGGAAGGGATTTATATGATACAGATAGACGGGTTCGGATATTCTTATGGTTGTGGTCAGCTATGTGTTTATCACATGGGCTTCCTTTCGGGGGTAAGGGAATTAGTACACACCCATGAAGGGTTGAGAATCAAGTCAGGAAAGTATCTATTCAATCTTCAGGGCAAACTAGTTGGAGTTGTAGAAAATTAATTCTACCTTTCTAGCGTTCAGGAGTACGAGCGATACCTAGAACACCAATGTAGATACGATTTTTTAGGGCGTTTGAGAAAATAACGGACAAGTATAAACGCAGTTAAACTTAATTAAATAACGAAAATAAAATGAAGCATAAAAAAGAGATTTACGAAAAGATGAAATGCAGAGACTTTGGTGAAAGTATGTGTGATGAAACTAAATTAAAGGTACTAAACTTTATTGAACGACAATTACGTTTACACAATGTTAGCCAACAACGTGAACTGTTATTTGATTTTGTAGCACACATAGCAGAACAAAACGAATACGTTAATGAAGTTAATAAGAATGATATAGATTCCTTCTTATCAAATAATTGTGGCTAACGGTTTGGCTATGTGTAGTGCCATTAAACTGCATTAACTTGAAACAATATAAAAATGAGTAATGAAGAACTAAAGAAGAAAATAGCAGAAAACGAGGCATTACATATAGCTGATGTTATACGTAGTTACGGAAGAATGCAAATCCGCAGAGCTTCTGAAGATAAGACGATAGAGATAAGCACACAAGACGATGGATGGGAGAAAAAGTTAGAAGACTTTTGTAAGGGTACTGACGGCTATATTAATAAGGTCGGGTAATTACTCCTAACGGAAAAGGCTATGAGGTGTTGCCGAACAAACACATATCTTTAATTAAGCAACGGACTTAGCAATAACTTATAGCCGTTGTTGTAAATTGTTTACGATGAAAAAGTTGAAAGAAAATTTACAGATAGCATTAATTATTTTAGGAGTAGTAGCTTTAATAGGCGGAATAGGTTTTGTTAAATACAAGATTTGGAGAGCAGAACACCCACAAGCAAAGACTTGGACTTTCTTTATACCGAAAGGCAAGTAAATGTTTGCTAACTATCGTATAAGAACTTTGCGAAGCATTGTACTTATACTAAGTTATGATTTTGGTGTTTGAGAAAACCAATTAAAAGAAGTTTCAATAATGGATAAGTTCAAGAATTACACAGATAAGGAATTGAGTGATGATTTGAATGCTTATAGGATAAACCTCAAGTATTGCAACAACTTAATCAAAGGCTACGAAGAGGACAAGAAAGATTATCTAGAGTCAATCCTAGCAATAAGAGAAGAACTAAACAAAAGAGGGGTAGAGTAATGTATAACGGAACAACAGAAGAATTAAAACAAGTACTATCGGAGCTAAGAGAATCTTTAAAGGAATGTGAGTTCATTATAAAAACTCAGGAGTTCCATAGAAAAGAAATGCGAATCGCTATACGTGACATTGAGGAATCGTTAAATAAAAGAGGCATAGAATGAAGACAATAAAAGAATGGTTAGAGGAACTACCAGAGCCTTATAGAAGTGAGTCTATTGAGAATATGGAGGCTGAAGTAGATAGATACACTGGTGATAGAATGGATAGCAATCTAAAGTCGGCGTTATTTTGCGCGTTTATATGGGTTGATAGCCCTCAAGGGACTGGGTATTGGGCTAACATATTCGATTCACTATGAAACAAGATAACAGAGTAACAACAGTACTAGCGGTCTTAACCGTTATACTCATAGGAATTATAGTTTACCTAGTAGCATGAAAAAGTACAATTACAAAAAACACGCTATCTGCGCAATAGTAGCATACATTATTCTATATCTAGTCGCTTGTTTTGTAGAGTGGTAAATTATAAACATAGTACAACGCATGAGTGATTCAATTTGGTTTAGATTAGGGATTCTTTTAACTTTATCAATAGTACAACCGTTTGTAACCTTATTAATGTTTGAACAAGATGGACGAAAATAACCCCACAGATTTTCAATTTACAGAAGACTTCAACGAGGCAATAAAGAATCGCTCAGACTTAATAAGTCAAGCCAAAGAGATAGAGTATTTCTCAAAGTACAACATCTGCAAGATGGAGCTTAACGCCCTTCAAGTCGAGTATAATTGTTTTCAAAGTGAAGATTTAAACGAAAGAGAATCAGCGGCCGAGGAGCTAATCAACGATGCGATAATCTTTATTTCAGACGCTTACCACGAAGGGATGATCCCTGAAGGACTAAGTTGCTAATTAATATGGAAATTGTATTCTACATACTATCTGGGTTATGCCTTGGATGGTTAATACATAACCTATATAATTCAGACCATTGAAGTACATAACACTAACAAACCTAGCAAGGTTAATAATGGCAATCATATCAGTATATTGGGTAAGGGATGTAATAGATGGACACTACACTACCTTAGATTCCGCGGTATGGTTTGTAGGTCTTCTATTGTTGTTCATTGCAAACTATAAGCTATGGAAATGAAGAAAATCATTAGATTCGCTTCAGACTTTGTAGATTACTCAGGTAAGTATTTAAACTTCATATCTTGGGTGTTCTTGATACTAGTTATGCTTCACACGGTTTTTTATGACGATGTGTTTTTTAAGGAAAGGTCTGACATAACTCTAACACTGTTGTTAATCTACATACTAACACATCCTAAGTTATGATAGGACTAATACTCATATTCCTAGCAGGGGTAGCAGAGTTCTTCAAAGACTTAAGCGAAGAAGGAAAGCTAAAGGGGTATTGGGATAAGCATAAAATGGTTAGCCTATCAACAGACTGGTCAGACCCTGATAACCCCCGCTACGTGTGGACGGAACTACCCTATGAGGAATGGGGTGTGGATATGAATAAAGAAGAACAATCGTACTTTTGGAAGGTTGGATGGCTACAAGGTGGAGTATGGGATTACATACCAGTATGGATAAGACAGTACCTAGCCTTTAGGGATGGGTGGCACTTACTAAAGTTCCTTTCCCTCAACTTGTTCGCCGTAGGGATATATATTACATTTGGGTTATCGTGGTACTGGTACTTTATTATACGAGTGTTATTTAGTACACCAGAAACGATAGGGCGAATAATTTATAACAAAACAATACGAACCAAATAAGAATAGTATGTGCTGGATTAAACCAACCTACACTCCTAGTGATTGGATTCAAGAGGGCTTGTTGAGGGAACACACTAAACTGAAAGAGAAATACCGTAAGGTTGATACCGCTAAGGACTTCATGTGCGACTTCTTAGAGGGGTGCGACGAAAGGGTAGTAGATACAGCCTTAAAGGAACTTGGTATAGACCCTAATAAGTTCAAGATGATTAACTGGAGAGAGATAAACCCCTTACAAGTTAAAGATGCTCTAGACATGGTTAAGATTAAAGATGAAAGCTAAAGAAAGAACATTCTTAATACCCAATGGCAAGAGGGTGGTAATTCATAGAATATGCCTTAAAAGAAATATAGCAGAAGTGTATGAGGTGAGTAACCCATACCATGTAAGTTTAAACGATTTAAAAGAAGTAAAATGAATCAAGAGATAATGCACATCCTTAATGATCGATACGACAAGCCCGACTGGTACAACCATGACGTCATGTTGGAGATATCTCAGGTCGTAACGAACAGAGAACAATGTTGGAATAAACTAACATCATCCCTTGTTTCTACACAACTAAAGCCGTAACTTGCACAACCCAAACAATATAATACATTACATATGGAGTCAACAGGACCTACCGAGAAGGTAGTAAAAGCACTGATAAACATTCAGTCAAGACTAAACGCACCGAAGTCACAACGTAATAAGTTCGGGAATTATAACTACCGAAGCTGCGAGGACATACTGCAGGCGGTCAAGCCACTACTAGCTGATAACAATGTGGCGCTACTCATTAGCGACCAGATGGTGCATGAGAACGATGGTGGGGGGGCCTACGTAAGGGCCAAGGCCAGCATCACTGATGGCAAAGGGGCTATCTCTGTGGAGGCCTACGCTAAGCACCCAGAATCTAAGAAAGGGATGGACCCGTCACAGATCACTGGCGCCACCTCATCTTACGCACGTAAGTACGCACTGAACGGCCTTTTCTGTATCGACGACAATAAGGACGCGGACTCAATGGATAACAGGGATTCTGGTCAAAAACCAAGTGATCAGGGATCACCAGCGCCAAAGGGTTCAAAGCCGTCAAGCAATGGTGGGGGGTCGGACATAGGGTCTACGCTGTCAACAAGTAGTGACAAGTTCCAGTCTGCCATTGACTACATCAAGAAGTCTAGCGACAAAGGCAAGGCCTTCGATCAAGTCATGAACAAGTACGGTGGTGACTTCTCTGAGAACCAGAAGAAGGCGCTAGCTAAGTTCAAGGGGTAATGTCTTTTATCACATCACAGGAGTTGATCAATGCCACAGGCAAGGGTCACCTATCTAAGTCATCCATAACCTATGCCATCAAGGACATGAAGCTATGGCTCATGTACATGAAGGGGCAGTTAAAGAAGGAGTCAGAGGCGTTAACCTTTGGCTCCCTGTATGATATGCTACTCTTCGAGAGGGACAAGGCGATGGATACCTACGTAACCTTCAATGAGGAGTCCATCTACGAGGAGGCAAAGAAAGGGTACAAAGAGAGGACAGGCAAGGAAGCTAAGAACATAAGGAGCACCAAGGAGTACAAGGAGTTGTTAGCCCAGGTTGAGTCACAGAACGATGGTAAGACCGTGGTGTCTCCCGAGGACTGGAAGATGGCCAACGAGATGATAGATCGATTGGATACCGCAGGGCTAATCAGGGACTACATGACTGGTGAGTACCAGGTTGGATTCCTTGAGGAGGTTGACGGTGTGCCAGTGAAAGGCTTCCTCGACTGCCTCAACCCAAACTATATCTCTGACAGTAAGTCATGCAGGGCTGTCTCTAAGTTTAAGTACGACGCGCTCGGGTTTGGGTATGATATCCAAGCCTACCTATACAAGAAGGTGTTCAAGAGGAATGACTTCTGGTTTGTAGCGCAGGAGAAGACATTTCCGTATAAGCCACAGGTTTTTAGGGCTACCGATTCATTCGTGTTTGGCGGTGAGATGAAGTGGACAGAGGGGATCACCAAGATCCGCAAATGGCTGGACGATGGTGGCGCAACGGACGCAACGATAATCGATACCTACTATGAGGTGTCAGAACTATAAGGAGTTACTCAAGGATTTGATCAAGGGGGTCTCCCTTTGGCTTATACTTGGGGGTATATACACGGTTTTTTATTTAACAATTAATAGTTTATTGCGATGAGCGATACAAAGTATGATTCAGTACTCGTAGGGTACGTAGAGGATGCGGTCACTGGTGACGATGGTTTCCAGTACTGTAAGTTTAACATTAAGGACCACGAGTTGAAAGAGATTGCGGAGAAGTACGCAACTCGTCGTGGTGAAGACGGGAAGGGAGGAAACATTTACTTCACCCTATTCCAAACTAAGTCTGGTAAGACATGCTTGAGGGTTTGGGACCCAAACTCTGAGGCTGCGAAGGAGAAACGCGCAGCCAAGGCTTCTGAAGCTAAGGGGGATGACCTCCCGTTCTAAGCTAGGGGTACCTATCTACTATATGGAGGCTCGTGTCGCTTACAAGAAAGGTAAGGTAGTGCACGAGCTTCCTATGTGGATAGTATCCAGGTATACGGAACCAATGGACATCATTAACAAGGATGCTAAGACCATGAGGAGATTAAACAACACCTTCTATGGTAATAGCTACAAAGGAAAGAGGATGATCATGGTTAGGTCAATCGAAAGTAAGTTATACCTAGGGAGGGCGTCACAATGAAGTACATTATACTCGTTGTTGTCTCCCTCCTTTGGGTTATGATGAAATAGATTAATTAAAGTATATGAGTAAAAATGATAACAGCTATGACATGGTTAATCCCGATCATTATAAGTCATTTAGTGTTGAAACCATTGATATGATGGTTAGTATTTGGGGGGTTGAATCAGTGGCCACACACTGTGAGATAACAGCCTTCAAGTATAAGATGAGGGCTGGTGATAAACCAGGATCTATCGTAAGCACAGACCTTGATAAGGCTAGGTGGTACCTAAACAAGTCGAACGAACTAAGGGGTGAAATTCAAAACAAATGAAAAGAGAAATTCTATTTAGAGGAAAATGCCCTACTTCGGGCGAATGGTTCTTTGGGTTCTATTTTATTGATGGGTTTGGTAATCACTGCATTACAGATAACAAATGTAATCTGCACGAAGTAGACCCCGAAACCGTAGGGCAATACACAGGTCTTCAAGACAAGAACGGCGTAAAGATTTTTGAAGGGGATTATATCAACATCTTCGATGATAAAGGCAGAGCATACGGACACGGTGATGTTTCATTTATCCGCGGTGGCTTCCAATGTAACGACTTGGTTCTTCAGGATGTTTACAACGAAAACCTAACTATCGAAGTAACAGGCAACATCCATGAAGATTAAAGAACAAATAGAAATACTAGAGGCGTTAATAGATGCCGCTGAGGAACTGGGGGAGTTTCAAGAGGGTTGGACTTGCGACGTTAAAAGAGGAGAGGAGATGTTAGAACATCTAAGAAATATGGAAATGGTTAGCATGATCAATAGATCGTTCCCAAAACCCTCAATCGTGATCACATGAGGGGAATATACACCATAAGGAAGGCATACCACTGGACAGAATCGAATGAGGTGGAGATAAGCTCCGACGGGTTGATCTACGCTGAGCTTGGTGACACTCACTATGGGGTTCAGTGCATGAACCAGGAGAACGAGGATGAGATCCTTAAGAAGTGCAAGCAGATTGCAGACCTGATAAGGGAGGTAGACAAATTAAACCAAACTAAGATGAGTAATGAGGGTAACAACATTTGAGTCTGTAACAAAAACAGAGAGTCCATACCATGTGCCACTACAGACCGCACTCGAAAGAATCAAAGGTAGTAAACATAAGGCCGTAATAAATTCAATCAGGGGTGGTAACAAGGAACTTAAGAAGAAGCTCCCCATTGTATTGTTCAGTGGGGAGTTCATGTCTAGGAAGGATGAGGACCTGTTCGAGCACAGCGGGTTCATTGTCCTTGACTTCGATAAGCTTGACACCGAGGTAGTTAAGCCACTACTAGCTACCGACCAGTACGTGTACGCCGTATGGATATCACCATCAGGTAACGGGTTGAAGGCTCTAGTTAGGATAACAAACCCTGAGAGACACCGCGACCACTTCAGGGCATTGGTTCAGTACTTCAGCAAGCAATACTCATTGGAAGTAGACCCAACAGGGATTAACGAATCAAGGGCGTGCTTCGAATCTTACGACCCAGATATTATAATCAACACAGGATCTAATAAGTTTGGTGCATTTTTATCTGAGAGGGCAGAAGAACAGAAGGTCGTCAGTAAGAGTGATGGCTTCACAGACTATATGAAGCTCAACCTTGCGGCAAGGATGATCAGGAACGCTGAGGAAGGGCAGAAGCACATCATGCTACTTAAGGCCTCGACACTGTGTGGTGGGTTCATTAGTGCTGGAAGGATAGAGGAGGATGAGGCAATTAGGGTTCTAGGTCGTGAGATCCTCAAGAAGGAGAACGTAAACTCTGAAGAGGAGGCCATGGCTACCATCTACAGAGGGATAGAGAAGGGCAAGACCATGCCTATCCATGACATCCTTAGGGATGAGAAGGATATCAAGAGGGAGATGCTTATCAATGATGGGGATATGTCCTTCATATCCAGTGACGACGAAGACTTTAATTGGATCAACGACTTTGCTGATGGTAAGATAAAGCCTGGACTAACAACAGGACATGCTGAGTTTGATAAGAACTTTAGGTACAAGAAGAACTTCCTTATTATAAACGGTCACTCAAACGTGGGTAAGACCACCACTGCACTAGCAATGATGGTGAACGCATCGGTTCGTCATGACTGGGTTTGGGCCGTATACTCTGCAGAGAATAAGACAGCATCCATCAAGCTCAAGATAATGGAGTTTGCTTTCCAAAGGAGGGCGAGCTCAATGAATGTTGTGCAAAGGAGGTTTGCTTATGAATGGGTGAACAAGCACTTCATAGTAATAACCAACAAGGAGGTTTATTCATACTACGATATGGTGATCTTTGCTGAGAAGACAATGAAGTACAGGCAGATTGATGGGTTCTTCATTGACCCTTACAACTCATTAAGGATTAAGGTGGATGGTAACAGTGGGTTGAGCACTCATGAGTACCACTACGAGGCAGCAAGTGAGTTCTTGACATTTAGTAACGCTAATAATATTGCAGTGTGGTTAAACATGCACGCTGTAACGGAAGCACAACGTAGAAAGGGTGATGACGGGTTACCTGTAGCTCCTTTCGCTGAGGATACTGAGGGTGGTGGTAAGTTTGTTAACAGGGCTGATGACTTTGTTACCATACACCGTAAGGTACAAGCGGAGGATCATCTAACAAGGGGTATGACAGAATGGCACGTGCGTAAGGTTCGTGAAACAGAGACAGGAGGTGAGCCAACACCATGGGACAAACCAATAAAGTTATCAATAAACACAGATAAGACGGGCTTTATCATCAAGGACACGGGGATAAAACTCTTCGCCCCATTGGTTGTGCCAAGTGAAAATAATAACAGCTTGAATATATTTAAGAATGAACGAGATTGAAAAAGTTTTGCTATCAGTATCGAAGGATACTGGGGTTAGCGTGAAAGATATAAAAGGAAAGATTAAGAAGAACCCTTTCGTGCACGCTAGGTGCATGGCTATTCGAAGATTATGGAACATGGGTTATCCTAAATCCGATATAGGTAGAGCCGTAAACAAAAGCCACTCAACGGTTATATACCATCTGGAGAATGATCCACCAATCATATCTAGGCGTCAACATGAATTGGTTGAGGAGATCATTATGCCTGATCCAATTGATAAACAAGGGGCTAAGGATTTATTTAATATGTATGTCAGGTCTTTCAACAGGTGCTTAAATTTTGATGAAGATAGACCCTTTGATAAGGGTATGTGCCGAAGACATAATGATATGTTTATCTACATGGTATCTAAGGTGTTAATGAAGTATGACGTAAAGACTGTTATTGAGGTGACAGGTCTTAGCGAGACAACAGTATACAGGTACTACAAATTATTTATGCAGGGAATAAAGGACGATAATACATGTCAGAAGCTTGATAAAATGCTAGGTTAATATTACCTACAACGGTTTGGCTATGAACTTTTAATAATCAGTAACATGGAAGACTATAAAAAAGCACAATACTTTTTAGCGAAATCTCATGCACTTTCTAATGCAGCAGAGTTTATTCGCTCACATGGAGAGGAGGGTTTCTCATTTGAAGACAAAGATTTTGACAAGGCTTATAAAAGAGAATGTCAAAACACTTACAAACAACTTGAAGCGAGGGCGGTTGTTTTCGCTAAAAAATACAGAGCGATGAATATTGATATAGAGGGAGAAATTGACCCTGATTATTAATTGTTTATAGCTTGTGTTGTATGGCGAAGCGTACCGTTTCAATGGCATACAACGAGGTGGTGTAACAGGTCGTTTTAATGCCTGTTACATATTGTTAGCATTAGTACGGATTTAAATATAAAATTATGTTAGGAGAACAGATAGAACAAAAACTAAAAGAACTTAGAGAACTTTGCCAATTAGGGGCAAGTAAAGAGACTGTACATATTTCATTTCACTTAAATAGTTACGGATGGAATACAGAAATACAAGAAAGAACTGCTGATAGTTTAAAAAATGAAGGCATTACTATGAGAAACTTAAAAGGTGATTTTGTTAAGTAGTATTAATGCTAAC
>SPKZ01015185.1_pt1 | contig 17126 bp, 17 predicted proteins | sample 2456571 | NCBI WGS metagenome assembly SPKZ01 (sample SAMN11192286, study PRJNA482655) | marine metagenome | biome: ENVO:00000447; feature: ENVO:00000244|ENVO:00000211|ENVO:00000569|ENVO:00002023; material: ENVO:00002151; isolation source: ocean water from marine abyssalpelagic zone ...
ATGGGCCTTACTTTGGCCGCCATTGCTGGATACTGAGGCTGTCATATTCACACTTCTTGACGCGGTAATACTGCGTACACAACGACGTTCAGGGCTTACTGAGAGACTTACCATCTAGCGAGGCGGAGAATATAGCGTTTATCTACATGTGTATAGCGTAAAAACTTCCTTGTTTGTTACTTCAGTTCTCGTCGGTTGGATCAATGGCTTACTCCACTGAAAACCGGCTGCTCTCGGGCAGAGAAGCTGCCTTGGTGGGCACTGCCAGGCGGTCGTCGTCGCCGATCAGGTACTCCGTGCCGACGACAGTGCTGGGTAAGACGAAAAAAATCGATAACAAGTACCCCAGGGCCCAACCCCGATTGCGCTCCACGCGTTGCTCCAACCAGGTCGTAGATTGCCCAGACTGACAATGGTGTTGATGATGGTTGTGCCCATGTTCGCACCCAGGATCATGGGTACGACAAAAGATACAGGCACGCCGTAGGCAATCAGGCCCACGATCACTGAAGTGACTGTACCTGACGACTGAACCAGTGCCGTTGCAAGTGTGCCAAGGATGACGCCGTAGAGTGGATTGCTGGCAAAGTAGAAGATGGCGGCGGCACCGTCGGCGCCTCCCGAGACCAGTTTGAAACCGGCCCCAACCAGGCTGACAGCAACCAGCAGCAGATACACCAGTGCCAACGCACTGATCCATGTCAGTGCGGTGGAGAGGCTGTCGCTGTCCGTCGTGGGTGTGGAGATACTGTCGTTGCTCACTCGGTGTCTCGTGCTGCTGCAGGCACCGGGGCGACGCTGCGATCAGTGTCGACACCTTAGCGCCCGCATGTGACAAAACTGTGTCAGCCAGTTCCCTGCATGTTACTCGTTTTTTACGGATGCATCCCGCGAATCCTTCGACTTTTCGCAGGAGGGATCTTCGGTAAGCTGGAAGCGAGTACACAGCGGAGAGAGACGATGAATATCAATATACAATCACGAAATATTGAGTTCTCGAGTACGACACGCAAACGTCTTGTTGCGCGGTTACTGAAGGGGTTGAGGCGATTTGAGGAGGAAATAACGGCCGTTGATCTGTACCTGAGTGACGTTAACGGCCTACGGGGCGGCAACGACAAGCGAGCTCAGTTCAGGGTGTCCTTACGCGAACTGCCGCCGGTCAGTGTGACCACGGAGCACAGTCATCTGTACGTTGCCGTTGAGCGAAGTTCACGCCGCATGCGGCGTACCGTTCGTCGCCTGCTGAGAAGGAAACGACGGGTTCAGAAGCGCAGTCTAGTGCACGCGCGCCATGCGGCATTTGCCTGAGTAGACCGGCGGTGCCGGCCTTCAACCGTATAGCCCCGCCCTGATGACGCGGGGCAAGTGACTGTCAGTCCTAGCCGACTACCGTGTTCAGTAGCCAGATGCTCGACAAAACAACGCCCAGGCTGCCCATGGCGGTGCAGGACGCAAAGATCACAGAACCCAGAGGATCCTGCATAAACTCAGCCAACGATTTGGGCTGGTCAGTGCGGTTATTGCTCATCAGAGTGCTCCCAGTGAAAACTGCGCGCAGTGTAGCGAGGCCTCACGTGAGCACTATCTGATTAAGCCGGTGCTTCGATTCGGTTATTTGGCATTGTGCGAGGCCGGGGGTTCGAGTCAGGCAGGCTCGGCCGCAGTTTTTGCTGACAGTGCATTGCGGATACGCTGGTGCTCCTGCTCGTCAATGGGAAAATTGAACATCAATGCGACGGCCGCGAGCTTGAAGAGGATGCTCGGCACGCCGTAAAGAATGGCCAGTGCACGCACGTCTTCCTGCGAGTTGCTGCCCGACGCATCAAAGCCCACCAGGTCCAGCAGAGGAAAGATCATACCCACGGCCAGCGCGAACGCCAGTTTTGAGGCACTTCCCCAGAGTGCGAAGAACAAGCCCGGTCTGTGTTTCCCGTTCTCGTGAGCATCCCATTCGATCAGGTCACCGTTGATGGCGCTGGGCAACGCCAAGTCGGCGCCTATCAAAAGCCCGGTAGCAACCACGATAGCGATGTACCAGCCCGAATCACCCACGTCGAGGAAGGGGACGCCGGCAAAGAACAGGCAGGCCAGGGTCACCGCGATAGACCAAGCCTGGTGTTTGCCTATTATGCCGGCAGCCCACACCCAAAAAGGTACGGACACAGCGCTGCACAGGAAATACAGGAACAGCGCAGGACCCGCTAGCTCGGGCTGCTGCAGTACATGCGTGACAAACATGAGAAAGAGGGTGGCCGGTATGGCATTGGCAACGCCATTGAGTAGGAAGGCCAGCAACAGCCGGCGAAACGGCGATGGTGACCGCAGCAGCGCCCAGGCTCCACGTACGTCGTTGCCCGCGGTTGCCGTGGCGCCCGAATCCGGCACCTTCATGGCAGCTAAAGGCACGGTGACCAGCAGTGCGGCAGTTACCAGTAGTGCGATGTGATTCAGTGAGGACGCCAGCGTTTCGTCATTTCGGTTGTCGACCAGCAGCAGTGCGCTCATGGTGCCCAAGAGGCCGAAAACGACTCGGGTGCCAGCGACTCGGCTGCGTTGGTGATAGTTGGTCGATAGCTCGGCTCCCCAAGCTGTCATGGGCACAATGGCCATGGTGCCTGCGACATAAATGGCCATGGCCCATAGCAACAAATAGCCGTTCTTGATCCCAACAGCGGGGTTGAACAACATCCAAACCGACAAGGCCACCAGGGGGGCGCTGACGACAACCCAGGCGCGGCGGCGGCCATACCGGGGCGGCGTTTTGTCGGACAAAAAACCGATGACTGGATCGGTGATCATGTCCCATAGTCGCGCGCCGAGCAGAATGGCGCCGACCGCGGTTAGGCTGATGCCCAATGCTTGAGCATAAAAGGTGGGTACCACCACTTGCAACGCAATGAATCCCGCCGCGAGCGGGAAGGCCAGTGATCCGTAAGCGCCAAGAAGCGCGAAGGACAGGGGCTTGTCAACGGTATCGCTTGGGGACGCCCCCATAAATTTGTACTCTAGGCTTCGGTAATTTAAAAGATATACGCAACCGGGCAAGGTGTAGTTTGCAGCGATTTCCGCTCTTGACCATGACGTCGGCTCGGTGAAAAAGTACCTACCGGTTCTGTCGGCATTGCTGCCAATTCAGACTATTTGAAGGTGACTGTGATTTGCGTCGCCGTGTGCGGCTAGTTCACCAGCATCGCACGCACCACTTTACGCAGCAGTGCCTTTTGTCGCGCCACATTCTCAGCGCTGTTCAGGCTGCCATCGGCCATCATGTTGAAGGCCCGCTGGGAGAGAAAGTAGCCAGTAGTGAGATTGAACATGGCGAGCACATTGATGGCCAGCGTTGCCTTGTCAGTGTCCGCTAGCGAGCCCAGCACTTTTAGACTGTCCACGCCCTGTTCAAACAGGGCGTGCAGCCAACGTTGCATAAGTCTGGTACCCGCGGATTCAGCATCGCCCTGTAGGGCCTGCTGGAATAAACCCGCCATCTCCGGGTGAGCCCACAGAAGGTCCGTCATTAACGCGGGTAGATCGGTGTAATCCCGAATGTCGCCGGCCTGGCTCACTGAGTCGGCCATGGCGTTAGCGAGTGGGGTTAAAGCGCGATTGAGCACCGCCTCGTAAAGCGCTTCCTTGCTCGCAAAATGATTGTAGATGCCCGGCTCCTTGATGTCCGCTGCGGTCGCGATCTGGCGCAGGCTGGTCGCGTCGTAGCCCTGACTGGCAAACAGGATTTGTGCTTCATCGAGAAGGCGCTGGGCTGTGCGCTGGCCTTTTGAAAGCGGTGCAGTGTCCGTCATGGTTTAAAAATTATCGTTCGATCGCTAAAAATTGTCCAATGATGAGTAAAACCCTGTTTATTCTTGCATCAACGGGGCTCTAAACTCATAAAAAATTAATGACCGATAATTAAATGGGGTTCAGCCATGAAATCCACGCAGGCGCTGGTCAGTGATGATGCCAGTTGGGTGAGTCGTAAATGCTGGTCCGATGCTGAGGTATACCAGCGCGAAAAGGCAGCTATATTCGGCCGCAACTGGCTGTTCCTGGGTCATGAGACACAGATTTCGGCGCCCGGTGACTTTGTTCAGGCCTACATGGGCGAGACGCCGATTATCCTCGCCAGGGACGAGGCCGGCGACATCACGGCCTGTGTGAATAGCTGCAGCCACCGGGGACTACCCGTCTGCCGTGCGGATCACGGCAATGCCCGGCGGTTCGTCTGTCCTTACCACAACTGGTCTTACACCGTGGGCGGAGATCTGGTCACCATCCCGCAGGAAAAGGCCCTGGCGCAGCAACCCGATAAGTCCTTGCTGGGCTTGAAACGTGTTCCCCGGGTGGAGAGCTGGCAGGGCATGATCTTTGGCTGTTTCGATCCGGATATCATGCCGCTGGATGCCTACCTTGGGGACATGCGCTTTTACCTGGATGCTTTTTTTGACCGCTTCCCCGGCGGTGTGGAATTCCTCGGCGCACCGCATCGCTGGTTGATCGATGCCAACTGGAAGTTGCCGGTTGAGAACCAGTTGGGCGATGTTAATCACGGGCCCTTCCTGCACAGCGCCATAATCCCGCGAGAGGCACAAGATGCGATTGAGGCCCTGGGCTACAGCGTGGTGACCGAGCCAGGTCACGGGGCAACGTTTCGCCTCATGCCAGAGGATGCGGCCTTCGAAGAGGTGGCCTGGGGTATGGAAGGCATGGGCGGCATTCTGGGTGGCGAGGAGGTGCAACGCTACCTCAAGGAGGTGCAGGATGAGGCCGCTGCGCGAGTAGGGCCTCTACGCGCGCGAATGAAAGGGCTGACCTACGGCATTTACCCGAACCTATCGTTTCTGTGGTCGAACACCGCGTTCAAGGTCTCGCATCCGCGTGGGCCCAACCGTGTGGAGTACTGGTCATGGGCGGTTGTGCCCGCTGATGCCCCCGAATCTGTGAAGCGAACCCTGCGCACCAATTACAGCTCTTTTTTTGGTCCCGGCGGGCTGCTGGAGCAGGAGGACAGCGAGGCCTGGTCACAGCAATACCGTGGCTGCGCCATCGACTATGCCGACGACAGGCCGTTGTACTACGGCCTTGGACTGGGGGAGGGTGGGCCGCACCCATACCTGCCCGGTACAGTCAGCGTAACGGCGAACGAGCACTATGCCCGCGGATTTTTTTCGCGGTGGCGCGATGATATGGCGCGTCAGGAGGTTGGCGTATGAGTCTTTCGGTGGCGGTGACTGCAGACACGCAGCGGGCGGTGGAGCGCTTTTATGCCTACGAGGCGCGTCTGCTTGACGAGCGGCAGTATCAGCAGTGGCTCGCACTGCTGAGTGAGTCCATTAGCTATATTGTGCCCGCGAGGGTTAACGCCGCCGTTGATAATCGTCAGCGCGGGAATGAGTCAATGTTGGCGGTGGCTAACGAGTTGGAGCGCGCCGACGGCGAGGGCTGCCCGCTCAGGGAAGAATCCTATATTCATTTAATGCTGCGGGTGGAGCGCGCCTACAAGCCAAATTCCTGGTCAGAGAACCCGCCGGCGAGAACCCGACGACTGGTCGCAAATATCGAGGTTATGGAAGCGACAGAGGACAGCTTCACAATCTGGTCGCATTTCCATCTTCATTACGCGCGCCCGGGTAGTCGTTCATGTCTGTATAGCGGCCAGCGTAAGGATGTCATTGTCATCTCCGCGGATACCGATGCCGGGTTTCAGCTCGCAGGGCGCGAGGTGATTCTCGATTATGCTGATATCGAGTTGCCCACTGTCGGGCTTTTGTTCTGAGGCACAGTAAAAACTTGTGCGCGCCGGTTGCATTCGCCTGCCGCCCGTATCACTCTAACCGCGACATCAGAGGGTAATCGCGCGCAGAGAGGTAGGCGTTTTGCGAGGTTGGCAGAGAGCGACGGCGGTCATCGCCTTGGCCTGCGGTTGTGTTTCGAGTACCGGGGCTACCTCATCGGCCCTGGGGAGCGAGCGACAGAAATATGATGATGCGGTGACCGCGATTCAGCGCGGGCAGACCTCGCAGTTCCAGCGTCTACGAAACGACCTCGACGACTACCCGCTGGCTATTTACCTTGATTACTACAATCTCACACGCGACCCGGGCCGGGTAAGGCCAAGCGACGCGCGCCAGTTTCTTGCAGCGGCCGAAGGGTCGCCGCTGCCCAATCGATTCAAATCGGCCTACCTTACGCGCGCGGGTAAAGATCGGCGCTGGGCGGACTTTCTGGCGGTGAACCCGGATGAGCCCAATAGCATCGTACTCAAGTGCTACTACTACCGCGCGGTGTTGGCGGGCGGTGATCCATTGGCCGCCTGGGAGGGTGCCGAGCGGCTCTGGGTGCACGGTAAGTCGCGACCCAAAGAGTGTGACCCCCTGTTCAGCGCCTGGCAGAAGGCGGGGGAGCTCTCCGATGAAGTGGTGTGGGCAAGGCTGCTGAAGGCCTTCGATGCGCGTGAGCGCAGCCTCATGAATTATGTTGCTCGGAAAGGCAGTCCGGCGCTTAAGTCCTGGTCCGACCGCTTGCTGGCTGTCTATCGTCGCCCCGCGGAGCTCGACAAGCAGCGTTTGCCTGCGGACCAACCTTACTCCACCGATATCGCAGCACACGGTCTGGTTTATCTCGCACGGTACAGTCCGGCCAAGGCACTGAATCAGTGGCGTCAGTTCAGCGCGACACTGCCGTTTACTGAGACGCAGGCGGAGGCCGTCGAGAGCGCCATCGTATTGCAGGGGCTGTTCGCCCGTGATGCCGCTGTGGAGCAATGGTTACCCAATGTATTGCCGCGGCTTAAGGACGATAAGCTGGCCGAGATTCGACTGCGCTGGTTGCTGGAAGAACAGGATTGGCCGCAGGTACTGGCAGCCCAGAGTTACCTGAGTGAGGAGGGACTGAGTAAAGCTGGCTGGCGCTACTGGCGCGGCTACGCGCTTGAGAAAACCGGCAAAGGCGATGAGGGGCGAGCGATACTGGCCTCGGTGGCGCAGGAGCGCGATTACTACGGCTTCCTGGCCGCTGACCACCTTGGGAAAACTTACGACTTTAACCATGAATCCATGGTGCTGGATTCCGCACGCGCCCAGCCACTCAAGGCTCTGCCTGGCGTGCAGCGGGTTCGAGAACTCAACTACCACGACGAGGAGCAGTTGGCCTTCTCGGAATGGCACACCGTGCTGGGTGCCAGTGAACAGCCGCAGCGGCAGCAGCTGGCCTTGCTGGCCGCCGACGAGGGCTGGCACCGCATGGCAATCGACGCTGCCAGTCGGGCACAGGCCTGGGACTTGCTGGACCTGCGGTTTCCCATGCCCTATCGCGATACCTTCGAGCACTACGGTGTGGTGCAGCGCGTGCCGCACACGGAACTGATGGCCATTGCGCGTCGCGAAAGTGCATTTTTTGCCCAGGCCCGCTCCCCGGTGGGCGCTCGTGGCCTGATGCAGATCATGCCCGCCACGGGTAAGCAGGTAGCCAGCCAGTTGGGTCGGAAACACACCACGTCTGCGCTGTATGACGTTGAGCACAATGTGCGTCTTGGCAGTGCGTATTACCGGCAGCTGCTGGATCGCTTCGACGGTAATCGCATTTTTGCGCTGGCGGCCTACAACGCTGGCCCTCACCGCGTTGATCGTTGGCGGAGGAACACTGCCGGTAAGCTCCCCGCAGAGATTTGGGTTGCCACAATTCCCTACAAGGAAACGCGCAACTATGTGCAGGCAGTGCTGTCGTACAACGTGGTATTTCAGTACCTGCAGGGGGAGGATAAGAGTATGCTCACACCTGACGAGCGGCAGTCGGCTTATTGAGCCACGCCGTCTGTGGACAGCACGCCAATAACCGGAATCACGCCTTGCAAGACACACGTCCTTTACTACTCGACACCGACTTTCCTCCCGTAACGCGAGGTAAGTTAGACACCCTACAGGTAAACCTTGGCTACCGCTGCAATCTGAGCTGCGTTCATTGTCATGTCAACGCGGGGCCCACGCGCACAGAGATGATGTCGCGCGAGACTATCGATCAGGTGCTCGACGTAATCGATCAGGCCGGCGTGAAGACGCTGGATCTAACCGGCGGCGCACCTGAGCTCAATGAACATTTTCGCGATCTGGTCATGGAGGCCAGGGGCAGGGGAGTGCGTGTTATTGATCGCTGTAATCTCACTATCCTTTTCGAGCCTGGGCAGGAGTCGCTGGCGGAGTTTCTGGCGGCCCAAGGGGTAGAGATCGTTGCATCGCTGCCCTGTTACCTCGAGGACAATGTGGAGCAGCAGCGCGGTAAGGGTGTTTACAGTGACAGCGTGAAAGCACTGCGGCGGCTCAATGAGCTGGGCTACGGTCGCGATCCCCAGCGAGTGCTGAACCTCGTCTACAACCCCATTGGGCCAGTGCTGCCACCGCCGCAGCAGGGCCTGGAGGCAGACTATAAACGAGAACTGGGGGAGCGCTTCGGCATTGAATTTGATCAGCTCTTGACCATCACGAATATGCCTATCAGCCGCTTCGGCGCCGTGCTGCTGGCACAGGGCAACTACCTGCCTTACATGCAGCTGCTGCGTGACAACTTCAGTGAGGCGAACCTCCAGACTGTCATGTGTCGCAACCTGGTGAGCGTGGACTGGCAGGGTTACCTCTTTGACTGCGACTTTAACCAGATGCTTGCCATGCCGCTGCTGGCCTCAGACCGGCGCCACCTCCGCGACCTTCTCATTGATGCGAATCTGGAGGGCGACGCCATAGCCACCGGAGAGCATTGCTACGGCTGCACTGCGGGCCAGGGGAGTAGCTGCGGGGGTGCACTGGACGGTTGATGTCTCCGGCAGTGTCAGTCACCTTTGTTGTTCCGGTGCTGAATGAGTCAGGTCGTATTCACGCCTTACTTGCACACCTTAAAGGGGCTTTCCCGGATGCGCGCCGCATCGTCGTGGATGGCCAGAGCACGGATGAAACCGTCAAAGCCGCGCTGGTGTTAGCTGATCAGGTTCTGGTGGGCGAGCCTGGGCGGGCTGCCCAGATGAACCTCGGTGCCGCCGGCGCTTCCTCCGATTACCTGTGTTTTCTGCACGCAGATACGGAGCCGCGCTTTGATCAAGCCTATCTTCTGCAGGCGTTGCAGGATCAACCTGAGTGGGGCTTCTTCCCGGTCGAACTCAGTGGGGCCTCCGGTATGTTGCGCGTGATCCAACAGGGCATTAACTGGCGCTCGCGTCTCACGGGGGTAGCCACTGGCGATCAGCTCATGTTTGTGCGCCGAGAGCTGTTTGAACAGCTGCGCGGGTTTGCTTCCATCCCGCTGATGGAAGACGTCGAATTGAGCAAACGCCTGCGCCGAGTGAGCAGGCCCAGGGTGATGACGCTGCCAGTGCGCACCTCATCCCGCCGCTGGCGCGAGCGTGGCGTCTGGCGCACCATGCTGCAAATGTGGTGGATGCGGCTGGCGTACGTATGCGGAGCCAGCCCGCGCTGGCTCTATCAGCACTATTACGGTCGTTAGACGCCGCATACGAACGCTTATGTCCAAAGCACCAGCGCTGCTGATCCAGTTCGCAAAAGCACCGATCGCCGGCCGCGTAAAAACCCGCCTGATGCCTAGCTATTCCGCCGAGCAGGCTTGCGCAGTTCATACTGAGTTGCTGCTACATACGAACCACACCTTGTTGAGCGCCGAGTTAGGTCCCGTGGAACTCTGGGTGGCCGGTGAGGCTGCCTCGCCGGTATTCGACCGTTGTTTAAAAGCAGGTGTTTCTGATTTGCGCGACCAAGGGCGGGGTACGCTGGGCGATCGAATGGCCTTGGCGGTGAATGACGGGCTGGCCCGGGCTGACAAGGTGGTGTTGGTCGGCAGTGATTGCCCCTACATTGACGCAGATTACCTGCAATTGGCGCTAGATGCCCTGGATTCCGCAACGGTGGTATTCGGTGCTGCCGAAGACGGCGGGTATGTGCTGGTGGGCGCAAGCCAATTAGTCGATGCAGTGTTTGAGGATGTCAGCTGGGGCACTGACCGGGTACTAGCGCAGTCGCTACAACGGGCGGAATCGGCAGGGTTGACCGCGATTACGCTGCCGGCACTATCGGACATCGACAGGCCCGAGGATCTGGCCCGATGGAAGGCTCGGTGAAGCCATCCTCGGGCGCACGAGGGCCGGCAGAGTAGCGTCGGTTAATTACGCTCTGACGGCAGCGGTTGGCGTCTTTGTGGAATCGACAGTGCCGTTGGCGCGCTGGTGCATCAACCAGGCGATTGCTGTGCAATAACTGAGGTTGGTCTGCAATTCGCTGTCCGGATCGCTCAGGAAAGCACGCTGACTGGCCAGGCCTCGAACACGGCTGGCGATATCTGGCTTGAAGGCCAAATAGCGATCCCAGATATCCCGGTGTTGCGCTGCGGTTATATGGAAGAGGCCAAGTCCCTCGTTACGGGCTGAAAACAGCCCCAACTCGGGCGCGTTCACCGCGGCATCGAGCAATACATCCTCGATGGCAGGGGTCCATGCGCCAAGGTACTCCAACGTAGGTCGGATTACATGGTCTCTCAGGTGGTCTGCGGTAACGTACATAACCCACTCCCTAGTAGGATGACTCCGTCAGATACAGCCGTTCACTTTTATCGTTCTACTGCTAATGGTCTTACTTATTATTGCTTAGTGGTGCGATTATTTTTTGATCAGCAAAAGTCTGCACTTTCGCCGATGTTACGCACTCACAGGCCTATTTTTAGCACAGAGAAAAATAAAGTCCAATAAAAATAGTGGCTTGAGGGCTTTTTATTAGAAAAATTGTGGGAATATTACGTAACTGTTGATTTAGCTAACCCAGATAGGGTGGTTCAAGGAGCGTCCACCCCTAGAAAAAAGACGTAAAAATGTAGCTATGTCCCATAAAAAGTACGCTATCTGCGGTCAACCCCCGGAAAGCTTCACAGTATAGCCGCGTTTTTCGAGCGCTTCTTTTAGAATCGCTCGTTGATCACCCTGAATTTCGATGCAACCGTCTTTGACAGCCCCACCGACACCGCAGCGCTGCTTCAGTACTTTGGCCAGTGCTTTCAGTTCGGCACCCGCCAGCGGAACACCTTCCACCACTGAGACGGCCTTGCCACCGCGACCTTTGGTTTCCCTGCGGATGCGCACAATGCCGTCGCCGAGGCTCGCTGGTGCTTGGTCCCCGCAGGCACACTGAGTGCTTGTCCGATGGCACTGTGGACATAGCCGCCCGCCATCCGTGCTGTAGACGAGTCTGCTGGAGTTGGTGTCGCGCTTTGCCATTGTGATTTGGGTCCATTTGGCTGGGGGCCGTATAGTAGCTCGCCTGAACTTTACAAGCAGCCGGAGAATCCAGTGTCCAGCGATACCGATCAGGCCGTGGCCGACCTGCAGACCCAACTCGCCTTTCAGGAAGATACGCTCGCAGCGCTGAACGATGCTGTCACGACACAACAGCACGCCATCTTGCTATTGCAGGAGGAAGTGGCCTTGCTAAAGAGCCGACTCAGAGAGCAGGGCGAAGCATTGGCGCAGATGGGCGATGCGCCGGCAGATGAGCGTCCGCCACATTATTGAACCGCGAGGCTGACGCCCGTGTTGCGGGGCGCAGGTGATTCCACCACACTGCGTTTCGCCACAGTATTGCGTTAATTATCAGTAGGAGGCATTCATGTCCGAGAGCGCGCGTAAAGATACCCCGGAACAAGCGGAGTTCAGGCAGTACTGCCAGAATTGGCTGGCAAATAACCATCCTGGCGAGCCGCCGGTGCGCCTGTCCCTGTCGCCGTTGGAAATCATGACCAACGACCAGCTGGGCTATCTGCAGGCCTGGCAGAAAGCGGCCTATGATGCGGGGCTGGTTGGCTGTGATTACCCCGAGGCCGTTGGCGGGGGTGGTCGAGAGGATTGCCAGCGTGTGGCTAACGAGGAAATGCTGCGCGCAAAAACGCCGTATCTGCCCAATGTTATTGGCCTGGGCATGGCCGCTCCCACCGTCTTTTTCCACGGACAGGAAGCGCTTAAAGAACGCCTGCTGCCGCGATTGTTCTCGGGTGAGGATATCTGGTGCCAGGGATTCAGTGAGCCCGGTGCGGGTTCTGACCTTGCCAGCGTCCAGACTTTTGCGGAGAAGAAGGGTGATAAGTGGGTGATCAATGGTCACAAGGTATGGACCTCCCTCGCTCACTTTGCCGAGTGGATGATTATTCTGCTGCGCACCGACAAGTCCCATAAGTATGAGGGGCTGTCTTATTTCGTCGTGCCCATAAAGTCTGCACTGGGTAAAGGTGTCACTGTGCGGCCGCTGATTAAGATCACCGGTGAAACCGGTTTTAACGAAGTGATCTTTGAAAATCTGGAAATTGATGACAGTTATCGGCTGGATCAGTTGGGTAAAGGCTGGCAGGTTGCCATGACAACCCTGGCGCATGAGCGTGGCGCCGGACAAATGGTGACGCCGCGTTCCGGTGGGCTAAAAAGTAAGGCCACGCACGCGAGTAACAGCACCAACCTTATCGAGCTGGCACGCAACACCCCGCGCGGCGACAAAACCGCTGCGGACGATCCACTGGTGCGCGATGCCATGATGAAAAGTGTTATCCGGGAGTGGGGGCTGGCACAAAACCAGCGTCGCTCGCGGGTGCCTGCCTTGCAGGATCACCCCATGCGTCTGCCCTTGCAGAACAAATTGCTGGCCAGCGAGATCAGTCAGGACATTGCGTCGCTGGCGCTGGACATAGAAGGGCCAGCTTCCTCTCTGTATTTGGGCGACCCGAATGCCCCTGATGGGGGGCAGTGGCCGATGGCGTACATGAACTCCTACGGAATGACGATTGCGGCTGGCACCAGCGAAGTGCAGCGCAACATTCTGGGCGAGCGCGTTCTCAACATGCCAAAGTCGAAGTAAGGAGCAGAACATGACACAACCCAATGACTACGGCTTTGGCGAAGAGGCGGCGTTGCTGAAAGAACAGGCCCGCAAGTTTTTTGCCGACACGCTACCTGTAGACGCGCTGCATGCGCTGGTTGCCGACGACCCGACACCCGACCGGCAGCCCTCAGGGGCCTGGCTGGAAGAGAGTTGGCAGGCGATGGTGGATCTTGGCTGGACGATGCTCAGCGTGCCAGAGGCCGCGGGCGGACTGGGCCTGCCTGTGGCAGCGGTTGCGGGGCTTGTAGAAGAGCAGGGCAAGGCAGCCTTCCCAAGCCCGCTGCTGTCCACACTGTGCGCAGGCTACGTACTTGGGGCGGCACAGGCGCAAGCAGCTTTGGACGAAATCGTTGCCGGCACCATCGCAACGCTGGCTATTACCAATGCGCAAGGCTCATGGCAGGCGGGTGACAGCGATGTCACCTATGCCGATGGCAAGCTCAACGGCACTGCTTCCTATGTACAGGATGCGCGTCGTGCGCAGCGATTCCTCGTAAGTGCCAACACTGGCGGCGGCATCGGTTTGTTCTGGATTGCCGCCGACACCTCAGGGGTGACTGTCGAAGCAGATGCGATTATTGATCTCACCCGTGATCAAGGTCGTCTTGTGCTACAGGACGTCGCGGCGACACCGGTCACTGACAACGGTCTGGCGGCGCTTAATCAGGCCATGCCGGCCGTATGGACCTTGCTCGCCGCCGATATGGTGGGTGCAGGCGAGTGGCAGTTGCAAACCACCGTCGACTACGTCACTCAGCGGCAACAATTCGACAAACCGCTGGGCTTTTTCCAGGCCGTTAAACACCCGCTGGTCGATGTGATGATACAGATCGATGAGGCCAAGTCATTGGTCTACAACGCGGCCTGCGCTATCGACGCCGAGCCCGAGAAAGCGGCGCAGTTTGCGCATATGGCCAAGGCTTCTGCCAGTGGCATGGCGGGATACGCCAGTGGTCGTTCCGTGCAATGTCATGGTGGCATAGGGTTTACCTGGGAGTGTTATGTGCATTTGTACTTTAAGCGCCAGAAACACTCGCAGATGCTGTTTGGTGATGGCAGTTGGCACCGGGCCCGCCTGGCCGACATTCTCGTAGGAGCGGCCGCCTGATATGAACTGGAAGGCCGGGGCAGTTGTGCTGCTCGCGCTGCTATCGGGACTGTATGTTCTCTTTTCGATAGCCACTCGAACGCCGGCGCCGCCGGCCCATCAGGTATTCATCAACGGTAACGTCCTGACCATGGATGCCGACAACCGCGTGGTCGAAGCCATCGGCGTGCGCAGCGGTGTGATAGAGCAGGTTGGCGACACGCGGGAAATCATGGCCTCTGTGGGTGATACAACGGAGGTGGTGGACCTGCGTGGCAGGACACTTTTACCGGGCTTTATTGATGCTCATGGCCATTTTCCGGGTTCAGGATTGACGGTGATAGCTGCCGACCTGAACAGCCCGCCCATAGGCGATAAGCTGGACATGGCCGATGTGCTCGAAGCCCTGGCTGCGAAAGCGGCCACGACAGAGTCCGGTGAATGGGTGCAGGGCTTTGGCTATGATGACACCTTGCTGGCCGAAAAACGGCATCCAACGCGCGCCGAGTTAGATGCCATCAGTGCCGAGCATCCTGTTGTCGCCATGCACATTTCCGGGCACATGCTGGTAGCCAACAGTGTTGCGCTGGAGCGGGTAGGTATTTCTGCCGATACGCCGGACCCCGAGGGCGGGGTGATAGGCCGCCGCCCAAATTCTCAGGAACCTAACGGCTTACTCGAGGAAACTGCACGTCTGGGCGTGATGACACAGATGCAGGATATTCCGCTCACCGCGGTTTATTCCATGATGAAGGCCGCGGCCAACGACTACGCCGCCAAGGGTGTTACCACAGCCCAGTCGGGCGGAGTCAGCCCCGAACTGGGTCAGGGGCTCAGCTTTTTCAGCCGTATGGGCGTGATTCCACAGCGACTCATCCTGTTTGCCATGGAGCATGATTTCGGCGACGCGCTGCTTGACGGTAGTTTTGATGCAAACGATTACAACGCAGACCGAGTGGATATGCAGGCGGTCAAGATCGTTGCGGATGGTTCGATACAGGGATACACGGGCTACCTGAGCCAGCCCTATTACGCCCCTTACAAGGGTGACTCCGACTACCGGGGCTATCCGGCTGTACCCCGAGAGGCCTTGTTTGAGCAGGTTGATGCCCTGCATGCGGCGGGCTACCAATTGGCTATTCATGGCAACGGAGATGCGTCTATCGACGATATCCTCGATGCGTTTGAGGCCGCGCAGCAGGCCAACCCTGCCGATGATCCCCGCATGATTCTGATTCACGCGCAAATGGCCCGTGAGGATCAACTCGCGCGCATGGTCGAATTGGGGGTGACCCCCAGCTTCTTCTCAGCGCATACCTTCTACTGGGGCGACAGGCACAGGGACATTTTTATGGGGCCGGAGCGCGCCGCGAACATGAGCCCCGCTCGCTCTGCACTGGATTACAAGCTGCGCTTTAGCTCGCACCTGGATACGCCGGTAACACCGATGCTGCCGCTTCAGGCAGTCTGGAGTATGGTCAATCGTGTCAGTGGGAGTGGCGATGTCATCGGTCCCGAGCAACGCATAGGCGTTATGCAGGCTCTCCGGGCTGTCACCATCGATGCGGCCTGGCAAGTCTTCAAGGAAGACAGCTTGGGTTCATTAGAGCCCGGCAAGGCGGCCGATCTTGTGGTTTTGTCGGGCAATCCGCTGGATGACTCCATGGCAATTCGCGATTTGAAGGTCGAGCAGACGTTGGTGGGCGGTGTCACTATCTACCGCCGGCGCTAGCGCCACATTGAGTTCGAGGGCGCATAGCCGGGGGTGTCACCTCCCTTCGGGTGTGATGCACAAGCCCTAGTGCTATACACCCAAGGGTAAACACTATATAACTGTGGTTAGGCAGGGTAGGGAGAGACCGCTGCCGTATTGGCTGACCAGTGCACAGGGAGACGCACCTCGCAACCATGTACCGCTACAGTGTCGATAACGCCGTAACCTACACCTCTGAAGACCTGGTGCTCTTCAAAGAGTCGCCATTTGCCGCTTTCATGGAGCGCCTGACGCTGGAGAACCCCCAGCACGGTATTCCCCCGGATGCGGGCAGCCAGCCACCTCGCGATACCCGCATTCGTCAAGACGAGATTGCCGACACCCTGCAGGCCGAGGGTCGCAGTGTCGTGAATATTGATTGGGACGCCCCAGAGCCTGAACGCCGTGAGGCGACCCTGGATGCCATGCGCCGCGGGGTCGATTTTATTGTTAATGGCCAACTGGCGCTGGGATCGTTATCCGGCTCAGCCAATCTGTTGATGAGAACCAGCGGCTACTCGGAGCTCGGCGAGTTTCTTTACATCCCCTGTGATACGCAGTCCAAGACCACTGTGCAATCAGCCTTTCGATTGTGTTTTTTGGCGGACCTATTACATAGTTTGCAGGGCCAACTGCCCCCGCAAATGATGATCATCCGGGGTGGCTCGGATGTGGTACCGCTAAAAACAGACGATCACATCTACCATTACAGTGCGGTGAAGCAGCGGTTTATGAATGCCCAGCGTCACTTCCGTAAGCATCGTATGCCAGACCCCGCGGAGTCATCGCACTTCGGGCGGTGGGGCGATTGCGCCAACGAAGTCTTGCGCCAGCGTGCACTGTCACCCGATGCGCCCGTCGTTGAGGCCATCGCAAAACCCGTTCCCCAGCCCCAGCGCGCTGTGGGCGCAGGTGCGGCGGACGCCACGGCTTATGATGCACCGGGCATGGACCCGCAAGCGGCTCCCGAATTGGATAATGGACCTTTCAAAAAGGGGTTGCGCGTCAGCGGCACGTTGGCTGATCAGGCGCGGGCCTTGAGCACAGAGCCCCAGGTTGCCCCGGCTGATGTCTCGCGGCCGCCTGCAGCATTCCAGTCTGCCGTTACAAGTACAGTAACGGGCGAATCTTCATTCGCAACTGGCCATAGCGCGCAGGAACGGTCCAGAAAGGGGCCGTCGGAATCCCCCGGCGAAGAGAGCGTTCGGCGACGCCGCTTGGCGCAAGCGCGCATTAGAGCGGCCCGTGAGCAACAGGCCAGAGAAGAGCAGGCGAGAGAAAGAGTAGGCATAGAATCGCGAGCGAGAGAAGAGCGGGTCAGGCAGGCGCGTGTTTCGGACCCGTCGATTTATGCAGAGAATGGTAAGGTGGCCCCTGA
>SPKZ01001580.1_pt1 | contig 17105 bp, 12 predicted proteins | sample 2456571 | NCBI WGS metagenome assembly SPKZ01 (sample SAMN11192286, study PRJNA482655) | marine metagenome | biome: ENVO:00000447; feature: ENVO:00000244|ENVO:00000211|ENVO:00000569|ENVO:00002023; material: ENVO:00002151; isolation source: ocean water from marine abyssalpelagic zone ...
AAAAAGGGGCTCACATCTTAATCGTAGGACGCGGCGACCCAAGGGGTACCGCGTGCACCGGTATGGCCCAAAATATTCTCGTTATTAACGTGGATCTGCGCGAGACGCGGGTTTCACTCATAGAAAACGGCGTTATCGCCGAACTCCAAATCGAACGCGCAGCTCATCAAGGCACCGTCGGAAACATTGTTCTCGGCAGAGTGACCCGGGTGCTGCCCGGCATGCAGGCCGCGTTCATCGACGTGGGAATGGAGCGCGCCGCGTTTCTGCACGTTGAGGATCTGATCCGGCCTGACGACTTTGAAGCGTACCTCTCGGACGATCCGGTGGAAGCGGGCGGCAAAAAAGAAGCCGGATCAGGCGACGCGGACGCCGAAAGCTCGAACGCCGAATCCGAAGCGGAAGCGGAAACTGCCGCCGTTGACAACGCGGAAGCTGCCGCTGATGACGGCGACAACGCCGAAGCTGTCGCCGACGACGCCGGCGAGGCGGAGGAAGCTACCGACGCCGCCGCCGTGAAGGCGAGCAGCAAAAAGATCGTTCCGGCTAAGGCGAGGGAATCGACCAGTCGAAAAACCGACGCCAGCTCCGAAAAGGCCGAAGCTACTTCCGACGAAGCGGGCTCCGACAACGCTGACGAGGCAAATTCGGACGAGGCAAGTTCGGACGAGGCCGAGGCTAGCTCCGGTGAGGCTAGCTCCGATGATGACGCGATTGACACCAATCCAGATTTAGAAGCCGCCAACTCCGACGAGGCGAGCTCCGACGACGACGGCGCCGATGGCGACACCGCTCGACGCAGCGGACGCGGGCGACGTCGCCGCAAGCGCAAAAAGCGCGGCACCACGGCCGCTGATACCGCCACCCCGGCGCCTGCCACAGAAGCCCGACGCAAGAAGACCACCCGCGGCCGTACCGCCAAGCGCAGCTCTCGAGTCTCTCGTTCCGTGCCGATCACCGAGGTGGTCAAAGAGGGCGACGAGGTCATCGTGCAAATCTCCAAGGAGCCCATTGGCACCAAGGGCGCACGTGTGACGAGCCATGTCTCTCTACCCGGACGCTACGTGGTGTACCTCCCCACGGTTGAACATGTGGGTATCTCCAAGCGCATCGGCTCCTCTTCCGAACGATCTCGATTGCGCAAGGCCATCGAAGGCGTCAAACCGCCCAAGGGTGGGCTCATCATTCGTACCGTCGCCGAAGGGCTGACCAAGAAGCTGCTCAAGGCCGACGTCGGCTACTTGATCAACGTCTGGGCGGAGGTCTCGCGCCAAAAAGAAGGAGCTCGGGCACCCGCAGTGCTCTACACGGAGCTCGATTTGATCTTGAAGATCGCTCGCGATCTGTTCACTGACGACATACAGAAGATCGTCATCGACGATAAGAATCAGTACGAACGCTTGGTGCGATTCGTCGAGATGTTCCTACCCGGACGCTCGAAGGACGTTGAACTCTACCAGGGCACGGATCCTATCTTTGACGCTTACGGTATCGAAGACGAAATCGCCCGCGCCCTGAGCCGGAAGGTTCCGCTACGCAGCGGCGGGCACTTGATCCTCGACCAGGCCGAAGCCCTGACCGCCGTCGACGTCAATACCGGGCGCTATGTCGGCAAGGGCAGCCGCGATCTAGAGGAGACCGCGCTCAAGACCAACCTCGAAGCAGTCGACGAGATCGCTTACCAACTGCGCTTCCGGAATATCGGCGGCCTGGTAATCCTCGATCTTATCGACATGGATCGAGCCTCGAACCGCGACAAGGTGTGGCGGGCCCTGGAGCAATGTCTAACCAAGGACAAGGCGAAGACCACCCTCAACCGAATCAGCGATCTCGGACTGATTGAAATGACTCGCAAGCGCACTCGAGAAAGCCTCGGTCGCGTCATGCACGAGTCCTGCTTTTATTGCGATGGCACCGGGCAAATCCAATCCCGCGAAACCGTCGGATACGAGATCCTGCGGCAGATTCGCAGAGAGCGCTACACGCTGCCGGGCTATTCCGTGAAGGTGAATGCCCACCCCGCCATCGTGGACTTCCTCAAGACGGAGGCCAAGGATGCGGTGGAAGAGGCCGAGAGCCGCTACCAGCGCCGAATCGAACTCACCGCTCACAAAGAATATCATCTTGAGCAATACGATCTGACGGGCAAGTAACACCTCGGCCCCCCGGAGCCTGCCCCATAAGGGACTCGGGCGAGTCGCCGGGGCGGGAGCAAACAACGCGACGGCCCCTTGTGGCCCTGTCCCGCCTTGAATATGACTATTGCGCCTATGAGTGATCGTGAAGAGGAACGGCTGACGATCAACAAGGAGTTCGACTCCTTCGATCAGTTCATCGCGGAGTACGTCACCAACATCTCGCGCAGCGGCGTGTTCATCAAGACGCGGGCGCCCTTACCCATAGGTACCACCGTCAACCTTCGCTTTACCGTCATCATGGACGACATCGAAAGCATCGAAGGCGAAGGCGTAGTGGTTCGCGTGGAGAGCGATCCTCCGGGCATGGGCGTCGTGTTCAAGGAGCTCAACTCCTACTCCCGCAACTTGATCAACAAACTGCTGACCCAGCCCTAGAGCTGACTCTGTCCTAGCGCTGTCCTAGTGCGCTGGTGCCAGCAAGGCCCCGGCCCAGCCGACCGGGACTAACAATTAGGGGCGCGGTCGCTTGAGCGAGTTGCGACGACGACGGTTCTTCGCCTTCAGCTTCGCCTTTTGGCGGTTGCTCTTCTTGCGGTTATTCTTGCGGGGCTTCTTCGAGTTCAGGAACATGACGTTGTTTTAGAGTCCTGCACCCAAGTTGTCCAATCGCTTCCCGCCGCCCCCGACTGAACACAATGTTCCCGGCCGAACTGGCCAGGCGCCCACCCGACCCCGCGAGCTTGCCTGGTAACCTCGCGTTCTGCCTAGGCGACGCCGTGACCGGAACACTTAAAGCGGAAATCGAAGCGCCCGGTTCGAAACGGCGCCGCGCGCAAATCCGCCGCGCGGGGATCTTGTCGGCGGTCGAAAGGCATGAGGTGACAGCTCCCGCTCACAGGAGCGCACCAGTTGCCGATGCCAGTTGGATCCGATTCAGCTACCGCGCTTGAGCTCGGTCAGCACAAGCTTGCTAACAGCTTTGAGCGTGTCGAAGACACCTTCACCACTTCGCGCCTGGGCTTCGAAATCCGGCACCCCAGCGGGGTTGAGGATCGAGCGGAGCTCGGGAACGTCCACCGCGTTGGGTAGATCGCGCTTGTTGTACTGAACCACGTAGGGGATTTGGTCCAAGTTGTAGCCCTGCTCAGCCAGGTTGGTTCGCAGATTCTCTACGCTCTCTTCGTTGGCTTCCATGCGTTCCAACTGGGAGTCCGCCACGAAGATGACTCCGTCGACCCCCTTCAGAATCAGCTTACGACTCGCGTCGTAGAAGACCTGACCAGGCACGGTGTAGAGGTGGAAACGTGTTTTGAAGCCGCGGATCTCACCGAGAGAGAGGGGCAAAAAGTCGAAGAACAGAGTTCGCTCGGTCTCAGTCGCAAGCGAGATCATCTTGCCCTTGGCGTCGGGATTCGTGCGCTCGTAAATGTATTGGAGGTTGGTGGTCTTCCCGCAAAGACCCGGACCGTAATAGACAATCTTGCAATTGATCTCACGGGCCATGTAGTTGATGAAACTCATCTTCTTAAGCCTTAATCGTTGAACAAGCTGTCGATGTCGTCGTCAGTGATCTCGCCGAACGGCGAGTCGCCTGGCTCCGCAGCCTTCTCCTGAAGGACCTCGAACACCCGCGCGAGATTGTCCGTCGCTTTGCGCACGCGAAGCCGGACCAATCCGAGACTGGACTTGGAGTCGAAGATGACAACCAAGATGACGCGGTTGCCAACCAACTGAATGTGGATGTTCGCATTTTCACCTTCGTGAAACTGCGTGGCGAATTCGTTCTCGCGAAGGAGTTTCGCGATTCCACCAGTGGCCGCAATGTTACCTGCGGTCAGCGACGCCAGACTCGTCGTGTCGATATTCTCGACGTCTCCGCTAGCGGAGATGAGTTGCCCGTTCTTATCGACGATGAAGACGACGCTTGCGTTCGCCTCTTTGACCAACTTGTCGACAATCGCTTGGATTTGGTGAAATTCCTCCTCGTACATCACCATCTGAGGGTCGCCCATTCATTCCTCCGCAGTTCCGCCAGCCGTAAGATATCGAATCAAGGGCCCTATGCCCCGCATCCTCCACCTCTCACTCAAGGTCTTAACCCCGAGAGAAAATTGGCCTCTGGACCGTCTGGCATCGTTCTAACTGAGTGAAACTCCAGCAGCAAGCAGCAGAGGGGTCGGCCACAGGGCCGCATCCGGGCCGGTGTGGTGAGAGGTAGGCAAAGCCGAGAACCACAACCGTTCCGGGGCGGACTCCGACGCGTGTCCAGCCAACTCGGTGCCGGCCCGAGCCCCACTCGGTGTGAGGCGGCGAGCGTTGCCCGCTTAGCCCCAAGAAGCTAAGTCTCGGGTCGTATGATGAAACGCTTTTGGGGGGCCAGCGCGGTCATTACTGGGGTCGCAGCGTGCCTGGCGCCGCTCGCGGCGGGCGCGGACTCCAGCTCCGTATATAGCCGTGCCACTTGGATATCTGGTGATCTTGTCGACGCCGCAGCCGAACTCGATCGTTTGCGAGGCCCCGCGCGCTACACGGCGTTGCGTCGAATTTGGGCCCAGTGGGACACCGCCCGACCGGACCATGTGGAAGAAGCTCTACTGAACGCTTCGTCGAACCCAAGCCTATCTCCGGCGCTGGTGGCCTACAGCAAAACATTTATCAACCTCGCACGCCGGCGGCGGGGCGATATCGCTGGCGCGCAGCGGCGCTTCGCTGAGTTGGGTTACGTCAATCGTTGGCTTGTGGTCGGTCCTTTCGACAACGAGGGCAAAGCGGGATTCGATCTGAACTTCGAGCCCGAAACACAGTTTGCCGAGGCGATGACTCCCGGACGCGGCTTCTCGGGCAAGGGACGAGTCGTGCGTTGGCGCGAGGCTCCGCACTCCTTTGAGTTGGGGAAACTGAACTTGTCGCGGCTGCTGCGCCCCTATCGCCACGCTTGCGCCTTCGCCACTAGTTTCGTGCGCGGTACAAATAAGGCGACAATTCCGGTTAGCCTCTGGGTAGGCAGCGCTGGCGCCGTCAAAGTCTATTGGAACGGCGAAGCCGTGCTCAAAGACCCCGTCGAGCGTGGTCATGACTTCGGTCGGCGTGCGCGCCAAGTCAGCCTGCATAGCGGCTACAACAACCTGACACTAAAGATTTGTGTCGCCAACAAGAAGCCACAGATCTCCGTGCGCATCGGTAGCCGAAACGGCGCCGTTCTCGGAGATCTAAAATTCAGTACCGAGCTCCCAGCCAGCGTCGAATCGGGCAAACTAGTAAGCGCCATCTCGAGCCGCGCTACCACGCGTCGCCCCTCGAGCGCAGCCCGCGGCGCACCTCTCGATGAGTTTGAAAGACGAGTGCAGCGCAAGAAACCGAGGGCTGCCGATCTGGAAGCCTTCTCGCGTTATCTCACCTTGACCCGAGGCGACGACGAGACGACCCACCTCGCCCGCAACCTCGCACAGCGTGCCGTCGCGCTCGAGGAGACCGGCCCGCGGCTGCTCTTGGCAGCGAAGCACTCCGAGGATCGGAACGTCGCTTCCGTCTGGTTGAGCCGCGCCGAACCGAAACTCCAAGGGCGCCGCGAGCGTGTCGAATGGTTGCTGGCCCAAGCCGCGTGGCACGCCTCTGGGCTGAGCCCGGACTCCGCCTTTGGACTGTATCAGCAGGTGCTGGCGATCGATCCGGAGAACATCGTAGCGATCGCCCAACGATCGAAAATGCTCAAACAAGCCGGCCTCCGCCAAAGTGCCACGGCCATTCTGCAACGCGCCCTCGATCGCCAGCCGGAGAGCGGGCGCTTGTTAGAGCTTTACTCTTCATCACTCAGCGCCCTCGGCCGGGACACCGAAGCCCTCGAAATCGCCAATCGGCGGAGTGCCTTCGACACGCCTGACTTGTCCTTTGTCTCGTCGCGCATCGATCTGGCGCTATCCCGACGCAACGACGAACAGGTCAGTCGCTGGGTCTCTCGCCTGTTGTCGATCAGTCCCAACAGCCAATGGGCCCACGGGGTCGCCGCCCGAGCCTATCGTGCCCAAGGCGCCTCGGACCGCGCCGTCGCTAGCTACGAACAAGCCCTCCGACTCGCGCCGGACGACGTGGGGACGCTACGCAAGCTCGGGGATCTGGAGGGCTCGCTGGCTCACCCGGATGAACAGCTGCGACGCTTGCGCCGTATTCTCGAACTGCGACCCCAGGCCAAAGAGGTTCGCCAGTACCTCGATCACCTCGAGCCCCAAAGTGCACGCCTGGACGAAAGCTACGCCCACGAGCCCGCGCGTTTTCTAAAAGACCGAAACGCCACAGCCGAGGGGCAGTCCCAACGTACTCTGCTCAAGCTCAGCGTCACCCAGGTCTTCCCCAATGGCCTGGCGAGTAACTTCACGCAGGTCGTGTTCCAGCCGCTCAGCGCATCCGCCGCCGCGGTCGCCCGTCAATATGCCTTTCGTTACCAAGCCGATCGGCAGCGCGTTCAGTTACGCGGAGCCCGTGTGTTTCGTGCTGACGGGAGCATTGACCAAGCCATTGAAAGCGGCGAGGGCGCAGCCGACAACCCCGCCCTTCGAATGTACACATCGGATCGAACCTTCGTCGTCAGCTTCCCCCGCCTCGAAGCCGGCGACGTCGTCGAACTCAAGTACCGAATTGACGATGTCGCAGCGAGAAATGAATTCGGTGACTACTTTGGGGAGGTCGTGCCCTTTGGATCCAGCGAACCCGTCGGCCACGCCGAACACGTATTGATCACACCCGCCGCGCGAAAGCTCTACGTGGACGTTGTCGGCCTTCCGAAAATGAAGCGCGACACGGACAAACGCGGAAAGCTCAACATTGAGCGCTTTGTCGTGAAGGGACTCGCGGCCCAAGCGCCCGAGCCCGCCATGCCGCCATGGCCCGAAGTGCTCGGCTTCGTGCACATCTCCACCTTCGCCAACTATCAAGAGATGGGACACTGGTACTGGGGGTTGGCGAAGGATCAGTTTGATCTCGACGAGGACACCCGGAAGCTCGCGACGTCATTGGGCGTCGGCAAAACGACGACAACCGAGAAAGTACGTGCCGTCTACAATTGGGTCGTCCAGAACACGCGTTATGTCGCCCTTGAGTTTGGCATTCACGGCTTCAAACCACGCCGTTGCGTCCAAACTGTGGCGCGAGGCTGGGGAGACTGCAAAGACAAGGCGACGGTGATTGTCTCCTTACTGCGTGCGCTCGGCATCGACTCCACCATCGTGATCCTACGAGCCAACCAAGGCGGCGATTTCCGATCCAAAGTGAGCAGCTTGGCAGCCTTCAATCATGCCATCGCCTACGTGCCCGAGTTAGATCTCTACTTGGACGGAACCGCTGAATACACCGGGATGAGCGAATTGCCTGCGATGGACCGAGGCGCCCTGGCGCTCCTGGTGAACGGCGGAAACTCAAAGCTCACGCATTTGCCGAAGATCACGTCGACCCCAGACGAAGTACGCCGAAAGCTGAGGCTTCGACTGCGAGCGGACCGAAGCGCCGCCCTCGACATCGAATACGCCGTGACCGGGACTCACGCCTCCTGGTGGCGACGACGCTACAGCGCCTCGTCGAGTAAAAAGCAACGCCTCGCCGAGTATGTCACCGGGGAATTTCCTGGCTTCGAAGTGAGAGGAACGCCGCGCACCCAGGGTCTGAACGACATCGACCGCTCCGTATCCGTGAAGCTACGCGGGCGACTCAATCGATTTGCACGATCCGAAGGGAGCGGAGTGCTCAGCCTCAGCCTCACTCCTTCCCTGCGACTGACCCCGCGCTTTGCCTCGCTCTCGAAACGAAAACTCCCGGTCGCTCTCCCCACCCCCGGGACCCAGGCGACCGAAAGCGAGTTGGAGTTGCCCCCTGGCATGAAATTCCTGTCCGTTCCCGCGGCGAGCGCCAAGACGTCGCCGTTCGGCAACTACGAAATGGTGGTCCGCCAGTCCGAAAAGAGCGTTACGGTGAGCACAAGCTTGCAGCTCACTGTGGACCGCATCGCCCCCGAGCAATACGCCGCGTGGCGCCAGTTTTGCGCGACCTTCGATAGCGCCGTCGACCAGCGCGTGAGGATTCAACAATGAGACGTGGAACCCGTCGTTGGTTGACCGTGCCGATGCTGCTGATCGCCACAGCCGGCGCCAACGTCGCCTGCTCTAGCGGACCCGCCGCAGGCCCCCCCGATCTCGCCACCCTGCGCCTTCAAGAGACCTCGCAGGATCCTGACGGCCTGGCGTTACTGCTGCTGCACGAACTCGCCGCTGCCGGTGGGGACGCTGTGCGGGCCAAGAAGGTGCGACTCGCCCTCGATAGCCACAAGACAACTAGCTTGCTCCCCAGCTTCGCCAGAGCGCTCGACGACAAGGCGCACGGGGATCTTGCCAGCGCCGCCGACCACTTCATGGAAGCTGTCGCCGCAAGCCGAGAGTCCACGGATGCCCGCACACAGCTGATCGCCTGGTACTCCGCCAGCCAAGCCCTCGCGCTCGCCAACAGCCATGCGGGCTTATGGAAAAAGTGGCAGGGGTTCGTCGAAGCCACTCTCGATCAGCCGGGAGCTATCGGTTGGCGAGCACGCGGTGCTCTGTTGCGGTTCTGGAACTCGGAACAGAAGGCGAGCCCCGCCCAAGATCGGAAAATGGCGGTCCGCGGAGGCTGCGCCACTGAGTTACGTTTCGCAGGTCCCTTTGGCCGTAACTTGCCGGTCGATCTGCACAGACAATTCGGCGCCGAAGAACCCGGCCCCTGGCCGACGACCTGGATCGCGGCGGCAGGGCGAAACGAACGTCCTCGAATCCTGAAGAGCCAAATGGACGGCTGCGGTTTCGGCCTGGACGAAACCGCAGGTGCCGGCGTCTTTTACGCGGAAACCTATGTGGAGACAGCGGAGACCCGAGAAGTGTTGTTCACGGCCCAAGGCGCTTTGGCGGTTTGGGTGGACGACGAGCTGGTGCTCGATCGAGACGCGCGAAAGTGGGGCGTATGGCCACAATTCGGTGTGCGCTTCGAGCTAACCCCCGGGCGCCATCGCATCCTGGCGAGACTGCCGAGCGGCTCCACCGCTTTTCGGTTGATGAACAACGATGGCAGCCCTCTCGATCTCGCCTACTCCAGCGATCCGGCCCCCGGCTACGGCTCCCGACCCGCGACGCGGCTCTCGGACCCCAACGTGCTCAGCCCATTCATCGCCACCGGAGAAGCCAGCGTGCCGGGTGCGGTCCACCACCCGAAAGACTCCGTCACTCGTTTCTTGGTTGCCGCCCTCGCGCACCAAGAGCTTCAGGATGATGTCGCCCAGGTCGTGCTGGAGCCGCTCATAGCCGATTTCGACAACGCGACGGGGCTGAGCCTACAGCTCGCGGCCGCCATCACTCGGGGAGATCCGATCTTCGACAAGAGCCAGACCGAAGATTTGATGCATCAGCTCTACAAGAGAGCCGCTGCCAAGGATGAAGGCCTCTGGCTCGCTCGCTTGGCGGTCGCCACCCAGTTGCGCCAGCGCCGGCCCTTGGAGATGATCGAACAGCTCCGTATCTTGACTGCTGATCTGCCCAATGTGGCGCCGATCTGGCACGAGCTGCGCGACACCTACGACGTGCTGGGTTGGCCCACGGAGCGCGACGCAGCCACCCTGGGGATGCTCCGCCGCTTTCCAACCGACGAGAGCACGTTGCACAACGCGATGGCGCTGTTTGAGCGTACCGGCGATCTCGCACGCAGCGATGAGATGGCCAAACGGCTCAGGGAACGCAACCCGGAGGCCGAAATCGAACTGAGCCGTGCCCTAGCGCGGAAGGATTACGCCAGCGCGCTGGTCCAGCTACGGGCGCTCGAAAAGCTGTGGCCGGAGCGCGATCGCCTCAAAGCCCGCATCAGCGACGTTTTGAGCCGCTCCGGCAACACCGAGCAGCTATGGAATCGGCTGGAGGCGGCAGTGAGAGAACAGCCCACCGACAGTCGGGCACGCCTGCGACTAGCGGACGCTCAATATGCCGCGGGTCGTCCGGACGCGCTCGCCCAGGCTCTGGCCGCCGCCATCGAAGCTGGCGCTGTGCCCGACGCCCTACGTCGCGCCATCGATCTCATCGAAGCCACCTCCGAGCTCGCCGCTTACCGTTTGGACGGGAAAAAAATCATAGCTGCCTACGAAAAGGCAGGACGGCACATGTCCGGTACGGCGGCTCGGGTGTTGGACTACGCCGCTGTTTGGGTGCACGCCGATGGTTCGAGTTCCATGCTCGAACACGAAATCATCCGCATTCAAAGCCCCGAGGGCATCGATCGTTTTGCCGAACATCCGCGCCTGCGCGGACAAATCTTGAAGATGCGCGTCATCAAGGCCGATGGGCGCAGTCTCGAACCGGAATCGATCTCCCAAAAACGAACGGTCACCTTGCCGCATCTGGAGGTGGGCGATTACGTCGAGACCGAACAAATCGTTCGGGAAAACGGCACAGGGCCCGATCACTATCTCGGCCCCCTTTGGTATTTCCGTGAAGCGAATATCGCCTACGCTCGTAGCGAGTTTGTCATCATCAGCCCGACCATCAAAGCGCTGGTGGTCGAGGTCCACGGGGATGTGCCGGCGCCCGTCGTGCACACCGAGGGGCCGCTCACTGTGAAACGCTACCGGATGGATTTCAGCCCGGCAGCTCCTACCGAGGAGCTGAGCCCCCCCGCCGAAGAGTTTTTGCCCAACTTGCAGATTGGCTGGGGCTTGGATGCCGATCTCCGAGCCCAAGTGTTCTCGGACAAGGTGCGTCAGCATCTGCCGCTGGATCCGCGCATCGCACGCATCGCTCAACAAATCACCAAGGCTCATCCCGAAAGCGCCGTCATTCAGCGAGCCCGGACTCTGTATCGCTGGGTGGTTTCCAACATCGAAGAGGGCGGCGAAAGCGATGCTCGACGCGTCATCGTGGGCAAGAGCGGCAACCGCTGGCTCGCCTATGTGCACCTTTGCCGAACCCTTGGCATCCCCGTCAACTACGGCATCGCGGAGAACCGACTGGCCGCTCCCCCCCAAGGCCCCATCTCTGAGATGCACCGCTATCAGCATGCTGTGCTGAAGGTCGGACGCGGCAAGAAGGCCCGCTGGCTCACCATCGGGAGCAAACACGCACCCTTCGGATACTTGCCCGCAGAAGTGCGCGGCATGCCCGCCATGATGTTGCTGGGAAACAGCCCCGTCAAACAGATCCTCCCGACGGCGGGCACAGCCGACGGCATCGCTGTCGACGGAAGCGGCACTATCAATACCCAGGGCAGCGCCGAGCTCTCCTTGGTACAGCGATTTGCGGGCAAACACGGCATGCAGCTGCGCACGGGACTGACCAAACTAAGCGAAGCCCAACACCACGATGTGATCGAATCTCGTCTCTTGGGGCCGAGCCTACGAGGCGCGCAGTTGCTGAGCCACGAGCTAGCCAAGCTCGACGACCACGACGTGCCCATCGAGGTCCGCACCGAATCCAAGGTGGGCCAGTTCGCCAACCGACGAGGCTCGCTGTTACTGCTGCGCCCACCCTTTCGACTGAATCTGGCCAGGCTCGCCAAACTCCCTCACCGGGAAACGCCGATCCTGATTGGCCAATCGACACACCAGACGCTCCGTTTGGTTTTGAAACTGCCCAGTCAGTCTCGGGTCAAGGTGCCAGCGCCCCGGGAATTCTACAATGGCCCGAGACGAGTCCTCATCCGAGACCGGGTAGAGGGCAAAAGCCTGATATTGGAGCGTGAAATTCACCTACCCGCCGGACGCATCCAGCCCGATGAATATCAAAAGTTTCTCGAGTTTACCCGATCCGCCGACGACGCCCTGGCCCACGAATTCACCATCGAGCTTGACGCCTCGGGAAGCTGAGCCTCTTCTCTGACTCCCATGAGCCAAAACATCGTCATCACCGGATGCGCCAGCGGCATCGCCAAGTGTCTCGCCGGCAAATTGCACGCCCAGGGCCATCACCTCACCCTGGTAGATATCAACGAGCCGGGACTCAAAGCCGCAGTCGCCGACCTTGGCATCGCCAACAGTGCTCGAGTCCACATCGAGAAGCTCGACATCACGGATCCCGACGCCTTCACGGAAGTCTTGAGTGGAGCCGTGGCTCGCTCAGGCCCCTTGGATGTGTTGCTGAACGTCGCCGCCTTCCTGACAGCTTGTTACGCCCACGAGGCTGAGCCCGCTGCGGTTCATCGGACCATCGACGTGAACGTCAAGGGCGTCATGTTCGGCACCAATGCGGCAGCCAAGATCATGGTAGCCCAGGGCCACGGACACATCGTCAACGTCGCATCCCTGGCGGGCGTCATGCCCGTGCCGGGGATCTCACTCTACAGCGCATCCAAGTACGCCGTTCGAGGCTACTCCCTAGCCGTCGCCCAAGAGCTACACAAACACGGCGTCGCCGTCACCGTCGTGTGTCCCGGCCTGGTCGCCACCCCGATGATGGACATGCAACTGCACATGGAAGAGGCGTCCCTCACCTTTGCCGGTCGCCGCGCGCTGGAGCCCGAAGAAGTCGCGGACAGCATCATCGCCAGTCTGAAAACCCGACCTATAGAGGTCATCGCCGCGGTGCCGTTTTCCGGCGAAGCCTTCATGGCCAAACTCGTCAATAGCGTGCCGTCCCTCGCCATACCCATCACCAGCATGGTCGCGAAAATGGCCAAACGCCGGCAAGCAAAGGCAAAAGCCCAGGCCCAAAACTAGGCGCTAATCTAGCCACAACCGTGGCCCCGCATCCATGAATCGGACCCGCATCCATGAATCCTAAAGCGCTACGAGAGCGCTAGGAGAGCGCCTTGGCGGCTTCTGCAGCGCGTTTCTCAACTCGCTGTTTTACTTCGCCGTAGGCTTTCTGGAGCGCCTTCCACTCTTCGATTTTCTTCTTACGATCGGGCGCAGTCGCAGGATACGTGGTCGCATCTGGTTTGGCTTTGGAGAAAGTCTCGTAGGCCGTCCACTTCTCTGTGGCACCAGCATAGTTGCGCTCGCGCTCTTTCAGATCGGCCTGCAAGAACAGCAGCTTTGCCTTGAGTGTCTCGTCAACGGCGAATCGCATGGCCGAGTCGAGAGCATTGCTCGCGTCGCTCAGTTGATTCTTGGCGATGTGGGCCTCAGCCATTCGATAGTGACCCATGGAATCCTGCGGCGAAACGGAGATGGCCTCACGGAAACGCAGGATCGCAGTGTCGAAGTCTCGAGCGATGTAGGAGCTGTCGCCCTTGTTGATGGCTTCCCAAAACGGGCTGATGCCGCGTACGCCATCGGGATCCTTGCGGGGACCGTCGTCGGCTTTGGCTTTGGCTTCACCATCGGCGGCCGATGCCAGGGTGGACGTGCACACTGTCGACGCGACTAACGTGACAGCAAGAGTGTTACAGCTCAGAAAGTTCTTCAGTGACAACAAGAATCGAATCCTCCGGGACGCTGAACCTACCACGGGCCCTGAGAATTGCCCACGATCCCCCGGATTTCCGCGAAATCCAGCCCTTCTTCGGGAGCCCGCCGCCTGCTAGTTTGCGGCGGTATGGCGACGGAGCAGTTTCCCTGGGACCGACTACCCCCCGTATCCCGGGCCGCGGCTACTGCCTGGGGAGATCTCGCCAGGCACTTTCAGTCGCCGACCCTTGAGCGGATCGAGAGCGCCGCCAAAGAGCTCCTAGGCAGCCACATCAGCCTGAGCACTGAACGTGTGATGGGACCCGCCCCCCACCAAGCCGGTCGCGCCATTGAGCTCGGCTTCACGGGCGGCCAGGGCGACGCACAAATTCGATTGTTAGCCGAGCCCGATTTGGTGGCAGCCGCTAGCTCCCTTCTGCTCAAACGCCCGCTCCCACCGCCCCTGCCTGGAGCCGCCTTGGAGCCGAATCTCAGCGGCGCGTGGGCAGGCATCCTGATCTGCCTCGCCCGGAGCTGCGGCCTGCGACTGGCCCTCGATGTGCCCCGGCTGGTGTCTCCCCTCTGGTTAGAAGTCCACGTGCGCACAGGGAAGCAAAGCTATTGGGCAGCACTGCAGCTGCCGCTGATCGACTACAGACAAAACACGGCCAGCCCTCTCCCCACGGTTGCACCTTCTACCTGGTCCCGCAGCAGCCTCCCGATTCAACTTCAGTTGATCGCCGGGCTCGCCACCACCAGTCTGGCGGAACTCTCCACGCTGCGGACAGGCGACTGCCTTTTTCTCGATCCCGAGGCTGCGTGCCGAATCACTCAACTCGCTCCGATCAGCGGCATTTGTGCCCTCGGGAGCCCCGACGAAGAGCGCGGGTTCCAGCTCGATTTTGCGAGCACCGGCCTCGTGTTAGGAACACAGACTGTAGCCCTAGCCCTGGATGGCAGCTCCCCCATGAAAAGCGAATCACTCGATACGGTAATACAGAACGCACCTGTGGTGGTTCGGCTGGAACTCGGGGCGGTCAGCATGACGGCAGCCGAGTGGTCCCGATTGGCGCCCGGAGACGTCGTGAAAAGCGGACAGCCCGTGGGCTCCGCCGTCAACTTGAGCGTGTCCGGCGTCAGCGTCGCGCGAGGAGAACTAGTGAACGTCGACGGAGAAATCGGCGTGCGCATCACCGAACTTTCCAGCGAGCCGGACTGAACGGCGCATGCCATGCACAGCTAATGTGTTAGCCGCCTACGGACCGTTCCCGACGCCGATCTCTCTGTTTTGTCTAATTGCTTTGCTCGTCGTCCCCACGGGTTGTAACGACGCCCCCAAACAAAAAGAAAATGCGAATGCTGTCACGCCGAGTGCTGCGTCCGGTTCCGCCAGCGCAGCCGTCGCGCCGAACCCTCCGTCTGTCGATACCGCTGGCAAGTGGCGCGGGCACTTCGAGTCCGAACAAGAAACGACCGAGGTGCCAAAACCTCACGCTCAAAGGGCGTGGCGTAAAAGTGACGACGGCATCGGCAAGGGAGAGATCGAACTGAGCGTCTCCGCCTCAGGCGAGCTGAGTGGTGCCGTCACGGGAGCCCTTGGCGCACTGCGGTTGCAGGGCGAGGCGGACGACACCAGTCTACGGGCCCGGCTGTCCCCGGCACCCGGCGACGACGGATTCGCCGGGTGGTTGCTGTTGACGGCGAAGGACTCCGCCTTGAGCGGCGACTTGCGAGTGAGCCATTCGAAGTCTGGACAGCTTCGTCGCAGTCGTTTGCTGATGGAGCGCGTGGTCTCGCCATGAACCTCTCCGAACGACTCTCCAGCGTCCGGAAACGAATCAGCGATGCCACGGAGACTGCCGGGCGCCCGGAAGGCTGCGTGAAATTGCTCGCCGTCTCCAAGCGAAAACCGGCCGGTGATATTCGCGCAGCCTATGAGGCGGGCCAGCGAGATTTCGGCGAGAACTACGTTCAAGAGCTCCGTGAAAAACAGGAAGCACTGGAGGATCTAAAGGATCTGCGGTGGCACATGATCGGCCAGCTGCAGCGAAACAAGATCAAGTACATCAGCGGCTGGATCGATTCGCTGCACACGGTCGATTCGCTGCGCCTGACCGAAACTCTGTTGCAACGCCTGGAGACGAGTCCGCGCGACCGCCTGCTGCGCGCCATGGTGGAAGTCAACGTGAGCGGAGAAGACTCCAAGAGCGGCTGCCGCCCCGACGAACTCGGAGCTATCTTGCGCGCGGCCGAGAATTCGTCGCAGCTATCCCTGTGTGGGCTGATGACGGTACCCCCACGCGCTGAGGATCCACAGGCGGCCCGACCGCAGTTCGACCGGCTTCGTGATTTGCGAGACGAGCACGGCGGCGTGGAGACTTTGCCGGAACTGAGCATCGGCATGAGTCGAGATCTCGAAGTCGCTATCGCCGCTGGCGCCACCTGGGTCAGGATCGGTAGCGCGATATTTGGGGAGCGCTGAGCGAATGGCCCGTCACAAAGATCCCGATCCGAGCCAACAAGGCACGCTGCTAGGGGCCGCCAACCGCGCAGGCCGCCTGGGGGGACCGCCCGCGCCTTTGGCCGAACGCATGCGGCCAAAACAACTGATTGACGTGCTCGGTCAAGCGCAACTGCTCGGTCCGGGTCGCCTGCTCCAACGAGCCATCGAAGACGATCGCGTGCCGTCGATGATTCTGTGGGGGCCGCCGGGTTCCGGTAAGACAACCCTCGCCGCCGTGATCAGCGAGGCGACCAAGTCTGAGTACGAGGCCTTCAGTGCTGTGCTCGGAGGGGTGGCTGATCTCCGGGCCATCCTGAAACGAGCGGAAGAGCGGCGCAACTACCAAGGCGTCGGCACTATTCTTTTTGTCGACGAAATTCATCGCTTCAACAAGGCCCAGCAGGACGCCTTCTTGCCCCATGTAGAGCGCGGCACGGTCACGCTCATTGGCGCCACCACGGAGAACCCCTCCTTCGCCGTCAATGCGGCGGTGCTCTCGCGATGTAAGGTGTTTCGCCTGGAGCCGTTGAGCGAGAATACATTGGTCCAGTTGCTCCAGCGCGCCGCGAGTGATCCGACACACGGCCTGGACGCCATGGGGGTGAAGCTGGACGACTCGGTGCTTGAACAGATCGCTCTCAGCGCCAACGGAGATGCCCGCCGAGCTCTCGGTGTGTTCGAAGCCTCAGCCGATCTAGCCCGCCGAGACGGGGTCGCCCTCAGCAAGACTCTGCTGGAACGAGCGGCCGAGGAGCGAACGTTGCTCTACGACAAGAGCGGCGACGAGCACTACAATGTGGTGAGCGCGCTGATCAAATCCATGCGCGGAAGCGATCCTGACGCCGCCATCTACTGGCTCATGCGCATGATCGACGCCGGCGACGATCCGATGTTCCTGCTGCGACGCTTGATTATTTTTGCCAGCGAAGACGTCGGCTGTGCGGATCCCCGCGCCCTCGATGTAGCCGTCAACGCCGACGCCGCCTTCCGACGATTGGGCATGCCAGAAGGCCTATATCCTATCGCCAATGCCTGCCTTTACTTGGCGGCCTGCCCAAAATCCGGCGCGGTGGGGAAGGCCTTCACC
>SPKZ01012095.1_pt1 | contig 17100 bp, 12 predicted proteins | sample 2456571 | NCBI WGS metagenome assembly SPKZ01 (sample SAMN11192286, study PRJNA482655) | marine metagenome | biome: ENVO:00000447; feature: ENVO:00000244|ENVO:00000211|ENVO:00000569|ENVO:00002023; material: ENVO:00002151; isolation source: ocean water from marine abyssalpelagic zone ...
CCCTACTGTTTTTAAAGGAACTTCTTATGCTAGAAAACCTTTATTAAGTGAAGCTTTAAGAGGTGAGGGTGCTTACGTTGTAGATGAGGATAATAAAAGATTTTTATTTGATTATCATAAAGATGGGGAATTAGCACCAAGGGATGTAGTTTCCAGATCAATTTTTGATTATAATGAAAAAACAAATAAACAAATATATTTATCTTTTGAAACTTTTGACAAAGAGTTTTTTCAAAAAAGGTTTCCCAATATTTATGCAAACTTACATGAACTGGGATATGAATTACCCTTTGAGAGAGTTCCTATTTCACCCGCTTTTCATTATGCGATGGGGGGAATTAAAATTGATTTAAACTCAAAAGTTATATCTTTTAAAAATCTATATGCCATTGGCGAAGTTTCTTGTTCTGGTTTACACGGAGCAAATAGATTGGCCTCAAACTCTTTGTTAGAGGGACTTGTTTTTTCTAAAATTGCAATTGAAGATTCGTTAAAAAACAACTTTAAAATATTACAAGAAAAGTATACGAAAAATGTAAAGTTTTATGTGAGAAACAAAGATATAGATAAAAAAATTAAGAATGATTTAAGAAAAATAATGTGGGAAAGTGCCAGTATTTCCAGAAATAAGACCGATTTAACAAAATCTTTACAATTAATTGACAATTACTTGACATATGACTTAGGAAGACTTCTCTTCTTAAGGCTTCTTACGGCAAAATCTATTCTAGAATCTGCTTTAAAAAGAGAAAAATCTCTTGGAGCACATTATATTAAGGAGAATTAATGTTTAAAGTTATTATGTCATTGCTACTTTTCTCAGTAGCAGTATTTGCAAGTGAAAGTTCTACTGGTGCTATTCCAGATATTACTATGACTTGGGCAGGATTATCAGCACTATTTATATTTGCTATTGGTTATTATTTTGTTGCAGCTGAAGAGAAATACGAAATTGATAAAGCAAAACCTGCCTTGTTTATAGGTACATTTATGTTTATGATTGTTGCTTCATATTACGCCTTAAATGGTATGGATATGAACTTGGTTCATACTCAAGCGCAACATCTTATTTTAGAAATTGCTGAAATTTTCTTTTTCTTATTTGTAGCTATGACTTATATAGAATCATTACTTCATATGAGAGTATTTGACGTTCTTAAATATAAACTTGTTTCAAAAGGTTATACTTACAGACAATTATTCTGGGTAACTGGAATCTTGGCATTCTTTATCTCTCCTATTGCCGATAACTTAACTACTGCGTTGATTTTATCAACAGTGTTAATTACTATTGAAAAAAAGAGAAAAGATTTCTTAGTACCTGCTGCAATTAATATAGTTGTTGCTGCAAATGCTGGTGGTGCTTGGTCTCCTTTTGGTGATATTACGACACTAATGGCTTGGACTGCAGGAAAAGGGTCTTTTGTTGATTTCTTATTCTTATTCCCAGCTTCAATCCTTGGATACATAGTTACAGCAGTTATTCTTGCTAGATTTGTTCCTACTGATGTTCCTCCTTTTGATGCAAGTACAGAAGAAAAACCTAAAATGGCTGAAGGCGCTAAAGTTGTTATTTTCTTAGGAATATTTACAATTTTCTCTGCTGTAATGTCTCATCAAATATTACATTTACCTGCTATGTGGGGAATGATGTTTGGATTGTCTATTCTTAAATTGTACTCTTATGCTTTAAAGAAAAAATATGGGGTTGATCATTTTAATATTTTCCACTCAATGGCAAAAATTGAAAACAATACATTAATGTTTTTCTTTGGTATTTTAGCAGCAGTTGGTGCTTTATACTTTATTGGATGGTTAGGATTAGCCGTTGTTGTCTACGACCCAGATGTATTGGGTCCTACATGGGCAAATATTGGTGTTGGTTTCTTATCTGCGGTTATTGATAATGTTCCTGTAATGTCAGCTGTATTGAAAGCAAGTCCAGTAATGGGATTAGATCAATGGATGTTGGTTACTTTAACAGCTGGTGTTGGTGGATCTTTAATTTCTTTTGGATCAGCAGCTGGTGTTGGTGTAATGGGAAAACTACATGGTATTTATACTTTTGGTGCACATATGAAGTATTCATGGACTATTTTAATTGGATATATAGTATCTGTAGCTGTTTGGTATTTTCAATATCAAATTTTAGGAATTGGAGCGTAAGCTTTATTTCCTTTTTTAAAAAACCTTGTATCTTTGATGCAAGGTTTTTTTTTGTCTTTTAAAAATAAATAATTAAGTGTTTGTATACAATAAATTTACATACCCGATATAGCTCCCCATAAATACGTCCTTCTTCCTTTTAGCAAAGATAAATGGACTTTTAGATATAATCCCGATAATAAGAAAAAACTTAAGATAAAGAAAAGGAATTTGTTTAATGAAACATGTACCAATAGTAGTATTAGATTTTGGTAGTCAATATACACAAATCATCGCTAGAAAATTAAGAGAAGCTGGAGTTTATTCTGAAATTGTACCTTATAATGAACGAATTGAAGATATCATGGCAAGAGCGCCTAAGGGTATAATATTATCAGGTGGTCCTGCTTCTGTTTATGCAGAAGGTTCTTATCATCCCGATGAAGAAATTTTTAAATTGGGTTTACCAATTTTAGGAATATGTTATGGAATGCAATTAATTTCTCAATTCTTTGGGGGTTCAGTAATTCCTGCAACCTCTCATGAATATGGAAAAGCAAAACTTAAATTTGAAAAAGAAAGCCCTTTGTTTAAAAATTCAAACGATGGACAAATTGTATGGATGAGTCATGGGGATAAAGTGGATGAATTACCTTCTGGTTTTGAAGTAATTGCTACAAGTGAAAACTCTCCTTTTGCTGCTATTGCAAATGAAGATGAAAAAATTTATGCTTTTCAATTCCATCCTGAAGTATATCATTCACAAGAAGGAAGTATTCTTTTAAAGAATTTTGCAAAAAATATTTGTTCTTGTGAATCTACTTGGAATATGGGTTCTTTTGCAAAAGAACAAATTAACTTAATCAAAGAAAAAGTCGGAAATAAAAAAGTTCTATGTGGTGTATCTGGAGGGGTTGATTCCTCTGTAGTTGCAACACTATTAGCAGAAGCAATAGGAGATCAATTAGTTCCTGTTTTTGTTGACAATGGATTATTACGAGCTAATGAAGTTGAGCAGGTTCAAGCTATGTTCAAATTAAGAGGTGTTCCTTTAATTACTATTGATGCAAGTGAAAAATTCTTATCAAGGTTGGTTGATGTAGTTGATCCTGAGAGAAAAAGAAAAATTATTGGTGAAACATTTATTGAAGTATTTGATATAGAAGCAAAAAAACATGATGGTATTGAGTTTTTAGCGCAAGGAACTTTATATACAGATGTTATTGAATCTGTATCTGTTAAAGGGCCTTCAAAAACGATTAAATCACATCACAATGTTGGGGGCTTACCTGATTGGATGACGTTTGAGTTAATTGAACCTTTAAGAGAAATTTTTAAAGATGAAGTAAGACTTCTAGGAGCTGAATTAGGTCTTCCTACTGATATGTTAGCACGACATCCTTTTCCTGGACCTGGACTTGCTATTAGAATCATGGGTGCAGTAAATGGACCTGATTTAGAGATCTTACGAAAAGCAGATGTTGTAATGTTAGATGTTTTACATGCGACGGGTTATTATGATAAAACATGGCAAGCGTTTACTGTTATGTTAAATGTAAAATCAGTTGGTGTAATGGGTGATAATAGAACCTATGATAATACTGTTTGTGTAAGAATAGTTGATGCTACTGATGGTATGACAGCTACTTTTTCACATATTCCTCATGATATCTTAGAAACTATTTCTAGAAGAATTATTAATGAAGTAGATGGAATAAACAGAGTTGTTTACGATATCTCTTCAAAACCACCTGCTACAATTGAGTGGGAATAAATAAATATCAACACTTAGGAAGAATGTAAGATTACATTCTTCTTTAATCTCCTTTTTTTATCCTTTTATTCTTCTATTTTAATTAATTCTATAAACTAATTTTGGTATTAAAATAAAGATTGTTTTATGTATAATGTGAAAAATAATTTTAATAAGGTCTTTTTTGAATACTAAATATAAGTTTTTTATCTTGCTCGTTTTTCTTCTTTTATTTGGTTTTTCTTTTGCTTCATATATGAGTTATAAAATGGCATCAAATCTCGCAAAACATGATTTAAGTCTGCATTCATTACCTTTAAGCAGTGACAATGTATATTCAGAAATTCAAAGAGATTTATTAAAATCAAAACTTATCTCTTCTTTAATGTCAAACAATACATTTTTAATTTCTTGGGCAAAAAATAATAAAAATAATATTGAAGAAATTAAAGAATATTTAAGAGCAATTAAATCTAAATACAATACTTCAAGCAGTTTTTTTGTTTCTTCTTTAAGTGAAAATTATTATTACGAAAAAGGAATCTTAAAAACAATTAATAACAAACAAGATGAGGATAAATGGTTTTACCGCTTAAAGAATTCAAACAATGATTATGAAAGTAATATTGATGTTGATATGGCAAATAATGGCGAACTAAGTATCTTTAGTAATTATAAAGTAAGAGATTTAGAAGGAAACTTTATTGGAATTACAGGTGTTGGTATTGAAACCTCTCATGTATCTTCTTTATTAGATACCTATAAAAATAAGTACAATCATGAAGTTTATTTTGTTGATAAAAACAATAGTATTATAATAAAATCAAAGAATTTAGAAAAAGCAAAGAACCCTCATTTTAAAGAAATTATTTATGAAAAAATTAATGATTTTAAAAAAAACAAAAACAGTATTCTTGAATATGAATATTTAGGAGAAACATTTCACTTAAATATACGTTTTATTGAAGAATTGAATTTATTTTTATGTATTGAAGCAAAAGAACAAGATGTTTTAAAAGAAATTACCAATAATTTTTTAATTAATATTGTTATCTTTATTTTTATAATTATTTTTATTATGATGAGCATTATTTATTATATCAATCATTATCAAAAATACTTAGAGTTTTTTGCCAAAAAGGATACTTTAACGGGTCTTTCAAATAGGTTTGATTTTGAAAATATTTTATTACATATTTTTTCTTCTGTTACAAAAGAAAATAAGAATATGGCATTTATTTTACTGGATGTGGATGATTTTAAAAGTATTAATGATACTTTTGGACATCAAATGGGTGATAAAATACTTGTTATTATTGCAAAAGTACTAAAAAATTGTTTTTCTTCTCGTACTATTCTTGCACGTTGGGGTGGGGAAGAATTTGTTGTTGTTTTAAGAGATACAAATAATGAAGAAGCCTATTTTTTAGCAGAAAAATTAAGACTTGCTATTTTTGATAATAAAGAAATTTATGCTTTAATTAATAAAAAAATGACTGTAAGCTTAGGTATTGCGGTAAAACAAGATAATGAAAATAAAGATGAACTTTTTTTACGCGTAGATAAAAACTTATATAAAGCGAAAGAACAAGGTAAGAATCAAAGCGTAATCTAGTTGTATCGATAAATTTATCTTCTCTTACTTTTGCGAAAAATGTAATAGTTCTTAGCTCGCTTATCAAAGCAGTAATTAATCTCTTTTTTATTTCCCCTAATATATTCACTGTATACTTGAATCTTAAAATAATAAAATAATTTATACTTTTTAAGAAGTTATGGTTTTGATTAAACTATTATTTCTTGTTATACACCTTGCATGCTTACTATTTTTAAGGTATTTTATTCAAGTACTTGCATAAGCCATTTAGAAAATATTTTACACAAAGTGATATAATGATATAATGATATAATGAATATATCTCATGCAGGTTTGGAATGCTTAGAAAATAATATAAGTATAGTGTTTCTAACTAAAAGATTTGATGCTATTCTTATAAAAACAAATAAATTTTTATACGTTTTAAAATATCAAAGACTAAGAAGTAAAAGGAAATAAATGAATATTATAAATACAAACAGTGACATTATAATATTTGGAGGACATGGAGACTTGTCCTTTAGAAAATTATTACCTGCTTTATATCATCTGTTTAATGAAAAATACTTAGATGATTCAAGTAGAATTATAATTGTTACAAGAAGAAATATTACTCATGAAGAAAATATTAAATTAATTAAATCTAAATTACAAGAGTTTATAAAAGATGATGCTTTTAGTCAAAATGATTTTAAAGCTTTTTCAAAGATATTGTTTATTGAAAAAGTAGATTTTGCTGATAATAGTACCTATTCAAATTTAAGTATAACCTTGCAAAATTCTTCAAATACAAACCGAATTTCCTATCTTTCAACAGCACCTGATTTTTTTGCAGATATTTGTAAAGCCTTAAGTGAGTGGAAGTTAATTACAAAAAACAGTAGAGTAGTACTAGAGAAACCTATTGGAAGAGATTTACTTTCTTCTCAAGCTCTTAATACAGAAGTTCTTAAATATTTTAGCGAGCGACAAATATACAGAATTGATCATTATTTAGGAAAAGAAACAGTACAGAATATTCTTGCTTTACGTTTTTCAAACAGATTTATCATGCCTTTATGGGATGCATCTAATATTGATCATATTCAAATTACTGTTGCTGAAAGTGTTGGGGTTGAAGGGCGTTGGGCGTATTATGACCAGTATGGAGCTATGCGAGATATGATACAAAATCATTTAATGCAATTGCTGTGTTTAATCGCAATGGAGCCACCTTGTTCTTTAGATGCTGACAGTGTAAGAGATGAAAAAGTAAAAGTTCTTAGGTCTTTACGAAAAATTACTATTTCTGATATAGCTTCTCATACAGTAAGAGCACAATATAAAAAAGGTATGAGTGAAGGCAAAAGTGTACCTGGTTATTTAGAAGGTGAGGGAGTAAGTAATAGTAAAACAGAAACTTTTGCTGCTATTAAAGTTGATATTGATAACTGGCGTTGGAATGGTGTTCCTTTTTATATTAGAAGTGGAAAAAGAATGCAAAAGAGAAATTCTGAAATTGTTATTCAGTTTAAATCTGTACCTCATTCTATTTTTAAAAATAATGATGCTTCTATGCCTGCTAATAAACTTGTTATTACTTTACAACCAGAAGAGAGTATTACGCTTTCTTTATTAAATAAAGTACCTGGTTTAAGTGATAGTATGAAAGTACAAGAAGTAAATTTAGAATTAAATTCTCCTTTAGAGACAAAAAGGAATCATGAAGCTTATGAACGCTTGATTTTAGATGTTATTCATGATAATCCAACACTGTTTATGAGGCTTGATGAAGTGGAAGCGGCATGGAAATGGACGGATTCTATTATAAAAGCTTGGGATGAAGATTTAAGTCCTATGAAGAGTTATTCTGCTGGTTCCAATGGTCCCAGTGCAGCAGTACAATTAATTGCAAAAGATGGAAGGGCGTGGAATGATGAATAAACTTAATAATTTTAAAAGAAAAGAAGAACTCATAGAAAATCTTTCTTCAAAAATCATTTCTGCTTTAAGTACAGGTATTTTAAAAAATGGAAAAGCAAGTTTATTACTTTCTGGGGGAAGTACCCCTAAACCCTTATTTGAAAAATTAAGTAAATGCAATATTGCATGGAATAAAGTAAATATTGCTTTAGTGGATGAGAGATGGATAGAGGAAGATAATAAAGATAGTAATGCTCTTTTGATTAAAACCCATTTATTAAAGAACTGTGCAAAAGAAGCCCATTTTGTTTCTATGTATCAAAAAAACATAAAAGCACAAGATGCTGAGCTTATATGCTCTGCTATTTATAAAAAAGAGCTTTTTCCTTTTGATGTACTTGTATTAGGTATGGGAGAAGATGGACATACGGCTTCATTATTTCCAAACAATGTAAAATTAAAAGAAGCGTATGATGATAATAATCAAAGTTTATGTGTGCATATGAAACCAGATACAGCACCTTATGAGCGAATGAGTTTAACAAAAAAAGCCATTCTTTCTTCCCATAATATTTATTTGCATTTTGAGGGTTCAAAAAAGAATGAAGTTTTTAGAAATGCTTTAAAACAAGAAGATATAAAGACAATGCCAATATCTTCAATTCTTAATCAAAAAGAAAAAATCGTGGAGGTTTTTACACATGAATAAAATAATCTTAGAAATCACAGAAAACATCATAAATAGGTCTAAAAAAAGTCGTTCAATTTATTTGGAAAGAGTAGAAAAAGCAAAAACTAAAGGAGTTAATCGTACTTCTTTGGGTTGCAGTAATTTAGCGCATGCAATGGCACCTATGAATGACAAAGAAAAAGAATCTCTTAGAGGTAGTAAAAATGCCAATATTGCTATTATAACGTCTTACAATGATATGTTATCTGCACATGAGCCTTATAGTGTATATCCCTCACTAATTAAACGAACACTTATGCTAGAAGGTGCAACGGCACAAGTATCAGCAGGTGTTCCTGCTATGTGTGATGGAGTTACACAAGGGCAAGAAGGAATGGAGTTAAGTCTTTTTTCAAGAGACAATATTGCAATGGGTACTGCTATTGGTTTATCTCATAATGTATACGATGGAGCTGTTTTTTTAGGAATATGCGATAAAATTGTTCCTGGTTTATTAATTGGTGCTTTATCTTTTGGACATTTACCTGCTATGTTTATTCCAGCAGGACCAATGACCTCAGGGATATCAAACAGTAAAAAATCTCATGTACGACAAGATTATGCAGCAGGAAAAGTAGATAAAAACACCTTATTAAAAGTAGAGTCCGCTTCTTATCACAGCAGTGGTACTTGTACATTTTATGGAACAGCAAATTCCAATCAAATGTTATTAGAAATGATGGGACTACAGCTTCCTAATGCTTCTTTTGTTAATACCAATACACAATTAAGAGATGTTTTAACACAAGAAGCCTGTAAACGAATTTTAAAAATGACTTCTTTAAGCGATAATTACACCTGCATAGCAGATATTCTTGATGAAAGAAGTTTTGTAAATGCTATTGTTGGTCTTATGGCAACAGGGGGATCTTCTAATCATACTATACATATAATAGCTATGGCAAAAGCAGCTGGAATTGTTATCAACTGGGATGATTTTGATGCTATTTCTAAAGTAACTCCTTTATTATGTAGAATGTATCCAAATGGAAGTGCTGATGTTAATCACTTTAGAGATGCAGGAGGAATGAGTGTTGTTATTCATGAGCTTATTGAAGCTGGTTTAGTTTTTGAAGATGTTCAAACAGTAGTAGGGAAGGGTTTAAAGAATTATATAGTAGAACCCGCCTTAGATAATAATCGTTTAGTATTTACAAAAGGTCCTAAGGTTTCAAGAGATTTAAATGTTCTTTCTTCTTATGCCAAACCTTTTTCTAAAGAAGGGGGATTAAAACTCTTAAAAGGTAATATTGGAAGATCGGTTATTAAAACATCGGCTTTAAGAGAAAATCACTTATATATTAAAGCACCTGCTCTTATTTTTTCTTCTCAAGATGAATTGCAAAATGCTTTTAAAGAAGGAAAATTAGAAAAAGATTTTGTAGCGGTGGTTAAATACCAAGGACCTAAATCAAATGGAATGCCTGAACTTCATGGTTTATTACCTGCTTTAGGAGTCTTGCAAGATAAGGGTTTTAATGTAGCAATTGTAACAGATGGTAGAATGTCGGGGGCTTCTGGAAAAGTACCTTCAGCTATACATATGGTATCAGAAGCTGCAAAAGGGGGAGTTATCTCACTTATCCGTGATAATGATATTATTTGTTTGGATGTACTTAAGGGTGAATTACATGTAGAAGTTACGCAAGAGGAATTATCTAATAGAAAAGAAGAAAAAGTCGATGTCTCTCATAATGTATATGGTTTTGGAAGAGATTTGTTTTCAAGTGTAAGATATTGTATAAGCAGTGCTGAAGAGGGTGCTTCTATTTTTGATTTACCTGGAGAGGAAAAAAACTAGGTAAAGATAAGATCACAAATTAAAAAGAAAAATTTTACAGAATATGAAAAATAAAAAAGAAGCCTTATAAAAATGAGAGAGAAAGAGTTAATATGAATGAAAAAAGAGATAAACTTTTCAATAAATTAAAACAATTAAAAGAACAAGTAGATGAAAGTACCATTAATGAAATGTTTACCTTAAATCCAGAACGATTTAATGAATTTAGTACTTCTTGTGAAGATATGGTTCTTGATTATTCAAAAGTACATATTGATAAAGCAATTAAAAAAACATTAATTGAATTAGCAGGGGTATGTAAACTAGAAGAAAAAAGAGAAGCAATGTATAGAGGGGATAGAATTAATATCACTGAAAACAGAGCAGTATTGCACATAGCTTTAAGAAATCAATCCCATGAGCCTATATATGTAGATGGAAAAGATATCATGCCTGATATTAATGAGAGTTTATTAAAAATGAAAGCTTTTTCTGATGGTATTAGAGAGGGGAGTATTTTATCTTCGACTGGAAAAAAATTCAAAAATGTTGTTAATATTGGAATAGGAGGATCGCACTTAGGACCTTCAATGGTTACAAAAGCTTTAAAACCTTACCATGATGGGCCAACAATTCATTTTGTATCTAATATTGATTCTTCACATATATACGATGTTTTAAATACGCTTGATCCCAGTGATACTTTAATTTTAGTTGCCTCAAAAACCTTTGTTACTATTGAAACTATGACCAATGCAAAAACCGCATTAAAATGGATGATCAAGGGGGTTGGCGAAAATGGTGCTAAAGAACACTTTGTAGCTATTTCAACCGCTCATGAAAAAACAAAAGAATTTGGAATAAAAGAAGAGCGAGTATTTGGATACTGGGACTGGGTTGGGGGACGATACTCAATTTGGAGTGCTATTGGGTTAGGTGTAATGATTGCCATTGGTATGAAAAACTTTACAGAGTTTTTAGAAGGTGCTTATGAAATGGATCAGCATTTTAAAAATACTCCTCTGGAAGAAAATATACCAGTACTCCTCGCATTAATTGGTATTTGGCATATTAATATCTGTGATTATTCTACACGGGCTCTCTTACCTTATGATCAGCGTTTAAGTTCTTTTCCTTCTTATATTCAACAATTAGATATGGAAAGTAATGGCAAGAGTATTTCTTCTAATGGGGATAGTATTCATGTACGAACAGGAGCAGTTGTTTGGGGTGATGCAGGTACCAATTCTCAACACTCGTTTTTTCAGTTATTGCATCAAGGTTCAGAAATAGTTCCTTGTGAATTTTTAGTAGCTGTTAACAAACATGAGAAAGATATGGATGAGCACAATAATCTTTTACTTGCAAATTGTCTGGCACAAAGCCAAGCATTAATGGCAGGAAGACGCTTGGATGAGGTAATTAAAGTACTTAAAAAAAGAGGTGTTTCTCATGAAGAAGCGATTCGTTTGGCGCCGCACAGACAATTTAAAGGCAACAGACCTTCAACTACCTTAATGTATAAAAAATTGGATCCAAAAACACTTGGAAAAATTATTGCTTTGTATGAACACAGAGTTTTTGTAGAAGGTGTGATATGGGGTGTGGATTCTTTTGATCAATGGGGTGTTGAGCTTGGAAAAGAATTGGCTACTGAAATGTTATCTTTAGTAGTAGGAGATAAAAAAGTAAATGAAGAAGAACTGGATTCTTCAAGTGCTGGTTTGCTAAAAAGTATTTCTAAGTGGAGCGAAAGTCTTTAATTTCGACGTAATTGTTTTTATATATAAATTGACTTTAGTAATTTAAATATAGCATTAAACGTAGAGAAAAAAATCTCTTCTCTGCGTTATAAGACTGCAAGTATTAAAACTCCATACAAACCCGTAAAAAGTAAAAGTATCGATTTTAGTATTCTTGTTTCTTTTTTTTCTTTTCTAAAAAGAAGTAAATATAAAAGAGCTAAACAAAAAGATAAAACAAAGGCTTTTTTTGCACCTATCTCAAAAGAATATTCTTCATAACTTTTGTAAGGATTCTTTTTTATATTAAAGGTATATGCATAATCAAAAAATGTTTGATACAAAGAACTTACTTGAGGAATGCCTACTTTAAATTCATCAAGATAAGAGAAGTTTTTATCAAAAGCAACAGCATAAATATACTTCTCATCTTTATAACGAATGAGTTTATTCACCGCATTTGCATAAATCTCAAGTTTCATAGTATTACTATCGTAGTATTTTAATGGTAATTTAACAAAATTATAATTCTTATACATAAGAACATAAGCATTGTTGTTTTCATCTATTATCAAACCATAAAATTCTTTTTTTCTACTTTCAGCAATTTTAATTTGTGTGATTTTTATTTTTGAATCATAAGAAACATTTTTAATAAACAGTTCATCATCATATCTTTTGAAATGAAAAAGTTTATTTTTGTTATCAAGAACAAAATAACCTTCATCTAAAGGTTTCATATTGGTTGTTTTCCCCGCAATAATTTTAGCTGGAAAAGAAAAACCTTTGTTTTTTAAAGCAAGAGTGTATTGCTTACTTAATTCTACATCTTTACTATTATCTTCTGAATCATAAATACTAAATTCTTGGTCGAGATTAAACATAAGGTTAGGGAAAGAAATAATTCCTTTTTTACTGCTTGGATTAAATAAAGGATAAAGTGCTATTTGATTTATATTTTCATTTACATTGTTATAAGCAAACTTAAAACTTTGTCTTGCTTTTTTTATCGTTTTTTTATCATAAGAAATACCATCAATTACAATAGGTAGTTTTTTTTGTATATCTAAGTTTCTCCAATAAATAAAGGGTAAGGCTTTTTCATACTCTTTTAAACTAAGTTTTTCATTTTTGTCATTTCCATATACAAAATGATGATAACCTAAGTGTTGTTTATACATAAATTGTTTTTGGGGTGCAGAATAAAATACATAAGTAGCCAAATCAATATTTTTTGAAAGGGCTTTTGTACTATAGGGCAGAAAAAAACTAAAAGAAGTTAAAAACAATACAAGAAAAATAAGAAAAGAAAGTTTAGGAATAAAACTTTTTTCTTTCAACAATGAATAATGCCCATTTTTAAAGCGATATAAAGAGAGTAGAGGCATAAATAATGATAATACAAGCAGAACAGTTAAAAAAGTATAAAGGTGGTTATAGCCTTGATATTTGTCATTTAAGAAAAAGAATGAAACAATCATAATCATTAATATACATAATAAGAATTTTCTTTTAAAATAAGGTTCTATCATAATTGCAACACAAAAAGTATAAACGACAAAAGATGCTAATATCCAAGGAAGAGCAGTTTGTATAGCAGAAACTGCAATTAAAGAAGGATAAAAAACAGATGAAATAAAGTATAAACACAATAATAAAATACTATTTACTAAAACCAAAAGTAATAAACCAACACTTAAATATAAAAAAACCATTTTATTTTGATTGATAGGTAAATGAAGAGGAATTCTAAACTTCTTTTTATGAATTTCAGGAAGAAACTGCGCCAGTGCAATTATAAAAGCAGCAAAAGAAGGCAGAAATTTAAGAACATCATAATAAATATTTCCAATATGCACAGCTTGATACCATAACATACTGTGTGGCTCTATTTTAGTAAAATTTTGTAAGGTACTTATATATAAATACAATAAAACAGCAATAAATAAAATTACTAAAGTGAAATAGATATATTTTATTTTTAAAAACTCTTTTGATAAAATAGCTTGAAACATTAATATCTCCCCATTAAACCAATAAAAGCATCTTCTAAATTGATTTTTTTTCTGTTTATATGTGTATGATTAAGCGGTGCAAAAACATTATGTGAGGCTTGCAGATTTTTAAGTACTTCTTGTTCATTTTCATAAGAATAAAGCCTTAGAGCATTTTTAGATACTTCTATATTTCTAATAACATCACTTTTGACCAAACGCTCAATTTCCCTAATTTTTAAATCATTAGGAAGGGTAAAATCAAGGGTATAGGATTTAAAGTTGTTTAATAAATCATCTAAGTTTGTTTTTAATATTTCTCCACCCTTATTAAGTAGAATGATTTCATCAATTAAGTGTTCAAGGTCTTGAACTACATGAGAAGTAACAAACACCGTTTTTTGTTCGCTTTTGACAAAATCATGAAGATAATCTAAGAATAATCGTCTGTAACCTGCATCTAAACCCATAGAATAATCATCCAGTACCAATAAATCAGGATCTTGAGCAAAAATTAGGCCAAGAACTACTTGTGACCTTTGCCCATAAGACATATTTGATATTTTATGTGTTTTTGGTAATGCCAATAAATCCATTAAATCATAATAAATATCTTTACGCCATTTTTCATAAAAAGGACTATAGAATTTTTCAATTTGTTCAATGGTCATAAATTCAAAAGTCTGATGCCCTTCATGTAATAAACCAATTCTTTTTCTGGTATTTTCACTTAAAGATGATGAAGGTTCACCAAAAATTAAACATTCTCCCACAAGTGGTTTTAAAAATCCCATTAAGATATTAATTAAACTGGTTTTTCCTACCCCATTTTTACCTAAAAGTCCTACTATTTGGCCTTTTTTAACAGTAAAATTCAAATCGTCATAAATCTTTTTTTTCCCATAAGCATGGCTTAGGTTTCTTACTTCAATTACATTTTCCATTTTAAGAATCACTGCATTTAGTTTTAGGAGTTTTGCTTTTCTCATCTCCACACCCACAAGAACCACAACCCTTACTTTTAAAAAGAGATTTGTAAATATAGCCTAATGCAAAGGCTAAAATAAGGCCTGTGAAAATATATTCTTCTATACTCATTCTACAATATCCTCCCCTTTTATAGCTATTTTATGACCTTCTCCTGCATCAAAGTGTACAGTATAAGCACCTTGCGGTTTTCTAAAAACCACTTCACTGTCTTCGTTCATTCTGGTTTCCATAATGGTTGTTTCATTTTGTTTAATAAAAAACAAAATACCACTAGCTGAACTACCGTCTGAAAAACCACCTTCGCATACAATGTTTTCATCGCCGTTGTCAAAACAAGACATAATCGCTGTATGTGCTTGTGCACTACTTACAAGTAAAATAAGCGAAATTAAGATTTTTTTATACATATATTTCCTTTTTTTTTGAATTAGGGATTAAACCTAAAGCTATAGTTATTAAAATGACAGTGATATAAAAGAAGATCATTGTTTCTACCCCACTTAAAAAGTAAGCATTTCCAACATTATTTACTAAAATTGCTGCGAATATTCCTAAGGTTATTGGATAAATAGTTGCAAATATCATCCATTTATAAGAATTGGTTTGAACTTTAATCATAATCATTGTTGCAATACAAGGTGGGGTTAAAGCCATAAATATAAGAATGGCAATAGCACTTACTTCTGTGTATAAATTTGAGCTTGCTATTGCATTATTGTTTCTAGAGTTTGCAGCATTATTGTTTTCATATAAAGCTCCAATGGTAGCAACTGAGCTTTCTCTTGCTGCAAAAGAGCTTAAGAATGCTACATTGATTTTCCAGTCAAATCCCGCATATTGAGTAAGTGGAACAAAAAATTTCCCCATCATTCCTAAAGCAGAGTTTTCAACTTTTTCATTTTTAAGGTTTCTAAAAAGTGCTTTTCGTGCTCTTATGAATTTTTTAAAGGCTTTGTTTATTTTTCTTGCTTCTTTATCTCGTTTGGGTTTAACAAATTTAAAAAAGACTGGATTCTTTTCTATATATCTTGCATCAATACGTTTAGCTGTATTTTTATTTGTTGTATTCATACGTTTAGCTCTGTAGGTATTGTAGTAGTTGATATAGGCTTTAAACTCACTTTTTTCATCAATATGTGAAAGATACGTATTTGTTTGAATTCTTTTATAAAAATCTTTTTGCATTTTAATGGCTTGGGCATCAAAAACTTCTTTTTTTTCTTTTGAAACCCCTGGCACTTGTATTAATACAAATAATACCACAGCAACGGCTGCTACAATGGTTACAATCTTTTTAAGATAAAGCCAAATCCTGTCATACACTTTTATTAATATACCTCTTAGCGTAGGCAGATGATAAGAAGGAAGCTCCATAATAAAAGGAGTTGTTTCATAAGAAACAAAAAGACTAAGGGAGAGAATCTTTCCTACACTTAAAGCAATAAAAATAGTTACAGTAGAAATTAAAAACATAATAATTGCCATGTCTTCTTTAAAAAAAGCTGCAATGATAAGGGTATAAAAAGGTATTTTTGCAAGGCAATTCATTAATGGAACGGTAAGCATTGTAATCATTCTTGCTTTTTTATCATTCATTCCTTTTGTAGCCATAACTCCAGGAACAGCACAACCTCCTGCAAAAATTCCACCTAAAACCAAAGGAAGCGTGGACTCTCCATGTAAACCAAAGCGTGAAAAGCGCCTGTCTAAGATAAAAGCCATACGAGGCATGTATCCTACATCTTCTAAACATGCAATCAAAAAGAAAAGTATTAAAAATATTGGAAGATAATTAAGCAAAGCATTAACACTGTTCATCATCCAAATTGCCAGTTGTGTAATATAGGGAATGGAAGTAATATTTTCATTTGGAAAAAAAGAAATAACAAGGTTTTTTAAAGCAGCCAAAAGGGGCCAGGTATAATTTGTAAGTTCGTAACCGTAAACAATTGAAAGTTGGTACAATAAAAATATTATAAGTCCTAAAATGGGTAAAGCTAAAAATCTATTTAATACAATAGAATCAATTTTATCACTTATGGTTCTTTTAGAATTACTTTTTTTTGTACATACTTTAAGCCATTCATCTGCTTTGTCATATCTGGTTCTTACAATATAAGAAGAAGCAGTAAGTTCATACTCTTTTTCAAATAATGCTGCCTGCTCTTTTAGGGCATCAAAAATTTCTTTAGATTCTACTATATTTTCTTTTACATAATCAAACATTTGTTTGTCTTGCTCAAAAAGTTTAATGCTAATGTAAAAAGAAGAATGTTCAAGTTTTAATGGTTCGATTAATTTTTGAATGATATTTACATGTTTTTGCAAATTTTTATAATCAATAACATTTGAGATATGAGCTTCTTTATTATTATCAACCTCAAGTATTGCTTTTTTTAGCTCATTTATTCCTTCTTTTTTTGATGCTACGGTTTGAATTAATCTTGCATTACACAGTTTTTCTAAA
>SPKZ01017295.1_pt1 | contig 17100 bp, 14 predicted proteins | sample 2456571 | NCBI WGS metagenome assembly SPKZ01 (sample SAMN11192286, study PRJNA482655) | marine metagenome | biome: ENVO:00000447; feature: ENVO:00000244|ENVO:00000211|ENVO:00000569|ENVO:00002023; material: ENVO:00002151; isolation source: ocean water from marine abyssalpelagic zone ...
ACCATTGATTGATTTATTAGGCAAAAAATTACAAATTTCACTTATAACTATATGTTATAAGAAAAGTGCTTCCTTAAGGTGGATGTCCTAATAATTTTTTGATTGATTTATTAGGCAAAAAATTACAAATTTCACTTATAACTATATGTTATAAGAAAAGTGCTTCCTTAAGGTGGATGTCCTAATAATTCCTACTAATAATTCCTAAAAATTACAAATTTCACTTATAACTATATGTTATAAGAAAAGTGCTTCCTTAAGGTGGATGTCCTAATAATTCCTAATAATTCAAGGTGGATGTCCTAATAATTTTAGTGGATGGTGAAGTTCGGATTTGCATTTGCCGGATTACTCAGTGGTTTAATATTAAGCTTGGTATGCTTTGATCAAACCGTAACAGAACAGCCTGAAAGTGCTTTAACTTGGTTGCGTGCGGTATTTATTTTCATACCAATCGTAGGCACATCCATCGCTATTTTTGTTATGCGCAATTATGATTTAACTGAGCAAAAAGCGTACGAAATACGTGATGCACTAGAAGCGCGTCGAGGAGCTGCAAAAAATAGTCTACAAGAGCCTGAAATCATCACTCAACCAAACGTTGATTATCTCTCTCAAAATGCCTGATAAACTACTAACGTTCGACCATGGGATAGAACATACCTGTTGATAATTACCAGGCTGAACAATATGCACATTGGCATTAAGTGAAGAGGCGCTAAATGAATATTGTCGTGAGCAAGGTATTTATTCTCACCACGTAACCCCGTGGAAACTTGATTTTTCTAGCGGTAATAATTCAATTAATAAAACCTTATCACGAAATGAAAACACTTAAACATGAAAACTGTAGTGGTCAACTAATTTTGGCCACGGATTTGTATTCAAGCCAGTATCTTTTCTCTGACTCATTTGGTGTTAGTCCACCGTTATAGGTGTGAGGCCTAACCGTATGCGCGCATTTAAGCAGTGCATTTAGCTATGATTTATTTATTAATAAATCCAGTATATTTGCCATGACCGATTAACATTGCATGTTAAAAGTAGTTGACAATATGTTTTTTGTCTGTGATTATAAAATCATATTTTGAAAGACACTTAATACTATAGTTTTCATGAGATTGGCAGTAATCTATACGGATGTTGTAATGAGAAAGTCGATACACAATGATGCTCTATTAATTTTTTCAAAACGTATTTCTTGATGAAATGACCAAGTTGATTATAAGGAAGGCTTTCAGTCCTCTAAAAGAACCTAACGTCTTTAGATGGTATGTAGTTTAGCTTCTAATAATAACGCTGTAGCTGGTATAAAAATAAAATTTTACAGGCTTATAACAGAGGGATATTAGAGAGGCTCTATATTTAAAGGCATTTATAATATGATATTGTGAGTGTACAGAATGCAAATTAGTCAAGCAACAAAGGTGCTATCATCAACAAAGGCGCTATCAGCAACAAATGTACGTAAAAGTTTTGGTGTAGCAGCGAATAAAGTTGAGGCAGTAACCGGAGTTGACCTGTATGTTGGATCTGGAGAAGTTTTAGGTATTTTAGGTCCCAATGGTGCGGGAAAAACAACTCTGATAAATATTTTGTTAGGTTATTGTGTACCAGACTTTGGGAATATTTCTTTGTTTGGCGAAAATATGATAACAAGTAAAGATTTTATCCGGGTAAAGGATCGTATAGGAGTGTCATTACAGCATGGAATATTGCCTGACCTTTTAACAATCGATGAGTTGTTGAGTTTCTTAGTGACACTTTATAAAAGCCCGCCAGATAAAAATAAGTTGATTCGCAAACTTGGTTTAGAGCATAAAAAACATTCAAAGATAAAAGAATTGTCAGGAGGGCAAAAGCAAAGGGCTGCTTTAGCTATAGCTCTTGCAGGCTCTCCTAGTTTGCTTTTACTTGATGAACCTACTTCTCAATTAGATCCTCAAGCGAGAAGGTCAGTATGGGATTTGATTCTTGAGCAAAAGAAAAATAAAAAATCAATTCTTATTACTACTCACCAAATGGAAGAGGCTGAAAGGCTTTGTGATCGAGTAATGATAATGGACCATGGCCGTATTATTGCGGAAGGTAAGCCCCAAAGTTTGATTGACAAATATTGCAGTAGCAAAAAAATTATATTTTGCTGTGATAACCCTTCGATTATTGATGAATTTAAAGATGAACAGTTACATATAGAGCCATTTGAAAATCGGTTTAAAGTAGAGTATATCCCTAATAATTTTAGTACTGCTATGGGGTTGTTGGGAAGTTTAAATGAAATAGGTAAAATTGATCTGTCAACATTGTCAATTGTAAAACAAAATTTGGAAGATGTATTCCTCAAGTTAACAGGAAAGAAAATTCGCTCATGATGAATAAATATAAAATAATAAAAAGTCTATTTATTCTACAAGCAAAGGAATTTAGAAGAGATTATGGAATTGTTTTTATGAACTTCCTCTTTCCTTTGACATTTGTTGCTGCCTTGGTAATTTCACAACTGGTTAGTCCTGCATTTTTTTTTGAAGTCGCAGTTGTTGGGGCTGAAGAACATCCAACAGGAATTAAGTTTGTTGAAGCCTTATCGGAAAGCCCGGGGATTGTAGTTAAAAGTTTATCTAAAAAGAAGGCTGATGAATACTTAAGTCAAGGTAAGGTAAATGCAATTGTAGTTTTTAGTGATTCAGACTCTAGTAATGGCCCAATTAAGTTTGAATTGATAGTAAGTGAGAAATTCAAGGAGTTTACTAAGTTGATCCTCGATTCTGTCACGGTTCGAATGATGGAGCCAAATAAAAAGGAGTTTTTGGATTTTGATGTTTCCACTCCAGAAGACGATAAAAATTCGGAACTTTCCTTTATCTTTCCAGGTGTTCTGGCTATGGCATTATTACAACTAGGTTTATTTGCTACAGCGACTCCCTTATTACATGCAAGAGAAAAAGGAAGTTATAGATGTTTTTTACTTAGTCCACTAACGACATTTGATCTTTTATTGAGCCAGATAACACTACGTTTTATTATCGCATTGTGCCAGATTTCAGTGTTATTGATAGTTGGTGCAATCGTCATAGATTTTTCTCTTGAAGATATCATAAATATAATTGGTGTTACATGTTTGGGAATTATTATGTTGGTCTCTATTGGATATTGCATCGCAGGGGCTGCACCTAGTTTGCAAAGTGGTATGGCCATAGTGATGATTGTAAACTTTGCTTTTATGTTTGGAGGTTCTGTATTTTTTGACCCTGAATCTTCTGATATATTATTTTATATTGCACATATTATTCCTTTGTCATATCTCTCTGATTTATATCGACAGATTATAACTGGTAATGAAGGGCTGTGGCCTATTTGGTTGGATCTTTTGGTTATTATATTAACGGCTTTAACTGCAATGTTTATCTCAGTAAAAACCTTTAGATTTGATACTGAAATAAATATTGGCGGTTAAATATTGCCAAGGAAATATTATTGTTACAAGAATATTTACAACTGATTATTGAACTGTTTCTGATTAGATATAATGATTTCGTCAAAATAGAGCATTAATAAGTCATGATGCATCGAGCAATGTAACAGGTGAATATTGAAAAAATTTAGGCCGATTAAAAAATTATCACGATAGTGACTCAGTACTATAAATTAGAAAGAAATTATGCCCCTAACTCACATTGGTATTTTATGTGGTTACCAAAGTGATGAAATAGTTTATTAGGACTAAATAGCAACAATCAATAATCAAGTACATAGATTAGTGTTGAAGGGCTGTGTTTGTCTCATTTAGATTAAATGCTTGGCGGCGTTTACTGTAATCTTTTGTAATGTGCGAATTATAAAACCCGTACAGTTATAAATATACTCTACGATGGAAATATAGGTAGTAAATCATATGGAAAATATAATAAGTGAAGGCGAATCTTTGAATGAAAACTGGATTTATTTGAAGCTCTATTTTGGAAATGCAGCAGAACGGATGGAGCATGGAATAATAGATTTATGTAAAAAACTTCAAGCCGAAACAATATTTAAGAAGTGGTTTTACTTACGCTATTTTGATGAAAGTGGTATTCATTTAAGAGTTAGAGTTCTGCCACAGGATTTGGCAAATGAAAATGAAGCAAAAGATATATTTGATTCTATTTGTGGAGAAGTTATTTATTGTTTACATGACTATCCTAAATCAAATTATTTGCCGATGATTCAACCGAATAACTTCGATCTCGAAAGCGAAATTCAAAATGTTGGTAGCACAGATGTTTATGCTGAGTTTGCAGAATACGAGCCAGAACTAGATAAATTTGGCGGTGCTCTTGGTGTTTCGATTGCTGAAACTCATTTTCATCAGTCCTCACAGATAGCTAGTGCAATACTTGATTTAGAAAGTCAGGATAAAGGTTCTCGAAAGACAATTTCACCCTGGTTGATGACAATTTGTTATGAAGTGTTTAATCCAACAGATGCGAAGGCTTATTGGCAACATTACTCCTATTTTTGGTTAGGAGGAGAATCTCATGCTGCTAACGATTGGCGCGAGCGTTTTTTTGATAAAGCAGAAAGTATTGCTGAACTTAATCTTCATCCTTGTACAGATAAGGAAAATTTAACTGACTCCGAGAATGAAATATTAGATCGTTGGCGTAATGGTTTAGAAGATATTAAAAGTAATTATATACTTGAAGATGGAAAACACACAGCTAAAACAGATGTTATTTGTTTTAATTTTTCACACTTACTCTTAAATCGCTTAGGTATTACTGCGATGGAAGAAGCATATATGGCAACCTTGATGGAATATTTTTGTCAACAAAATGAATTGGTTGAGTCTGACATATGAACCCGTCTCTTTCACTGAATGAAGAATATTTACGATTAAAATATCCTGTAGCTCGATTGTTGCAACCTGTCGGAGGGATCCTGTCAGGGTTGGTTCGTTTAGGTGGAGAGATTGGTGTTCCTGATTTTAATACGGCTTATACAAGTTTAAATAATGTATCAAAATTGTTTCCTTATGTATCTCGAGCTGATGGAACAGATGCTAGCCATGAAACTATGGGAGGAGCCGGCGCTGATTTGTCTTCTGAGAAAGCATGGATTAGAGCTGTTATGGAAGGAGCGGAAAGATATGCCACTATGGCATACTCACAGGATGAATTTGTTACGGCATCAGCTGATGAACTTGGAAATCAAGCACTTGATATGGACTTAATCCCAAGGTGTTCAGATAGAGAATATAGTAATCCGCGTTGTCCTTTAGTGCGACCGGACAAAACTAAAAAAATACGATGGGTAAAAGGTTTTTCACTCACCGATAGGCAAGAGCTCTTTGTGCCCGCAGTGATGACTCATTTATATTTTAGGCCATTGCAGCAAGAGCGTTTTTGGCATGGAATTACAACAGGTGTAGCTGCTCATAATAGTTTTGAAGCGGCGGCTTTAGGAGCTATTTGCGAAATGGTTGAAAGGGATGCCATAGCGATTACTTGGTTAGCAAAGTTGTCGTTACCAAAAATTGAATTTTCAAAACCATTACCATCAGCGCTTATGCCAAACTTTAATCAGCTTAATAAAAGTTTAGTTAAGCAAACCTTTTTTGATGCAACTTCGGATTTTGGTATACCTACTGTTTACACTGTTCAATGTTTAGATGGACATCCAAATATGTCGCAATATGTGAATTGTGCAACGGAGTTTAATGCTGTCAGAGCTTGCGCCAAAACGATACGTGAAGCAGCTCCTGCAAGATTTGTCTTTAACAACGGCGTTAAATATCCACAAAATGTTGATGACTTTCTCGCGTTACATGATGGTGCGTCATATTTAGGACGGCCAGAAAAAAGGCATGAATTTGATTTTTTACTTAATTCCAAAAGAAATATACAGCTTAATGACATAGCAAGTTGGAAAGAAGAATCTGATAAAATTAAATTAAAAAAAGTACTTGAAATATTTAGATCAAAAAACATGAATATTGTAGCTGTCGACCTAACTACTGATGAATTAAGAGAACTTGGGATATGGGTTATTCGAGTAGTGATCCCAGGCTTGGTTCCAATGAGTCCGGTTCACAGAGCTAGATTTCTTGGCCATCCCAGGTTGTATTCATATCCGAAATCAATGGGGTTTGGCTCATTGTGTGAAGATGACATTAATCCTGCTCCTCAACCATTTGCATAAGTTATGAAACATATAAATATATTAATTGCGGGTTCTTTTGGTGAATCTGTTGCCGAGAGGCTTGCACAAGATTATGAAGTATCGAGTCTATCTTTATTCTCGGAACAAGATGTTATATCAGAATTTATAAAATCAGGAGATTACTTAGCTGTTGCTGCATGGCGAAATTATCCAGAAGATTTAAAATTTATAGATCAGGTTTGCTGGAAATATAAAATACGTTGGTCACTGGTATTTATTGACGGTGTCGATTTATGTTGCGGTCCTTTAATAATCCCAGAAAAAGGGACTTGTTTTAATTGCTTTCAACGTCGAGCGGAGAGTCATCACAAGTCACCAGATCGATTGCAAAGTTTACAGCAATATTATACAAAAAATAATCATCGAGGCGTTGAAGGTTATGTTCAACCTATGGTTGAAATTGCAGTGTCATCATTAGTTGAAGATAAAATTGCACCATCACATTTAGTAGGGAAATTCAGGAAAATTAATGTGCTTACTGCAAATGTAATGGAAACCGAGATTATTGGAATACATGGGTGTGCTCTTTGTCGGCCAAAAGGCGACAATTATGATCCAACTAATCGATACATTGAGCATTTAGTCGGTTGTTTAGATGAGGTCATATTATGAGTGATCCTACTTTAATTGTAACGGCAAATAGTATTGGTAAAAAGTTCGCTGATGATCCTGAGCTAAACTTACCAGTTTTACCTTATTTCCCTCCTGAGATACTGGTTGTTCCCTACGGGAGCAATGGTTTGATGTTTGAAGGGGCACAGGGGCAACAAGTATTGAAAGGTATAAGTGCACGCAGGTTTGTACCAACATTACTTCCACTGTTGGATGGCACTAATGACTTATTGGCGTTGCAACACCACTTTCCAAAAATGTCCGAGGCTTCTTTAATCAATGCATTGACATTACTTTATACCAGAGGGCTGCTCTCCGACGGAAAACCTTCATCGGTTGACTCTAGTTTAAAGTCTTTAGCTCAGTTTTCTGATAGGTATAACGATGTCACACGGGCTAATGTAAATTCGAGTTCAGCTTTGAAAAGGCTTTATGATTCAAAGATTGCAGTAGTCGGTAATTCAATGTTTAAAACTACTATTTTATCCGCGATGAAGAATTTAGGGCTAGATTGTGTAGATTACATTGATGATCCCAAAAAATTAGTAAACCATTACGATTTAATTATTGCTTGTTTTAGTGGCGATGATTCATTAGCAAATCAATGGTGTGGTCAAGCATATGAAACAAATACCATGGTACTCCATGCTCATATGGGGGATGATGAAGTTGAAATTGGGCCATTGTTTATTCCCGGCAAAACTGCATGCTATAGTTGTTTTAGACAATTTAAATCTCAGCCTCTTGGAAATGGAGGCATAGATAGCAAGTTATGGGCTAGTGTTATTGCACTTAGTGCGTTTCATTTAATTAGTCGAATTGGCCCTACCAAGCTTTATAATACGTGTAGAATTCATCGCCGAATTAAAAATGGAAAATTATACGAAAAGGTCAAAATTACAAGATTACCAGGATGTAGTCATTGTGGTTTAGAAAAAGCAAAACCTGTCAATGACGGAATTACAAAAGATATATGGCGATTGCATACTGCTGCTCATGGAATGATTTGTAAAGATCTTCGTAGCATTAAAGATCATCAGTCACATTATGCTGCCGTTAATGTAGGAATTACAGAAACAATACCTTCTGAATATTATGGTTCGAATCGACTCCCATTGCCAGACGGTTTGAAGATTGATGTGACTCCTCTTTGGCAAAATAAAGGCCATAAAGAGAGCTTGCTAGATAAATATTCTTTGGCAACTATCTTGCGCTATAGTGCAGGTTATCAGGAAAATTTGGGGTTATTAAGACGTATTGCCCCAAGCGCTGGAGGATTAGGCTGTACAGAGTTATACATTGTTGCACGTGATATAAATGATTTAGATAACGGAATTTATCGTTATTATGGTTTGAAGCATGAACTAGAATTGGTGGCTGGTATTGATGATGAGCTACTTGCTGGAGCACTAGGCCTTGTTGCTGGACAATTACCTGCTGTTGTTATTATCGGTGTGTCAAATTTAACACCTATCAGGCAGAAATATGATAAATTTGTATTTCGACTAGCAACTTTAGATAGTGGGGTTTGCCGAAATTATATTCATGAAACATCTATCGCACAAAATTTAAAAGTAGCAGAATATACAGATGCCAGAGACAAGATTTTAGCTCATATGTTAAATTTGCCTCATCACGGAAATAGCCATTCGGTTTGTTTCTCTGTAGGAATTGATAACGAAAGTTCAATTGAGAGTGAAGTTGATATATATAATCATCATTATCATTATCCTGATGCCCTGATTGAGTTGAGTGCCGTTCCTTCACACAGGAAAACGCTTTTACAATATCGACGTAAAAACTGGTATACCGAATTATCAGGTGTTGAAGACAAGAAAGATAATTTGGGAAGATTATTGTTGCGTAGAAGGTCAATCCGGCATTTTAGCGACAAAAAAATTGATGCTAATCTTCTGAATACTATTATCGGATTAATGGTTAGGCTAAATGAAGAGCGTATTTATTATGGTGCTGCAGATATACCGTTTAAAATCTATGTTTCAATAAAATCTGAAATTCACGGGCAGTCAAAAATCTATTATTGGAATGATGTTAATTCAGAATTGGTAATTGTCCAAGAGTCTATTACTGATCTCGAACTATCAAGCACTATGTTACAACCCGGTTTTTCTCAAGCTCCAGCCGTATTATTCATAACAGCTGATTTTGAAAGTACAGTAAGTCGGCTGGGAGGATGGGGTTATAGAGAAATGTTGAGTCGAGCGGGTGCCATGATGTCAAGGGGATTGATTGTTGCAGAAAGTTTTGACCTTTCAGGTTGTATGTGGGGTGGACTATCTGAGGAAATGTGGGGAGAAAAATTTAAAATAGATCGTTATTTGGATTGTCCTATATTTGGTTGTGCTTTGGGGTATGAAAATAATGAATGAAGTTGTACAAAATTCTGATATACAAAATTCTGATATACAAAATACAGTATTAAAGTTACGAGATGAAGTAGAAGTTTTACGACGAAAAAACTCTATTTTACTTGTTAACTCAGGAACGGGGAAATCAGTAAGAGTGAGTGGTGCATCAATAGCATTATTGCCTCTTCTTGATGAGGGATGTCGATTTACTGATTTAATAAAGGCTATTGCTGTAGAACATCCTAGCGCTAGAAGAGTTGACGTTAAACTGAGTTCATTTTTAAAAACACTGGGCGATGCAGGGTTGATGGAAAATAGTGATGAAAACCATAAGAAAGGTTTGCTGAGGTTTAATTTTGGTAGCCCTGATGGTATTGCATCCGCTTTTGCTAACACTTTCCTATTTTTACCTAGAATTATACGGATGTTCGTACTTATTGGACTTTGTATTTCGTCTTTCGCAGTGATTGGCTACGCAATTGGAACCGATCTTATTGGTACACCAGAATATTTAATTGATAATTTTTCTGCCGCGGCTTTTCTGTTCTTCATATTTGTGATCGTACCCATACACGAAATGGCGCATGCAGTTGCATGTCGTATGGGAGGGGTAAAGGTTGGGCAAGCAGGGATTATATTTCATGGTAATATTTTACCTGGTCCATTTGTTAATACTAGCCAATCTTACATGGTAACTAGCCGGTGGAAACGATTTTGGATACCCGCAGCGGGTCCTCTGATAAACTTACTTTCATCTGGTTTATTTGCTTCGTTATTTATTTTGTATCCAGAGGGAACATCTTTCATAAATATTCACGAGATAGGCACATTATTTTTCTTATCGATAATATTTACGTTTATAGATACCAATCCCTTTTCGGCAACTGATGGTAGTCATATGCTGGAAGCATGGTTAGATGATGAATTAGCCCGTAGAGCTGCGTGGTTTAAATTGGAAGATTCACTTACCAGTAGAAAAACAATACAACGCTATAAAACCATATCAATATTGCATTCCATGAGTTTCTCTGTGTTTATATTTTGGTGGGTCTTCTAATGGGGATTTGTAAAATTGACCATGAGGAAGTTTCTGTAGCCGGGGAAAATTTTTCGAATAAAGATTGGATGTGTTCAGGTTTCGGAATATTAAGAGTTGCAGCATTGCCTTATCAAGTGTTGGAGAAATTAAATCTTAAAGAAACAAGTAGATTAATTAATCAATACCTTGAAGAAAAAGATTATATAACTGACAAAAGAAAAAATGTTGGTGATTGCCTATATCGGCTAGTGAACTTGTTAGAAGATAATGATAAGTTTAGGCGTCGTAAATTGCTGAAGCTTAGGCGTGATATATTTAATTTTAAAGTCGTTTCTGGAAGCATTGATTGGCTTAATGAGATAGTTGATAGACTGTCATTAGACGAAAAAAAAATAGTTATAACTTGGCTTGCAATTCATAAGAACAATGAACGTTTATATTTGCAAATTGAATCATCATTTAAACATGAAATTCAGAATAAATTACGACCCGGTTTAAGAGGGTTTCTTGAATTCCCTGAATTTCGCCGAGCTATTACTTTTGCTAATTCTCCATTAATAGAGCTGTCTCAAAAGGAAACATCTTTACCTAAAAAATTAAAGCCAAACTATTTGGAAAACATGTTGATGGCTTACGGAACTCGATCCATTACTAAAACATCACCATTTTCAAGTTTTATGGGAACTACTGCATTACCAATTGAATTATACAAAGAAACGGCTTTATTAGAAATTAACAATGGTTTTCTTTACTGCAAAACGAATATTAATAGAGGTGTTGTTTCACAAATTTTAAAAATGCTTTTTAAACAGTACGCTAAAAAAGAAAACTTAACTTTATCGGTTAATAAAACATTAAATCGAATAGGGCAAAATAGATATGCTGCTATCTGTGGTTATGACATTAACTTTTTGGGTCGACCATGGAATGAAAAAAGAAAGTCTGTATTTAGAATACCCGATGTGATCGGCGATTTATTTGTTAATAAAAGTGGAACATTATCATGGGACAAGTGGTTTGATTTTATCGAATCGGAAGGGATTGCCCCTAAAAAGATAGATAAATTGCTCTCCACTTTAATTGACCGTGATGTGTTAATTTCATCAACAATTGTTGATACGTTTGATGATGACCCAGCGAGTACTTTACTTGCTTTTCTTATACAAGTTAAAAGTAAATATATTGAGCAGTTTCAGGTCATTTTTGATGAATTAAGGATAATAAACAGTTCTCATCAAATAGATCAAACCCAAAAGATAAATATTATAACGCAGAGAATACTTGCATTTGAAACTCTGATCAGAAGCTCTATCAGCACCGAAGTTGATGCTCGTCCATTGCAAAATATGTTAATGGACGACTGCTGGATAAAAGATATCAACGGAGAAATTGATGCCAGATTGATGACACCCGTTAAGGATCTTGCAAAATTTTTGTCAACGCAAATAGAGGTCTCTCCCCAGTATTTAAAGATGTCCAGTCTTTATGTTCAACGGTATGGAGAAGGAGGGAAATGTCAGAATGTACTGGACTTTCTAATGTCAATTAGCGATGAATTAGTTGATGTTGTTGAGCTTGGTAATAATATTAACATGGGAGAAAATGAAGAAGCTGGCGTAGCAATGAAAGGATCTGTTTTAGGGGTTACAGTTCAGGTTCAGATAATTTACAACCCGTCATCCGGTAATGAAGCCCGTTGGGTTATTAACAGGGTATTTGATCGTCCAGCGTGGCTAGCCTCTCGTTTTACATTTGGAGATTCTAAGGAGCATGAATTTTTACGGAATGAATTAAGGGAATGGGTAACTAATGTTTCTGCAGATGGAGAATCTATCGACTTGGTTGTCAATGGCTATTGTAATGATTTGCAGGCACATTCAAAAATAACTCATAGGGTACTTTCATGGGGAGGTGAACAATTTAACCTTCCCGAAGATCAGGTTCTGCCTATTGGGGATGTATATTTGCAACATAATATTAAAACCCGCGAACTAGAACTGTATGATAAAAATGATAAAAAGTTATCACTGGTGTATCTCGGTAGTACTTACCCAGCTGTAAATTGGGGTATTCCTTATATATTGTCAATACTCACTCAGCCTTTTAGACTTAAGCGCCCTATCTCTGAACCACCAAAAGAAAATAGGGATTATGATTGGCTTTACCATAAACGACGCGTTTATAAAAGCGTTATTCTTCAACGAGCTTCATGGTGGGTAAGTTCGGAATACCTGATAAAAAATTGGTTTTCCGACAAAGGAATAAAGCAGCTACTCAATGTAGAAACATCTAGGAATTCGATGAATCTCCCTTCCACTCTTTTTGTGCAAGCATTAATTGTAGAATTAAGTACAGACCAAATTGCCTTTGATGTTCTGGAAACGAAGCGAAAACCTATGTGGGTAGATTTAACAAATCCTTTTAGTCTTTCTTATATAAAAAGTCTTGCTCAAAAGAATAAATGGCTTTGTTTGACTGAAGTTCTCCCGGATAAAGATAACATTTGGCTAAAAGTTGATGGTAAAAAACATATTTCAGAGTTACAAATTGAGTTGTTTGTTAAAGCTGATGGTAGTTAATGTTCTTGTTATATATTGAAAAAATACAGACACCTAATTTTACTATAAAAACCAGGTGTCTGTATTAAATTAAGAGGTTCGACCGCAGTGCTTCTTTGATTATTTGTCAAGGAAGCTTTGGGTTAAACATGAATGTACGAATAATCGTACAAAATATTAATATAATGGAAAATAATAAAATGAATACACATTTTTTAGATATTGTAGATAACAATGATTTTGATCTTTTTGCTGAAGAGTTACCAGAGCAAGTACAGTTATGGTCTGATTGCTTTTCAACAGCAAGCTCTGCTGTTTGTGGTCTAGCATGTATGGGGTCTGTAGTTAGTACTGGAGGCTAGATAAAAAGTAAATAGCACCAGTATTGGTGCTATTTACCATTGTTTTAACGTTATTATTATTAAAAATAACGTAGTAAGTATGTACCTAATTGGTATAACACTCCTCTTGTTAGAGTGGTAGTTCTTAATAGGTAAAATGATTTTCTTACATTAATTTTTATTTGGTGAGTTTAGTTGAATCGTATGTCTAAAATAATAAAAATACCTGGGCCTATGCGCCGTTTTGTTAACAATGAAGCTACTATGATGATTACATCAGCAGATGTAAATACAGCATTGTTAGAAATTACTACTCGTTTTCCTAGACTTAAAAATCAACTTTTTTCTGATACAGAAGAACTTCGCGGTTTTATAAAAATTTTTGTAAACAAGAAAGATATTGTTAGTTTACAAAAACTTGAGACATTACTTTTTGACGGTGATGTCATTAGTATCGTTCCATCATTTTCTGGTGGTTAGTTCCTTTGTAAGTAAGTTAAATATTATCTGGAATAGTTAATATGTATGGAGAAGTCCTATAATGCAGCCGTTGAATAAGCTGAGTTCCTGTAAGTTAAATAACGACGAAAGAAAGTTCTATAGTCGACATATACTCTTATCTGAGGTTGGCATTGAAGGTCAAAAACGTTTAAAAAGCGCTAAGGTTCTTTTAGTGGGAGCTGGGGGGTTGGGCTCTCCCTTGGCTATGTACTTAGCTGCAGCAGGCGTTGGTTGTATAGGTATTGTTGAATTTGATCATGTTGATGTTAGTAATTTGCATCGACAAGTTCTTTATACTTCTTCTCAAATTGGCCTTCCGAAGTTAGATTGTGCCGCAGAACGGATCTCACAAATGAATCCGCATATCCAAGTTGTGAAGCATGCAGAGGTGCTATCACGGGACAATGCGATGGATATTATTGGTCAATATGACATTGTGGCTGATGGCAGTGATAACTTTTCAACACGGTATTTAGTTAACGATGCGTGTGTTTTGTTGAAAAAGCCGAATGTCCATGCAGCAGTATTCCAATTTGAAGGACAATTATCTATTTTTGGTGTTGAGAACAAACCATGTTATAGATGTTTGTATCCTACCCCCCCTCCTTCTGAATTAATCCCTTCATGCTTAGAAGCTGGGGTTCTAGGTGTATTGCCAGGGATTATGGGGTGTATGCAAGCAAGCGAGGTCATTAAGATGGTGCTTGGTATTGGTAAAAATATGGCAGGTAGGCTATTACGATACGATTTACTCAATCTTGATTTTGAAATATTTGAAGTTCAGCCTGATCCTAATTGTAAAATCTGTTCTCCATCATCATCACAGAATGATTTAGTTAATTATGATGTTTTTTGCAGTGATGGTGTTGGTTTAGTTGGAAAACACCGAGTTATTGAAACTTCAATAAGGGAGCTGTATGACTCAATTCAGTTCCAAAATACGGTGCTTGTTATTGATATTCGAAGCAAAGAAGAGTATCGGCAGCAACATATAATAAATGCAATATCAATCCCATTTAATGATCTATCTGACAAGTTAGATGAATATGATACTTCTCATCAAATCGTACTTTATTGTCACAATGGACAGGGTTCCAGACAAGCAGCTTCTAGTTTGATAGAAGATGGTTTTACAAACGTAAAAAGTCTCAAGGGTGGTATTGATAGCTGGAATCAGCAGTATCTGTAAAGTAATCAAAAGGAAAAATATATGATACATGAACAGAATAATGTAAATCATTCGTCAGTAATTGTTTCTGCTGTTGATGTTTTCAAAACATACAATAAAGGGATAGAAAATATTTCTATATTTTCTGATTTGAACCTTGATATTTGTAAGGGGGAGTTTGTCGCTATTATGGGGGCTTCAGGTTCAGGGAAAACGACTTTACTAAATTTATTAGGCGGATTAGATCGGCCTACTCAAGGTGAAATATATATTAAAGGAAAAAATGTAGCCCTGATGAGCAATGGGGAACTCGCAGATTGGAGAGCTAAATCTGTAGGTTATGTTGCCCAGTTTCATAATTTAATACCAGTACTGGATGCTTATGATAACATCGCCTTACCGTTATCACTTCATAGATTAAAATCAAGTAAGATCAAAAAGCTTGTCAATACCGTTTTAGAAATGGTCGGACTTTCAGACCGAGCAAATTTTCGACCTCATGAATTGTCAGGAGGACAACAACAGCGAGTGGCTATTGCACGAGCACTGGTGACAAATCCATCACTTCTGTTATGCGATGAACCAACAGGTAACTTAGATAGTGGTACTGGAGAAACTATTATGAAGTTACTGCACTTTCTAAATAAGGAGCACGATAGAACAATCATTATGGTCACTCATAATGAAAAAGCCTCCCAATATGCCAGCAAAATATTGGATTTAGACCAAGGTGTATTTATACAACGAATAAAGGAATTAACTTAAGTGACTAATTTTGGATTTATTTGTGCGAGTTTGTTACGTTGGCGGTTTCGTTTTTTCTTTACGTTTATGACTATATTTATTTCATTTTTATTGCTCGGATTATTATTACCTTTAGATCGTGTTTTTTCTATAGGTTTGCGATTAGCGGATGATGATAGGATGATCGTTGCTAATAATGCGTCTATTAATCAGTCCTTGCCTATTCATTATGTTGAAAAAGTGCAAGATATAGAAGGGGTGAAGCTTGCAGTACCTTTTACTTTTTTTGGCGGTTACTATAGAGAGCCTAAAAATCAAATATTATGTGTTGCGACAAAACCAGCAGATTTCCTATCATTAATAGATGAGATCACATTTAATAATATAGAACATAGAAATGATTGGTTTGATGATCCTCAGAGTATCATTGTGGGTCGTGCTTTAGCTGAAGAATATGATTGGAAAGTAGGTGAACTTATTTCACTTTACTCATATATTTACCCTAAAATGAATGGTAGTAATAGCTGGGTTTTCAAATTAGCTGGCATCTTTGATTCCGAGGATGGAAAAGGAAACACCCAATCCCTTATTATGCATTACAAGTATTTTAATGATCTTCGATTACACGGTAAAAATATGATTGGTTGGATTAATGTCCGCATTGATGATCCAGACAACTCCCAACAGGTTGCACTTGCGATTGATAAAAAATTTATGAATTCTATGCAAGAAACTAATACGGCAACAGAAGCATCTTTTGTACAAGAGTTTATGAACCAAGTTGGAAATTTTGGGACTTTTATAAGTATTGCTATAACTCTTGTGTTTTTCACCTTGCTGTTAGTCGTTTCCAGTACTTTGACGCAATCAGTAAAAGAGAGGACAGCTGAATTTTCAACCATAAAAATAATGGGTTTTAGAAATAAACAAATCATTATTTATATTATGAGTGAAAGCTTACTTTATTTTTTCATCGGTGGCATACCGGGCATGATAACCGCCTATTTTTTAATCCCTGTTATAGGAAAATATAGCGACCTTCTTAGCAGTATGAGCTTTTGGTGGCAAGATATTGGATGGGGAATACTTTTCATGGCACTGTTTGCGTTATTAGTTGGTTTATTCCCAGCTATACGTATGGTTAAAATGAGCATAGTTGATGGCATGGTCGAGGGGCATTAAATGAGAGCTAATATATTAATTCAAGCGATGACCATTCTTAAGATCAGTTTTAAGAAACTTCATATTCAACTTGGTCGTTTTTTTAGTACAATTGTTGGTACTTTTGGTGTGATTTCAGTTTTGATTACATTATTAGCTATTGTCAATGGTTATGAGAAAGTTGTGGCATTGACTAGTCATGAAGATAACGTATTAATTTTAATGCAGGGAGCCACTTCTGAATTAGCCAGTGTAATTAGTGCTGATTCTGTATCTGAATTAAGAAATAATAAATATATTGATCGTAATGACAATGGTGAACCTATTTTTTCACCTGAAGTATTTACAACTGTCAAAGTTAAGAACCATATGAGACAGGCTCAGATGAATGTATCCTTTCGTGGAGTTG
>SPKZ01007025.1_pt1 | contig 17093 bp, 16 predicted proteins | sample 2456571 | NCBI WGS metagenome assembly SPKZ01 (sample SAMN11192286, study PRJNA482655) | marine metagenome | biome: ENVO:00000447; feature: ENVO:00000244|ENVO:00000211|ENVO:00000569|ENVO:00002023; material: ENVO:00002151; isolation source: ocean water from marine abyssalpelagic zone ...
AGCGGAGGTGCGTAGATGCGATCCTGGTAGTCGAATCCCCAGGTTTCGTCGAGCCACAGGTTGAAGGCGTGGAGATTCGCGTACATCTGCTCTACGTCGTCCTTCATGAAGTGCTCGACGCACACGCCCAGCGTCGGGAACAGGAAGGCCGACTCGATCCCCTGTCGATCCATGAGTTCCAGGCGAGCCTCGCGATTCACGTACTCGGGCCGGAGCGACTCGACGACCTCGGATTCGCTGAAACCCGGACGGCCCATGCCGCGCAGCATCTCACGTAGTGCGCCCGGTCGAACAGCCCGGTCAAAGTCCTGGTTCAGGAAGGTGAAGGGCTTCTCACCGATCCAAACGCGATCGCGCTGATCGGCTTCGCGGGTCACGTGGATCGCCGCGTCGCGATGTTTCGGGTCGATGTAGCGGCTGAAGCAGTCGCGCGGCTCGTAGTAGTGGTTGTCTGAGTCGAAGAATCGGTAGCCGAGTTCGTGCACGATCTCGTGCTCCTCTGCGATCAGAACTCGATCAGTTCGAGCAGAGTTCCGTCGGGGTCACGGAACAGCACGTAGCGCTTGGCGCCGACCACGTCGATTTCGTGAGGCTCGCTCAGGAACTCCACGCCCCTGGACCTGAGTTCCTCCACGGTTTCGAGGAGATTCTTGGTACGGATCGCGATCCGCGAGACGCCGACCTGGTAGGGGCTTCGCTCGCGGGGCGGCTCATTCTCGCTGGGCGTCCACTTCAAAAGCTCGATCTTGCAGGACGCACGCGGGTCGTCGCTCAGACTCATGACCGCGCCCCGGCTCGTGGCCGGGCCCATGGTGTCGGACCCCTCGCCTTCCAGTCGGTGCATCACGTGGAATCCGATCCGCTCGTAGAACGCGATCGCGCGATCGAGGTCGCTGACGTTGATGTTCACGTGAACCAGATTGAGCAGCACGGCGTATCCCCCGACGTCGTTCGCGGCGACGCGTGACCGCGGATCAGCCCAGGAGCGCAGCATACGGCGGATCCGGGGTGCCGAGTCAAGTATGCCTCCGGGCCCGCGTCGCGGACCCGTATCCGACTCCGTCTGCCGGCTTCGGGCAGCGGTGTGCGAAACTGGGGTCTCGCCCGGATACAGGGGAGGGTCGCATGAACGTAGAGGAACTGCGGGCGCGCGAGCAGATCCGCGACATCATCAGTCGCTACAACCACGCCGGGGACCGGGGCCGTATCGAGGAACTCGCCGCCTGCTTTGCCGAAGACGGTGTTCTCGAGATTGCGGGCACGGGAGAGTTCGCGGGACGCGCCGCGATCATCGAGCAACTCCGCGGCGTAGTGGCCGAGGGCGCTCGGGCCGTGGAGGCCCCGCGCGTGTTCCACCACGTCTCCAGCATCAAGATCGAGTTCACCAGTTTCGACGAGGCCCGCGCGTACTCCTATTTTCTCGTCTTCACCGAGGTCGGCCTCGATCACTGGGGCCGATACTCCGACCGCTTCAAGCTTCGCGCCGGTGACTGGGAGTTCGCGCACCGGCGGGTTCGCGTTCACGGCGCCACCCCGAACTCGCGGATGGCGCAGGAATTCCGGGTCCCGGCGTGAGCCGTCGAAGGCTCGGATCGCGTTGCCGTCGATGCGGGTGCGCGGGTTTGGAGGAACGGAGATGAGACCCGAAGGTATCGCAATGATCACGGGAGCCAGTCGGGGCCTGGGACGCGCGATCGCGCTCGAGTTGGCGGCCCGGGGCTTCGAGGTCGTCGCCACAATGCGAGATCTGGAGTCCGGGGCGGACCTGGCGGAGCGTGCGGCCGCTTCGGGCGGGACGCTCTCGGTCGCGCGGCTCGATGTGACCCGGCCCGATACGATCCAGATTCCCGAGGGCCTGCGGGTGCTCGTGAACAACGCCGGAATCGACGAGGCCTATCTGCCGGTCGAGCACACGCCGCTCTCGCAGTGGCGATCGACGTTCGAGACCAACTTCTTCGGAGTGGTCGAGGTGACGCGGCGGGCCATCCCGGTGTTGCGGGCGGCCGGAGGGGGTGTGATCTGCAACGTGACCTCGTGCGCCTACCTCACCCCGGTGCCGCTCTTCTCGGTCTACCGCGCGAGCAAGGCTGCGGTAGGCTCGCTCGGCGAGTCGCTCCGCGCGGAACTCGCGCCCTTCGGGATCCGGGTCGTCGAGGTGCTGCCGGGGCCGATCGATACCGACATGCTCGCGGCGTCGGATCGGCTTCCCGAGGGCGCAGGCCACGCGGGTTACCGAGACTTCGCCGAGGGGCTCCTCGCGGGGCGCCGCGCCTCGGGGGCGTTCACAGTGGCGCCGGAAGTGGCCGCCGCCAGCGTGGCGGATGCGATCCTGAACGACAGCGCGCCGCTCCGAAATGCGTGCGACCCGCTCGGCCAGGGCCAGCTCGACGGCTGGCGCGAGAACAGCGACGAGACCTGGATGCGTCTCATGCTCGGAGCCGGGCCCGACTGAAGCGAAGCGCTCAGAGCCAGCGGATCTCCCAGCCGCCGAAGATCTCGCTGCGCGGTGCCGGCTCGTAGTAACGGCCGAAGCGGGCGTTCGGACGGATGGTTCCGTTGTATTTCACGCCGGTCCAGTTTCTCACGCCCAGAAAGGGTCGGAACTCGAGATCCCCGCGCGAGAAACGCGTGCCGACCCGGAGATCCGAGATCAGCGCGCCGCCGCTCGTCGCCGTATTCGCATCGTCGACCTCGAGGTCCGAGAAGTAGCGCGCCGACAGCACCGCCCGCAGCCCCGATCGATGCTCCCAGCGGAGTTGGCCCGCGAAGCTGTGAACGGGCACGTTTGGCTCCCGGTTCCCGTCAAAGTTCTGGACCGCGCCGTCTTCGCGCGTCTCGTAGTCGCGGTAGACGAAGTCCGAATAGGTATAGCTCGTCCGCAGCACGAGCCCCTGCCGAAGCCGCAGCGAGCTCGCCGCTTCGAGGCCCAGCCGGTGGGCCTTGGCAGCGTTGCGCGCAAAAGTCTGGTCGCTCTCATCGGTAAAGGGCACGATCAGGTCGCGAACCTCGAGCGAGAAGACCGCGAGTTCGTACGCGAAGCGCTCTGCGACCGCGCCCTTGGCTCCGATCTCGAAGCCGACCGTTCGTTCGGGGTCGATGTCCGGGTCGAATCCGCCAATGCCCGTCGCGGGCGCGAGTTGCGTCGTGGTCGGGACCTGGAAGCCCGTAGTGAGGTTTGCGTACGCGTGGAATGCGGGGCTTCGCCTGAAGCGGAGTCCGAAACGCGGAGAGAGTGCCCGGAAATGGATGCGCGCCGACTGATCTCCGTGGCCGGAAAAGTCATCGTCCACTTTGAATTCGGTCCAGTCGTAGCGCGCGCCGGCAACGAGTCCGAACCCGCTTCCCAGATCGAGGTCGACCTGCGCGAAGGGCCCGATCGTGCGCACCGTTTCGTGCTGATCGAGTCCGAGGTCTCCGCGTGCCCCGTCGATGTTCTCGTAGCGGCGCCGTCGATCGCGTTGGATGTCGACGTCGATCCCGATGAGCCAGTTCGAGCGCCCCCAGGGGTAGTCGAGTACGACCGAGCCTCCCCCGACCCTTCGCTCGAGGTCGACCTGTCCGAAGCGGGGCGAAGGAATCGGCAGCTTGTTCGAGAAGTCGCGTCGGAGTGCCCAGAACCACGCGCGCAGTTCTCCGTTGTCCCCGGGGAGTGGCCGCGCGAGCGCCAGCGAGAGCTTCTGCTGGTCGAGCTTCTCGCTGGCGTCCTGCGCCAGGTTGAATGGGGCCGCCTGCGTTCGGTCCTCCGCGACCTCGCTCGCCCGGAGCCCGCCCGGGTCCTGAGCTTCGGGCGCCCAGACGGCCGAGAAGTTGAGTCTGAGCTCGGTTCCGTCGGGGAGCGTCCGCTCAAACTTCGTGAGCAGGTTGGTCTGGCGCGCACGAGCGTGTTCGCGATAGCCCCCGTAGTTCGTGAAGCCGAGAGCTGCGACGACCCCGGTCTTCGCGTGGGTGCCCGTGTAGAGTGCCTCCTGCCGGAACAGCTGATCGCTCCCGAATAGCGTGCGCGCCCGGATGCGGGGTTCCAGGCTGGGCGCCGCGGTCTCGATCATGACGACGCCGCCCCCCCCGCCGCCGTAGAGCGACGAGATCGGTCCGCGCACGACCTCGATCCGGTCCACGAAGCCCAGGTCGATCGAGTCGAGCTCGGTCTGTCCGTCGGGCAGGGTATTCGGTACGCCATCGACGAGCACGCGGATTCCGCGCACGCCAAACGTGGATCGAGCCCCGAAGCCCCGGATCGAGATGCGCGGATCCTGCGCGAAGTTCAGGCTCGACTGTGCGAACACGCCGGGAACCCCCTGAAGCGCCGCCTCGATCTCGATCGCGGGCCCGGCTTCGCGCACGGCCTCGGCCTCGACCACCGAAATCGAGAGCGGGGTTTCGAGCAGGCGTCCGGGCGAACGGGCCGACTCGGAATCCAGGCTGGTGAGCCCCAGCCCGGGTCCCGCGTCGGGGTCCGGGGCCGCCCGTACCGGCGCGCCGCCCGCGGTTGAGATCGTGAGTGCGAACGCGAATCCGGAGAGCAGGGGTCGGGCCAGGCGCGCGACGGCCCGCAGCCAGTCCCGGCGCGAAGACGGTCCGCGCAGCGTCTTCCCCAACCATTGCCGCCGGCGTCGCGCCCCCGAAGCGACCCGACTCAGCGAGATCCGGGCGTCGATGCCGTGGTGATCCGAAAAGGGGACGTCGCGTTGGGGGGAGCGGATCAACTCGATCGCGGCGCTCGCCTCCCAGCCGCCGCCCCGTCGCAGCAGCACGTAGTCGATCCACTGCGGGCGCCCCGACACGGTCCCGCACGCGCACGCGTGCCGGAAGTCCGTGGCCAGATCCCGAAACGTTGCATCGATCTCGGAGTAGATCTCCTCCTCGGGCCGCGTGTTCAGGTCGCCGGCCGCCACGACCGGAAGCGCCGCGTCGATTCGGGCGGCTGCGCGCGCGAGCTGGCGAAGCTGGGCTCTTCGGATTTCTGAATAACCCCCGGGGCCGTAGCTGGCCTGGAGGTGGCTGTTCAGCAGCACCAGGCGCTGGCCCTGGTAGTCGAGGTCGATTCGCTGGATGCCCTTCTCGCTGAGCCCGTCCCCCTGCCAGAACTTCCAGCCGGGCGCGTGGGCCTGGTATGGCTCGAAGCTGCTCCCCTCGATTCGGAATCCGCTCGCGCGCAAGACCAGGCCCATCAGGCCCCCGGCTCGCCCCAGCAGCCCGCCCGGAGGCGCGTCGACGCGCAGGTACTGCCCGCTGAATTGCGCCACCAGGAAGTCCGCGTCGCGGGGTCTCCGGATTTCCTGGAGCAGTACGACCGCCGGCCGTCGGCGCAGGATCTCGGCGGCCGACCGCCGCAGCCGCGGCCAGACCCTGGGTGCGCTCGGCACTCCGTGCAGATTCCAGGAGAGCAGGTGCAGGTCGATTTTCACGGCCGGAGCATACGCGACCCGCTCCCGGTCACGGGAGCGGGTCGCTCCGGTGAACGGGATGTGTTCCCCGGAGTCGTTACACTCCCGCTTCGATGATCATCGTCATGAAGCCCGACGTGCTCCCCAGCTCGGAGGAGGTTCGCGAGGTACTCCATATGGCCGAGCGTTTTCCGGACGTGTCGACCGAGGTGCGGAACATTCAGGGAGCCACCCGGGTGCTGACCGAGATCTACCTGCTCGGTTCGACCGGTACGATTCCGGCCGAGCCGTTTGAGGAGTTTCCGGCGGTAGAGCGGGTGATCCGGATTCGCGAACGCTACCGCGCGATCGGGCGCCACGAGGGCCAGGCCGAAGCCCTGGGATTCGAGTTTCAGGGGCTGAGCTTCGGGCAGGACAGCTTTCACCTGTTCCCGGGGCTGTGTGCCGTGGACAATCGCGAGAACCTGGAGTCCATGTTTTCTGCGCTTCGGGAAGTCGGCGTCACGACCGCGCGGGCCGGTGCGTACAAACCGCGTACCAGCCCCTACGACTTCCAGGGGTTGGGGGCCAACTGCCTGCCCTTCGTCTTCGAGTCGGCCGGAAGCCACGGGATTCGCGTGATCTCGATGGAGGTCACGCACGAGTCGCACGTCGACGAGATCCACACGGCGCTGACCGATGCGGGGCAGCCCGTAGGCGTGATGCTCCAGGTCGGGACGCGCAACGCTCAGAACTTCGAGTTGCTCAAGTACATCGGATCGCAGATGGAGTTCCCGGTACTCTACAAACGCGGGATGGGGATCACGCTCGAGGAGTCGCTCAACGCCTGCGAGTACCTGGCGACGGGCGGAAACCACCGGATCGTGTTTGGACTCCGCGGGATGAAGAGCAACCTGGGCGACCCGCACCGGAACTTCGTCGATTTCGCGCACGTGCCCGTGGTGAAGCGGCTCACGCGGCTGCCGGTCTGTATCGATCCCTCCCACTCGGTGGGAAAGAAGACCGTCGCGTCGGACGGGCTGCTCGACATCCACCACGTAACGGCCCAGGGCATCATCGTGGGGGCCAACATGGTGCTGGTCGACTTCCATCCGAGACCCGAGGATGCCCTGTGTGACGGCCCCCAGGCGCTGTTGATCGAAGAACTCGAACACTTCGTCGAGGACGCGAAGCTGGTGCGGGCCAGCTACGAAGCGCGGCTGCGGCTCAAGCGGGCTCCGATCCCCTGAATCCCTCGTCCGCGCGCAGCACGACCCAGCGCGTTCGCGGTTCCGCGGGAGCTTCCGCGCCGCACGAGGACGCGCCCGCGAACCTGCGCTTGCCGCAGACGACCGAAAGCTCGCGGGTCCCGCGGCTGCTCCGGACCGCGACCGCGACGCGCACGCACCCCGAACCCGGGTCCGCCACCGCAGCTCCGACCTCCACCTGCCCGGCGTCGCGGTGCTGGTTGAGCGCGAAGGCCTCGGCGACCTGGCGGGGTTCCTCGAGGCCCATGCGTCCCCGGTAGCGGCCGGCGTAAACCCGCTTCGAGAGGACCGCGGCGAGCAGCCCCGGCGCATGCTCGGCCCGGAGCCGCCCGTAGAGCCGCGCCTCGGGAAGCACCAGGCAGTTGGACGCGAAGCGGTGACCCCCGAGATGGCTCGATTCGGCGATTTGAACCCCTAGGTCCCGGGCCGCGATTTCCCGCTGGAGTGCGCGGTAGGTGGCGGCCCCGTACTCGGCGCAGCAGCGGTCGTGGCGGCCGTCGGTGCAGACCAGGAGTTGCGGGGGTCCGGCCGCCAGGGAGGCGCCACCGGCCGCGTCGTCCAGGAAGTTCTGGAGCCGGGTCGCGACCTGTGACGCGGGAAGGTCGCGCTGCCACAGGCTCGCGCCGTTCGCGGGGCGGAGCGCCAGCAACTCCACGCGTTCGGTCGCTGTATCGGGAGCGCGCTGGAAGAGCCGCAGCGAGAACTCTCGGCCCTCGGCCTCGGCATGCGTGACGAGTTCTTCGAGCCCGTGGGGGAGTCCGCGGGAGCGCAGCGCACGCTCCGGGTCCCAGAGCGGCTTCGGCCACGAGAGCCCGATCCAGACCTCCGGGTTCCCGGCGCTCCCGGCGAGCGGTTCGCCCGCCTCGGAGCAGACCCTGCTGCACGGCTTCACGGGGCCTCGGAGGGGTCTAGGAGTTCCAGGATGCGCTCCGGGGGACGTCCGATCACGGCCCGGTCGCCACGCACCGCGATCGGCCGTTCCAGCAGGATCGGGTGGGCCTCGACCGCGGCGAGTAACTCCTCCTCGGAACTCGATTCGGAGAGCCCGGCTTCCGCGAACGCGCTCTCCTTCGATCGGATCCAGGACACCGGGTCCCGGGAGAGCCGTGCCCGAAGCTCGCTGAGTTCGCGTCGCGTGAGTGGCTCACGCAGGTATTCGACGACCCGGAACCCGCTCCCGCGAGCTTCGAGTAGCGCGAGTGCGGCCCTCGACTTGGAGCAGCGCGGGTTGTGGTACAAAACGATCTCCGTCATCGCCTCATCTTATCTCGCGAAGCGGGGAAGGGAGCAAGCATGCCGACGAAGGCCGAGGCCGCGCTCGAGAAGTTCAAGGCACGGGTCGGGTCCGAGGAGGGCACGAGCGACTGGCACCAGATCGATCAGTCGCAGATCAACCTGTTTGCGGACGCCACCGGGGATCACCAGTTCATCCACGTCGATCCCGAGCGGGCGGCTCAGCTTTCGCCCTACAAGGTGACGATCGCGCACGGCTTCCTCACGCTCTCCCTGCTGCCGAGCCTCGGCGCCAGTATCCCGCCGGCAGATCCCGCTGCGTTCGAGGGGCTGGTCATGGGGGTCAACTACGGACTCGACCGCGTGCGCTTTCCGGCGCCCGTCAAGGTGGACTCGAAGGTGCGAGCGCGCCGCGAGTTGCTGTCGGCGGAGCTCAAGGCTCCGAACAGCCTGCAACTCAAGCAGCGTGTCACGATCGAGATCGAGGGGGAGGACAAGCCGGGCTGCGTGGCCGATTCGCTGACCCGGTTGATTTACGCAGACTAGCCGGAGCAGGGTGCTGCGAAGGGGAAGCCGGCTCGGAAAATATCGGCTTGAGCGGCGCATCGGGCAGGGTGCGGTGGGGGCTGTGTGGAAGGCTCGCGACACCGTCGAGGGACGCGTCGTCGCGCTCAAAATAGTCCCGCCGGGCGCAGTACAGGAATTCGGGCGCGAAGCGGTGGAACGCGAGGCCCGAATCGGAAACCGGCTCGAGCACCCGAACATCGTCACGCCCCGCAACGCGGACTGGATCGACGGGCACTTCGTGCTCGCGACCGATCTCGCTCGGTCGAACCTGGTGGCCTACCCGGGTGCGCACCGTTCCGGCCGGATCGCGCTGCGCGTGATCCGGGACGTGGCCATGGGGCTGGCCCACGCACATGCCAGTCGGATCATGCACCGCGACCTCAAGCCCGGGAACATCCTGATCTTCGGCGACGGGCACGCCGCGCTCGCCGACTTCGGGGAGTGGCGCCTCGCGAAGCGCACCGCTGTCACCTACACCGAAGGTGGAACACTCGGTTACATGGCGCCCGAGCAGGCCTACGGCCGGCCCAGCCTCGGGTCCGACGTCTTCTCGCTGGGCCTGATCGCGTACGAACTGCTCTCGGGCCATCTGCTCAAGTGGCCGCTCAGCTGGCCGCCCGAGGGCTATGCGCGTTTCTCCTCGAAAGTTTCCGGCGCGATCGAGCGCGCGCTGCGCAAGGCCGCGGAGTTTGAGCCGGCGCGGCGCTTCTCGGACGGAATCGAGTTTCACCAGGCGCTCGAGTCGGCCTGTCGGCGCGTCGAGCAACAGCGCTCCCGGCCCCGGCGAAGGCCGCGCAGCCCCGCCCCGGTCCCATCCGCCCTCGAGGTAGAGGCCGAACTCTTCCGGCGCAGGCACGGGCGCCGGCTCGACATGCGCTTCGCGTGTCACCGCTGCGAGGGGCCGATCTCGGAATCCATGGCCTGGTGTCCGTGGTGCGGCTCGAGGGACAATTCGTTTCGCGAGATCACCCCGTATCCGCTGGTCTGCCCCGATTGCGAACGCGGGGTGCGGGCGGAGTGGACGGCCTGCCCCTGGTGCGCGTCGGGCCGTCTCGCCGGCAATGGCCGCCGGCCTCGCCCGGACGGCCGTGCGCTGCGCCGCTGTTCGCGCAGAGACTGCGACGGCGAGCTGCGGGCCTTCATGCGCTGCTGCCCGCGCTGCAAGCAGCGGCCCAGGCGCCCGTGGATCGACCGCGAACTCGAAGACCGCTGCCCGCGCTGTCACTGGTCGGTGTCACGCCAGTCCTGGCGTCACTGTCCCTGGTGCGGACGGCGGGAACCCGCGGCCGGAAAGTTTGCGCGAAGTTAGACGGCGTCCCCGCCGCCGCTTCCGGACCCGCGCGTCTCGCTCGCCCGCTCGGGATCGTAGGCCTCCCAGTGGAGAAAGCCGTCGACGGATCTTCGCGGTGGGCGGCCGTAGCGACCCAGGGGCCAGCCGATCGGGAGTAGCGCGATGCTCGGGCAGGCTTCGGGCAGCCCGAGCAGCCGGTCGAGTTCGGGACCGAAGGCGCGGTGGGCCGTCGTCAGAGACGCGCCGAGCCCCACGGCGCGGCAGGCGAGCAGAATGTTCTGAATCGCCGGGAACAGGGCCTGTGTCTGCGGCCGGCCCCTTCGCGTCCAGCCCGCGATGATCAGGTGGACGGGCACCTGGTGCAGATGCTCGGCGAGCCAGATCGCGGCCCGTTGCATGCGCCGCTTCTCTTCGGGGTAGTCGGCGGACTCGGCCGCCTCTCGAGCGGGCGCGAGATAGCGTTCGAAGCTGCCCCGGTAGCGTTCCGCGATCCACTCGCGCTTCTCCCGGTCCGTGACCGCGATGAAGCTCCAGGGCTGCCGGTTGCCGCCGCTCGGCGCGAAGGTCCCGGCCTCGCACACCTTGCGAATCAGTTCCGGCGGGACCGGATCCGGGCGCAGCCGGCGAATCGCGCGCGTCGTCCGGATGCCCTCGAGCAGCGGCACCTCTTCGCCGACCCGTTCGATCTCGAACGCGCTCACACGGCCCGGTCCACAGCGACGCGTACGTCCGGGATCGGTGCGGGCTCAGGGCGCGATGCGTCGCGCAAGTTTCACTCCTCCCGGCCGCGATCCGCGGTCGGCAGGCCCTTCAGCACTTCCAGGTGTTCGCGAAACGAGCCGCGAACCCCCGCCACCTGCTCCCGCGTGAGTCCGAGTTCGGCTCCGATCTGGTTGATCTGATCGTTCTCGATCGACGAGATGCTCTGGTCCGCGGCAGCCACCGCAAACAGGCTCCTCAGGATCGCCAGCCGCTGCTCGGGTGTCGACAGCTCCCGGAACTGACGCGTGACCAGGTAGTTCTCGGTCGCCCCGAATTCGATGGCAGACGTGCCGGCGAGCTCCACGACCAGCGTCACCTGGTCGGCGGGCAGGTCGCTGGTTTGCTCAACGATCGTCTGCATCGCGCGCTTCTCGTCGTCCGAAATCTCGCGGTCCGCGTGCGCGACGCGCGCCAGCACGTACGCGAATGCGGCGAGGTAGCGCGCGAGATCGGGTTCCAGCCGGTCCAGTTCCGCAGCGATTCGCCGGACGGTGTCGGTGTCGGCGCGTGCGCCGACCGCTTTCTCATCGCGGGACTCGAGTCCCAGGAGTCGGGTGAGTGATCTCATCACGCGTATGAGACCGAAATCGGACACCCTCGACAAGGGGGCGGTCAGCTGCCACGATATCTCCGCCCGCGGGCCCCCGCGCCCGCAGGGGCCGGGAAGCTGTGACTTCGGAGGAGAGAGTTTTGTCCGATCTAGACGCCTTTCGAACCGAGACCCGGGAGTGGCTCGAGGAGAACGCGCCAGCGTTGATTCGCCAGCCGATCCGCGGAGACGAAGACACCGTCTGGGGCGGCCGGAACGCGGTCTATGACCACCCGGACCAGAAGCTCTGGCTCGAACGCATGGGAGCGAAGGGCTGGACCTGCCCGACCTGGCCGAAGGAATACGGCGGAGGCGGGCTCTCGGCCGAAGAATCCCGGGTGCTCGCCGAGGAACTCGCTCGGCTCGGCTGCCGGCCGGCGCTCTTCAGCTTCGGAATCACCATGCTGGGCCCGGTGCTGATCGAGTTCGCATCCGAGGAGCAGAAGCGCAGGTTCCTACCCCCGATCGCGCGTGGCGAGATCCGCTGGTGCCAGGGATACAGCGAGCCCGGCGCCGGCTCGGACCTGGCGGGCCTGCAGACCCGGGCCGTCCTCGACGGGGACGAGTACGTGGTCAACGGCCAGAAAGTCTGGACCTCGTACGCCGACCTCTCCGACTGGATCTTCTGCCTGGTGCGCACCGATCCCGACGCACCCAAGCACGACGGCATCAGCTTCCTGCTCTTCGACATGGCTTCCTCGGGCGTCGAGGCCGCGCCGATCCAGCTGATCAGTGGTTCGTCGCCGTTCTGTCAGACCTTCTTCCAGGACGTCCGCGTTCCGAAGGACCAGCTGATCGGAAAGGTGCGCGGCGGCTGGACGATCGCGAAGCGTCTGCTCCAGCACGAGCGCAGCATGATCTCGCAACTCGGTACCGGCGGCGGCCCGCGCGCCGAGGGGCTGCCCGAGTTGGGTCGCCGGTACCTGGGCGGCACGGAGGGCGAGCCGCTTCCCGATCCGCTGATTCGCGACCGGATCTCGCAGTTCGGGATGGATCGTCTCTGCTTCGGGGCGACCACCCGGCGCTCGGTGGACGCGGCGAAGGCGGGCCGCGGCGCGGGCGCCGAGACCTCGATGTTCAAGTATTACGGCACCGAGATGAACAAGCGCCGCACCGAGCTGGCGGTCGAGATCGCGGGCGCACAGGGCCTGGGTTGGGAGGGCGAAGGCTTCTCGGACGCCGAGGTCGGGCTGACCCGCGGCTGGTTGCGCTCGAAGGGCAACTCGATCGAGGGCGGCACCTCCGAGATCCAGCTCAACGTCATCGCGAAGCGGGTGCTCGGACTTCCGGACTAGCGGAGGCGGGGGAACAACGATGTCGCTGATTCTGAGCGAAGAGCAGGAGTTTCTGCGCGATACCGTGCGTGAGTTCGTGCAGGCGAACGCGCCGGTCACGGCGCTGCGCGCGCTTCGCGACAGCCAGGATCCCGACGGCTTCTCGCGTGAACTCTGGAAGGAGATGGCTGAGCTCGGCTGGGTCGGTGCCGCGCTGCCCGAGGACCTCGGCGGGGCCGGGCTCGGCTTCGCGGAACTCGGGATCGTGCTCGAGGAGTGCGGGCGGACGCTGGCCGCGTCGCCGTACCTGTCGACCGCAGTGCTCGGGGCGAGTGCGCTGGAGCTGGCCGGGACCGACGCCCAGAAGAAAGAACTGATCCCCGAGATCTGTTCCGGCGAGCGCGTATGGGCGCTCGCGTTTCAGGAAGGCGGCCAGTTCGCCCCGTTCGAATGCGCGACCGTCGCGGAGTCCGCCGGGGACGGCTTTCGTCTTTCGGGAGAGAAGCTCTTCGTGCTCGACGGGCACGTGGCCGACACCCTGATCGTGACGGCGCGCTCCGCGGGAGGTTCCTCCGACCGCGAGGGCATCCGTCTGTTTCTGGTGGATCCGAAGGCGGCCGGCGTTGAGATCACGAGGACCCTGATGGTCGACAGCCGGAATGCCGCACGCATCCGATTCGATGCTGTGGAGGTCGATCGCAGCGCGGCGCTCGGCCAGGTGGGTACGGGCGCGGCGACGCTCGATGCGGTGCTCGACCGGGCCGCGATCTGTCTGTCGGCTGAGATGCTGGGGTCGACCCAGGAGGTGTTCGAGCGGACGCTTCAGTACCTGAAGGACCGCCAGCAGTTTGGCAAGCCGATCGGGTCCTTCCAGGCGCTCAAGCACCGGGCGGCCAATCTGTTCTGCGAGGTGGAACTCTCGAAGTCGATCGTGCTCGACGCATTGCGCGCGCTCGATGAAGGGCGTCCCGGCCTGTCGCTGATTGCGAGTAGCTGCAAGGCGCGCTGCTCCGACACGTTCGTACTCGCCGCCAACGAGGGCGTGCAGATGTTCGGCGGTATCGGGATGACCGACGAGGAGGAGGTCGGCCTCTTTCTCAAGCGTGCCAAGGTCGCCGCGCACTGCTTCGGCGACGGCGCCTACCACCGAAACCGCTTCGCGGCGCTCTCGGGCTACTAGGGGTCCGGACAGACGCGGCCGCTCTGGGTTTCGGGGCTCAGCTCGCCCGGAGCGCGCGACCCACGATGCCCGCCAGCACCCGCACGAAGCGTTCGCCCGCGTTCTGGGTCGGGAGGCGCCCGAACCAGGGGACGCCGTGGGCGCGTGCGTGCCCGGCGACCTCGACGTCGAGTTCGTGGAGTGTCTCGATGTTCTCGGAGACGAACGCGATCGGGACGACCAGCACGGGCCGGCGCTCGCGGCCCAGTTCGCGCGCGGCGTCGAGGGTGCTGGGTCCGATCCAGCGCGCCGGTCCGATCTTGCTCTGGAATGCGAGCCGGCACTCGACCTCTCCGAGCCGCTGCGCGACCTCGGACACGGTCGCCTCGATCTGATCGCGGTAGGGATCGCCGATCCGGATCTGGCGTTCCGGAAGTCCGTGTGCGCTGAAGAGCACCACGGTCCCGTCGGGCGCGTCGGCCAGCGCGGTCTCGATCCGGGCCGCCAGATCGTCTAGGTAGCCGGTGTCGTCGTACCAGCTCTCGATCTCGAGTGGCGCCGCGAAGCCCAGGCGCGCCGCGGTCTCGCGCAGGTCGCGGAGGCTCGAACTGCTCGTGGTCAGCGAGAACTGCGGATACAGCGGGAGCGCCACGATTCGCCGCCGTGCCTGCGGACTGAGTGAGCGCAGGGCTTGTTCGGCGTACGGCGGGGTGTAACGCATCGCGACCGTGACCTCGGCCCGGATCCCGTCCCGCTCGAGCGCTTTCTGCAGCTCCTCTGCCTGCGCGCGCGTGATTTCGAGGATCGGGGATCCCCCGCCGATCTTTTGGTACTTCGCGCGCATCGCGAGCGAACGCGTGCGTGAGATCGCAAACGCGATTAGCGCGCGGAGCGGTGCGGGCAGTGGCAGGATCGCCGGGTCACGGAACATTCCGCGCAGGAAGACGCGAATCTCCTCCAGATTCGCGGCTCCGCCCATGTTGAGCAGTACGACGCCGACTTCCGGGTTGCGCGTTTCCTCGCTCACCCGCGGGCTCGCATCGCGGCCTCGACGAAGGCCCGGACCCCGTCGATCGGCGTCGTGGGCAGCACGCCGTGCCCCAGGTTCAGAACATGACCGCGCGCCTTGCTCCCGGCTTCCACGAGTTGCTCGACCGCGCGCGCGATCGTTGCGGGCGAAGCCCGGAGCGCCGCGGGGTCGAGGTTTCCCTGCAGCGAAACGCGCTGGCCGACGCGCAGCGCGGCATCGGCCAGATCGACGCGCCAGTCCACCGAGACGACGTCCGCGCCGAGTTCCGCGAGGTCTTCGAGCAGGTGCGCGGCGGCGCGTGCGAACAGGATCACGGGCGGGTGGCCGGAGGGCAGCGCCTCGATCACGCGCGCGAGCGCGCGTCCCGCGAAGCGCCGGAAGCGCGGGGAGGAAAGCACGCCCGCCCAGGTGTCGAAGATCTGCACGGCGTCGGCGCCCGCTTCGATCTGCAACTCGAGGGTGCGGGTCGTGATCTCTGCCATGCGGTCGAGCAGTGCGTCCAAGAAGCTGGGCTCGGTATACGAACTCACCACGAGCCGTTCGACGTCGCGCGAGAGCTTCGCTTCGCTGGCGTAGGCGGCGAGCGTCCAGGGCGCGCCCGCGAATCCCAGGATCGGGACCTCCGGGCCGAGTTCGGCTCGCAGTCTGCGGATCGCCTCGCAGGTGGGCTCCATCGCCGGGGCGACGTCCCCCGCGAGGCGTTCGAGATCCGAAGCGCGCTCGATCGGGTTTGCGACGCTGGGCCCCGGCGCGAAGTCGAGCGAGACTCCGAGGCCCGTGAGCGGAATCAGGATGTCCGAGAACACGATTACGGCATCCATCCCGAAACGGCGATATGGCTGCAGCGAAATTTCGACCGCGAGTTCCGGGTCGGCGCAGGCTTCCAGGAAGCTCGCACGCGCGCGAATCTCCCGGTACTCGGGCAGGTAGCGTCCGGCCTGGCGCATCAGCCAGACGGGCGGCCGGTCCACCTCTTCGCCGCGGCAGGCGCGCAGAAAGCGTTCCCGGGCAGTCAGGTCTTCCACGCAGGGCAAGATAGCCCGCGCTTCGCGCGGGTGCGCGCCCGCGTGCAGGGCCGGCCGCGGATCTGACGCGCGAGGTCACGGCTGGCGTAGCTGGCGCGCGCTCGCCCGGCCGTATGCGCCCCGCCGAAGATTCCGGCCGGCCGCCGCGTCAATCCTCCCCGAACACGAAGGCGGCCACCGCGTCGAGGAAGCCCTCGGGGTTGTCCAGCATCACGGAGTGCCCGGCCTGCGAGACGACGGCCAGGCTCCCGTTGGGCAGCGTGTCGTCGGCAATCGAGTCGGCCTCTTCTGGCGACAAAACGTCGGAGGCCGCTCCGCGCACCACCAGCGTGGGACACGGGATCTTCTTGAGGGCCTGCTTCAGTTCGCGGCTGTCGTGTTCGGCGAGCTTCTCGAAGTCCTCGCGGCTCATTCCCTCGGGGAGCTTCCGGAACGCGGGGTCGAGCTTCGGTTCGAAGCGCCCGTCGGCGCGCTCGCGCAGCCAGTGATGCGAGAGCCTCTTCAGAATTTCGGGACGCGTGGCCGGATAGTTCCGCTGGAGCAGGGCTTCGAACTCGCGCGGGGACGCGAAGTCCTGCTGGGCTTCTTCGGCCTCTAGCCGGATCCGGGTCGTACCGCGCCGATCCAGCTCCGCCCCCGAGTCCACGATCACGAAGCCGGCCATCTTCTCCGGGTTCCGGGCCGCAAAGCGGATCCCGACCCGGCCGCCCATGGAATGGCCCACGAGAACCAGACGCTTCAGGTCGAGTGCCTCGCAGACGGCCTCGACGTCGCGCGCCATCGAGACCGAGTCGTAGCGTCGCTGCGGGTCCCGGTCGGAGTCGCCGTGTCCGCGCTGATCCAGCGCGAGCGTGCGGTAGTAGGACGCGACGGCGGGTGCGAACTCGTCCCAGACGTGGGCGTCGTTGCCGAACCCGTGTAGCAGCAGCAGCGGGGTTCCCTCCTGGCTCCACTCGTACAGGCTGAGTTCCAGCCCGTCTGCAGCCGGGATTCGTCTCCGGGTCGGTCGGCTCTGGTCCACGCTCGTTTCCGCCTCCGCCTCCGCCTCCGCTCCGGCGGCGTCAGTCGCGGCCGCCCGGGTCCTGACCCTGGTCCCGCAGCCGCTGGCGCGCGTGGTTGCGGAGTTCCGATACGGCCGCGTGCGTCTCCTCGAGCAGGCGGTTGCGGTCATCGTACTCCATCCCGGCGACCGGGATCGGCCTGCCGATCTGGAGCACGGCCGTGCCCTTGCGGACCCGGAGCGACTCCGGCCTCCAGATCGCGAAGGTGCCCGCGGTCGCGATCGGCAGGATCGGCAGCTGGTAGCCGATCGCGGTGGCGAAAGCGCCGCGCTTGAAGCGGCGGAACTCGCCGTCGCGGGCGCGCCCGCCCTCGGCGTAGAAGATCATGGACACGCACCCGGTCTGCTCCTGCATGTGCTGCTGGATTTGCTTGACGTCTCCGGCCGTATTCTTGCGGACCACTCGAATGTTCCCCGTGATGGTGAGGGCCCGGCCGAAGACCGGCACCCGGACCAGCGCGTCCTTGACCAC
>SPKZ01021940.1_pt1 | contig 17076 bp, 41 predicted proteins | sample 2456571 | NCBI WGS metagenome assembly SPKZ01 (sample SAMN11192286, study PRJNA482655) | marine metagenome | biome: ENVO:00000447; feature: ENVO:00000244|ENVO:00000211|ENVO:00000569|ENVO:00002023; material: ENVO:00002151; isolation source: ocean water from marine abyssalpelagic zone ...
AGCAGCGGTACTTCAGGGATCAGCTAGAACTTTATTAGCGAAATCCGACATAGAAACTATTATGGAAGATAGGGCTAGTTTTGGCGATTCTTTTACAGAAGAAGTTAGTGAGCAGCTAAAATCTTGGGGTGTTAAAACGGTTAAGAATATTGAATTAATGGATATCAGGGATACTGGCGATAGTCATGTAATTTCAAATATTATGAAAAAGAAGAAATCTTTTATTGAGATGGAATCTAGGGTTGAAGTTGCTAAGAATAAACAACAAGCCAGTGTTGCAGAGATAGAAGCTGATAAAGAAGTTAAATTCCAACAAGAAGCTGCCGACCAAGTAGTGGGTTTACGTAAAGTAGAAAACCAAAGAGAAGTTTCTTTAGCTAATGAGGAAGCTGTACAAGCGGTTGCTGATCAATCTAAGATAACTACAGAAAAAGAAATGGCTGTTAAGCGTGTTCAAGAAGTAGAAAGATCTAGGATTGATAAAGATGTTCAAATAGTCCAAGCTGAACAAGAAAAAGAAAAGTCTATAATTATTGCTAAAGGTAATAAAGAACAGACTATCTTAGTTGCAGACGGTAAGAAAGAAGCTAAGTTACTTGAGGCTCAAGGTATTGAGGCTGAAGGTAATGCTAGAGCTTCTGCTGAAAAAGAAATGCAAAGAGCTCCAGTAGAGGCTAAAATTGAACTAGCGAAAGAAATTGGTAGTAATACTGGTTACCAACAATATCTAATTGAGGTTAGAAAAGTAGAGGCTTCTGAGGCTGTTGGTATCGAACAAGCCAAGGCTTTACAAGATGCTGAGATTAAGGTGATTACAAATTCTAATTCACCTAATTCAGGGTTAGACAACGTGATGGATTTATTTAGCTCTAAAGGAGGTACTCAAGTGGGTGCTATGTTAGAGGGTTTATCCAATACTGAAACTGGTCAAAAAGTCTTAGACCATTTAAATAAAGACAAGAAAAAGAAGTAGATAAAAAATATAGGGCGTAGAATTTACTGCGCCCTTTTTATATTATAAGGAATTAATAATTGTTTAAAGACCCGACACCCCACTTAAATCAAGAAGCTTTAGACATACTACTCAATGAGGGGTTCGAATATAATCCTAGTTATAGTGCCTACGTAAGGTTTAACTATGGGCCTCACCCATTAGACCATAACAGGAAACTACCAGAACCTTATCTTATGGAGATGGTAACTTATTCAGATAAAGAAGAGGATATAGATTGGGAAGGCCCAGGTCTATATTGGGGTAGGATACCCTTGAAGAATAAAGAAGATAATTTATGGCTATACAATAGGGATAAACTTTGTTTAGGGCTAGAAGAACCCTTAGAGATAAAGCCTTTGATTAATAGGCATTACTGCATGGCTCTACATGAAACTTTTTTAGAAGCAAATAAAGAAAGTATACATAGGTCTGTATTAAACTCTATAAGTTTTTAATTAAACCATTTAAAGTCTTTTTTACATTTATTAGGTTCAGAGAAGAATCTTCTTAGAGCAGAGAATAAAACCGCTACCTCAGACTTACTATTAGATTTCTGTTTTTCTGCTTTAACTATAGTAGTAAGTTTACCTCCGTAAAAGTAAATTAAACCCCAACTTTCAGGTAATTCGTCTTCCTTTATTAACCCTTCTGGGCAAACATAATATCGGTAATCTCCCATACCCATATGCGGGTATTGCCTAAAAAATTTTCTTGAGTCAGCTTTAAAATCGCTTCTAGAAGTTTTAATTTCACATAAGCAGGTCCTACCCCCTTGAGAAACACCTAAAACATCCGCTACTTCCCCAGTAGAATGGCAAGCCACAAAATCTTTAAGCACTACACTATAACCACCGTTTTGACTTCTTTTTATATAGTTGGCAGTTTTGTCTATTAATTCAGAGTGGAGTTTTTTAGTGTTAGTAAAAAGCCTTTTAGTAGCTTTTTTCTTTATCTTTTTTAGAAAAGCCATATCTATCTTCTCTCCATACCTAAACACTTTAAAAAATACTTCATTTCCCAAGAATCGTACAGAGATTTAACATATACTCTAGGTTTTCTATATCTGTGGGCTTTGTTTTTAATATGGGCTTTGGCTGCACCCATAGTTAAAAACCATGTTTGATCTTCATAACTATATTCTATTAACTTGGCCTCATATTTTTTATCATAAAGCTCTTCTGCTATTGAAACTAACTCGTCTAGGTCTAGAAGAGGAGAATATAGATTTTCTAGATGCTCTATCAATTGTAGGTCTTCATCTTCTATTTCCTGCATATAATATACAGGGCCTTCGTAATCATTTTCTTCTAACTCTTGGTTATGTTGTTGGTTTTCTTCGTATTCATCTTGATAAGATTCTACACCTTTTAACAACTCTTCTATAGTGCAATCACCTTTTAGTGAAAGCTTGTTATACGTATCCTCTAAAAGAAATTTACAATGCTCTATTAGGTCTTCCTTAAGACTTTCATAATCTTGGGATTCACAATCAGAGGTGCAAAAAATCTCATACTCTCTTAGGGAGTATGAATCCTCACCCTCTTCTGATTCTTGTGGGTCTAGTACAGCGTTAAAACATAATGATTGCACTACATATATAGGGTAAGCAGTTCCTACCACATCTTGTGTTTGGTATTCTTTGATAATACCCCTAAATTTTTGAGGTACATAAATTAAACCTAATTCTTGGGTAATTAAATTGCTTATGTAACTATGTATTTTGTTAATTAAGTAGTTGATCTTCATATGTTTCCTTTAATTTTTGTTGTAGTTTAGTATAATAAACAGGCTTATCTATTTGTAGTGGGATTCCTAGAATCCTATCTATATCTTCTTTTTTAAGCTCTTTGTTTTCACAAAGATCTTGAAAAGTGCGTCTTCGTTCAAGTGTTTCAATAATTTCCCAGTTTTGTTTCATTTTTTTATAGAACAAATTAAATCTAGTTCATAAGTAAAACTATTACTTGTAAGCCTAAGCAAAAACTCTTCAATATGTACTCGCAACCATTTTACGACCTCTTGCTCTGGTGGGTTACGAAGTTTAGTATTATAGTAGCTATATGTTGTGTCAAGAAAGCCAACATTAGTCAACGTAACTATTACTCCGCTAGGCAAAGATAAACAAGCTTCGAGACTATCACCCGTAGGATTAAAAGCTACTCTAATATCGTTGGGGTTTAAAGAAAATAGAAGTTTTTCGATACAATCACTAACCACTCCACGATCTAGGTGTTTTACAATTTTATCTAAAAGATCTCTTTGGTAGTTTACCCCTTGAGAGATTTTTATAATTTTATCCCTAAATATCTTACTTGATAAATAACCTTTTTGGTTTTCAAAATAATCCCGAAAATCTGAGTAAATATAGGATTTAATTATAGATGAGTGGTGTAATATAATAGGTAATATACTCAAAGCCCCAAGGTTAGAGCCTTTCACACAATTAATAAAAGGCTCTATATTAACCCGCATACTATCCTTATAGTGGTAAGGATTACCCATTTTTATATCTATTGAAGGAGGGGATAACTTATCTGAGCAAGAATATACCACCTCTGTGGTCTTATATTCAAATAAATTATGCCACATCTCGTAAAGATTAATATTTAAGGGTTTTAGGTCGTCTATTAGCATTACTTACTGTGTTTACCATAAGCTTTTAAAAGCTCTTTACGCTCTTCTTTAGACTCTATTATTTGGTTTTGTAATTGCTTAGTAAATTCTGTCGTAGCTTCTCTATATTGGTTAAAAAACCCGTCCTTGTCTTTTATCGTAGCGTTTAGTGAGTCTATCTCTTTTTCTTTAGCCTTTATATCGTGTTGATATTTTAAGGAAAGTTTTTCATAGTCTAACTGCATCTTTTGCAAAGCTTCACTGGACTCTGCCATAGTCTTACTTCTTAGAGCACTTAATTCCTCTTTAGCAGCGACTATATCTGAGTTAACTTGCGCTATAGTATTTTGGTGCTTAGTTATCTCTTTCCCATATTCTAGTTCTACCTCAGACTTAACTCTAGATAATCTATTTTCTAAGTCAGTTATAGTTTTTTCGCTAGTCAATTTGCAGTTAGTTAGTTTAGATTCATATTCCGCTTTTTGAGTAGCTAAAGCAAGTTCTTTATCGGTTTCATATACCTCATTTTTCTTCTCTAATTCGGCACATTTATCCTCTAGTTTTTCACACTTACGCTCAAGTATACTTTTTTCGCCTTTAAGCCCATCTATAGTATTGTTAAGTAATTCTTTGAGTTCTCTTAATTCTTTATCGTTTCCAAACATTTTTATTTCTCCTTTATTTTTATAATAGCATAGTTACAAGTATTTCTCATCTTCGTGGACAAAAGGTAATTTATTTACTTGGTTTTTAAACTCTTCTAAAATTTTTATCATCATAGGTATATCAGGGTAACAACAATACCCTCCTTCTATAAAGTCCATATTATCTTTATCACAAAAGAAGTTAATATGATTTACAGCTTCAAAAGTAATTCTAGCTGATATAATTACATCTTCTACCTCGTACTTTTCAAGCCCTTCTATATCTTGTTCAGTTACATAGAAAACACATATAACGGCCCAATGCTCTGCTTGACAAACATACATTCTATAAGGGCCGTCAACCCAAACAAGGTTAGGTGCAATATTATTACCAGTTTGGTACTGCATGTCTGCAAGGTGTTTAGATAAACTCATCTCTAAAAACTCCAACCTTTTTTATTTAGTTTTTCCCTCCTTCCCCAAAGTTTGTTAAGAGACTCTTCTAATTGTTGCTGTTGGTATCTATCATTAGCAAGCGCAATCTTACTTTGCTCAGTATCTTTATATCTCCTAGCATGAAAATCCTTTTCAAACTCATGTAATTCTTTTTCTTTAAGTAATATTAACTTGTCTATTTCTTTTATTAAATTAATACCTTTATTAGGGTTTTTCTTAAATTCTTTAGGTTTATATCCTGAAGACCCTTCTATATATCTACCCCTAGATGTTGCATAATATTTTGACATGTGATTAATTCCTATTTTGTATCTATTCTTTTAAATTTTTTATTATTTCACTAATTTGTTTTGTCATTTTTTTCTCCTTTCAAAAGATTCAGAAGAGGATCATCATCCAGATCAATCAAACGGCCTTCTCCGGTCATCTCTATACCTCTTATTCTAACATAGTAAGAGTAAGCCCCAGCTACCTCATAAGAAAAATCTATTCTATCATCGTCTCTATCAGGTCCGTTATAGTACCAAAAATTTAGTTCCCTAGTATCTATTAGACAATATATACTAGGTTTATATTTGCGAACTAATAATAATAAAGTCTCATACTTTAAATAAGACTCGTTATCTTTTATTAGTTTTAAATGATTATATATTTCTTCTTCTTTGTCCATTATAATCCCCAATCTCTTTTAAATAAGTTAAAAGAACTGTAAAATCTAGACCAGTGCTTTAAAACTGTTTCTTTAGGTAAATTACACCTTTTTATAAGCCTTCTAAGTTCTTTTTTTGTAGATTTTTTACTATCTTTATCACCTATTTTAAAATATGCTGCTAGTTCCCAAGAAGTACCAGTACTAGGAAAACAAGCAATATAATATTCAAACATTCTTCCTACTCCTTTTTCTTCTTATATACCCATTTGAGAACATATTAGGAATCCTATAGCTAATCCACCATTCCTAATTCTGCTCTTAAGTTCATTATTTCAGTTTGTTTTTTAACTGCTCTTTCATCTTGGATACACAAAGAATGAAGTAAGACATCTTCTATTTGAGCAAAACCTAATATTATAGAATCGAACTCTTGAAATTGGTGAGGTTTAAGGTTTTCTTTAAAAGCCTTTATTCTTTTAAAGTGCTCTTCACTTAGCTGTATATATCTATCGTGTAATTCCCACAATTTATCTAACTTATGTAGCATATTAATCTTGCCTAGTATTTTTATTTATTAAATTATCGTTTATATACGTTATCACAAATAATCTAGGAGCGTATTTAGCTTGTAAACATTTTTTAACATGCCCCATACAATTATTGGAAAATCCAAGAGTTAACCCTAACCCAAAAACCAGTACACAGGCTATAACAGTAGACCAGTCATCCCTAGAGTAACTATTTTTTTCTGACTGCAAATACTTTTTAATTGTAAATACAGAGATAATCACAGTAGATAAAAAAGTGAATATTGCTAAAAGCCCCCAAAAAGAAGCATCTGCAAAACTAGCCCAAAAACCGTAATTACCTATCTCTACAAATAATGCAGAAGCTTGCTCCCCTACTAAAGAAGCACCAGCTTTTACTGCTTCCGTTAATTCTATTAAATATTTATCAAAAATTTCTTGCATATATTTTTCCTTTGTTTAATATTTTAACATCTTTTTGTCGTAAATTATTGCTTTTTCCATATTAGCCCTTTTATTTTATACTATCCCACCAAATACCTTTACCGTTAATATTAAAACAAAAGTCACAAGCCCCTGAAGAAGTTTCACCTATAGGGAATAAGGCTTGGAAGATTTTAGATGTTTCATAAGATTTTATGTACATATTGAAGTCTAAAAAACCTTGAACTAACGTATCTATTTCTCTAGCTTGCTCTTCGTCTTGATACCTACCGTGTTTTAAATAAGGTTTATCTCTCTCTATAAAGACTCTTAATCTTACATTATTAAACTTTTTATCTGCTCTAGTTATAAATTCATCATTTACAATGAATAAAGGCATATAACCTGAATGAGATTCATTATAGAAATCATCGTATATACTACCTAAGTGTATAGGTGAGTCAGTTATTAAGTAATCTACCTTACCATACAGCTCTGCTTCTAATTTTTGTTGCTTTGCCGATAAGTAGAACTGTGACAATTCATCTATTTCTTTGTTTTGCCAAGCCCATCTCTTAGCATACTCAGATACTAATTCAACTTTTAAGCCTGCCTTCTTCATTTGTGTATAAAGTTGTGCTGCTGTAGTAGATTTTCCTGCTCCAGGACCCGCGTAAAATTCAATTATTGTTGTCATGGTATTGTCTCCTTGTACCAACCATTATAACATTAATAACCGTACATGTTGTTAGCATGAATTGTTAAACACTTACTAGAACAAACGTTCATAGCTGATTCTACCATTTCTATAGCGCGCCAAGCAGTAGTATGTTTATCTAACTGATTGCCAAAAAAATTAATATTTAAATCTTCAAGAGATCTAGATACATAATATTCCTTAGAGCATATTAAGCATTTTTGCCTTTTGTCTATAAGCCTAGCTTTAGAAGTCATAGTCGTAAAACTCTCCGCCTATTTGATATTCAGTTTCTTCAGTGACCTCATCCAGTATTTCAAAGTGTTCTAATATATTATCAGCTTTATTAAATTCGTTATCGAATCTATTCTTAAAGATTTGTAGTGCTTGTTTTTTAGTTTCAGCTTCTATTTCAGTGGAATAACCTAAATTAAACTTCTGCACCCAGCTAACGTGGCAATCATATTTCTTCACTAATTGCAACTCCTTCTATAGGTAAGGGTTTTAGCATAATCTATTAAATAAACCCTAGGGGCAAATTTTATCTTTATTAATTTATGTGTGTGTACTAATAAAGTGGGGAAACACACCAGAGAAGCCATCACACAAATAACCAGAACAACTCCATCACGATCAGCAATATGTTTATTTTTATCCCATATCCCCTTAATCATTATTATGCAAGTAATTAGTATTATTAAATAAATAGTGCTAGTTACTAAACAAGAACAAAACTTATAAGTCAATAATTCTTGTAGTACTAGAGGTGTTTCCTTAACTAAAAATTCCTTAGCTGAGGAATAAGTACTGATTAAATCAGTTAAGACTACGTTTGTAAAATTTTCTATGTTTGCATTCATTTAGTTATATCTCCCATCAATAATGTCTTTAGTGTAAAGCATATCTTTAGTGCTTTCAAGTAGCCCAGAAGAATGGCTTGTAGGTACTATATTAGCACTTTTAAATAAGTCTGTCACTATATTATCTGCCCCATAATTTAGATTTGATACTTTAGCAATATTAGAACACCAATATTGCGCATCTATACCCCTACCAAATTGAAATACTATGCGACCCGGGTAAAGTTCTTTCCAAGACTTCAAAAACTCTACCACTCCTACAAAGAGTGCAAGACCTTCTGTATAAGATAAGGACTTTTCTTGGCAGATATTATCTTCGTAATTATATAACTTAATAATATAACAATCTAATAAGTCATCATAAGAGAAAATTCCGCAAGTATCTTTAGGTTCGTTATTCGATAGTTTCACATATCACCACTTTAGTATGCTTAGGTTTCTCCTCCATGATATTTATTTCATACAACATACCAAATAAAGCAGCCTTAAACCCTTGCTTATTTTCTTCAGAATAGTCCTCTGTATTTTCATTATTAGCGTGTAGCTCGTCTATAAAATCCATTAATTTAGCCCTAGTAGAGTCTGGCATTTGATATTTGTAAACTAAATTATTCATTTACTACCTTCTTTTGCTCTTGTAAAATATTTATAACTGTGTCTACTAATAACCCTAATGGCTCATCATAAGCAAATAGGGGTAGTACCACTGCACCAACTTCTTCTCTTGAGTAAAACCAATTTAGTAAGTCATGGCAATCATAAGCTTTATAGTAATCTTCTACTTCCTCCCTATTCTCACCTGGTTTACGTTTTTGCCACTTAATCTCTTCTATAAACCCTTCCTCCGCTGTAGATTCTGGGGGAGAAGAAGAGCCTAGAATTTCAACCCACCAACCAGTATGGTTCTCTGCGTCAAATCCTTCCTTATATAATTTTCTTGATAAGTCTGGATTAGTTATTTTGCTATTCATTATTCTTCCTTTTTTATTATCTAAGTAAGCCAAATGTATAAATTAAACATTACTGTAGCTATTATTATAAACCAAATAAAAAGACCCATAGTTTTATTATGGGCTTTTTCTACAGATTCTAATATTTCTTTATGGTCAGGTAAACCCTCCCCTATTGATTTATTACTATTCTTTAATGCTAATAAAGCTGCATATACAAACATTTACTGATCTCCTCCATCATATTCTATCAAAGTAACCGTGTCTTTACCTAAAGTAAAAGAATCGCCTATCTGCATATTAGAATAACACATAAATAAATTTTTTACCATCCAAGGCACGCAATCCCAATGTCTTATACTAACCCCTACCTCATTTTCTAATCTAACTTTGTATTTCACTTAATTACCTCCAACTTATAAGTTTCTATCAACAAACTCCTCTTTAGCTATACTAAGCATAGCTTCTAATTGGTCTAATTCTTCTTTATAAAATATATGTGCCTTATCAATACGAGTTTCAGACCTACGGTAATATTCGTAATTATATAGAAATTTACTACCGCTTATTCGTTTGCAGTTCTTAATAAAGTTTTCAGCTACACACCTAGGTTCCCCTAGAAAACCCATATCTACGTATCTTCCATAACCACTAAATCTACCTATGCTTATAGAATTAGAAAGAGGGGTTACCCTGATTTCAAAACCGTTAAAAAACTTAACACTAGACACATCAATTTCTTGTATGTTTAACCCGTAAACTTTTTTATATTTTTCTAACCTATTAGCTAAGCCTTGGTTTATAAATTCTTTCCTACACCTTTTTACATAAGCATTATGTTGCGCACTAGGAGAGTAAAAACAAAAATATACTGATATAATTCCTAGTAAATATATAATGAGTGTTACTGCTGCTTCCATTTATAAATCTCCTAATGGGTATGCGAAGGGTATTCTCTGCTCTTCAAACGGCTCTAACCTTATCAAACTAACAACTAGAGTACAGACATGTTCCTCAACCCAGTGTAAGTAAAGATCATCAGGTGAGAACTCTGGTCCTTCTTGTGTTTCTATAGCTATTTTTATAGTTGGACAATCATATCTATCCTCATCATCCATAAACCTTTCATCTATTAAAGCCATTACTGTCCCTGTTTATCACCTTTTAATATCTCAATTATGCCCTCAGCCAATGCATTTTGTGGTTGTCTGTGACAATAAGTTTCTCTACCTAACCTATCGAAGGCTTTATGATACCCGTTCCCAAAGATGTCTAAACTCCAATAGTTGTTATCTTCTTCTAAAGTACTTATGTATTTAATTAAATCGTGACAATCGTAAGTTTTAATATGATAATACTTAGTTTCAACTCCTCTATGGCGCACAGATTTAAAGTAGTATTCCTGGGAACTTACCCATTCAGCCTTACTTACTTTATTATTGACTTCTGTAATATGCCACCAACCAGTATGTCTTTCAGAATCAAATCCCAAATCCTTTAATTGTTCAGCTAATACATGCGTTACAACTTTTTGTTCCATATCACTTCCTTAAGCCAATAAATTGGCAAACCTCTTTAAAATAGGGCTTTACTATTTTTTCGTCCTGTTTTTATCCAAAGATCTAGTAGTTTTAACCAACCATCTCTAAATACGGCCGATTTACCAGTAGTCCTACCCGTAACTGTATACATATTATAATCTTTAAAACAATCTATACGCATCGTAGTCCCAATCTCTTACAAGTAAAACACTAGAAAGAGGTATAACCTTAGTCTCATTTTTTCTCTCTTCTAGGAAATGCCCGTTGTAGTGGCTAAAGGCAGGTAATATATACTTTAAGACTATCTTTTCTTCTAAATAATAGTGGATGCTATCACCATGTTCCGTACTATTGGCACAGTCATAAACAAAGCTTTCACTATTTCCATCTACAAGTTTTATTTGTAAAACTCTCTTATCTTTATTATTCACTTCACAGACCTTTTAATGAAATAAAATATAAACCACGGCTAACCAATAAAAAGCTTTATTCCAATCGCCTTCTTGTGCTGCTTTATATGAAGTTTTAACTAGTTTGTAAAATAGAGTAAGTACTAATGCCAGTATTACTATTAATAAAATTAAGGTTGGTAACGGCCCAACTGTCGCTGTTAATTCCATTACTTTTGTTGTTAATTCTGTTGTGTTTTCCATGTTTTCTCCTTTATACTATTTATTATAACATCTCTTATTAAAAGCTGTCACCTTGCATTTAATATACCTCTTTGTATCTCGTAATCTGTAAAACAAGATAGCCCCCCTTGATACCCATATTTAAATATATAGCAAGTAACTTTATTCTCATCATCGTGTACTACTGATACACTATGTTCGGGTACTGACCTATATTGTTCTTTAGCCTCAAATTCTCTAGTGAATCTGTAAGATTCCTTATCAAAGGATTTAGCATCACTGGTGTGGCAACCAAATAATGTACTTAATAATATTAATAAGATAAATAAATTTTTCATTTTATACTCCAAATACCCCAGTAAGCCAATTATACATATAGGGGTGTATATTTGCAATAATCCAAAAATTAATAAAGAGTGCAATAAGGAATACTTTGTCGGCTGTATGGCTACAAAATATACATCCTCTAGCGTTTACCTCAACCCATGGAGTCCTTTTAATTAAACAAAATAAAACATAAATAATACCTGCTTGTAGTCCTATAAGTAATAATCCATATAATATATGAAAATTCATACACAATAACGCTAATTTTTCGTGTTCGCTTACAATGCTCATTTTATCTCCTTTTCTAATCAATTATATCATAACCAAAATAATGTACTCAGTAATTATGAGTCTACCATATCCTTAGTTAAACAAGTGCAGAACATGGAAACTTTTTTATCATAAACTAAATAAACTTTTCTACCTTCTATAATATATCTATAAACCGGCCGTCTTTTGCCGTCATGTGAATATTTAATAAATACACCTAAAGTATTACCTGCTTCCATATCCTCTACATAAGAATCCAATAACTCTTCAGTTATATCTATATCATATCTTTCTTTAACTCTTTTAATAACATGTTTATGCTTAAATAGTTTAGCGAATGCAGGTCCCCTAAATTTACGTAAGTCCATTGCCTAGCTCCTTATTATAATTTCTTTATATTTATTATATCACTAAACTCTATAAGGTTCCTCATAAGCGTACTTAATATTAGTCTTTATTGCATTAATACTTTCATAAATAATAACATTATTGCCATGCTTAAAAGTCACTCTTTCTATAGGTTCGTTATAATACAGGTGTATATCATTAGAGTCATAAATTATATATGGTCTTTTTACCCAACCACCATTAAAATAATTAAAGACTAGCTCGTCTGCATATTGCTTAGATTTGGCGAATATATGTAAACACATACCCTCAAATAAATGACCGTTATGGAATACTACTATAAAGCGTTTTTTGTCTGTTAATTGCATATTATTTCAACCCCGTAAGTTTCTATTACGTGTTTTAATAGTTTTAATGCTGCTAGGTGGTAACACTCAGCTTCAACGTGTATAGAGTCATCTTGGTTGTATGCGTCATACATATAGCCTTTCCTACCTTCCCATAGCCCCAATAAAGAAATGTGGTCGCCTATTTTTAATTCTTTAGGTAATAGGTCTAAAACCCTTTCTAGGCTAAACCAATTCTCCCTACAAGTGGTGTAATCTGGCGCATTAAATATTAGAACCCCACTCTTAGCACTAGTGAGTTCTAAAGTTAAATCAGGGCTTAAGCCCTCTCCTTGTAACCATTGACATAACTCTATTTTTTCGTGGTAATTTTTCATAGATCCTGCACCTTTTCTGAATCTATGATATGCATTACAGTATCAAAATCATCTACTATAGAATACTCCTTTAGATTGGCATCTGGTCCCACTATTTCTAGAGAGGCATGACAAATCCTATTATAAGAATGACATTTCCAAAGACACTTAGCCTCTGCTAAAACTTTAAGGTCTGGGTATTCTGGTAAACCACATAAATGCCCTGTATTACCGCATGATGGACATTCATGATCGCAAGGACTATATATAGGTGCTATAAAGCCTGTTTTTTCTTCTTTCTTAAATAGACTCATAGCTAGTTACTTCCTTTTTTACCTAAAATATAATCAGGTCTCCGTTGGTCAGGTTGAGGACATATTGACAATATATGCCACCCTTCATCTAACTTCTCTTGTAGCTCTTCTGTACACATATCATTACCATAAGTCACTTCAGAAATAGACAATAAGCGATCCCCTGGAACATGAACATTTACTTTTTTATTATATTCTTGTTCTTGGTAAAAGCCAGCGTTAGCCTTACTTTTCCATATATCCGAGATAAGAGTAAGGAGAGCTTCAAATCTGCCTTTTCCTTTTGGAGAAAAATCAGAGTTATTTATAACGTGCGGGAGTATTCTTGTATGGTACGGGATTGCCTCAATTAATTTTAATAAATGAGCATTTTGAGAGTATTCGCTAGCTAATAAAACCCTGTATCCGTTAGCAGACCTCATACTATTTAGAAGACGTTCTTCTGGTACAAGACTAATATTGAATTGCTTTAAAACTTCATCTTTATGTGCTTCGTATTCTGTATCTTTTCGGTCTTTTTGCTCAATATTTAAGTACTCGTGAGCGAAGGTTATATGTTCTGAATCCCAGTCATGAAAACTCCTTGAAGTTTCAAAACCTAAAGCCCTTAATCCCTCCCACTGAGTTTGAGTACACCTAGTAACAGTAGGGGTGCATATGAATAAATCTAATTCAAATTTTTGAACCTCTTGTTTTTTAAACATTTTTTTTCCTTTTATTTAACCGTCTAAAACTGCTTCAAACTCTATACTACTTAAAGAGTATCTATACTCATTATCGTTACAATAATAGCCTGTAACCTCATAACCCTCTAAGTTACACCCTGCTTCTGCAAGTAAATCAGTAAGCTCTTTTGCTGTAAATTTAAAAGTTTTGGTATCTGGTTTTATACATTTCGTTTCTTTTTTCATGTTCATTTCTTCCTTTATTTTTTGTATCTTCTTTTCAGATTTTTTCATATTATGTTTTTCTTTGGTATTTTTCTCCTTGTAATTTGTGAGAATGTTGTTACCTCTAGCTACAAAATCGGAATAACTTTCAAACCCTAAAAGCATATTATGTAATGCGTCTAAAAAATCTTGGTCGTCTATATCTATTGCACCTCTATATAAATCTATAAGGTAGTCAAGTATGTTATATTCATCGTTTTTATAATATTCTGACAACCTAAATACATTATACAGAAAATCTTCCGATCTCATTATGGCATCCAGTAAAAACTTTGCTACGCTTCTACTTGCAGTGCCTATAGTAACTCTAGGGTAACATAAATATGCACCATATGAATCACTAAACCCAGCTATAAAATTGCCTTCTGGTTGGTGCGCGTAACTGAAATGAAATTCTTCTACTGCCTGTATTTCTCCTTTAAAAACTTTATTCATTTTTTCCTTTTAATAATCTATGAATTAGATGGTAGTTTCCTAATCTTCTTGCGCATTATCCCAGAATGACTCACCGTATTCATTGAAATTATGCTCAAAGATGAAATTACCGTGTTTCATAAATTCTACATATGCAATAGCGTTTAAACCCTTAGAAGGGTCATACCTAGAGCCACTTAAACCTCTAACATCAGTAATAGACATAGGAAAATCCTCTGGTTTAATTTCACCTAAATCACAAAACCATAAATAATCTTTAGTCTTTTCTTGTACTTCCCAAGACTGGTCTGGGAATATAAGGTTTTGCGGTAGTAATATTCCGAAGTTATATCTTGGCCCTAATCCTACAATCCCATGCCTCTCTTGCGCTATAACGGGATATATTTTCTTAGTATATTTAGATACACCTTGTAAATAATCGTTTCTCACTGCCTTTCTCATTATTGATCTCCTTTATGGTTTTTTATTGTAGCATGTTTTTCTCGTACAGTTTTACGAAATAAATCAGTATTCTCCCACCCTCCTCTAGGTTTAGGTAATCGTTGTGGGGTAATAAATGCCTTACTTAGGTTTACTAGTTCCCATTCCTCTGCTTCGTTATCTTTTGTAAATAATAAGTTTGGGATCTTAGATAATTTATAATTAGTTGAAAGAGGTTCCAGATATTTTTCTTCTAATTCGTTAAACTCTATATACATACCTTCTTCAAAGAAGTCTAAAGCTTTTTGAAGCTTCTCTTTAGTAAATTCGTTAGGGGGTTCGTTGTCTAAAAAGTCCATTAGTATTTCTTTGCCTCTGCTTTTAAGTATTTAATTATTTCGTTTTGTCTTTCAAGAACGTACAGTGCTCCGCTTTGAAGCCCTGTATTCATTTCTCCAATATCTTCTTTTAGCTTAGTGATGTTTACCTCCTCTGGTAACTTAACCTCATCTGGCTCTTTGTAGAAATACCAGCCATGGTCATCTAATTCATTAACAGATAGCTCGTTACCACTACAGTCCTGATTTACCCATTCAAATTTAAAAGTATTATGGTTAAACCTAGCTCCGTAAACACCGTTTTTAGTAACTATTGCCCCATCCAACATCTGCTGAATAGCCCATTTTTTATCGTGTGTTTTCATTTGAAATCTCCTGAACTTTTTTATATGTGTTGCGGATAAAGTCTATTTCACCCTGCTCAAAATCATCTAAATAAATACTTACAACTTGATCCCAATAACCTTCAAAACAAACATAGATATAATCCAGTTCTTCTTTATTCATTTGTTTTAATATTTCTTCCCTAATCATTTTTCACCTCCAAAAGATTATTATCATAAAGTAATTTAATTAGTTCTGTTGCGGCAGCTATTGCTTTGGAGCCTTTTAGTATAAAAATACCTTGTATTAGATTTACGTAGTGTGCATGGAGGCAACCGCTAGTACAAAAAACTTTAGGAACTTCACTATTAAACTCGGAAAGTTTTTCCTTTGAAGTTACAGCACACATTAGGTGACATAAAGAATTAGTTACCCAATTAGGTAAGACCCATAAAAGCGTGTCTAGGCGGTATTTTTTTGTGATAACAACTCTGCATCCATAACGTTTTTTATAAAAACCGTCAGCTTTGATACCCAACTTATCCATTATTGGTTCGAGAATATTGCCTTGCTCTAATGTGGTGTATTTTTCTTCGTTTGTAAATTCTTTCATTTTAGTTCTTTTATATCCAAACATAATAACATATATTCTTAAACAAACCAGACATGATCTAATTTATAGAATATAATATTTTTTAACCCTAGGGATTTTTAAAACACCGTTCTAATTATTAGATCAAGAAAATGGGGATAAGTAGGGTTAGTGGGGTTTTTTCAGTTCGTTGATTTTGTCTTCTAGCTTGGAAAGGTTTTCAAGGCAATCACAAAGAGTTATATGTAATATAAATACCCATATCCATAGTACTATTATAGCAATCTCAACTTTATCTATACGGTTTATTATAGCATCAGATATATCCATAAGGTTTATTATAGCAGGGGTTCGTAGGGGGGGTTCGTGGTAGCCTAAATTGAAAAATTGGGTCATTTTGAGCGAGAGTCCGTTAAAACGCGTAATACGTATTACCAATTCTGTAGATTTCTGGGTTCCCTTAATTGTTTTAAGCTCCATAGGCATTGATTCTAGCCTCTACAGAGCATCTTTTTAACCTCCACGGATACCCAGCGCATAAATTAATTAAAATCAAATAGAAAGCCTTACGGCACTGCTTTATAATTATGTATGTATATTTACGTTTTTATTAATACAAATGCTTATTAAAAGGTTAAGTAATTATAAACATTCAAGATAATATTATGTTATCTTGAACAAAAATGCTTTATTACTGGGCTTCTACTCTACAAAAATATCTTTTTTGTTTATTATCTTGATCGTGTAAGACTGTAAATACATGGGCAAAGTGTCAATACGTATTAACAAAATCTATACGTATTACATATTTATTTGGGCTCTTGGTGCTGTGGTGGTGGAATTTATTTCTATTTAGTGTTGCAAGCGTTAGCCTGTAAAATTTTAATGATTTCTTCACCTTTAACTTAACTACCTATAAGTTACCTCTACCACAACAAAACAAAACAACCCTCAAACCTCTTCACCTTGCCCTCTATTAAACGTTTTTAACTGTTAACCTTTACTACTACCACTACTAACCTAAATGCCTTAAACAGGCTTACAGAACTGTTATTGCTATTTATAT
>SPKZ01015698.1_pt1 | contig 17067 bp, 13 predicted proteins | sample 2456571 | NCBI WGS metagenome assembly SPKZ01 (sample SAMN11192286, study PRJNA482655) | marine metagenome | biome: ENVO:00000447; feature: ENVO:00000244|ENVO:00000211|ENVO:00000569|ENVO:00002023; material: ENVO:00002151; isolation source: ocean water from marine abyssalpelagic zone ...
CGGCGTGGTGTTAGCAGGGAACACCTTTAGTATCGATGTTCCGGGCAGTGCCTTAGTTAATGATCCTGATTTAATCGTTGATGCGCAAGTGACGACCACGGACACAGCCGGTAACGTCGTGACGGCGACGGATACTCAGGAATATAGCGTTTTTAGTAATGAAGCTAATGATGATGAGGGCATTGTTTATGAATCCGGCCTTTCTACTGGCACAGCCGCAGGTGATAGTAATGCGCCTACAGAAATAACAGGGAATTTATTTGATAATGACTCGCTGTCATCTGGCTCTTTATTAAGTGAAATTAATGGCGAAGTTGTTGATGTAAATGGTAATGTATCTATAATAACCGCCCAAGGTAATACATTAATTGTTAGTGAAAATGGTGATTATACTTATACCTTAAATAATAATGTTAGCCATAGTACTGCTGATGCCAATAATATTTTTACTGACACTTTCTCTTACACGACCGTAGCAACAAACGGTACAACAGCTTCAGCTAATTTATTAATTAAAATTGTCGATGACGTTCCTGTTTCAGAAATTGAATCTATAGAAATCGAAATAGCACTTATAGTTACTAATCTAACGTTTATTGTCGATGGCTCTGGAAGTATGCGACCGTTTGATCTTGATTTAACTAAACATGCGATAGAATCGTTGATTAAAGAGTATGATGATCTTGGTAGCGTTAATATCAACATTATTCAATTTTTTAATGGTCGCGCAGAGACAACTAATTGGGTTGCTATACCTAACGGAGAAGCATTTGACTTTACGTTAACATCTGGTGGTTCGACTGATATTGAACAAGGACTTCGTGAAACTATCGAAGGAGCATATGGCAAAGATACTCAGGGAAATTATGAAACAAAGCCAGAAGCAGATCAGGATTTTGTATATTTCTTTGGTGATGGTAACACAACTGATTTCTATAATTCGAGCAGACGTGAAGACTCCTTAGAATATATAAAAAATGAATGGAAGGATTTTGTTACTGGTGGCGATATTGATGCGTTATTTACCTATAGCATGAACACTCCTACCGTATTAAGTGATTTATTTTTATTATCGACTTTTGAGGGCGATAATATTTCACGCCCTGCGACTAATATTTCCGATGTTATAAATTTAAATGAAGCGGTTTTAAATGATTTAATAACCACGTTCTCAAGTAATATTTTTGATGATAGTGGTAGTTTAAATCAATTATCTTATGGTGCTGATGGCGGACACCTATTATCGATTACTATTGGAAATAATACTTACTCTTATGACCCTGATAATATAGTACAGGCAATTCAGGGTAGTGATGGTGTCTATAATATTAATTTTCTCACAGGAGACTATAGCTATCAGACTAAAATCGTTGTTTCTAGTCGTACAGATCTTAATGAGCAGTTAACAATTAGTCTGGTTGATAGTGATGGTGATCGAACTGATAATATTACGTTAAATGTTTCGGTGAAATTCGATAATAATTATCAAGTTTCTTCAGTCGGAATGGCACAAGCACTGACAACCGACCAGATACTATTTACTGTCACTATCAACGGGCCTTCAACTAGCGAAGAAGAATATAGTTTCTCATTCATTGATGATGGTAATTTATCTACCGATATTACTTCATTACAATTTAGCGATGGCGTGGTATTAAATGCTGCCGGTGATGGGATAATTATTCCGGTGGGTGTTAGCTCTTTTAATGTTATTCAAACTCAAACGGGTTTAGATAGCGATTATGCTCATCAACATATTGAATTAAAAGTTGGTAATGAAGTCTCGACGCCGGAGGGAAAGACAAACTTATTACATCAAATGATCAATGATAATGATATTGAAGTCAGTGATTTTGATGATTTAGTGATTGTTGAGAATAGGCTGGGTAATAGAGTCAATATTGAAACCGGTTTAGGTGATGATACCGTAGTGCTTCATGGTTATGTACGTCATTCTGTCACTATCAGTTTAGGCGATGGCGATGATAATTTAACGATTAATAAAATGAGGCATCACGCTAAGATTGATTTAGGTAGTGGTGACGATGTGCTGACGCTAAATTCTAGTCGGATCAAAAGTACCGAAACGATTAAATTAGGTTCTGGTACGGATACTCTTTATATCAAAGATCTTAATGCCGCTGATATTGATGGCGTAGATGGTGTCGGTGGTATCAATATCGTTAGTGTGGATGTTAATGGAGTACAATCCATTGTATTAAACTCTGGTCGTTTTTTTAATATCACGGTTGAAAGTGCTGAATATATTATTTTCGAGAATGGCGATAAATATCAATATAATGGTGATGCGGCTAATCCACAGTATCTTCATGTTACTTCAAATTCGGCGGTCATTATTGATGGTATTGTTGCTGGGTTAAAATATACGACGTCGACCGGTTTGTCCGGTTTAACCACGGATAAAGGTTCATTTGCCTATAATGACGGCGATACGGTTACATTCGCGCTCGGTAATATTATTATTGGCTCAGTAGATATAACCCAAATTAGTGATGGTCAAGTATTCTTACAAGATATTGCTGATATCGAACGTGGTGATATGAGCGACCAATATGTTGAAAATATGGCGGTGTTATTACAGTCATTAGATGAAAACGGTAACGCTAATGATGGCATTGTCATTACAGCAGCGATGCACGCAGCATTTAGTGATAATAGTTTTAATTTAGCAACTATCTCAGAACAAGAGCTTCGAGATATTCTGTTTGCTGAAACTGGCGAGCAAGCCGTGTCAGAAACCGAAGCAATGCAGCATGTTGGTGAAATGATTGAACAATATACCAATATTCAAGTTGAGGCTTCAGAGCAACAGGCCGTTAGTGAAATTTTTAAGTGGCTCGGTAATGAAAATGATTCAATAACCGACGATGTGATTGGTGTCGAGCTTGAGCTAGGTAATCACCTAGAATTAAGTGATTTATTGTTAGTGAACGAAACTGACACGATAGAGCAATTCTTAACAATTAATTTCAAGTCAGATAATGAACAAAGGTTAGTCGATTTGGAAGAATTAGCTGCTTATATGATTCAGAACGTTACGGCTGATGTTGATTTGAATCAATACGTTGTTGTAAGTAATAGCCAAATTCAGGGGCTGCTACATTCCACCGACAAACCGATAATCGTTAAGGATGACTCAATGGTAGCAGTGCACGATGATTTAAACGATTTTATATTATAATGTTAAATCGATATCTTTCCAGTTGTTGGATATTTCAAGGAAATAGATACTAAGTGCTTTCATCATCTCAATGGTTTATTAACCCTGATCAAGATACTAATCGTGATCCACTGCTTGATAGCTTAGTCTTATTGACTGAGCATTTCGGTACACCTTGTTCTGCACAGGCGTTATCTGCGGGCTTACCGCTGTCTGATAGCCTGCTATCACCGGAACTACTTCCACAGGCTGCAGACCGAGCAGGTTTAAGTGCTAAGTTAACGCGTAAAGGACTTAATGAATTACCAAGTATGTTGTTACCTTGCATTCTGTTATTAAAAGATAAGCAAGCGTGTATTTTACATCGGATAGACTTTGATGATAATTGTGCTGTCATTACAATGTCTGAAACCGGTGGTCAAGAGAAGCTGTCGATTGAAGATTTGGAATCGGTCTTTGTTGGTTATATTTTTTTAATCAAGCAGCAATATCGTGGTGATCGCCATTTTGATGTTCACGTTAATGACAACACAAAGCATTGGTTGTGGCAGCACATTCAACAAGCTACTCCTATTTACCGTGATGTCATCATTGCGTCTATTTTGGTCAATATATTTGCGTTAGTATCACCGCTGTTTGTGATGAATATTTACGATAAAGTCGTGCCAAATTTAGCCTTCGAATCGTTATGGGTTTTAGCAATTGGTGCTGGAATCGCTTATATTTTCGATTTGATTTTAAAACAGCTCCGAAGTTATTTAATTGATGTTGCAGGGAAAAAAGTCGATCTACAAGTCTCTTCAAAATTGTTTGCTAAAGTGATGGGGATCCCTCTAGAAAGGCGTGCCTCTAGTGTCGGTGGTATGGCAAGGCAATTAAGTGAATTTGATAGTGTTCGAGAGTTTTTGTCATCAGCGACCGTGACTGCATTGGTTGATTTACCCTTCGCGGCATTATTTATGTTGGTGATTTGGGTCGTTGCAGGTGATTTAGTGGTATTACCTATTATTGCTACTATTTTGATATTAGGTTATACCTTGATAACACAGCCTAAATTGCGGGCGGCGATTGAAGAAACAAATAAATTCTCAGGGTTACGTCATGGGCATCTTATTGAATGCTTGAGTTCATTAGAATCGATTAAAGCCAATGGTGCTGAAGGTGTCGTGCAAAATGCTTGGCAGCAAATGATCGGGCATACTTCTACTTGGCAGCTTAAATCGAAAATAATTACTAACTCAGTCACTAACTTTGCAAGCTTTGTGGTGCAAATTACCGTGGTTGGGGTTGTAGTGCTGGGGGTTTATCGGGTGTCTGATAACTTGATCTCGATGGGCGGAATCATTGCCGCGGTGATGTTATCGGGACGTGCAATATCCCCGATGGTCAAATTGGCATCGTTAATGACAAGGTCTAATCAAACGATCAGTGCATTACGCCAGCTTGATAGCTTAATGGAGCAAACTGGCGAATTTGAAGATAAAGGGCATCTTGCGAGTCGAGCTAAATTATCAGGACAAATTGACGCCGAAAATCTAGGCTTTGAGTATCCAGATGAGGATAAGCCGGCATTATATCCGATGTCGATCTCAATTAAGTCTGGTGAAAAAATAGCGATAATTGGTCGCAATGGTTCGGGAAAAACAACATTAGCAAAGTTATTTTTAGGGTTATACCAACCTACATCGGGCAGTTTACGCTTTGATGGCCTTAATCACCACCAGGTCCACCCAAGTGATATTAGACATAACTTCGGTTATCTACCACAGGACATTACGTTAGTGCATGGCACTATTCGAGACAATATATTGTTTGGCGCCCGGCAGATCACAGAATTCCAGTTAATTAGAGCAGTGCAATTATCCGGAGTCGGGTTATTTACCAATACTGAAACGCAAGGTTTAGATCGCCAAGTTGGAGAAGGTGGTCGCGCATTGTCCCGTGGTCAAAGGCAATCAATTGCATTAGCGCGAGCAATTTTAAATGATCCTTCTATTCTATTGCTCGACGAACCGACCGCGAGTTTAGATGCTCGCTCTGAAAAGCAATTTGTTGAGTCAATTTTAGCGACTGTCACCGATAGAACGATGATCCTAATCACTCATAAAATGCATTTGCTCGCTTTAGTAGACCGAATTATTGTGTTAGAAAAGGGAAAAGTCGTTGCTGATGGTGCAAAAGATCAAGTATTACAGCAATTAAAGCAAGGTAAAATTAAGCAGGGTGTTGTGCAATGAAAGTAACGCAGCAAGATTTGGAAATGGCCGATGATGTTTATGGCGCATTGCTTACTGAGGTGCCGAGCTTACATCGTTTAACGATTTGGTCAATGGCCAGTCTGTTTGTTTGTTTTATGCTGTGGGCTTATTTTTCTGAGTTAGATCAAGTGACAACAGGCCAAGGTAAAGTCATTCCATCATCTCAAATACAAATTATTCAAAGCTTAGATGGCGGAGTTTTAGAAAAAATATTTGTTAAAGAAGGCATGGCTGTGATCAAGGGCCAGCCACTAGTTCGAATTGATGACACACGATTTAGAGCCGATTTTGCACAACAGAAACAAGAACTAGATAGTATTAAGTCTGACATTATTCGATTACGAACTGAATTATCAAGTATTTTAATCGGTGGCAATAATGTTTGGAAAAAACAAATTATCATTAATAAGAAACAGTTAATTTTTCCAGTAACCTTTAAACTCAATGATCCTTCTTTAGTCATTAGGCAGCAAGACGAATATAATGAACGATTAGATAATCTCAATAACCAAATTGAAATTCAGGCACAACAAATCCAGCAGCGTGAACAGGAAGTTGCTGAACTGAATTCGAAGATTAATACCTTAGCCATTAGTTACCGTTTGGCTAGCGAAGAACTTGAATTGACTCGGCCTTTAGCGGTTAAGAATATTGTGCCTAAAATAGAGTTATTAAAGCTTGAACGCAGTGTTAATAGTATTAAAGGCGACTTAAAATCGGTTGAACTGCTGTTACCAAAGTTAATGGCTTCGGTGAATGAATCAATTTTAGTGCGTAAAGAAAGTGTCTTGGTATATCGCACCAAAGCCAGAGCGCAATTGAATGAACTTCAGAGCTCATTATCGAAAATTAATGAAGCACAGGTGGGCGCTCAGGATAAAGTCGATAAAGCACTCATAATATCGCCGGTCGTTGGTACGGTTAAAACAATCCATATTAATACCTTAGGTGGTGTTGTTCAGCCTGGTCAAACTATTGTCGAAATAGTGCCAACAGAGGATATGTTACTGGTTGAAGCTAAAATAAAGCCCCGTGATATTGGTTTTTTATCACCAGGACTTACCGCTATTGTTAAAGTAACAGCCTATGATTTCACTCGATACGGCGGTTTAAAAGGACGAGTAGAACATATTAGTGCCGATACCACACAGGATGAAGACGGTAATAGTTTTTATTTAATTAGAGTGCGTACCGAAGCCTCTAGTATTAAAAATAAAGATAACCAAGATATGCCAATTATCCCAGGCATGCTGACTTCAGTCGATGTTGTTACTGGAAAACGAACAATTTTAGAATATATATTAACCCCAATTTTGAAGGCTCAGCAAGCGGCCTTACGAGAAAGATAGATATAAAGTAGTATTAATCATATACATGGAGCCACTATGAAAGCAGTAAGTATTAACTCAGTAAAGGTAAATACCTTTGTTGCGTTAAGTATAATGATATTTTTTTCAGCAGGTACAATGGCACAAAGTTTAGAGCAAGCTGTTGCTCAAGCGCTAGATAGCCATCCTGATGTTAGACAGTCATTTGCTAAGTTTAAAACCTTAGAAGAAAAAGTAAATCAGGCTTTTTCTGGTTATTTGCCGACCGTCGATTTAACTGCTGGCTACGGCTACGAATATACCAATTTACCAAGTAATCGCCGCGTGACACTTGATAGTGATACGGAGCTAAGACGTGGTGAGTTTGGGATTAGTATCCGCCAAATGATTTTTGATGGTTTATATACGAGTCATGAAATTGATCGCACTATGTTTGAAGCGAGTGCTGAGCAGTGGGCATTAATGGGGACAGCTGAGGATGTTGCCTTGGCCGTGTCTAAATCTTATTTGAATTATATAAAAACGAGTCAAATTGTTGAGTTGTCAGAAAAAAATATTGCTTCTCATCAAGAAATATATAGTCAAATTAAAGAACGAACTGATTCAGGCTTAGGCAGCATTGCTGATTTATCTCAAGTGACTGGACGTTTAGCAAGAGCACAATCGAATGTGATCGCGGCACGTAATAACTTACGGGATGCAAAATCTAAATTTAAACGTTTAACCAATGCCGCGCCCATCGATCTTGTGATGCCTGTACCGGATGCTGACATGTTGCCTAAAACATTAGTGCTCGGGCTGGAAAAAGCGCTAGCGAATCATCCTGTGATTAAGTCTTCACAGCAAGATGTTAAAGCGGCCCGATCGCAAAAAAAATCAATTAACGCCAATTATTATCCGAAGTTGTCATTCGAAATAGATGCCAACGCTAATAATAACATTCGAGGTGAAGATGGTAGCGGTATTAATGATGTTGGCGGTCACGCTAATGACGTTACGGCAATGATTAGGCTACGATATAATATTTATGCGGGTGGCAAAAATGTATCTCAAGAACGTGACGCGGCTTATCAAATTAGTGAAGCCAATGAAATCAACTATCGGGCCCATAAGCAAGTCACTGAAGGTTTAGAGTTGGCCTGGAATGCTTTTGAGATGTTGGCATTACAAAAGAAGTATATTCAACAGCATGTTGTCGCAGCTAAAGAAACTCAAGGTGCATATCAGCAACAATTTAAGTTAGGGCAACGTAGCTTATTGGATTTATTAGATACTGAGAATGAATTATATCAGGCTCGTCAGGATTATTTAGAAACACAATTTAGTGAGCTAGACGCGCGTTATCGATTACTTAATGCCACGGGGGAGTTATTGGACTCGTTACGGATCTCTCGTTCACATACTTGGCAGGGCGAACATGATTATCAAGAGGGGTTAAACAATGATTAATCGCAATCAAGTGATACAAGTTACGATCACACTATTAGCACTGATGCTCACTGCCTGTACTGGTAATAACATCGTGAAGCAAGAACCGAAAGTTAAGCAGCTTCATAACCTTGGCGATTATGATAGTGATGGCGTTATCAAGGCCAGAGATAACTGCGAGCAAACGATTATTGGCTCTACCATCACTAATGATGGGTGTGGCACCGTTCGGCCAATTGCTGAAAATTTACAGTTGAATGTTCAATTTGAAAACGCCTCTGCCAGTGTAGACTTCAGTTTTTACGATAAAATTGCCACGGTGGCTCAATTTCTTAACAAGTACCCACAAAGCAGCGTGTTAATTGAGGGACATACCAGTCAAATCGGAGGTCAGGTATTTAATCAAAAACTGTCAGAACAACGGGCTAATGCTATCGCTAACGTATTGGTTGATAACTATAATATTGAAAGTGATAGAATATCGACTGTAGGGCATGGCTTTGAGCAGCGAATTAACCTCGGAGAATCGGCAATAGCTCATGCTGAAAATAGACGTATTATGGCTGAATTGACCGGCCATAGTGAAGTTGCCGATATGATTTGGACTATATATACCGTAGATTCAGAGTAAATATATATACCCAAGGAAAAGGGTTATTAATGGGATTATTTAGCATGCCCCAGCTGCTATTGGTTTTATTAGTGTTTATGCCGACGTTTAACACTAAAGCAACTGAACCTTTAAATTCGGTTAAAATCATTAGCGCCTTAAAATCAAGCTATGGTGAGCGTGCCAGTAAACGCGGTCAAGCTTGGTTTAAGATAATGAATCAAAATAAAGCGATACCTGAGTTGGAAAAACTGGAAAAAGTTAATCGTTTTTTTAACCTTTTTCGATTTATTGATGATATAAAACTATGGGGACTCAAAAATTATTGGGCAACCCCTGTTGAGTTTATTGGTGTTAACGGTGGTGATTGTGAAGACTATTCAATTGCTAAATATTTTACGTTATTAGAGCTCGGTGTCGCAGAAGAGAAAATGCGCATCACGATGGTTAAGGCGATTAAGCTTAATCAGTATCATATGGTATTGGCTTATTATGAAACACCCAGTTCAGTTCCGCTTATTTTAGATAATATTGACGGCGAGATAAAACCAGGCCATCAGCGGAGAGATTTACTGCCCGTTTACAGTTTTAATGGTAAACAATTATGGCTAAATAAACAGAAAGGTAAAGGGATTGTTGCAGGGAAATCGTCACGACTCAAACGTTGGAATAATCTGAGAAGTCGATTAAATTCAACAAAACTAAAGCAACCAAGATTAAGAATGGAGTGAAAAATAAATGACCCTGTTTCGACAAATAAACTCGTTACTGTTTGGATTGTTTTTGTTGGTCATGTGTACATTAGTGTATTTTCAATTTACCCAAACTCGTGATTTCATGAATAACCAAATGGAATCTGACCTGAATAATACCAGTACTTCTTTGGGGTTAATGTTAAAGCCACACTTAGAAACTGGCGATTTGGTTGGGGCTGAAACCATTGTTAATGTTATTTTTGAAGGTGGATCGTATCGTAGTGTGACATTGACGTGGCTCAGCAGCGATAAAACCCAGACCTGGAATAATCCGAATGTTTCTTCTGTCCCTAATTGGTTTGAACAGCTGGATTTGTTTAAGTCTCAGCGTAAAGAAACTATCATCACATCGGGTTGGATGCAACTGGCAAAACTTGAAATTGAAAGTGATCCCAGTTTAGGTTACCGAGAATTATGGCGGATCATGAATGATACTTTACTTATTTTGTCGATTCTTTTTATTCTCTCTATATTCTCACTAAGATTTAGGCTTAATTATATTTTAAAGCCGTTAGATGACGTAGCGAGGCATGCCCGTCAAATTGCTGAGAAAAAATTCACTCAGGATATGGCGTTGCCTAAAACGAAAGAGCTACAAGACGTGGTTCTATCGATCAATACGATGTCACGGCAACTGAAGGAAATATTTAACTCACTAGACAATGAAGTGAGTAAACTAAAAACAGAAAATCTGATTGATCATGCCTCTGGGTTGCCAAACCGCCAATATTTTAGTGCTCAAGTTAATAGTTGGCTTAGTGAACCGGGCATCGGCGGCTTAATTCTGGCTAAGATGGAATGGCTCGATGCTATTCATAGTCAATACGGTTACCAAGTCAGAGATGAAACCATCAGAGTGCTAGGAGTGAGGCTGCAAGCTGAACTATCTAAAATATCAGAAACGGTGATCGCGCGAGTCGCTAACACTGAATTTGCATTTTTGGTCTCTAAAGCAGAACACGGTCAGATCGAAAAGTACGTCCAGTGTTTAATTAGGGTAATCAACCAAGAAATGGTCAAGGCGGGTTGTGAACCTAATAATCAATATGCATTGGGAGTCAGTGAGCGAAGCCAAGGTATCGATTTAAGTAATTTTCTCTCACAGTCTGATAATGCCCTGCAACAAGCCTTAAAAGGTAACAAAGTATTACAATGGTATGACACTGAGAAAGCACAACAATTTAGCCGTGAGCAGTGGCGGACACGCTTGATCAAAGCGATTAACAATAGCCAGTTCTCTTTTCAATGGCAAGCAGTAATGTTTAACGATCGTGATGACGTGATGCAGCGGGAAATGTTTTGTCGCTTGCTTATTGATGATAAAACTGTCAATGCCTCACAGTTTATGCCGTACATTGAACTCTTGTCGTTGGGTAGCCAATTAGACCAATGTTTGCTTACCGCGATGGAAAAACGATCTATTTTGGCGATGAATTATGAATCGGTGGCAGTGAATTTAACCCATGATAGTCTCAACGATCCCAATTTTCACTTATGGCTCGAGAAGTTTCTCAGAAGGGTGACATTTGTTGAACGTCTTAATTTCGAAATACCGGAAGTGAGTGTTAACAATAGCTCGAGTCAATGTCAGCAGTTGTGTCGTATTATTAGAGATTGTGGGGCTAAATTTGGGATTGACCAATGTGGGCGGCACATGGGTTCGCTTGATTACCTCAGAAAATTAAGACCACATTACATTAAGTTAGATCAATCATTTGCTTATTACGATCGTTCTAATAGTAATAATGAATTGTGTCGGGCGCTCGTTAACGTTGCTAAAGGGTTAGACATCGAGGTGATTATAACGGCGATTGAAGACGACGAACAACTATCTCATTTTAAAGCACTAAGAACAGACGGCTATCAAGGTTATATCTGCCCACCAACTGATATCGTTTAATGATAAGGGGCGAATACGCCCCTTATGGATAACTACTGGCTATTTTCTTCTTTAAGCCATTGCGCTACTTGTTTGGCATAATAAGTTAAAATGCCATCAGCACCGGCGCGTTTAAAGCATAACAACGATTCCATCACGACTGATTTCTCATCAAGCCAGCCATTTTGAGCCGCGGCCTTATGCATCGCATATTCGCCACTGACCTGATAAGCAAAAGTTGGAACGCCAAACTCGGTCTTAACACGACGGACGATGTCCAAGTAAGGCATACCAGGTTTAACCATCACAGCATCCGCACCCTCTTGAATATCCATCGCAATCTCTTGTATCGCCTCGTCACTATTGGCAGGATCCATCTGATAGGTTTTCTTATTACCACCTTTTAGGTTGCCAGCAGAGCCTACAGCATCACGAAAAGGACCATAATAACTAGAAGCGTACTTGGCAGAATAAGCCATAATTTGGGTGTTTACAAAACCATGAGCCTCAAGCGCTTGTCTTATTGCGCCAATTCTCCCATCCATCATGTCCGATGGTGCGATCATATCTGCACCGGCTTTGGCGTGGGATAATGCCTGTTTAACCAGTATTTCAGTGGTGATATCATTTAGTACATAGCCTGAATCGTCAATAATTCCATCTTGACCGTGTACCGTAAAAGGATCAAGGGCAACATCGGTTATAACCCCTAATTCTGGGTGGGCTTGTTTTAATGCTCTCACCGCTTTTTGTGCTAGGCCATTATCGTTATAGGACTCTTCGGCCTCTAATGATTTTAAAGTGCTCGGGGTGACGGGAAACAAGGCAATAGCTGGCACCCCTAAGGTGACTAATTCTTGTGCTTCTTTTAATAAAAGATCAATCGAAAGGCGGGCAACACCTGGCATTGATTCTATTTCTTCACGACGATTATTACCTTCGACAATAAACATCGGGTAAATCAAATCATTGACAGTTAGATTATTTTCAGCCATTAGACGGCGGCTAAAGTCATGCTTGCGCATGCGACGCATTCGACGGGCCGGAAAACTTTCTGGTAAATTACGCAATGGATTATTCCTCGTTGTGTTGCGGGTTATTTGAGCATGGCTGAGCCATGACAACTTGATTTCGTCCTAATTCTTTCGCTTTGTATAACGCTTTATCAGCCGCTAAAAACATCGCATTTGAGTTTAATCCTGATTCGACAATAGTGCAGGATATCCCAATGCTGACCGTTACAGTTAGTTGATGTGAATCAGCATGGATGGGGGTTTGTGAGATATTAAGCCGGATCTGTTCGGCTATTTTTATAGCTCCATCGTGCTCAGTATTTGGTAGTAAAATGGCAAACTCTTCGCCGCCATAACGACAAACATAGTCATTAGGACGTTTTAGGATGCTTTCAGCACGTTTACAAATTTCGATTAACACTTTATCGCCGGCCAAGTGACCGTAATTATCGTTAACTGCCTTAAAATGGTCGGCGTCTAAAATCAGCAGAGCCAGCGGTGTTTGTTGTCGTCTACTTAGCCTTTGTTCTGCTTGGTATTGACTGTCAAAAAACTTTCTATTTTTTGCACCCGTTAATGCATCAATTGTTGACTGCTCTTCTAAACGACGGTTGGTATCTTGGAGCTCGCGCAAGGTCATGTTTAATTCAAAAGTACGTTCATCTACTACCGCTTCAAGATCTAACTGATGTTTCTGCTCTTGCCTTAACTCTATTTCTCGGAGTTCTTTAAATTGCTGTAATTGTTCTTGCGCAGTATGTCTTTGGACTAAAATTGTGGTGCGTTCATTAAATGTTTGCTTGGTTAACATCACGTAATAAGCGACCAATTGGCTAAACACGCCAACGCTGAACAACGAAAGCAACGAGGGAGTAATATGATGAATACCACTATATTTTAACGTGGCGAGCGCAATTCCGGTTGATAAAAATAACCAAGCGAATAGGTGGTGTTTGGCGAATTTTTTCTTTTGATAAACAAGCTTACAACAAAAAGTGGTTAAAGTGAGTGAAATAATTAACGTAAAACCGACAATCAAAAGTATCGTAATGAACGGTGGTATCAATAGAGTTAATAGGCTCAAACATAACAGTCCAAGACTAAATGTTTTTTCAATCAGTTTACTGCGTTTATTATTAAGCAGAAATCCTTTAGCACTGAGGGTTGTTTTTACTGATAAAAATAACCCTAATATGGCAATGATCGGAAGTACGAAATTGCTGAATAATGCAAATTTAGACCAAACTAAATAATCAGTAAAGCCGTTTAAATGGATCAATAGCACAGTGACCGAAATAAGGTAGCCAGAGAAGTAAAAATATTGTTTTACTTTAAATGTTAGGTAAGAGAACACCGCTTGGGCAATGGCGAGTAAGAGTAAACCTATTACAATACCGACCATGATCATTTGCTGATTAAGCATTGCAATATAGTCATTATTATTAACCAGAGAAACATCAATATGAACTGGTGGCATCCCTGTATATTTAATAAAAGCCTGTGCTTTTCCATTCTTTTGGGCGTTTAATGGTAAGACAAAAATATGACTGTTAGTGGCAATGTCTAAAGGGGCTTTAGTGTTAATAAAATGAAGGTTATTGAGGTGGGATGAATCAAGAGTATAAGCAATTAACCGGTCGATTAATAAGGTATTGATGGTAAGGAACCATTGTTGCTGTTTAACGTCTGCACTGCTCAAATTGGGCTCTATCTTGAGCCAATAGGTGCTTTGTTCCGTTGATAATTTTTCCGAATTCTTGGCATCGTTCCATTGCTTGCTAGGAATCAAAACAACATCGCTAAGCTGGTTAATAGCTGCTGTGTGTTTTATAAATGAAACTGAATAATTCACCGGTGATTTGATCTTTGTCGAGCTTGTTGCCATCGCACCAATCATCACTAAAATAAATAGTAATGACAGTAGAAAAATCCATTTTATATAGCGAGTGAGCATAAATCTATCCTGACTATAGTCTTAATCCAAAGAAACTCACTGTCGTCGTAAGGCAGTTTTCGAGTAACTCAGAAAGCGATTGTTGGCGTGCTTTAGCAACCTCAGCAGCAATATGAGGGAGATAGGCGGGTTTATTGGTCCGTGATTTTGGTTTCGGTTTTAAATTTCGCGGTAGCAAAAAAGGCGCATCAGTCTCAAGCATCAATCGATTATCAGGGATTAATCTAACCATTTGTTGTAATGCTAAGCCACGACGTTCATCACAGATCCAACCGGTGATCCCAATGTGTAAATCGAGTTCAATACAGCGGATTAACTCTGATTCTGAACCGGTAAAACAATGCAAAACCACTGGGCCTAATTGCGAGCGATAACGAGCTACAATACTAATGAAATCATCAAAAGCATCGCGCTGATGCAAAATTACCGGCATTTTCAATTCAACTGCTAACTGTAATTGTGACTCAAAAGCGGCTCGTTGTTGATCGCGAGGTGAAAAATCCCGGTTATAATCTAAGCCACATTCTCCAATAGCCACGACTTGATTATGCTGTGCTAATTGGGTTAATTGCGCCAGCGATTCAGCATCAAAACTGCTGGCATCGTGGGGATGAATGCCCGCGGTCGCATAAACAACATTCGGATATTTTTTAGCAAAATTCAAAGCTTGTTCACTGCTAGATAAGTTACAGCCCAACGCTATCATCGCTTTGACCCCGGCACTTTGTGCTTGAGTGACAATGTCGTCTTGGGTGTTTTTAAATTGGCTAGACGACAAATTGACGGCAATATCGATTAACGGTGCGGTCATTATTTAACTCTTTTAACCCGAATGCTTTTGTTTCTTCCTTCTTTTCCTAGCAGGAATGAACCCAGTGCGCCTTTCTTGATAAATATTTGCTCGTTAGTCGAGAGTTTGAATTGTGTTGAGCTCATTTGCTTCCACACTTGGCCATTATCCAATGATATTTTATATAAACCATAGGGATTTTTGGATAAAGAGGTAATGCTGGCGATGATTCTTTCTGGTGTCTGCGAGATGACTTTAGTTTCGAAACCAAACAGCGGTTGCACTTCCTGCACTGCAGCTTTAACCGTTGGTTGCTCAGGGGCAATTACCTTTACTATTGGAGCTCGTGTTGTTGAATGAGCGGTAGTCAAAGTATCAAAACAGCTTAGGCGAGCTGAAGCTTGGCTAATTTGAGCGCATTGATTGAGTTGTTGCTCTATGGTTTGAGCATAAATATTGCTCGAAAGTATGGCACTACAAACAATAATGCCATGAGTAATAATTTTGTTAAGTAACGGTTTTTTCATTGTTATTTTCATCTTCGTCACGTTTAGGTTGATATAAAGAAGTAACTATTAAACCACATTCAAATAACAATAACATCGGTATTGCGAGCATTGATTGCGAAATAATATCCGGTGGCGTCAATAACATCCCGATGATAAATGCACCAACAGCGACATAGGGGCGTTTGGCTCTCAATTCTTTGGGAGTGGTGATCCCTGCCCAGCATATTAAAACAATCGCAATGGGGATTTCGAAGGCGAGGCCAAAGGCAAAAAATAGTTTTAGAATAAAATCGAGATAGCTTTGGATGTCGGTTGCTATTGTCACGCCCTCTGGCGCAACACTGGTGAAAAACCCAAAAATAACGGGAAACACCACAAAATAAGCGAACGCAATACCCGCATAAAATAATATCGTGCTCGAAAATAATAGCGGAAAGACTAAACGTTTTTCATGCTTATAGAGTGCCGGTGCGATAAAAGACCAAATTTGATGTAACACAAAGGGTATAGCAATAAAAAACGATAACATTAAGGTTAATTTGAACGGGGCAAAAAATGATGATGTTACCCCCGTTGCGATCATGGTTGAGCCTTCTGGTAGCTGCTGAATGAGCGGCTGTGATACATAGTGATAAATATCGTTAGAGAAGTAAACCAAGCACAAAAAAATCGCAAAAACACTCAAAACAGCACGTAGTAGGCCGTTTCGAAGTTCCATTAAATGGGTGATTAAAGGTTGTTGAGACATAACTAGTGTTTTTCTTCTTTGGTCGGCTCAGGCTCTGCAACGCGTTTACCAGAGTTTTCATAGGGGCGAGTGACATCCCTTGCTGCTTCTTGCAAAGATTTTATCGATTCATGCAGCTCTTCTGGGATGACACTGGTGTCTAACCCTTTGCTGTATGATTCGGCTTTTTTTAGATCGCTATGTAATTTTTCAATTTCAAGCTCTTGGGCTAGCTCTTCTTTGACATTGTTGGCCATACGTTTGGCAGTACGGATCCAGTCTGACACCGTACGAACCGCAACCGGTAATCGTTCAGGGCCAAGTACAATTAATCCCAGCACAGCAATGACAATGAGTTCCCACAGTCCTATATCGAACATTGAGAATTATACCTGCTCTTTGTCTTTACTTTCGGCGCTTTCTTTATTAACGATAGTATCATTAATATCTTGGGTATCAGATGATTTTTTATCGTCTTCACTCGCAATTGCTTTTTTAAAACCTTTGACTGATGAACCCAGATCGCTGCCTAATGTACGTAATTTCTTTGTACCAAAAAGTAAAATAATGATCACTGCAACAATAAGAAGTTGCCAAATACCGATGTTACCCATTACGGACTCCAAAATCTAAAA
>SPKZ01021651.1_pt1 | contig 17061 bp, 17 predicted proteins | sample 2456571 | NCBI WGS metagenome assembly SPKZ01 (sample SAMN11192286, study PRJNA482655) | marine metagenome | biome: ENVO:00000447; feature: ENVO:00000244|ENVO:00000211|ENVO:00000569|ENVO:00002023; material: ENVO:00002151; isolation source: ocean water from marine abyssalpelagic zone ...
ACCATGTTAGATACGCTTATTTGACGCACCCATAACCCACTACTCTTTTCCTGGTAGTAATCTGCATTACGAATTCTTTGCGATTTAGTCATATCTAATTCTGGATTAATGAAGTTGTATGTCATGTTATTTATCTAAAACCTTTATTTTAACTAAAGCAAACATAGTTACAGATTAACTTGCTACAATGTTTTTCAAAGTTTTTCATGTTGATTATTAACGAATTTTATTAGTTTTACTTTATATTCGCTAGCTATATTCCTAGTCTCAACTTAAAACAGAAAGGAGTTTTTAATACCTGCTGATATGGTTGACTAACCAGCTTACCGATGTATTATTAACATACTAAACTATAACGTGAACTGAGTAAAGCACCAAATTTCTGCACTTAACTAAAATCCTATTTTCAGATGTGATCCAGTATGAAAAAGTCTATTTTCTAAGCGCTAACAACTACTTGACAGCGAACTTCAACCTCCATTGCTATGTTCTCGTTGTATCGCATAAAGCTTACTGAAATCCAGTTAGCGGAGGCTAGTGTGGAGTTAGCCACAGTGGCAGGGTCTTGGAGTTATATTACCCTCTTAAGCTTGTGATAGTGCGTAACAAGGGCACGGATATCTATTTTAGGTTTATTGTTCTATTACGATTAAATATCATGATTGAGAAACTAAAAACTAAAAACTAAAAAACCAAAAATCAAAAACGAGGATTAACAAAATGTTAAGTAGCAACACTATTTGGGATGGGAAACCTTCCGCTCTTTCTCTATTTATACTATGTATTCTTGCTTTATTTGCGGGGGTTAGTGCGACAATTGCTTATTTCGCTGTTGGAATGCCTACGATCACCCTTTCGGTAATCGGGTCTGCTGCATTTGTCATATTCACCAGTATTTACTACGCAACTTCCAAAACTTGGATGATAGTGTCAGATGATTTTGGCGAATTTTCTGTAGCGTAATATTAAGAAGCTATTTTAACAAATAAATCATACTCCCCCTTGTTTTAACTGGGGGGGTTACTTGAAACAGTGCTCAAAATAGTTATTATAGAGAGGGTGTTTTTGATTCTTTTTGCGAACTCAAGGTGCTTTTTCTTATCTTCATTATCTCTATTCGAATTTCACTCTCTGAAATCATGCTAAATTCAGCGTCTTTCTGATCAAATAAAATAAATTTACCTTCTTTTATTGCTATGTTGTCTGCATGAATATCGTATGGATGACCACCAGCTTCAAAAAGTCTGTCTGCTGAAAAAGTAATGTCTGAATATAACGTTCTATCAAAATCGCTCATGCTCTCTATATAGGACTTTGCATCATCTTCATGATCTATGCTGCTACCACAAGACAAGTATACGCCGTGGTTTTTCATTCTATTAATAGACTCTTCTATCTCGACAATAATATCGAACGTTGGAATCTCAAGCATCTCCTGGTGAATCGCGTAAATCTGACCGAAGGAAGCTATGTTATAGATTGAAACATAGCCTTTAGGCTTGTTTTCTTGAGCTTTGCTAGCACACACAACTTCCAGTATGTCTTTAGTGATTTTAATGACCGTATTGTCACTTGTTAAATAAGCCGAACCGTACATGCCATTATCAATCTTATTTAAAATCTCCAAGCCATTACTCTTTGCAAACCTTCGAGCAGCTTTAAGGAAAAGGCTCTCGTCTTTAGGATTGTAGGTTTCCATGTGTCCCATATTGATGCTAGTCATAATATTGTCTTTCGATATTGTTTTTTAAATTATATCACATTAAGGCGATTATATTCATCCATACCATTTAGTATGAGTGTGAGTATGTTCAATAAATCATAATTTAAATAATTAATAAATGCCCATAATTTTAAATTATTGATTAAGCTAATGTTGATTTACATGCATGACTATATGATCTAGAATTGCATAAATTATAGACCTATAAAAACAAAAAAATATGCTTAATTCACAACAAATGAAAGCTGTTGAATATAATGGCCCATCAAAAAATATACTTATACTTGCAGGCGCGGGTTGCGGTAAAACCACTGTAATAGTTAAAAGAGTTATTAACTTAATTCAGAATGGTACGGATGCTAGTGAGATTATTTTATTAACCTTTACTAATCGTGCATCTAGAGAAATGAAGCAGAGATTAAGATCTGAGATTGGTGATTTAGCTAGTGATGTTTTTTCTGGGACATTCCATAAACTATGCCTTGAGATAATGTCAAAAATGCCAAAAACATTTGGTCTCAATGGCCTAAATATATTAGATCAGGATGAGCAGCAAAGCCTGATGGCAAAATGCAGATCTAGCGTGATAAAAGGTTATGATAAGGACTTTGCAAAAGAGTTTCCTAAAAAAGCCCAATTAATCGAATTCAAATCATTCTCTGCCAATACATGCGTTAGTGTTGAGAGTTATCTCAAGAGTCAAACAAAATATCCCTTGGATGATGAGCATACCGATCTTATAAAGGAATGTATATCGAAGTACTCCTACAATAAAGAGAAAAACGGGTATGTTGATTTTGATGATCTTTTAACTAAGTTTAGTGACACATTAAAGTCAAATGAGGAACTGAGGGATAAAATAGCTTACGCTTTTTCTCATGTTCTAGTCGATGAGTTCCAAGATACAAATACTATCCAGTATGAGATATTACGCTCAATTACCTCTAGTGGGGCTAACCTGTTTGCAGTGGGGGATGACGCTCAATCTATCTACGGCTGGCGTGGGGCTAATTTTGAAACAACCAATCAGTTTACTGATCACTTTGATAGCTCTGAAGTAATTAAGCTTAATCAGAACTATAGGTCTTATCAAGAGATACTTGATCTCTCGAATTGGCTACTTGGAAGAAGTCACTTGGACTACAATAAAAAACTTGAAGCGGCTAGAGGGTCATCTGGAAACATGCCGATATTTAAGTCCTTTGATGATCAATACGAGGAGGCCGACTATATTGCTAACGGTATAGTTGATAGATACAACGAGAGCGTTCCTTATCGTGATATGGCGATCATTGTTCCAACTGCCTTCTCTGCTAAATCTATCGAGGGTGAGCTTGCTAGGAGAAGAATACCTTATGTCTTTATAGGAGGAACGGCCCTTTCGAAATCTGCTCATATAAAAGATGTTTTAGGTATGGTAAGAATAGCTGCCGATCCAAGAGATGAGCTTGCATGGTTTAGGTATCTTTGTTTATTTCCAAGAATCGGTGAAAGTACAGCTAATAGACTCATCAACGACATAATGAAGAATGGTTGCGAAAGCTACCTAGAGACCATAGAAAGCAAGTACGGTGCTGAATCTCTTTTATATAGGGTAACGTCAGTGCTATCTGATGCAAGCACTCCTGAAGACGTAGTTACAAGATCCGCCACAAGTCTATCCCCTGTACTAAGTGAGAGGTATGACAGGTGGAGTTCTCGATCAAGAGATCTTAAAGTACTAATGAAAATGTCATCTAAATATAAGGATTTGAATGAGTTTCTACACGATCTTGTTCTAGAGCCTATGAGCTCTACACAGATAGAGAAAGATGAAGTTAAGGATGCAGTAACAATAATTACGGTGCATAGCGCAAAAGGTGCAGAGTTTCCAATCACCTTCGTTAGTTGTGTTAATCCTGGCTTGTATCCAAATAGTAGGACGTATGGTGATTTGGATGCTGAAGAAGAACAAAGGCGTGTGCTTTATGTGGCTTTAACAAGAGCTAAGGATGAGTTGATTGTGACTAGAACGGAGTATCAAAGAGGTGGTTTTAACCCTTATAGTAAAAGCTGCTCTGGGGAGGAGTATTTCTTTTCTGATATTCCTTATGAAATTGTAGACCTAGGGGAAAGCGAGCCCAAGAATAGCAGTAAAAAAAGAAAAGGGCTTTTCTCTCTGTCGGATTGAGAGATAGGCGGAAAGCTATTGATAAAGTCACTCCCCTCAGCTTTACCTAAGGGGAGTTCACAATTTTTATCTTAGCAAACTGACCAATCTGTTAAACTCAGATGGCTCTACATAACCCACACTGCGACTGAAAATTAATTTATCAGACCCTACACCATCAGGCTTCGAGATCTTAATGCCATAAATATCCTCAATAACCTTATCTATGTAATCACTACATTCTTCTCTCATAGATCTGTGACTAATTGCGGGTATCATTTTATTCTCAAAATTACCAAACTTTGGTTTTATCTTGCTTTCTAGAGTGATGATTTTATCTGTCTGACCAACCGAACCTGCATGATTAATCTGATTTATTTTAGCCCACAATACCGAACTGTCAAAACTAAAGTCACTACTTACGCCATCCAAATCTAACTCTAGTGTGTCAAGAGATAAGTAAGCTAGCTCACCGTTTACATATCCTTCACCGCAAATGTATGCCTTTTGAGATTGAGAAAACGGGACTGGATTAATGACAAGACAGTAATTTCCTGAAGTTAAAGATACCGTAAAACCTCTTGTTTTATTTGTCGTTGATTTAAAATCGTACTTTATTTTCGCATAGCCAAACTCGTCAAGATCATCAGAACTTATTTCAACCTGACCAATTTCACTCGCAATTAACATACAATCTCGCTCAGTGATCGCGAAGTTGGACTCTCTGGACTTAGGATTTCTGGCTATAAGCTGACTCATCTCATCTTCAGAGCATGTTAACTCGTCTAAGTGAGAGCCGCAGGAGAAGTCTTTTAATTTAAAAGTGTAAATCAAACCTTTTTGACTCACTGTAAAATCGTTTTTATTTATTTTGAACCAGTTAAGGATGTCTTTGTAGACAAACATGCAATGTGAGCTATTGAACGATGACCATGAACCAGCACGCCCTGTCAGAAAGTAATCTTCACCATTTAACCCTAGATCATACCCGTAAAAGAAAGTCATATTCAGGGATAGATATGTTAAAAACTGCACTTCTTTTGGCATCGTTCTAGTTCTATATGAATTATAATTAATGCCTACTTCTGCCAATGAAGCTTTAATCTCTCTTGAACTAGCATTGAGTTTTAGACTAGAAAAAGTATCAACTACAGCCCCCCATTTTTTACAGTAGCTCATAGGATCTATTTTCAAAATATCACTTGGCTTAATGCATTTTAAATCGGCATTTTCAAAGTCAAAAATTAATTTCTCCATATCACCTTGAAACTCACAGTGTAATTCTGTGAACAAGTTTGTTTTAGCTAAGTCTTTAGCTTCATCAAGAGCATGTGATATTTCTTTTGTGGTCATCCCTTGAGCACGGAGATAATCGATTATTTCATTGTTTTTCATTTAGCCAACCTCTTCTAAGTTAAAATTTGTTATTTAATTCGTTAATCAATTTTTTAACTAGCCTTATCCACATCTAGAAAAAATCAATTAACGATAATGTACTTTTTATAATTACCTTATAATTTAAGCAATTTAAATTTAATTGCAAAGTCATCAGTATCTTTATTTTTAATTAAAAACTGTTTAATTTCATCTTTAAAATCATCCAGGTACATCTTAAAATCCGTCATCGACCCTCGAATAAAGAGATCTTTAAGCTTATCTGGTGAAAACGAGTTGTTTTTAAGGGTTATCGATTGAATTAAGTCTGTAACTTCAGTATTAAGCCATTTTGAAGCATCAAATGATCTGACGAAATTATCGCTAATTACACACTTCTTAATTTCCAATAGCTTCAAATCTCTCATGTGACTGTGTAAGCTTTCATTCTTAGACTCATTAAAAAGCAATTCTATATATTTTTGACTTTTAGCGCTGTTGTAATTTAGATTTAATTTTTCTGCTAGCGCTGCGTGTTTGCTAGCGTATAGGTAGTTAGTACTAATGTAATCTGCATTAGCACTGTCAAGAGCACATACTTCCTGAATTCTTTCCGCGCATTGATTGTAAACTGGAGCGTCACTTCCCCATACCATGTAGTCCAGAGTGTATATACTAACGATATTTTCTTTAAAAAACAAATCGCTAGGGCATTTATCATAAATATCATTTAAGCTGATTTTGCCTATAGCCTTAGAAATGGATACAATATTATTGCCATCTCTAAATTTCCTCCCATATTTAATGTAATCTACTATTTTCTCAAAAGAATAGAACTGAGACCTAACATTATCATTCAAAATATCAGTCAAATTATCCGAACTAAACTTCGCATTTATAAACATGTGATGACCATACGAAGAGTCAAATAGGAACATGTTTAGTTCTAGAGATTCTTTCTCAATGCATTGACTTACAAGTTCTTTAGGATTTAGTGAGCAAGAGAAGAAATAATTAAAATATTTTTCCATAAAAAAGTATCGCATCATCCGACTTGGATCATTATCTACTTTAAAATTTACTTTTTTATCAATCAATATATCTAAGTAAATCCAGTATTCATCCTTAAACTCACATCGCAGAGTGTGAAGGAAGTCAAAGCTACAGCGGCTAAATATTATTATCCCCTCGCTCTCTAATAGAAAAATATTCTTCAGGATGCTTTTTGTAAAATTAAATTTTCTTATGGCAATATTATTAGAAAGAATTTGATCAATGTCATTTTGAAACATTATATTAATTTCTTTATCAGATAATAAATCTTTTAGGAAAGTCAGCGATTTCCTTGTTAGATTGCCACTTAAAATATAGTTAACTATAAAAACGGTTGTTTTGTTTACTATTTGGTCATTACCTTCATCCTGGCTCAATAGGTAGGCTATATACTTAGGATTAGATAATAGCTGCTTCTTGATGGTATTTCTTGGTAACCAGTCCCATTTCTTTAGAACTAGTTTATTATCAATCACGTAATCCAAATAAGCTTCAGGAGCAAATTTCTTGATGTGTTTAATTCTATCTGCATCTTCGATCAAACTATTAGACTTAATAAATTCAATAAAGTCATCAGCAACACTGTAACTTTTCATAAGTGACATTGCCGATTTCATTAGTTCTTTACTGCCAATGCTGGTTTCACTTACTTTATCATCGACACCCACAACAATATAATGAAACTCACCATCATTATCAAAAAGTAGAAAGTGCTTATTGAAATCTTCCAGTAACTTTTCAGACAGCGCATCTATATCTAGAAAAAGTCGCCATGCACGCTTACTAGATGAAAAGCTCTCATTTGGAAAACGCTTTCTAACCACATCAAATGAGTGAACTCGGTATAGTCTCTGCCCTTTATTTTTTGAAATTAATTCCAATTCTTGTTTCATTTTATACCTTAGTAATTAAGAGTGTCAGCTTTAGAGACCGCATATAGCATTAAAATTTTTTCTTTTTCGCTGAATTCATATTGATCAGAATAGTGGAAGTGAACTTTAAATAAATAAAATTCATCGTTATTGGTCTCCCTTAATACATACACCATCATTCCGTACTTTCGTTCATCCCCACACCATTCAGGCTCACCTTCACTTTCAAAAGAGAATACACCAAGACCTTCGATCTCAACCTCCTCCTCGCCACTATTTTTGAATAGTAAATCCCACTGTTCTACTGTTAAATTAACACTATCTTGAATAAATGTAATCGCCATTATAGCCCTATTTATTTATAAAAATTAAACTCTTATGAGTTTATCGTTACTGCTAACGTTGCAACGAACGCTCAGATTAAATCAGGCAAGGCAGAGCGTTTTAGGTTCTATTTTTACCGTAAAGTACCGCCTTAACTATCCTGTTAAACTCACTAATTTTAACGTAACTTACACTTTGACTATTAATAAGTCTGTCATAACCAAGTTCTTCTGGCTTCAGTGATTTAACGCCAAAAACATCATCAATTACCTTATCTACGTAATCACTACAGCTTTTTTTCATGTAGGAGTTCGACGGGGATGGAATTATTTTGTTTTCAAAATTACCAAATCTTGGTTTTACCTTGCTTTCTACAGTTATAATTTTACCTGATGGTTCTACGTAACTAGCATAGAAAACTTGATTTCTTATGCATAAATCTATCGACTCGTCAAAAACAAAATCCACACTGTTCGGATCAGAGTCAGCAGTATCAAAAGAAAGGTAAGCTAATTCATCGTTGACATAGCCAAGACCGCAAACATAAACCTTTTCCGATTGAGATAGTGGTACGGGATTAATCATTAAACAGTAATTCTTAGAGTTTAGCGATATCACAAACCCCTTAACTCTATTCCTGGTTGATTCCAATTCATAATCTATATTTTCGAAGTTCTCATCATCGGAAATAATTTTCACTTGGCCAATCTCATTAGCAATTAACATGCTATCGATCTCTGTTATAATAAACCCTGAATCTTTATAGTTATCTGTGTTAGCTATAAAAATTTCCTTTTCTGATTCTGTATATTTTATTTTATTTAACGGAGCGCCATTAGAGAATTCACTTAACTTAAATTTATAAATCAGCCCTTCTTGACTAACAATAAAAGAGTCCTTCCATACTTGCATCCAGTTAAGTGTATCTTTATAAATAAACATACTCTTCGGATTGCTAAAGGATGACCACTCCCCAATTTTACCTGTTAAAAAATAATCCTCCGCATCCCACGTTAAGATATATCCTCGCGTTGGTAATAATTCACCAACTAGAGAGAATAACCCAACTTCTTTTGGTAGCGTGGTTCTTCTGTACTTATTGTAGTTAATGCCGACTTCTGACAGTAAAGACTTGATTTCTTCATTGTTAAAATTGCTACTTACAATAGAAAAGTAACTACTTATCTCACCCCATTTCTTACAGTAACTCATTGGATCTATTTTCAAGACTGAGCTTGGCAAAATGCATTTTAAATCAGCAGACTCAAAGTCAGAAATTAATTTACCAAGACTTCTTTCAAACCCTTTGTAACCCTCAGTGAATAACTTCGCTTTAACTAAGTCACTAGCGACGTCGAGGGCGTCCGACATCTCTTTCACACTCATACCCTGAGCACGAAGGGATGTTATTATCTTATTGTATGACATTGACCTACACCTTTAATAAAAAGTTATTTTTCAGCTTGGTGCTGGATTTAACTACCTAGCACGATCTTTAATTGAGTCAAGGTAGCTAATCGCTACAGTGTCGACATAACTATCTTTCCGCACTTTCTTTCTTCTATGTGACTTACACTTCGGGTAAGCATTAACTCGCCAGTGACCAACCGCAACAGGGCTTAAACCTCAACGTTGAAAGTGCCTGTGAACACCCTACCTATACAATCTTTTATAACGCTAAAGTAGCGAGCTAACTAATTTGTTAAAATCACCTTCTGAAACGTAATTAATACCGCGATTAAACAGTAATTTGTCACAACCCAAAGCTTCAGGACTTGATGATTCAATATTGAACGCTTCCTTAAGAACATTATCTATATAATCGCTAAATTTACCCTCTAAAGGAATGTGTGTAGTCGAGGGTATTTTTCCATTTTCAAAATTACCAAATTTTGGCTTTATCTTTCTTTCTAGCGCTAAGATTTTATCTGTTGGCTCAAGACGATCAATATATTCAATTTTATAACTGCGAGAAAACGTAATTTCTTTATGAAAGTTAACGCCGCCATTTATATTTTCGGCGCTTGTTCCCAGCGTATCCAAGCATAAGTAAGCCAACTCGCCATCCACATAACCTTTACCACAAACAAATGCTTTTTCAGATTTAGACAGCTGAATAGGATTAATCATAAGGCAGTAATTTTTTGACGAAAGCGATACAAAAAAACCTTTAGTTTCATTGCTAGCTTGGTTGAGTTTGAATTTCACATCTTCATAGCCTTTACCATCAGCGATTATTTCTATCTGACAAATCTCATGAGCAACTAACATACTATCTTGCTCAATTATCACATATTTAGAAAGCCCCATGTGCGGAGTGTTCTCTATAAGCATCTTCTTGTCATCTTCAGAGCACTTTATGTCATCTAAGTATGATCCTGTAGTGGAGTATTCCGACTTAAAATTATAAATTAAGCCACCTTTGCTAATTGAGATGGAACTCTCGGATATTTGGATCCAATTAAGAATATCTTTGTAAATAAGAACGCTTTGCAAACTGATGAAAGATGACCACTCTCCAATTTTTCCTTTTAGGCAAATCCCCTCTCTATTTAATCCTGGAGCATACCCATAAATACAATTTAAGCTTTTAGGTAAAGTAGAAACAAATCGAACCTCTTTTGGCATTGTTACGCCTGTGTATTCATTGCAATTAATGCCGTGTTTTAACAGTAAATCTTGAATAGCTCTACTGCTCTCACTCTTTATTAATGAAGACAGTGTATTTTTTACCTTACGCCATTCATTACAATAACTCATTGGATTTATTTTCAAAGCGTCACTTGGTTTCATACAGTTGAAATTAGTATTTTCAATGTCTGAAATTAACGTTTTAAAATCAGCTTCAGCACCTTGCAAAACTTCGCTGAAACGCGATGCCTTTGCTAAACTTCTTGCTGAGTCTAGGGTGGATGATATCTCCGACATAGACATACCTTGAGATCTAAGATACTCAATAACCTTATTGGCTGGCATCAGTGCTTCCTTTTAATAAAAACATAAATATTTTTTGTTTTTTGTTTTTTTGTTAATTCTAATTTTTTCTTTTTACAATTAACTTTTTCAATATGGTTTTTTCGAAGTGCTATTATTTACTTTTTACATGAATATTTCAATGTATTAATGTAACTATCCGTATGTAATTAATCGTTTTTACTGATTTAAACATCAATAGTTAGAGGTTTGTTAATATGCATAACCTTCAAATTGGCATCTGTTGAACTCGTATGATAAAGTATTCTGCATTATTGTGATTTTTAATGATTAAATTATTCACGAGTATATCAACAGCTAATGATTAACTGGAGTGTATATGTTTAATTTAAGTAAAATGAATGATGCTCTGGTGATTGGATTAAAAACCCCTCATAAACAGAAGTCGCTAGATGACGGTTTCAATATGATGTCAAAGTTTTGTTGGGATCATGGCGCTTTACCAGACAAAGACTTTGGTACATTGAGCAGAGAAGGTATACTTGAAATGCTCATGGATGACATGAGCCTAGATGTAGTGAATTACCCCTAGCTAAAGCAAGGGTGACTCACTATGGGCGCAAACATTAATATTTCAGGGGTTGCAACTGGATAATTTGAATGACCTGCCGAACAGAATTGAAAGCTATTTAATGCCACCAGTAGTGTATTTTACACGAAAAAATACGTTCTGGACAAATACAATTCATTAATTGAAATAAGAAAAATTAAGGGTGTACAGTGTCAAATATATATATTGAAATACAACAGCAGCTCTCAGGTAGTCTTTCTAAAGCTGCTATGGATAAGATGGTTTTACTTGCTCAGGAAGGGTTAACCAAAGAAGAAATAATTTTACAACTAAATTCTGATAAAAGTAACTTCGTACCTAATGAGGAAGTTAACCAAAAAACAGAAATCGAAAGTGGACTTACTGCAAAACAGGTTATAAATTTAGGCTGTGGGATTGCGATTGCGATCCTTGTTGTTTTTTTGCCTGAGTAGGAAAATTCTCATAAAAATGCCACGAAGGTGATCTTAAATCGTTACTTAGTTTTATTGGCGCATTCAAAAACAGCATAACCCGATTAATCAGGATCGGGCAGATCCGTAGCGGCTGCAAAGTTAACCGCATTAGTGGTCAGCAACAGAAATTAGACGATGAAGTGATTTATCATCACCTGTAAATAGGAATCCCCTCAGTAGTCGCGTAGTGCGGATGTGATGAAGGGCGTCAATTAACTTTAATAAGGAAAGGTTTTATGGCTAAGAAGATAGACCTTAGGCGAGAAGCTATTTTTGAAAAATCCAATGGTGTTTGCTGGTATTGCGGTGATAATTTAACAGGAACAAGATGGCACGAAGATCATTTTTACCCTATACGGCGGAACAACGATGGAACCTGTTTAAATCCTCAGTATGACGTAGAGGAAAACAAAGTACCTTCTTGTGCCCCTTGCAATAGACTTAAATCATCTTTAAGTATCGAATACTTTAGAAAGTATCTTGATGAGTTTGTAGATAGTCTTAACAAATATACAAATCAATATAAGTTTGCAAAAAATATGGCCAAATACAGGAAACAAGACACCCTGTTGAATTCTGGTTTGAAAAAAAAGGTAAGACAATTAATTTACCGAAATTTATCGAGTAATTAAAAATAATCACTAAATTTAAACATTAAGAAAAATATATGACTTTTAGAGAAGTAAATCCCAAGTTAACCTTTATGACCTATGATCACCCGCATGTAATTAGACAGCGTCATTGGAATGATAGTGAGCATAGCTCAATTGCCACTTTTGCAGGGAGCGAAATGATGATTTGTATAAATGATGATTTATCATATCAGTTAACTTACTTAAATATGGCTCACCCTAAAAATTTCAAAAGTTTAGATAGCGCAAAGAATGCGGCGAGTGATTTTGCCAAATCTGTTTTAGTCCACATGCTTAAAATGCTTGGCTTATCTCCAGAAGATAAAAACGATCCACTGCTAATGCATTTATAACTTAAAATTAATGGGTATATACAATGAGTGAAAAACTAAGGAAGATCACTGATCTTTTCGTTACGGCTTTACAGGACGATTACAAAAAAAATGGCGTAACGGTACAGAATGCTACAGGAACAACCTCATCGGGCACTACCTGGCGTGTAGACACCATGCCTAAGTGCTCTCATGTGGAAGTTAAGATTAAAATAAAGCAAGGAAGCGCACTTGAGCACGAATCTCTTGCAATTGATGAGTCGAAAGTTAAATTATCTATCGAGCCATTAAATGTTGATTGTGTGATTTTTGATGCTAAGGGGGCACTTTATTTAGAGGAGTTTTCTGGCATTGATAAAGCCATATATTGGACAGGCAATATTGAAAGCGCTTTAATCTTAAAAAGTGTAGATGATGCGTCTAATATTTTAAAATCCGTATCTAAAAATGCTGACGTTCATATACGAAAACTGAACAAAGGCGAAAAGCAAGAAAGTCAAATAGAACAATCATCAAGAAGAAGTGTTACCAGATATATATTGCTCACGGCATTCTCAATTCAACATGAACCTTTTGGTGTCGATATAGCTAGGCAGATGGTGGATGATGCAGGTATTTCGCTAGAGTCTGAAAGTGACATGGAAATAATAAAAGAACTGGGTGATGGATGTCTTGAAATGATAAGAGGATTCAAAGATATCGAAGGGTGAGCGAGTGGGTGTTGGAGATTTTAGTGTTTGTGGAAATTTGCAGTCATCATCTTAACTGCAAACTTCCATAAACGAAGGGAGTCTCAACCTACATTAAATATCAGTTTGATTAAAATCATCTTTGTTATAACTCAGCCAGTCATTTAATTCATTCGCAATTTTTTCTTTATCGTTATACCCAGCAGTAAATGTTGTTACCAATAGAATTTTTTCATTATTTACTTCTGCATATACAGAATAAGTATCATCTTCGTCAATCGAGTTAGAGGGTTTGGTTTCAACGCCAAAACATCGTAAATCTTTAAATTTATGCTGTTCTATTTTATTATTGTATATTTTATTTATATTTATCGTGATACTTCCAGCATTAGAATCAAAAATAAAATGTTGCGTTTCTATTATTGATAAACCAGCCCCCATAAGCATTAATGGGCTAAAGTAAAACATAACCATGCCTATACTTTCATCAAGTGCTTTTAAAATAGAATATTCATTCAGCATAAAAAATGCAGACAGTAATCCTAATGCAATAAAGAACAACCCAAAAAGTATTGAATTACTTTTTACTTCTAAGATATTGTTCTTTTTTATTATTTTCACTTTAAATTACCTTTATATTCAGATAGTGGACTATCTTTATTATCTATACCTTATGGAGGTTTGCAGTAATAATCTTAACATCCTCTCCGTAAACTAAGGGACTCTCAACCTACATTATAGATCAGAAGGATTGAAACTCTCACAGTGAGAGCTCAGCCAGTCATTTAATTCATTCGCAATTATCTCGTTATCGTTATATCTAGAGCGACGATTAGGCAGTAATTCTAGTGGGATTTTTTCATTCTTTATTTTTGCATGTACAGAAAAAATATATCCTTCTGCGTGATCTATGGGGGTTGCAACACAAAAACATCGGAAATCTTTAAAGTTATACCGCTCTATTTTATTTTCATGTATGTTTCTTATGTTTCTTATGTTTATTGTGATAGTTTCAGTGCTAGAGTCAAAAATAAAATGGCGTGTTTCTATTATTAGTAAACCAGCGCCAATAAACATTAATGGGCTGATCATCAGCATAATTACCGCAAAAACTCCTTGGTAACTAATTTCTAGAATAGCTTCTTCATTCCACATCAAAAATGCAAGTAATAATCCTATTGCAATTATACCTGATCCAACAAATATTGAATCAGACTTTATTTCTAAAGTATTTTTCTTTTTTATTATTTTCATGTTCACTTTAAATCACCTTATTTAAAAGTTTAAATGCACATCTTGAGTAAATCACTACAAAAAAACACATTCATAGGGTAGGCTACCTTTATTATTTAGACTTAATAGCACTTTTAATTATATTGAAAATCTAAAATCTCACCTTGAATATACTTTTGATTTCTTTCCATAAACTAAGGGGAGCTTTATCTTCCGCTTCCGCTTCCGCTTCTGCTCGATTGAAGTTATCTTTGTTACAACTCAACCAATCATTTAATTCATCCATAATTCTCTTTTTACCGTTATATCGAGAACTACAACTTAAAAATGGAATTTTTTCATGCTTTATTTTTACATATAAAAAATATGTTGTCTTAGATTCCGCATCGCCCTGACGACGGCCAATAGAAAAATATTGTACATCTTCAAACTTATGCAGTTCTACATCACTACCAAACATTGATTTTTTATTTATTGTTACAGTTCCAGCTTTAGATTTAAATGTTATTTTTTTTGTATGCATTACTAACAAACCAGCCACAGGAAATGACACTGGCAATATTAATAACATTATAAGATCCAGCATACCTCTATCGAGCGCTTCTGAAAAATGTGAACTTTGACATGAAAAAAATCCAGTCAAAAGTCCAGATATAATAAAGAACAACCCTAAAATGATTGTATTTTCTTTTATTTCCAGGATGTTTTTATTTTTTCTTATTGTCATTTTAAATACTTCTTATTATTTTTTTATAACATATATCATTTATTCATTTTTAAATCTATAAACATTCCGAAATTCGACTACATTCACTATTTTACTTCAGATATCTTTCAGTGGGCATATATCACCCTGTGAGGGCGATATATGGTAAAACGTTCTTGAGTTAAAGTTAATTATAATTAAATGCTGTTAAGTAAGGAGAAGCATATCTCGACACGAACGAGATAGGTAAATTGAGTGATCATCATCAACATACTCTGAGATGTCAAATGGCAAGTCGAGTAATTCATCAGGCAATGAGCTAAAGATATGCTGGGCTTGCGCCTTTAAATTTTTATTTAATGATTTATCACTACTCCCTTCGATAATAATCTGAACTATATCATATGTTAGGTGCGCAATAATTGGGGCGTTAAACCAGTTATTAAATTCACTTGGTTTTTTTAAAACCCCTACCCCTCGCATAAAGTGACTATGTTCATAAATTCCATTTGAAGGGATCCAGCTTAATAATTTCATAATGCTTATTGAGTCTGTCAGTACTGGCGCTGTAGATAAGACATTAAGAACATCAGAAAGAAGTTCTGAATTATTCTGATGAAGGCCATCGATTAATTCTTCTGATAAACATTCTAAACAAAATTTACAGTGGCCAATAAATGCATTTTCAAAATCGGTTAGAGCTTGCTCTTTCTTGTGGGCTTTTAGGTATATCGCCGCAACATCCCGATCGAAATTATTGTAGCCACCATCCCCGATAATAAACATCAGCATATATGGGTAAAATGCAGCATAAAAAGGTTCTTGTTTAGCACACTTGGGTAGATTGTCACGAAAATAAAGAGGAGGTGCATTTACGTTACACAATATTTCTTCAGGGAGATATATTTCATTAAATCCCAATCCAAAATAATTAAACTGGTCAATAACTTCACTCATACCTGTACTATCAATTAACTTCTTATATCTAAGTGAAATGTCACCAGATAATCCAAGCGAGTTAACCAACTGAGGCTGTGTTAAAAACCAGTTGTATTGCTCTATAGAGCCATGTTCAATAAGCTCTCCAGCTAATGCTGGTTCAGCCATTAATATGTCTTGATTAGTAACGATGCTTGATGGCTTAACTCTTTGCAGCAGTGTAGCTAAATAGAAAGATCTACCCTCTCCTGCCTTTGGAGTGATCCCTTCTTGAATGCTGAATATTTGATACATTACTTTAGTTTCGTTACCGTTTTCATCATAGCTTTCAAAACAACTTTGAATCCAAAACCTTTCAGTTAGTAGCCTTGCGGTACTTGCCGTAGCGCCTTGCAAAATAATCTGTACATACAGTGGCGCTATACCACTATGAATTACTAATTTACCACTATTATTAATATGGACATACGAGAAGTTTTGGTTTGAAGTGCAGAGGTTGAAATCATACTCTTCCAAGATGATTAAGGAATTTACGTCAACAGGAACGCTTTTATTCAGCGTGGACTCAAGAGCTGACGAGTTTTTAAAACCAGCATACTGAGCAATTCTATGTCGTGTTTTTCCTAATTTCGTACTAAATGCTTTAGATACTAGGCTTGTTAGTGATAAGTAATCACTGCGAGTAATATTATTTAAAAACATAGGTTAACCTTCGTTAGTTATGTGTCAATTCAAGTTGCCCCATTACCCAAGACACATCAACAAAGGTGGTCAGTACGGATTTACAAGTAATACATAACTTTCACCTTTAATTGGGGCGGTTGGCAGCTATAGCCTTATAGAATAAAGGCTTATTTCATCCTCATCCGTAAAGTACTATAGTGGACGGCTAATCTAAAGTCAAAAATAAATCTATAGCATTAACTTATGCAAACCAACCACCACATTGTTCAGTTTAACTAACGAGAGTCAACCTTGTGCCGCGTGAAATCATGTCGCAATATATTTATTTTGAATAATCCACTGTGATATAATC
>SPKZ01005324.1_pt1 | contig 17059 bp, 11 predicted proteins | sample 2456571 | NCBI WGS metagenome assembly SPKZ01 (sample SAMN11192286, study PRJNA482655) | marine metagenome | biome: ENVO:00000447; feature: ENVO:00000244|ENVO:00000211|ENVO:00000569|ENVO:00002023; material: ENVO:00002151; isolation source: ocean water from marine abyssalpelagic zone ...
GGGCATAAGGGGATGGTGGGAAGCGCCATCGTTAGGAAATTAGTAGCCGAAGGGCACACTAAAATTGTTACTGTTTCTTCTAAAGATTTAGACCTGACTAAACAGCAGGAGGTCAGTGATTTTTTTACAGACGAACGGCCGGATTATGTATTTCTTGCTGCTGCTAAAGTTGGCGGCATTCATGCAAATAATTCTTTTGGTGCGGAGTTTATCTACAATAACTTGATGATTCAAACTAACGTTATTCATCAGGCTCATTTAACCAATGTTAAGAAACTGGTTTTTATGGGTTCTTCTTGTATTTATCCTCGCATGGCACCACAGCCACTTAACGAAAGCAGCCTGTTAACAGGGCCACTAGAGCCAACAAACGAATCATATGCAATCGCAAAGATTGCAGGGATAAAAACCTGTCAGGCCTACAATGCGCAATACGGAAGCAATTTTATTTCTGTTATGCCAACCAATTTATATGGTCCAAACGATAACTACGATTTAGAAAACTCGCATGTGTTGCCAGCGCTTCTTAAGAAGATTTACATGGCAAAAATTGATGAGTTGGAAAGTGTTGATATTTGGGGATCGGGCAAGCCCAAACGTGAGTTTTTACACGTTGACGATTTGGCTGAGGCTACCTATTTTCTGATGCAGAACTATAACGATCCGAGCTTGATAAACATCGGCACAGGAGAGGATTTAAGTATTAAGGAATTAGCCGAGTTAATCTGTGGTATTGTTGGATTTAAAGGTGAATTATTATTCGATACTTCAATGCCAGATGGCACACCAAGAAAACTTTTGGATGTTTCTAAACTCCGAGATCTTGGTTGGAAACACAAAACAAAGTTGAAAGATGGAATCGCTGATGTTTATGAGAGCATCGCAACTGCTGGTATATTTGCGTAAATAGCCACCTAACAAGCCAATTTGAGAGAGCCAATAATAATCTTATTGCTAGTTATTGTATTCAGCCTTAAAGCTGAGGCGCAGGAGAATTATTATCATCTAAATCACAATTATTCCATTGGTTATGGCCAAGCACTAAACAGTTTAGATACAATTGTTCATACTGGTGTAAAGCCGTTAAACCCTCGCTGGACAAACAAGGCGCTAAATGTTGGAGCTACCGATACCTCCACCCGAAAGTGGTTTTACCGAAAATTTAAGCAAGATCACCTCATTCATATCAAAGGAAAAGATTTTGATTTAACCATCGATCCCCTTTTTAATTTCAGTTACGGTATCGATATAGCCGACACCACTCTAAGAGCTGATGAAGTAAATTTTATTAATAATACACGTGGGGCAATGCTTACTGGCAGAATTGGTGAGGCCATTACATTTAGTACCACATTTTACGAGAATCAAACTTACTTTAGAGAGTACATTGATAATCATGTTCGCTCTAAGGAGGTTCGAGATAGTTATAGCAGATTAACGGGAATTGTACCCGGGCAAGGGCGTGTAAAAAACTTCAAAACTTATGGTTTTGATTACGCCATGGCTTCTGGAAGTGTTACGCTTACCCCCAACGACAAATTAAGTTTTAGCTTAGGCAATGGTAAACATTTTATTGGTGATGGATATCGTTCTTTGTTTCTATCCGACAACTCGTCTAACTACCCTTATTTTAGTGCTACCGCCAACTTAGGTAAGATTCAATACACCACCATTTATTCGGTGTTGCAAAACTATTATCGAATTCCTGGTTTCCCTACCGGCGATGCTTTGTTTCAACGGAAAAAGGCCAGTTTTAGTTATTTAAGTTGGAATGTTACCAAGAGAATTCAGCTTGGATTTTTTGAGGGGATTATTTGGGAATCCCTTGATTCTTCAATGACGTCAGACTTTAACTACAACTTCTTAAATCCTCTTATTTATACCAGAACATTGCAATATTCATTAAGCAATCAAATTAACACTTTGATTGGTTTAAGTGCTAAGGTAGAGTTGTTTAATAGGGCGGAGCTGTATAGTCAGTTAATGTTGGATGGGTTTAAAGAACATGACAAAGTAGGTTATCAAATTGGCTACAAAGGATACAACTTTGGGCACATCAAAAATTTATTTGTTCAGCTAGAGTACAACAGCACAAGTGCGTTTAGCTATGCGCATGCAGATTCTTCTCAAAATTACGCTCATATGTACGAGCCGTTAGCTCATCCAATGGGAGCGAATTTTTCTGAATTGGTTTCCATTGTAAACTACGAGATCAAGAGTTTTAGACTAGCTATGAAGTATAATTATGCGAAATCAACCAAAGATTCTGTCAATACAAACGTTGGCAATAATATTTTTGCTTCCGAAGACAACGGAAAAGCAGAAAATGGTGTCTCTAATAGTATAAGCTATTTAGATTTAAGCCTTTCGTACCTGCTTAACCCTAAAACCAATATGAGGTTAACAGCAGGGGTTTCAGGTAGAATTAATGATAATGTGATGGGAAAAGAAATCAGTAAGTTTTTTTATATAGCTTTTAGAACTTCGTTAACAAACAGTTACTATGATTTTTAATTGGATAAATATGTCATCCTCCAATAACAAGCATTTGATTATTCGTAAATTCGCACCAACAAACAAAGTTGCATGGGAATTGGAAGTTTAGTTTTAGGTTTTTTAACCTCATTTGTTGTGGTGCTTTTTATTGTGCCATCGCTAATAAAGGTTGCCGAATTAAAAAATCTTATTGATGAGCCTGGAGATGGAAGAAAGCTCCATAAGAAAGGGATTCCTTCAATTGGTGGCATCATTATTTTTGCAGCAACACTATTTTCCTATTCGCTTTGGTACCCCGATAACGATATTGGAAAGTTCAAATACATCATATCTTCTCTTTTAATTCTGTTTTTTGTAGGCGCAAAGGATGACATTATTGGAACCGCACCTGTTAAAAAAATGTTGGCCAATATAATTGTTGCCTTAATGCTTGTTTTGATGGCAAAGATCAAAATAACAAGTCTTCATGGGATTTTTGGCGTGTTAGAAATTCCTGAATACGCAAGTATATTTCTGTCGTTGTTCACGTATGTAGTAATAATAAATGCGCTCAACTTGGTAGACGGTGTTGATGGCTTAGCAAGTGGTGTCGGCATTATTGCCACCTGTTGCTTTGGCACGTGGTTTTATTTGGCTCATGAAGACCTACTAATGGCCAGCTTGGCCTTCTCGTTAGCAGGTGCATTGGTTGCCTTTATGTTTTTCAACTTCTCGCCAGCGCGAATTTTCATGGGCGACTCAGGTTCATTAACCATCGGCTTAATCATTGCAATTTTGGCTATGGAGTTAATAGAGTTTGATAAAGCAGACTTGCCTGATATATTACAGGGCATCTCTAAACCAGTATTCGCAATTGCCGTTCTTATATACCCATTATTGGATGTATTAAGAATTTTTCTTTACAGAACAATTAAAGGTGTATCTCCTTTTTCGCCCGATAAAAAGCACATTCATCACAGATTAATAAGTGTTGGCCTTAACCACAAGCAAACTGCTATAACCATTTATTTGTTTAACATTAGCATAGTTGCTTTGTGCCTTGCTACCAAAGGGCTCGATCCAAGTGTGGCATTGTTCATTGTATTAGGAACGGCCATATTGCTTGTTCAGATCCCATTTTTTCTGAAGAAGAAAGAATAATCAAACGCTAACAACGTGCGGATTCTTACTGTAGTTTTATTATCAATAATTGCCATCTTAACGCAAGATCGCATCGCTATTGGTCAACAAAACACTTTGCCACTTACTAGAGCTATTTCAGGACGCTCTGGAGTACTTCTTAACGACACAGGGGTATATTTTCATACTTCCATTAAACCATACGTAAAGGCAGATCTATATAAGGCTATTGATACCAAAGTTATTATTGATCCATTATTGGGAACCCATGGTAAAAGCGCTTTTATGGATGCGCTATTGGGCAATTTACTATACAAGAAAACGGATAAGATCCAGTTTTCACTCGATCCTATTTTAACTGCGCAGATTGGTTATGGAAATAGTATTTTATCTTCTTTTCAAGCTGGGGCAGGTTTTAATCTAGACCTAGGAAAAAAATGGAGCATCGATTCTAAGTTTTACGCTTCTGTCGATAAATTCCCTAATCACATAAAGAGTTTTGCCTATCAGAACAGAGTTGTTCCGGGCCGCGGATTTGCTTCGGAGTTGGCGGGTCATTCCCATGTTGGTTTTGGTAGTCGGTACTTCGAAACACACGTTAATTACGCTCCATCAAAACATTTTCACATTCAGGCTGGGCACGGAAAGAATTTTATTGGCGATGGATACAGGTCGTTGCTGCTCTCAGATTACTCGAATAGTTACCCGTATGTAAGAGTAAATACGAAAATTTGGAAGGTGAATTATGTGAATTTATTCATGAACTTAAAGGACATAAGCAACTCATCTCGGTATTTCGATTCTAAAAATAAATACGTTTCAATTCATTATTTAAGTTGGAACATTACCAAAAGAATTAACCTCGGAATTTTTGAAGGGGTAGTTTTCGAATCTAGAGACAGCAGTAAGTCAATGGGTTTTGATTTCAATTACGTCAATCCAATTATTTTCTTTAGACCAGTTGAATATGCTCAAGGCTCTGCCGACAATGTAATTTTGGGTTGGAGCATGAAATTTAAACTGTTTAAGAAACAACAGCTTTATTTTCAAATGGTGTTAGATGAGTTTTTGAAGGATAGCATAGTTGCTCGAACAGGCTGGTGGGCCAATAAATACGGTTTTCAATTAGGCTTTAAAAGTTTTGATGTGTTCAAAATTGATGGCTTAAAAATTCAGGGTGAATTTAACATTGTTCGACCCTATACTTATTCTCATAATCAGGTATCACAGAATTATGGTCATTACAATCAGCCATTGGCGCATCCTATGGGGGCTAATTTTGTTGAAGCCATCGGAATTGCTAGATATTACAGGAAGCGATGGGGCTTTCAGGGGAAGGTAGTTTATGCCGAATATGGCCTTAACGATTCGCTTAATTATGGGAAAGACATATTTGTAGCCAATACTTCCAGACCCTACCAAACGGGTGTTACTATCGGACAGGGTGTTAATGAGAAATTATTGGTATCCGAGTTAGGTGTATCTTATTTGTTAAATCGGCTTTCTAATTTAACGATAGAGCTTAACTTTGCAAACAGAACAACAAGCAGAAACGGTTCCTATAACTTTGTAATGTTCGGCATTCGAACAAATATATTAAATCGGTATTACGATATTTAAAGCCATTGAAGAGTGAGTAATTTAAGAATATTCTTGTGTGTGTGTGTGGCCATTGCATTGGCATCTTGCGGAGAAGGGACTAAAAATCGTGATTTAAGCATTTGGGGACCCAAGGGCCTAGACGAAGCAGGAGATACTGTTTACCACTCAGTAGGCGACTTTAAATTCATCAATCATAAGGGGGAAAGTATTGTTCGCAACGATTTTAACAATCAAGTTTATGTGGCCAACTTCTTTTTTGCAACCTGTCCAGAGATTTGCCCTAAAATGCAAAATCAAATGCGTAGGGTTCAGGAAGCCTATAAAAACACCGATAAATTAAGATTGATCTCACACACCGTGAACCCAGTGCAAGATACTGTAGAGGCTTTGGCTGCTTATGCCGAAGAGCTTGATATATACGATCGCTGGGATTTGGTGACCGGTGATAAAAAAGAAATTTATGATTTGGCTAGGCAGGGTTACTTTGTAACTACTTTGGATGGCGACGGTGGTAAAAGCGATTTTATCCATAGCGACAAACTGGTTTTGGTAGATGCACAAGGTAGGATTAGAGGTTATTACATTGGCTTGGATAGTGTGGCAGTTGATCAGTTAATTGTGGATATTTGGAAACTGATTCAGCCCGAAAAAAGAAAAATATGACAAACGAGGAAGGGAAAAGTGTAGACAGTACAATTTGGAAAGCAGTTTTAGGGCTTTCTATTGTGGTTTTTTTAGTGGTAGTAGCACTTTATAATTTACCAGAAGCAGATTCAATACCACCTTTTGTAACCATGTTGCCTAAAATCAATGCATTCATCAATGGAACGTGTTCTATTCTTTTAATAACCTCTGTTTATTTTATTAAACAAGGTAAAGTGCCTATCCATAAGTTTTTGAACATCACTACCTTCTTGCTGTCATCGTTATTTTTAATCTCTTACATTACGTACCATGCTTTCGGTATTGAGACTAAATATCCAGCCGATTCTCCTTTGAGAATGCTTTATTTTTTTATTCTGATAACCCACATTATACTAGCGGCAGGAGTGTTGCCATTAGTGCTTATGTCGTTTTACTTTGGTTTGTTAGGCAAGATAGAACAGCATCGGAAAATTGTAAGATTTAGTTTCCCTATTTGGCTATATGTTACGGTAACAGGTGTTATCGTGTATCTAATGATTTCTCCATATTACAATTTTGAGGCAATTCAATAAATATTAGTGTGGTAAGAATAATTACAATATTTCAAATTATTTGTTTGCTGGTAATTGGGCAGCCTTCCTTTGCTCAATCGGCATGGACACTAGATTCCTGTATTAGTTACGCGCTAAAAAATAACATTCAAATTAAGCAAAGTGAACTAAGTATTAGAAATGCTGAGAACACCTTGCTTCAATCCAAAGCCAATTTACTCCCAAATCTCAATGGTGCTGCTTCCAACAGTTACAATATTGGTAAAAGAATAGATCCGTTTACCAACACTTTTGCATCAGAGTCAATTCGGTCTAATAACTTCTCTTTGAGTTCGGGCGTTAATTTGTTCGATGGCTTTGCCAATTACAATACAATTAAAAGAAGCAAACACGACTTATTGTCGAGTGAGTACAACACCGAAGTAATTAAAAACGACATCTCGCTTAGGATTGCGGCTAATTTTCTTCAAATCGTTCTCAATATAGAGCTGGTTAAAGTTGCCGAAAACCAAGCCTTGCAAACGCAAAAGCAATTGGAACGAGTTTCTAAATTGGTAAAGGCAGGTGTCTCTACCGATTCGGAATTATTGAGTTTAGAATCTCAATTTGCACTAGAAGAATTGAGTATAATAAACGCTGCAAACAACTTAGATCTTTCTTATTTAGATCTCGCTCAGTTGTTAGACTTAAACGGAACTGAAAAATTTGAGATCATCAAACCTATTATTCCAGAGGCGACAACGGATGTTTTGGCGTCTACACCCGAATTGATTTACACCAAGGCATTAGGGAGCTACCCTTCTATAAAAGCTTCGGAAGAAAGCTTGCTGAGCAACGAGCTGTCGTTAAAAATTGCCAAAGCTGGTTATATCCCTTCCATATCATTTAACGCATCGGTAGGGACAGGGTATTCGGGTGCAGATGTGGAATTAGTTGGTCTTGAAGAAGGAACCATCTCGGTAATTGGTGTTACCGAAACAACATTCGAAAACGTTTACGAACTGTATGCTACTCCAATTGGAATCTATGAGGATAAATCGTTTGGTACGCAGTTTAAAGACAACGTTTATGAGTACATAGGGTTGTCTGTTTCCATTCCGATATTTAATAGGCTTATGGTGCGTACATCAGTTAAAAACGCCAGCCTTACATTACAGAATGCCCAATATGCTTTAGCATTAGAAAAAAACAACTTAAGAAAAACGATTGCTTCTGCTTATGCTAATGCTCAAGCGGCTTTAAAGATGTACAACGCTTCGAAAAAAGCGCATGAATCCCTTTCAGAATCGTTTAAGAATATAACCAAAAAGTTTGATCAAAATGTAATTGAGTTTGTTGAGTACAGCAATGCCAAAACAAATTTGAACAAGACGGAATCGGATTTACTACAAGCCCGATACGATTATATTTTCAAGTTGAAAGTGTTGGATTTCTATCAAGGCCGACCTCTTAAATTTTAGTTTGGCAATCATTTTAAATATCGAAACATCAACGGAGATGTGCTCTGTGAGTATCTCGATAGATGGAGAGGTGGTGAAGTTTAAAGAACTAAACGATGGCTATTCCCACGCTGAAAATCTGAATTTATTCATTCAAGAAATTTGTGAAAAGGCCAACTTAACCCTTGCCGAACTAGATGCCGTTGCAATAAGCAAAGGTCCTGGATCGTACACAGGTTTAAGAATAGGGGTGAGCACAGTAAAGGGGATTTGTTTCGCGCTAGATCTTCCGTTGATATCTATTAGTACTTTAGAAGCTATGGCTAGCGACGCTATTGAAATGAAACTGTGTAACGATAACGATTTCCTTTGCCCAATGTTAGATGCGCGCCGTATGGAGGTGTACGCAGCTATTTACGATCAAAATTTGAATGTAATAAAAGAGATTTCGGCCGATATAATTGACGACGAATCATATCAAAATGTATTGGAAAAAAACAAAGTTGTTTTCTTTGGTCCGGGTGCGGCTAAATGCGAATCGACTTTGTCGGCCAATAGTAATGCGCTTTTTACTGAGAATATTTTTCCTTCATCACGCTCAATGGCAAAATTATCTGACGAAAAATTCAAACAAGGTGATTTTGAAGATGTGGCCTACTTCGAGCCTTTCTATTTAAAAGATTTTGTAGCTACCGTTTCTAAGAAGTAGCATGTCGAAATAGATAGATTCTGAATTTATCGAGTTATTGACGTGAATTATCATACGGTTTGCATCGAAAGCTATCAATATGATAAAATGAAAAATCCTGTGGTAAGCTCAATACCTACCTGCTAATAAAATATTTGTGGTTTTTTTGTTGACAAATGAAGACCGTTGCAAAAGCCTAACAAATGAATTGTATAGCCTAACAGGCGAAAAAGTGCGGGAAGATTTTAATTTAACCGATTCTAAATTGGTGATTGATAGAAGGAACTTGGTATCAGGAATCTGCTTTTACCAAATAAAAGTGGGCAATAAAATAATCAAGTCGGGAAAGCTGGTGATAGATTAGCCTTTGTTATCTGTAAATTTTTGTGGCAATCGTATCTGAAAAGTCGTAAGGTTTTTCCTCTTCTATAAAAGGAAAAAACAAGTTGTTTTGGTGGTATTTAAACTCATAACGAGTAATATAAATAATGTCTTTTTCGTCGTCTTTGTATACCCTAGAGCTTAGCTGGTGAGTGTTTTCACTAAAAACGAAATTCTGAAATTCTCCGTCGTTATCCGAATAAATTTCCTCCGATAGGTTGTTGTTATCATCGTATTTTAATTCAAGTTTTTTGGTTTCCTTGTGCAGTTTAACAACCTTGCTCACTAATAAACCTTGATCGTTGTACTTGTATTTGGTAGAGGAAACCATACCGCCAATAGTTCTTCGTTTGATTTCTCGCGTGATGTTTCCTTGCTCGTTATAGATATAAAACACGGTCATGTACACACGACGTACATCGTTAATAAATTCCTTTTTGTAAATCCTATTATCGTCGTGGTAATAGAATTTATAAGCACTAACACTAATCTCTTCCGTTTTTGTTGTAGCCAAGGAATATGGGTCGTTATAAGGTCTTTCTTTTAAGTAAGTTCGTTTAATTAAATTTCCATTTTTGTCGTTTTTGTAATTGTAAATCAACTTTATATTAAAGATTTCCGTTTGCTCTGTTACTAATTGATTGTTCTTGTAAATATAATTAATCGTAACAGTGTCAATTCTTTGAAATCTGTTCATGTAGGTTGTTATCTTCGAGAGTTTGTCGCCATTTACATTAAATGTATACGTTCTTGTTACCCCTTTAAAAATCATTGGTTTCCCGGGTGCTTTTTCAAAAACTTCACATTTAATCTCTTGTATTCTGTGCCTAGCAATGGCCTCATTATCAAACACCAAATTGTTTTTGTGAAAAGAGGAGTTCTCTGCATCAAGTAATTGAGCATGAGTTGGCATAGAAAATAGAATGCCTAGAGCTATAAAAGCGGATATGTTCAGAATTAATTTCATTATTTCATCAAGCTAAATGCCTTATTAACTTCTTCTGTAGGCATTTTACAGGTTTTGTTTAGGCACACATAAATCATGGTGCTTCCTTTTTGATATTTGTTTACCAACAGCGGTAAATTACTTTCTCTCTTCGATCCCATCAATATTTTATTTGGAATGTATTGCTGATTGATTTCCTTTCGTTTATCGTTGAAATCGTTGCCTACAATGGTAATTTCGTAAAACGGTAGAATTCTGTTAATCATCAATATTCCCCAATTAGAATAACCAGAAACATATCTCGGCATGTCTTTTTTAATATTGTTAAGCATCTGAGTGCTTTTATCTAAGTAGTCGTTTTTATCGAGTAGTAAGCCTAATAAATAAAGCGACTTAGCCATGCTAGAGCAGGAAGCAGGAATAACATTATCATTTACTTCCATCTTTCTTGCAATTAACTTCTTGTCCAAATCGGATGTAAAGAAGAACATGCCACTGTTGCTGTCGAAGAAATGAGTTACTGCGTGATCCATTAATAGTTGAGCGTGTTCCAACCATTTTTCATCAAAAGTGGCTTCGTATAAAGCAATAAACGCCTCAATTGTAAACGAATAATCTTCTAAATAGCCATTAATTGTAGACCTGCCAGCCTTAAAGCTATGGTTGATGGAGCCATTTTTCTGAATCTGATTTTTGATGATGTAGTCGGCATTTTTAATGGCAGCTTCTAAATAATCTTCATCGCCCAATGCTGTATAAGCATCTACATAACCTCTAAGCATAAGAGAATTCCATGATGTTAAACATTTATCGTCTAAGCCTGGGTGAATTCTTTTCTCTCTTATTTCCAGTAATTCATCGTTCTTTTTCCTGATGAAAGATTGGAGTTCTTCTAATTCAATTTTTTCCTTTTTTGCAAATTCTTCGTCAATAACATCGCGCAATAAAATGTTGTTGCCATGCTCCCAAAGTGCTTTGCCTTGTATGTTGTAATACTTCGCAAACAAATTGTAATCATCTCCTAAAATGGACTTCAGTTCATCTTTTTTCCACACGTAATACTTGCCCTCTTCGCCTTCGCTATCTGCATCAAGAGCCGAATAAAAAGCCCCTTCAGGAGAAGTCATCTCTCTTTCAATAAACTCTAGCGTACCTGTAATTACCTCTTTGTAAAGAGGATTCTTAGTAAGCACATACGCTTCACTGTATAGTGAAACCAACTGAGCATTGTCGTAAAGCATTTTTTCGAAGTGAGGTGCTTTCCATATTATATCTGTCGAATAGCGTGCAAAACCGCCACCAACCTGATCGTAAATACCACCCAAAGCCATTTTGGTAAGCGATAGGTTTACATGTTTTAAAATAGATTCGTCTTTTGTTAAATGGTAATACCTTAACAGGAATTGATAGTTGTTTGGCATCGGAAACTTAGGTGCGCGATTGTTGCCGCCTTCTACAAGGTCGAATTGTTGTGCCCATCCATTTACAGCTGTTTCAAGGTATTGTTTTTCGAAAATGGGTTCCGATTGGTCGATTGTAATCAGCTCCGATTGGTTGATTCCATTGGTTAATTTATTGGCGTATTCAACAACCTCATCGTGCCTATTTACATACGCGCTCGATACATCTTTTAGGGCTTTTAGCCATTGATCTTTTCGGAAATAAGTACCACAGAAAAAAGGTTTTCCGTTGGGTAAAGCAATACAGTTTAACGGCCAACCGCCACTTTGTTTAACCAATTGAATGGCGTTCATGTATATCTGGTCTATATCAGGGCGCTCTTCCCGATCTATTTTAATCGGAATAAAATTTTCGTTCATCATCTTAGCCACCTCAGGATCTTCAAAAGATTCGTGCTCCATTACATGGCACCAATGGCAAGCAGAGTAGCCTATGCTTATAATAATCGGCTTGTTTTCATCTACGGCTCGTTGCAACGTTTCGTCGTTCCAAGCATTCCAATTTACTGGATTGTGGGCATGTTGAAGCAAGTACGGGCTTGTTTCATCGATCAAGTTATTGGTGTACTGATGTGTTTTATCCTCCAATGTATGATTGGTTACTTCCTGGGTACTACAAGAATTAATAATAAAAAATGAGGCTATAATGAAGCCTACGAATGCTTTCATAACAATGTTAAGTCAACAAAGTTAATCGATTTAAAGCGTTGCCTGTAGGGCGCCATGAAAAGATATTGACGAACGAACGTTAATAAACGCTACATGGCATGAGAAAACTCGATGGGGAATTTCTTTGTAATGCCCATGGTTCTCACCTTTACTTCTCCCTTAAAAGTAAATTCTTTTTTGCCACCAAACATGTTCATCGCAGCGGCAAATGCCCCAGCAATGCCATTAAATTTAGCAGTGATTTTAAAGGTATGGAGGTCTTCAGATTTTTTTGGAATCACTATATTATTAGTTACTTCGGCGGTTCCTATTTTAGAATTGCCGCTTATAACATCCATTTTACAGCTGGTAATTGTAAACTTTATATTGTTTTCATTTTTTATTCTTACATCAACATCAATGCTCCCACCGGAAGCACTCATGTTGTTAATCTGAAAAGATTCTACGCCCACAACTTCGGGTGGGATAATTTCATTGCAGGCTACAACGCCTAGTGAAGCAATAACGACAAGCGTTATAAAAGTTGTAATTTGGAATTTTGTCAATTTAAATTTCAATTTTCGAGCTATTGTTTCAACTCTCTGTAATACTTATAAAATAAAGGAATTGTTTCTATTCCTTTATAAAAATTAAATAGTCCGTAGTGCTCGTTAGGCGAATGTATAGCATCAGAATTCAGGCCAAACCCATACAGTACCGTTTTTAAACCTAAAACGCTATCAAACAAAGCCACAATTGGAATGCTGGCACCTTCTCTTGTACAAATTGGTTTAACACCAAAAGATTCTTCCATTGCCTTGTTTGCTGCTTCTATCTCAACAGAATCTGTAGGACATATAGCAGGTTCGCCTCCATGGAAATCGGTAACTTTTACCTTAACAGATGCCGGAGCAATGTTTTTAATGTGATCGGTAAAAAGTTGTGCAATCTTTTTCGAATCTTGGTTTGCTACCAAACGCATAGAAATTTTAGCGGTTGCTTTAGACGCAATTACAGTTTTTGCTCCTTCGCCCATGTAGCCACCCCAAATCCCGTTTACATCCAAGCATGGTCTTATGGTGTTTCTTTCTATGGTTGTATAGCCTGCTTCACCTTTCAAAGCATCAACATTTAATCCTTTTTTATATTTCTCTTCATCATAAGGAATTTTCAACATCTCAGCCCGTTCTTCGTCACTTGTAGTTTGCACATCGTCGTAAAACCCAGGAATGGTAATTGTTCCATTCTCGTCTTTCAAAGAAGCGATCATTTCACAAAGGATATCGATAGGGTTGCCTACTGTACCACCATAAACACCTGAATGTAAATCTACATTGGGGCCTGTTAATTCAACTTCTAAATAGCTAATTCCTCTTAAAGCCACCGTAATAGAAGGTACATCGTTGGCCAACATAGACGTATCGGAGATGATTACCATATCCGCCTTAAGTTTTTCTTTTTCCTTAGTAATGAAATTTTCTAAATTTTCACTTCCAGATTCTTCTTCTCCTTCAATTAAAAATTTGAGGTTGCAATTAAGCGTATCTGTTGCAATCATGGCTTCTAGCGCCTTAATATGCATAAACATTTGCCCTTTATCATCGCAAGTACCACGACCATAAATTTTGCCATCTTTAACAACGGGCTCAAAAGGAGGGGAGTCCCAAAGGTCTAAAGGTTCTGCTGGTTGCACATCATAATGGCCGTAAACCAACACCGTAGGAAGCGATTGGTCGAATATTTTGTCGCCATACACAATCGGATGACCATCCGTTTCGCATAATTCAACATTATCGGCACCAGCTTGCTTTAAATTTTCGAGCACCAATTTGGCTGCTTTTCGCACATCTCCAGCATATTGAGGGTCTGTACTTATAGATGGGATTTTTAAAATCTCTATTAACTCCTCAACAAAACGGTCCTTATTTTGATCTATGTATTTAAGAATTAGGTCTTTCATATTATTTTTTTGTAATTTCTTTATTGCTTTACATCAATTCGTTACCTTTATATAGTAAACTAAAGTGAGCAATTCGAGACAACCATTCGACGTTTTATACGTCTTATACAGTGAGTGAATAAAAGTATTGATATTTTGATCAAGAAATTAGTGTTATGTATGTTTTTTGGAGTGCTAGTAATGGTGGCTTCAAAAACTCGTGCGACCCACATTATTGGCGGGGAGTTAACTTACACTTGCGGTGGCGATAACATGTATACCGTAAATCTTGTTATATACAGAAATTGCGCTCCTGACAATGCTGAATTTGACGATCCTGGATATTTTTTCGTTTATGATTTACAGGATAATTACATTGCAAAAATCACATCTTACCCCGTTAGTATTGTAAATGTAGATCACTACGTAAACAATCCGTGTTTAGATTTTCCAACAGACCTTTGTGTTGAAAGGGCTATCTATACAGAACAAATTAGGCTTACTCCTAATAGGGGCACTTTCCAAATTGTTTATCAGAGATGTTGCAGAACAACGGAAATTACAAATGTTGTGGACCCTGGAGATATTGGCTCTACTTACATAATTAATATACCTACAGATGGGGAAAAAGCGTGTAATAATAGTTCTGTTTTTAATAATTACCCACCTGTAGCTGTTTGCCTTAACGACTTTTTAACTTTCGACCATTCTGCAAGGGATCCTGATGGTGATTCGTTGGTCTATGAAATTTGTCATCCCAATACTTTTGTATATCTAGACGAGTGCTATCAACCCGGACATTTAATTGGTTGTGATTATGCGGAAATGCCACCGGGATTAATTGAATATACGGCTGGCTACAGTTATCAAAAACCTTTGGATGCCGACCCTGCATTTGTTATCGATCCTGTAACCGGAATATTAACTGGTACTCCAACTCAGATGGGGATTTTTGTGGTAGGTATTTGTGTAAGCGAATACCGGAACGGAATTTTAACAGGCGTTAATAAACGAGATTTTCAGTTCAACGTAGTTTATTGCGATGTGGCAACCACTTCTTCTATTCCCGAGGGCGATCACAGTTGTGATGGGCTTACTGTGGAATTTGCAAACTCTAGCAACAATGCTACTTTTTATTCATGGGATTTTGGTGTTGCTGGCATATCAAGCGACATCTCTGATGAGTATGAACCAACTTATACGTTTCCTGATACAGGATCGTATTTGGTTACTTTAATTACTAATCCTGGGTATGGTTGTGCAGATACGGCGTTTGCGTTAATTGAACTGGAAGATGTATTGGACTTAGGAATGGTGTTTGAGGATGGTTGTGAAAATACTGATATTGAGTTTTTCGATGTTTCTACGACCATTTTTGGTAGTATTTCTAAAAGGCTTTGGGAATTCGTAGGTGTGGACAAAACAGCAGAACAAAACCCTGCTCAAAAATTTGATGAGGCCGGAACGTATGAGATTAAATTAACTGTTACAATGGATATTGGCTGCGAAAGTACCATGTACGAAACAATAGAAATATTTCCTGCTCCAGCTCCTTCTGCACTTCATACAAAAAGCTGTTTCGGCGATTTAACTTATTTTACCAATACATCTACCATAAACTCAGGAACAATAGATAGCTACGTTTGGCAATTTGGCGATGGTGATTTGGATACGGCTAAAACGCCCAGCCACACTTATAAAGAGGACGGAATATTTACATTGTGGTTGGTTGCAACGTCAGATCATGAATGTGCTGGCTACAGGGATTATGAAATTGAGATTTTTCCAGCAGGGATCTCTACTGCAGGGGAAGACATCTTCTTTTGTTCGGCATCAACAAATACAATTGGTGCTGAAAAATTGGAAGACGTTTGGTATTACTGGAGTCCGAGTATAGGGATGGAACATTCTAATATTGCGAACCCTACAATTAGTTTAGAAAATAAGACGGTGGATATAGAATACTATGAGTACGTTTTGCATACAACGGATTTAAATGGATGTAAGGCGAAAGATACAGTATTGGTAACCGTTACGCCGAAAGAGTACATTGAAGTTAGTCATACGCCAGGGTATTGCTTGATGGACAACAGTTTCTCGTTCGAATTTGTAGATGGACCCTTAAGCTCCGATTTTGGTTTCGAATACTCTTATGACTGGGATTTTGGCCCTAATGCTCTTCCCGACACATCTACACAGGAAGCACCCGTTGATATTGCTTTTAATGGCTTAGGAGATTTTAACGTTGTTTTAACATTAACTAACGAAACTACTGGTTGCACATCAGAAGGTGTGGATGTTGCACATGTTTATCCATATTCGCGTGCAGATTATGAAATGGATGTAACCAATGGGTGTGTAGAGTTTCATGCTAAATTCAAAACTACTTCCATAGGTGGTACCGATTTACAGTATTATTGGAAATTTGGTGATGGGTCGCACTTAGATGGTAGAGGCTATGGACCAGACGATAATGTTGAAGGGCTGCCAGGAGTAACTTATGGAACATACGAAAACCCGATTCATGTGTATAAAGAGGCGGGAGATTATGATGTTTTCTTAAAAGTAGAGGCCGATTCGGGTTGCATTAGCCAAGATACTGTGCTTATTGAAGGAATTTGCCATGTAGACCCCCGACCTACTATGATGATGATTTCTAAAGACGACATAATAACTACCCTTAATTCCACAAACGAATTTATTGATCTATCTATTAACAATGATTCTTGTTGGGTTTACTTTGGAGATGGTGAGTCGGCAGGTGTATGCAATGTTTTTCATACTTATCTAGAACATGGCACCTACGAGGTAATCCAGGTTGGAAACAATGAATATGGCTGCTTAGATACCTTTTTGTTGGATGTAATTGTGGAAGACGCTTTTATATATTACGTTCCCAATGCTTTTACTCCTAACAACGATGGAATAAACGATGTATTTATTGGTAAGGGGTCGGGCGTTTATTCGTTTAAGATGCTAATTTTTGATCGCTGGGGTAATTTAATCTTCGAATCGAACGACGAAAACGAAGGTTGGGACGGCAGAGGAGCAAAAAAGGGTAAAACGGTGCAACAAGATGTTTATGTTTATCTGATAACGCTAAAAGACGAAGAGGGCAAACCTCATAAACTTCAGGGGTCAGTTA
>SPKZ01005986.1_pt1 | contig 17013 bp, 10 predicted proteins | sample 2456571 | NCBI WGS metagenome assembly SPKZ01 (sample SAMN11192286, study PRJNA482655) | marine metagenome | biome: ENVO:00000447; feature: ENVO:00000244|ENVO:00000211|ENVO:00000569|ENVO:00002023; material: ENVO:00002151; isolation source: ocean water from marine abyssalpelagic zone ...
CGGTGCCGCTGGGTCCGGAGTCCGGGCTCCGCGAACGCCTGCCACTCGAGGTCGAACTGGAACACGAGACCTTCCGGGTGGTCGCGGTCGAGCGGGAGTTGCACGCTTACCCGGTGGTCTGCCCCCACCTCGGCGGGCCGCTGGGCCAGGCTCCGGGGGCCGCCGGCGTCGTGGCCTGCCCCTGGCACGGCTACCGCTTCGACCTGCGCTCCGGCGAGAGCGCGGATGGCCGCGGGCTTTGCTTCCGCCTGCGCGCGCGGGTCCGGGTGAATCCAGAGACGGGGATGGCATTCCTGGAATCCGGCTGAGCGCCATCCCCTTCCGTGGCCGCGTCGGGTGTGCTACCCCTCACCGACGTACAATACGTCCCGTTCGCAGACGCCACCGGTAGCCCTCCCCGCCGCTGGTCGATCGCGTGGATGCGCGAGGCGCCGGTGCGGATCCGTTCCCTTGAGATAGTGGGCTTCAAGTCATTTGCGGACCGGGCGACGCTCGAGTTCGACCGGGGCGTTTCCGCGATCGTGGGCCCGAATGGCTGCGGCAAGTCGAACGTCGTCGACGCGATCCGCTGGGTCATGGGCGAGCAGAACCCGCGCAACCTGCGGGGCCGGGTGATGGAGGATCTCGTCTACGCCGGCACCGAGAAGCGGGCCGCGGTCGGCATGGCCGAGGTGACGCTCAGGCTCGACGCCAGCGAGGGTGCGGTTCCGGCCGCGTATGCCGGCTTCGCCGAGATCGAGATCACCCGGCGCCTCTACCGCTCCGGCGAGTCGGAGTATCTGATCAACAGGGTCCCGTGCCGCCTGAGAGACGTGCTCGACTTCTTCCTCGACACGGGGATCGGCATCCGCGGCTACACCATCGTCCAGCAAGGTCAGATCGCGGGCATCGTCTCGACCCGGCCGGAGGAGCGGCGCTTCATCTTCGAGGAGGCGGCCGGCATCGGGAAGTACCGGCAGCGGCGCCAGGAAACCGAGCGGAAGCTCCGCTCGACGGAAGAGAATCTGCTGCGGGTGGGCGACATCCTCGGCGAGCTCAAGCGGCAGATCAACTCCCTCGACCGCCAGGCGGGACGCGCCCACCGCTACAAGGAACTCTCTGGCCGGGTTCGGGACCTGGAACTCGTCGTCGCCCGCGAAGAATTCGACGCTGAGCTGGCTCGCCAGCGCACTGCGGAGCGCGAAGCCGAGAACGTGCGGGTGGAGGTCGTCGCGCTCGACGCCCGGGTGGCGCGCGAGGAGGCCGCGCTCGAGGCGGGCCGCCGGGCGCGTCTCGACCGAGAGAAGGTGTTGGGCGAGACGAGCGAGCGGCTCTACGCACTGCGCACCGAGATCCAGTCGTTGGAGAGCCGTGTCGGGTACGAGCGCCGAGAGCGCGAGAGCCTGCTGGGGCTCGTGAAGCAGCGCGAAGACGAGACAGAGCAGCTCAGAGAGCAGATGGAGTCGAATCGGAGCGGGCTGCACGAAGCGGTCACCCGGCTCGCCGCGGCCGAGGCGCGCCTCGAGCGCGAGACCTCGGACGTCGAGGCCCAGGAGCACCTGCTCCGGGAGAATGACGGGAAGCTCGCGGACCGCCAGGGGCGCCGTGAGGCGCTGCAATCGCAGTTGGTCCAGGGGTCGGTCGAAGCAGCGAGTTTCCGGAGCCGCGTGGAGACGCTCGAGGGACGGCGCGAGGAACTCGAGCGCCGCTTACGCCAACTGGAAGAGGAACTCGAGGCTCGGACCCGCGAGGTCGAGGGCTCTCAGCGGGAGGAGATTTCGCTGGACGCCCTTAGCCGGCGCGCACTGGCTGAGCAGAACGAGCACGCGCGCCTGCTGGCGCAGGCGCTGCGAGCGCACGCGGAAGCGGCCCGGCGCCTGGAGCAGGCCCAGACGCAGTTGCTGGCGGCGCGCGATCGCGTGCATCAGTTGTCTGCGCGCCTGGGTTCGTTGCGCGAACTCGAAGAGACGAAGTCGCTGCACGTGAAGAAGTTCCTCGATCGCGTCCCCGAGGCTGAACGCCGCGCAATTCGCGGCCTGCTCTCGGACCAGCTTCGGGTCCAGGAAGGCCTGGAGACCGCGGTCGAAGCGGTGCTCTCGCTGCGCCTTGACGCGGTGGTGGCCGAAGACCCGGAAAGCGCGCTATTGCTGCTCGAGTGGGTTCGCGGTGCGGACGTCGGACGCACCACCGTGCTCTGCTTGAGCGAGGAGGTCCCGGCGCCGGCGCGGGGCTTCGTACCGGTCGGCCGCCCACTCGCCGAGTTCGTCAGCGCGAGCGCGCCCGTGGACTCGCTGGTCCGTCGGCTGCTGCGCGACGTCTACCTGATCGAGGAGGGGCTGAGCGAGGTCGTGCGCCGCTACGGGCTGGGCGAGGTTCCGGCGACCTTCGTGACCCGGGAGGGCGAGCTTCTCGACCGAAGCGGGGCGCTGACGGTGGGTCGGGGTGCAACCCCGGGTGCGCTCTCACGCGTCCGCGAGATCCGCAAGCTCGAGGACCAGCTGTCCGAGGCGGAGGCCGTCGTGAGCGAGGCGCAGCGCGCGGCCGTCGGAATTGCGGTTGCGTCGACGGAGCGGGAGAGCGAGATCGAGAACGCGCGCAGTCGCCGGCACACGGCCGAACTCGCGGTGCTTCAGCTCGAAAAGGATCTCGAGCGGTTTCGCGAGCGGGGCAAGGACGCCCGCGAGTCACTCGAGGCGCACCGTCGGACCAAGTCCGGACTCGAGGCCGACATCGAGGCGTCGAGGGAGGAACGGCTCGCGATCTCGGGGCGTCTCAGCGAACTCGATCGTTTGCTGTCGCAAGACGAGATGGAGCGGGAGCGGCTCGCGCTCGAGATCGCCGAGTTGGCCCGTCAACTCGAGCAGGCCGAACAGGCCGTGGTCCGCCGACGGATCGAGCTTGCCGAATGCGGCGCGACCCGGGACCAACTTCGCGTCGGCCGGGATCGAACGCAGCAGGCGATCGACGAGACGCTGGGGTGGATCTCGCGGCGGCGCGAAGAAATCCGCACCGGCCGGGAGCAGGCAGAGGCGCTGCAAGCTTCTGCGGCCGAGGCCTCCCAACAGCTCGCGGAGTTGATTCTCCGGGAGGAGGTCGTTCGGGACGAGCAGCAGTCGCTGCGCGACGCCTTCGAGTCGGATTCGGCCGACCTCGGTGAAGTCGAAGAACGTTCGCGCGTCGCGCGCCGCGAGCAAGACGAGCTGCGCGAACGTCTTTCGGCGGGCGAGTTGGCCGTGGCGGAGGCCCGCATGCTATGCGACGGACTGGTGGCCCGGATCCGCGAACAATCCGGCGTCGATCTAGCGAGCTTCGAGCCGTCGCCCGAGCAACTCGCCGGGGACGCAGAGCAGCGCCGCGCGGAGGTCTCTCAACTTCGCCTGACGCTGCGCGCCCTCGGAGACGTGCACCTCGGGGCGATCGAGGAGTACGAGGAGGTTTCCGAGCGGTACCGGTATCTGCGCGAACAGAAGGCGGACCTCGAGGTGTCGGTCGAGCGCCTGCGCAACGCGATCGCGCGGATCAACCGCACCAGTCGAAAGCGCTTTCGGGAGACCTTCGAAGCGATCAACAAGGAGTTCAAGAAGCTGTTTCCCGAGCTGTTCGACGGCGGGCGTGCGCGGCTGACGCTCACCGAGGCCGAAGACGTGCTCGAAGCCGGCATCGAGATCGATGCCCAACCCCCGGGCAAACGCCTGCAGAACGTCAATCTGCTTTCCGGGGGAGAGAAGTCGCTGACGGCGATTGCGCTGCTCTTTTCCGTCTTCAGGGTCAAGCCGTCGCCGTTCTTTTTGCTCGACGAGGTGGACGCGGCGCTCGACGAGGCGAACGTGGAGCGCTTCAACGACCTGGTCACGCAGACCTCGAGTGATTCGCAGTTCTTGCTGATCTCGCACAGCAGATCGACGATCGCGCGGGCGCGCACACTCTACGGCATCACGATGCAGGAACCGGGTCTCTCCAAGCTCGTCACCGTCGACCTGGTGGCGTAGACTCGGATCCCGTGCCGGGGTTCCCGATCGAACCGCTCCTTCTGATTCCGGTGGCCGTCGGCCTGACCGGGGCGCTCGTCTGCTTCGCGATCGCGTTCCCGCGTGCGGTCCGTGAGTTGCGGGCGACCGAAGCCAAGCGGTCGGATCCCGCGGAGGCGCCGTCGCCGCCCCCGGCCACCCCCGACCGGGCCGAGTCGCGGGCCCGGGTCCCGGCGGATTCCGGAGACCCGGCGCGGCGCCCGCCGGATCTTCGCACCGGGCTCCGCGAGAGCCGGCGCGCATTCGTCGGGAAGCTCGAGCGGTTGCTCCACGGTCGGCGAGAACTCGACGCGAAGACGCTCGACGAAATCGAGAACCTGCTCTTCGGCGCCGACCTCGGGGTCCGAACCGCCGATGACCTGCTGGGGATCGCGCGGGACGCGGGTTCGCCCGACCGCGTCAAGGAACGCCTGCAGGCCCGGGCCCTCGAAATTCTGCAGGCCACCGAGGGCCAGCCGGAATCGGATCCGGAGTGCGGAGGGCCGCCCCGCGTCGTACTGGTCGTGGGCGTGAACGGATCCGGCAAGACCACCACGGTCGGGCGGCTCGCGGCACTCGCGCGAACGCGGGGAGAGCGCGTACTGATCGCGGCAGCCGACACTTTTCGGGCTGCCGCGATCGACCAGATCGCGGTGTGGGCCGAGCGGGCGGGCGTGGAACTCGTCAGGGGTTCGCCCGGCGGCGACCCTGCGGCCGTCGCATTCGACGCGGTCGAGGCTGCGCTCGCACGCGGTGTCGACCTCGTGCTGGTGGATACGGCGGGCCGGCTCCAGACACACGCGGGCCTGATGGACGAACTCACCAAGATCTCGCGCGTGATCGGACGCAAGCTCCCGGGTGCTCCGCACGAGGTATTACTGGTGCTGGATGCAAACACCGGCCAGAACGCGATCCGTCAGGCGCACGAGTTCTCGCGCGCCGTCGGCGTGACCGGAATCGTGCTCGCGAAACTGGACGGGACCGCTAAGGGCGGTGTCGTGCTCGGGATCGCGCAGGAAGTCGGGATTCCGGTGCGCTTCGTGGGCATCGGGGAGGGGCTCCGGGATCTGTGTGAGTTCGACGCCGAGGCCTTCGTGAGGGCGCTCTTCGCCTCGGAGGTGCGCGAAGCGAGCGAGGGTCCGGAACCGGCCGGCGCCGCCTCGATGCCCGCATAATCGCCGCCTGCGGTTACACTAGAGGTCTCGCACGCCCGGCAGTGGAGGAACCCGAAATGAAGCAGTTCATCGACCATACCGAACTCGCGCGCGACCGGCGCTTCGTCCGGAACAACGCGACGAATCAGCTTTTTTTGAACCTGCCGGACGACCAGGAACTAATCATCAAGCTTGTCGAAGAACTGGCGCCCGTGATTCAGGAACGGGTCCGGGGAACACCCCTCGAAGAGGTCTTCGACCGGCTCGGTCCGGGGTTCATGCTGTCGGTGAACTTTCAGCCGCTCGTGCCGGGAGCACCGGACCTCGATCTGCGCCTGAAGCTCCGACTGCACGGAATCTTTGTCGGGGAGCTCCAGGCGCTCGAGGGCGCCGGACGGAGCCTGTGGGATTTTCCGGAGGCGCCCTGGGAGTTCAAGCTGAACATGGCGCGCCAGTGCTGGGACGAGGCGCGCCACGTCCAGGTCTACGAGAAGCTGCTCTCGGAGGCGGGCGCGGGGCCCGGCGACTATCCCGAGAGCACCTTTCTGTTCGAAGCCTGCTGCGCCGAGGATCCGGCGCTCCGGGTGGCGGGCGTGAACCGCGGGCTCGAGGGCCTCGCCTGTGACGTCTTTCGGGACATGATCGAATTTTCCAAGAACGCGGACGACCCGATCATGGAGCAGGCGATCGATTTCGTGCTCGCGGACGAGTTGACGCACGTGCGCTTCGGGAGCGAGTGGGTCAAGGAGTTCACGCGCCAGGATCCCGAACGGGCCCGGCGGGCCAAGGAGTACCAGAGAGAGGTCGACCGGCAGTTTTCGTTCGGGGGCGCGCGCTCCGACCGGGAGGACGCCGGGATTCGGATCGCATGGGAAGACCGCAAGGAGGCCGGGTTTACCGAAGCGGAGCTTCGCGAACTCGCGGATCTCTCCGCGGAAGGGCCGAAGCGAGAAACCCTGATGCAGGCGGCCGAAGTGTTGCGGCAGCGCCATCTGGAGAAGCGGCAGAGCGAGACGGTCACCGGCCGCTGACGCCGGTCGGTCGGGGCACCCGTTGACCCAGTACATTCTCGCGCTCGATCAGGGCACCACGAGTTCGCGTGCCATCCTGTTCGATCGGCAGGGCCGCATCGTTGCGAGCGAGGCTCACGAGTTCAAGCAGCACTTCCCGGAGCCCGGCTGGGTGGAGCACGACGCCGACGAGATCTGGGACTCGCAGCTTCGCGCGCTGCGCGGCGTACTCGACCGCGCAGGTGTGACGGTCGACGAGATCGCGGCCCTGGGCATCGCGAACCAGCGCGAGACGACCGTGGTCTGGGATCGTCGTACGGGCGTCCCCGTCTACCGCGCGATCGTCTGGCAGTCGCGGCAGACGGCGTCGATCTGCGAAGAACTCAAGCGGCGAGGCCTCGAGCCCTTGATCCGCGAGCGGACCGGGCTCGTCGTGGATGCCTACTTCTCAGGGACCAAGCTCAAGTGGATCCTGGACCGAGTGGAAGGTGCCCGGGAGCGCGCCGCGAGGGGCGAACTCGCGTTCGGGACGATCGACAGCTGGCTGATCTACAAGCTGACCGGGGGGCGCGTTCACGCGACCGAGTACAGCAACGCCTCGCGGACCCTGCTCTACGACATCCGGCGCTTGTGTTGGGACTCCGATCTGCTCGAGGCGCTCGAGATTCCCGAGTCGATGCTGCCCGAGGTCCGGGACTCGAGTGGCAGCTTTGGGGAGAGCGACCGGGAACTCCTGGGCCGGTCGCTCCCGATTTCGGGCGCCGCCGGGGATCAGCAGGCGGCCCTGTTCGGCCAGGCGTGTTTCGAGCCCGGCCGCACCAAGAACACCTACGGGACGGGTTGCTTCATGCTCATGAACACGGGCAGCGAGGCACGCGCCTCCGACTCCGGCCTGCTCACGACGATTGCCTGGGGACTTGATGGCAAGGTGGAGTACGCGCTCGAGGGCTCCGTCTTCAACGCCGGTGCGGCGGTGCAGTGGCTGCGGGATGAGGTCGGCCTGCTCGGGCACGCCGCCGAGAGCCAGGCGATCGCCGAATCCGTGCCCGATACCGGAGGCGTCTACGTGGTGCCCGCCTTCACCGGGCTCGGAGCCCCGTACTGGGACCCGCGGGCCCGCGGCGTGATCGTGGGACTCACGCGCGGATCCAGCCGCGCGCACCTGGTCCGCGCAACGCTCGAATCGATTGCCTATCAGAGCCGTGACGTGCTCGCCTGCTTCGAGACCGACACCGGTCTTCGCGCCTCGGAGCTTCAGGTCGATGGGGGCGCCACCGCGAACGACTTCCTGATGCAGTTTCAGGCGGATCTTCTCGGAGTGCCGGTGCGTCGGCCGCACGTCCTCGAAACGACGGCGCTGGGGGCCGCCTACCTGGCGGGGCTTGGCGTCGGTTTCTTCTCGTCCCGGCGGGAAATCGAGACGAACTGGGAAGAGGAACGGCGCTTCGAGCCCCAGATCGCGCCTGAACTCCGCGAGCGCCTGTACCAGGGATGGCTGCGGGCCGTCGGGCGTTCGCGCAACTGGCTCCCGGATTGAGCGCGCTCTGCATTGCACACCGGGGGGCGTCGGGCGAGGCGCCAGAGAACACCCTCGAGGCCTTCGAACTCGCGATCGAGCAGCGCGCGGACATGATCGAGACGGATCTGCACCTGACCCGGGACGGCCGGATCGTGCTCGCGCACGACTCGCAGCTCGCCAGCGTCGAGATCGGAACGCTCAGCCTCGAACAGTTGCAGCGGCGGGCGCCGTCGGTGCCGACGCTCGAGCAGGCGCTCGAACTCTGCGGAGCCCGAATCCCGTTCAACCTGGAACTCAAGAGCCCTCGCGGTAGGCGCTACCAGGGCCTCGAGCGCCGGGTGCTCGAAGCCGTCCGCGGGTTCGACCTGCTCGGGCGCACTCTGTTCTCGTGCTTCGACGACCGGGTCCTGAAAGTCCTGCGTGAGCTCGAGCCCGACGCACGCATCGCATTGCTGATCGCGCCGGGGACTGCGGCCGACGTCGAGGAGCGAGCCCGGCGGCTCGGCGCGGAGGCCGTCAACCCCGGGCTGGTTCTTGCCACGCCGGGGCGGATTGCGGAACTGCAAGCGGCGGGTCTCGACGTGCACGTGTACACGGTCGATCTAGAGGCCGATACCCGCCGCTTGCTCGAAGCGGGCGTGGACGGACTCTTTACGAACTATCCCGGTCGGCTGCGGGAGCAGCTCGAGCGAGTCGCGGCTGCCGATCTGCGAGGCGCGCGGAATTCCTGATTCCGGGTTGCGCGCGTTTATCCGCTGCCCGTCAGAAATTCGTGGATCGCGGCGGCCGCCTCTCGCCCCTCGTGGATGGCCCAGACGACGAGCGATTGGCCCCTGCGGATATCACCCGCCGCGAAGACGCCGGGGATGGAGCTGGCGAATTGGTTGGTGGCTACGTTGCTGCGTGCGTCGAGTTCGACCCCGAGCTCCTTGAGCAGCCCCTCTCGGACGGGGCCCGTGAAGCCGAGCGCCAGCAGTACCAGATCCGTCTCGACTTCGAACTCGCTGCCCGGCACCGTCTCCATTGGACGCCGGCCGGTCTCGGGATCCGGCTCGCCAAAGCGGATCCGGTTAGCGTGCAGGTGCGTGACGTGTCCGTCGCGGCCCGAGAAGTGAGAGGTCGAGATTCCCCAGTCGCGGTCGCCTCCCTCCTCGTGCGAGGTCGAGACGCGCAGGATCTGAGAAGGACCAGGGTGGACGGGCCACGGAACGGCGTCGCTTCTTTGCTCCGGCGGTCGGTCGAGTAACTCGTAGTTCTGCACGTGGGCCGCGCCCTGCCGGTGGCTGGTTCCGATGCAGTCCGAACCCGTATCTCCGCCCCCGAGTACGACTACTCGCCGGCCGCCGGCCAGGATGTCGCACTCCGGATCCAGCGAATTGCCCGCGACGCGAAGATTTTGCTGTTTCAAGAAGGGCATGGCGAAGTGGATGCCCTCGAGTTCCCGGCCCGGGAGTTCGAGGTCCCGCGGCTGCTCGGCGCCCCCTGCGAGCAGCACGGCATCGTACCCGTCGATGAGGCTTCGGGCCGGAAGCGCCACGCCGACTTCGACGCCGGTCTCGAAGCGAACCCCTTCCGCTAGCATGATTTCGGTGCGGCGGTCGATGACCCGCTTCTCGAGTTTGAAGTCCGGGATCCCGTAGCGGAGCAGGCCGCCCACGCGGTCCTGCTTCTCGAAGACTGTGACTTCGTGTCCCGCCTGGTTCAGTTGGTCCGCGGCGGCGAGTCCGGCCGGGCCGGAACCGACCACCGCGACCCGCTTGCCCGTGCGACTGCGAGGCGGCTCCGGGACCACCCAGCCCTCCTCGAACGCTCGGTCGGCGATCGTCTTTTCGATGAATTCGATCGTGACCGGATCGTCGTTGATACCCAGTACGCAAGCGGACTCGCAGGGCGCGGGGCAGATGCGGCCCGTGAATTCCGGAAAGTTGTTGGTACGGCGGAGCCGCACCATCGCGTCCCGCCAGTGTCCGCGGTATACGAGATCGTTGAAGTCCGGGATGATGTTCCCGAGCGGGCAGCCCTCGTTGCAGAACGGCACAGCGCAGTCCATGCAGCGAGCGCCCTGCGCGCGCATCTCGTCCTCGGAGGCCTCCCGGTACACCTCGAGGTAGTCGGAGAGACGATCCTCGACGGAGCGCTTGGGAGGATTCTCCCTCGCGTATTCCATGAATCCCGTGACCTTACCCATCGACGTGGGCACTCCCGAACTCGAGTCCCTGGAGTATGCGCTTGTAGTCACGCGGGAAGACCTGAACGAAGTGGGGCAGGGTTGCCTCCCACTTTTCCAGCACGCGCTCAGCCACACGGCTTCGGGTATGGCGATAGTGCGCGTCGATCAGGCCTCGCAATTCTTGCTGGTACTGATCCTCGGACACGTCGTCCTGATCCACCATGCCCGGGTTGCAGAAGTCCTTGAGGCGCCGGTCGGGATCGAGCACGTAGGCGATCCCGCCGCTCATGCCGGCCGCGAAGTTCTGACCCACGCGGCCCAGGATCACCACCCGTCCGCCGGTCATGTATTCGCATCCGTGGTCCCCGACCCCCTCGACGATGGTCCGGGCACCGCTGTTGCGTACCCCGAAGCGCTCTCCCGCGAGTCCGTGAAAGAACGCCTCTCCTCCGGTCGCGCCGTAGAGGGCCACGTTGCCGACGATGATGTTCTCGGCGGGATCGAAGGTGGATTCCTGGGGCGGAGACACGATGATCCTCCCTCCCGAGAGTCCCTTGCCGATGTAGTCGTTGGCGTCGCCGGAGAGCGTCAGCGTAATGCCGTGGGGCAGGAAGGCGCCGAAGCTCTGCCCCGCAGACCCGCTGAAGCGGATGCGGATCGTATTGTCGGGAAGCCCCTCGAGCCCGTGTCGCTGCGACATGCGAGCTCCGAGCATGGTTCCGACGGTTCGGTTCACATTTCGGATCGGAACCGCCAGTTCGACCGGCTCCATGTCCCGGAGCGCCGGCTCACACTGGCGGATCAATTCGTTGTCGAGGGCCCGGTCCAGACCGTGATCCTGATCTTGGACCCGGTAGACCGGGGTGTCCGGGGTCGGCGGCACCGGCTTGTGGAGAATCCGCGAAAAATCGAGGCCCTTGCGAAGCTTCCAGTGGCTGATCGATGGGTCGACCTCGAGCAGATCGACGCGCCCGATCAGTTCTTGCAGGTTCCGGAAGCCGAGTTCGGCCATGTGGCGGCGGACGTCGCGCGCGAGCAGCAGCATGAAGTTCACGACGTGGGCCGGGTCTCCCGTGAACTTCTCGCGCAACTCGGCATTCTGGGTAGCGACCCCGACCGGGCAGGTGTTCAGGTGACAGACGCGCATCAGGATGCAGCCGAGCGCCACCAAAGCGGTCGTGCCGAAGCCGAACTCCTCGGCTCCGAGCAGCGCACCGATCACGACGTCGCGCCCGGTCTTCAGTTGGCCGTCGACGTGGACGCGGATTCGCCCGCGCAGGTCGTTGGCGACCAGTACCTGCTGGGTCTCGGCGAGCCCGATCTCCCAGGGGGCACCGGCGTGCTTGATCGAGGTCTGGGGCGAGGCGCCCGTGCCGCCATCGTGTCCGACCACGAGTACGGTCTCGGCGTGTCCCTTCGCGACGCCGGCCGCGATCGTTCCGACGCCGCTGACCGAAACGAGCTTCACGCTCACGTCTGCTTCCGGGTTCGAGTTCTTGAGATCGTGGATCAACTGCGCCAGATCCTCGATCGAATAGATGTCGTGGTGCGGGGGCGGCGAGATCAGGCCGACACCGGGCGTAGAGTTGCGGACCCGGGCGATATTGCGGTCCACCTTGTGGCCGGGCAGTTGGCCCCCCTCGCCGGGCTTCGCGCCCTGGGCGATCTTGATCTGGAGTTCGTTCGCGTTGACCAGATACCAACTGGTGACCCCGAAACGGCCAGAAGCCACCTGCTTGATCGCACTGCGCCTCCAGTCTCCGTTGGCGTCCTTCATGAAGCGGTCGGGATCCTCGCCACCCTCGCCGCTGTTGCTCTTGCCCCCGATGCGATTCATGGCGATCGCCAGTGCCTCGTGGGCCTCGAGCGAAATCGACCCGAACGACATCGCCCCGGTACAGAAGCGCATCGCGATCGCCTCGGCGGGTTCGACTTCCTCGAGCGGAACCGGATTGCGGTCGGGCTTGAATCGGAGCAGACCGCGAATCGTGAACAAATTTCTGCTCTGGTCGTCGATGAGCTTCGCGTACTCCTTGAAAATCTCGAAATCGTTGTGCTGTGCGGCCCGCTGTAGCTTGTGGATGCTCTTCGGGCTGAAGAGGTGGCGCTCCGCGCCGCTGCGCCTCCACTGGTACTCGCCACCGAGATCGAGTTCAGGGGCGGGGAGACCCTCGACCGGATAGGCGCGCCGGTACAGTTGCAGCGCTTCCTCCGCGATGATCTCGAGGTCGATCCCGCCGACCTTCGAGGGGGTTCCCGTGAAGAACTCTTCGACGACGGCGTCGGAGATTCCGATGGCTTCGAAGATCTGCGCTCCCCTGTAGCTCAAGAGTGTCGAGATTCCCATCTTGGCGAAGATCTTGAGCAAGCCTTTCCCGAGCGCCTTGACGTAATTCGTTACGGCCTGCTCGCGCGTGAGTTCTGCCGGGACGTAGGCGCCGTCCTCGACGATCTGCTCGACGCTTTCGAGCGCCAGGTACGGGTTCACGGCCGAGACGCCGAAGCCGATCAGCAGCGCGAAGTGGGCGACCTCGCGCGGCTCCCCGGATTCGAGCACGATTCCGCAGCGCGTTCTGAGTCCTTCCCGAATCAGGTGGTGGTGTACGGCGCTGACCGCGAGCAGGCTCGGCATCGGGATCCGGTCGGGGCCGGCCTCCCGGTCGGAAAGGATCAGGATGCGTTTGTCGGAGCGGACCGCCTCGCTCGCCTCGGCGCACAGGCGATCCAGGGCGGCACGCAGGTTCGATCCTGGTTCGCCCTCGACGTCGAAGACCGTGGCGAGGGTCGCGCTCTGGAGCGAGGGCCGGTCGTTCTGCCGAATTCGGTCGAGATCCTCGTCTCGCAGGATCGGTTGCTCGAGTTGAAGCAAGCGGGCCTGCTCGGGCGTCTCATCGAGCAGGTTCCCCTCCGAGCCGAGTGTCGTCACGAGCGACATGACACTCACCTCGCGAACCGAATCGATCGCCGGATTCGTGACCTGAGCGAAGGCCTGCTTGAAGTACGCAAACAGAGAGCAGGGCCGATCGGAGAGACATGCGAGCGGAGTATCGTCTCCCATCGAACCCGTGGCCTCGGCGGCGTTCGCCGCCATGGGGCTGAGCAGGATCTTCTCTTCCTCGAGCGTGTAGCCGAACATCTGCTGGCGCCTGAGCACCGAATCCGCGTCGCGTCCCGGCACCTGGCGCGGAGCCTCGAGGTCCTGGAGGAAGACCGTGTTCGCCGAGATCCATTCTCGATACGGACGCCGCAGCGACCACTCGTCCTTGAGTTCCGTGTCGCTGATGATCCGGCGCTGCTCGGTGTCGATCAGGAACATCCGCCCCGGCTCGAGGCGGCCCTTGAACTTGACGTCCGCGGGATCGATCGGCAAGACGCCGCACTCCGATGCCATGACGACGAAGTCGTCCTTGGTCACGAGGTAGCGCGAAGGTCGAAGGCCGTTTCGGTCGAGTACCGCGCCGATCCGGATCCCGTCGGAGAATGCCATCGAGGCCGGCCCATCCCAGGGTTCGGCCAGGAACTGGTGGTACTGGTAGAAGGCCTTCTTGTGATCTGGCATCAGATCATTCTTGTCCCACGCTTCCGGGATCATCATCATCATCGCGTGTGGCATCGGCCGGCCCGTGAGCACCAGGAACTCAAGCATCTGGTCGAATTTCGCCGAGTCCGATCCAGACGGCGTGATCACCGGGAAGGTCTTGGAGAGGTCCCGGCCGAACAGCTCCGAGCGCAGCGTCGGCTCACGCGCGTTCATCCAGTGCTGGTTCCCGCGCAGCGTGTTGATCTCGCCGTTGTGGCAGAGGTAATGGAAGGGCTGTGCGAGATCCCAGGTAGGCCAGGTATTGGTGCTGTAGCGCTGGTGTACGAGAGCCAGCGCGCTTTCGAGTGAGGGGTCTGCCAGGTCGGGATAGAAGCGCTTGATCTGGCGTGCGAGAAGTAGCCCCTTGTAGACCAGGGTGCGGCAGGAAAAGCTCGAGCAGTAGAACTCGGGGTGCTCCTCGCGCGAGATCGTGTGCTCCGCGCGCTTCCGGATCACGTAGAGCTTGCGCTCGAAGACGGTGGCATCCTGCGACCCGGCCCCACGCAGGACGAAGACCTGTTTGACGTCGGGCATCGATTCCCGTGCGAGCGTTCCGATCGCGTCGGGCCGGACCGGCACCTGTCGCCAGCCCAGCAGGTGTTGCCCCTCCTCCTCCACGATCTGCTCGATTGTGGCTTCACAGCTGCGGCGTCGCGCTGCGTCGGTGGGCAGGAAGAACATGCCGACGCCGTATTCCTCGGGCTCGGGAAGCCGGATCTGGTCTCGCGCACAAACGGCTTCGAGAAAGCGGTGTGGGATCTGAATCAGCATGCCGGCGCCGTCGCCGGTCTCGGGATCCGCGAGCGATGCGCCCCGGTGGGTCAGGTTGACGAGAACCTGGATGCCCTTCTGGACGATTTCGTGCGACCGGACGCCATTGACGTTGCAGACGAAGCCGACGCCACACGCGTCGTGCTCCAGCGCGGGATCGTAAAGTCCGTGCCTGGGCGGCATGTACGGGTGCGACATGGCTTTCGTTTGTTCCATCTGATGCGATCCGCGCGGAGACGACCGTGCCGGAATCCCGGCCTGGCCGCGCTCTCGATGCCCGCTCAACGTGGAAGGCCTCCGCCCGTCGGCCGGCATCGGAAGCCCCCGCGAGAATCCGGGACGCGCCCCCATTCTGGCCCGAGCCCCCGGACCTATCGCCGTGCGGACTCGCAAACCCGTGCAGTTCCTAGTGAAATCGGCCCAGGCTAAGCTACCCGACGCCGCGAGAGGGTGTCAAGCGAAACACCGGCCCGAAGCCGATGCCGCGCCAAGCTCTAGCGCTGCCTGCGGATCCGGCCGCAAACCTCTGTTTCTGCGGCCTGCTCGGAGTGCTTCGCTTGACGCAACGCAACCAGAGTTGAACTATTCGCTCGTGCGAGCGCGCCGTCGCCGGGTGGGGGACCGCGGAGGCGCCCGGGTCGTTTCTCCCCGGGAGATCCCGTCATGCAACCACAGGGGGAATCCGCCGACCCGGGCCGCCCGGCGCGCCAGGGATCCGGCCAGGCTTCCAGCCTGGAACTCGTCGACCTTCTCGAAGAGCGCGTTCGTGCGCTCGTAGCACGCTCTTCGGGCCTCGGCCCCAACGCGAGAGATCTCGAGCGGGAGCTCGAGCAGCGGGACCTTCGCGTCGCGAAACTCACGAAGGAACTGCAGTCGATGGCGAAGCTGCGGGCCAAGGTCTTGAAACAGGTCGAAAGCCTGATCAAGCAGGTCGAAAGGCTCGAGTCGAAGGCGGGCGAGCGGCGTTGAGCCAGCGGGGGCGAAGATGAAGAGGAACGGTTCCGGGGCCGCCGAGCAGGAGGAGGCCGAGGTGCGCCCGGTCACTCTCAAGGTTCTGGGCCACGAGTATCGCGTTCGGAGCGACGAAGACGCGCGCCATCTGGAGAAGGTCGCCGAATACGTCGACGGGCTGATCCGGGAGATTCGCCGGGGCTCGGCGGCCGACCCCCAGACCGCCGCTGTTATGGCGGCGCTGACGATCGCGAGTGACCTCTTGCAGGTCCGCGACCACCCGCAGGCGGTTTCTCAGGAACGGCTCAGGGCGCTGATCGAACTCGTCGATTCGGTGTAGTGCCGGCCGAGTCGGCTGCGTGCGCAAAGCAGCGACTCCGCGCGTGCGAGCGCCGCTCCTCCCGGGAAGAGCCTCCGGGAAGTGCGACCTCGGCCCAGCAGCGCCTGCTCGCGCTGCCCGAACTCGCCGGGGTCGGGACGGTCAGTTTATACCTGGGCCAGGCGAGAGAAGTCCCGACCTCCGAGCTGATTCGCGAGTTGCTGCAGCGCGGGATTCGCCTGGCACTGCCCCGGGTCCAGGGAAGCGAACTCTCGTTGCGAGAGGTTCGTGACTTCTTCGAGCTTTCGGGTCGCTACCGGGGCATCCCCGAGCCGGGCGCCGACTGCCCGGCGATCTCGCCCGAAGAGGTCGATCTCTTCGTCGTGCCCGGGGTGTGCTTCGATCGTTCGGGCGCTCGGCTGGGCCGCGGTGGCGGACACTTCGACCGCCTGCTTGCGAGAGCGGGTCCGCGGCCGCTCCGCGTCGGTCTGTGCTACGCGAGCCAGATCGTCGAACAGGTTCCGACGGAGGCCTGGGACGAGCGAGTGGATATCCTGGTCGCCGAATCCGTTGTGATCCGGGTCGAGGGAGGAGCGCGTTGAGTCGCGCGAGCGAAGAGGAACAGACGCGAGTCTTTGCCGAGCGGACAGTCGACCTGGTGTCTGAGTCCGATCTGCGCGCAAAGCTCAGGCTCGGGCGCCCGCTCCGAATCAAGCTCGGCTGCGATCCGTCGGCGCCGGACCTGCATCTGGGGCACCTGGTGCCGCTCGACCAGCTCCGCCGGTATCAGGACCTGGGCCACGTGATCGTGTTCCTGGTCGGCGATTTTACGGCCCGGATCGGCGACCCGAGCGGCAGGAGAAAGACGCGCCCGGCGCTGACGCGCGAACAGGTCGAGGAGAACGCCGAGACCTACCGGGAGCAGGTGGGTGAGGTCCTCGATCGGGAACGGATCGAACTGCGCTTCAACAGCGAGTGGATGGACCAGATGCAGGCGGCCGACTTGATCCGCCTGGCATCGCACCAGCCCGTGGCGCGAATGCTCGAGCGGGACGATTTCGAACGCAGGTACCGGGAAGGAAACTCGATCGGGATGCACGAGTTTCTCTACCCGCTGGTGCAGGCGTACGACTCGGTCGCGCTGCACGCGGACGTCGAGGTCGGCGGGACCGACCAGCTGTTCAACCTGCTGCTCGGGCGGGAGATCCAGCGTGCCTACGGGCAGGACCCGCAGGTCGCTCTGACCTTCCCGTTGCTGGTCGGGACCGACGGTCGCGAGAAGATGTCGAAGTCACTCGGGAATGCGGTCGGGATCCGGGAGGCTCCGGCCGAGATGTACGGCCAGGTGATGTCCATCCCGGACGAGGTGCTGCCACAGTGGATCGATCTGCTGATGTCGGACAGTGGCACCCGGATCTCTCAGCTCAAAAGTGAGTCGATTTCGCCGCGTGACCAGAAAGCTGCACTTGCGTATCACCTGGTCGCGCGCTTTCAGGGCGAGCCAGCGGCGAGCGAGGCCGAGGCGCACTTTGACCGGGTGTTCCGCCAGCACC
>SPKZ01001276.1_pt1 | contig 16994 bp, 16 predicted proteins | sample 2456571 | NCBI WGS metagenome assembly SPKZ01 (sample SAMN11192286, study PRJNA482655) | marine metagenome | biome: ENVO:00000447; feature: ENVO:00000244|ENVO:00000211|ENVO:00000569|ENVO:00002023; material: ENVO:00002151; isolation source: ocean water from marine abyssalpelagic zone ...
CAATCCACTATTCCATCGATTGGACCCCATTCTTGGCTAGTCTCAGTGGTCTAGTGAAGGATTGCATCCGGCTTTGGTTTTGAGAACGGTGCCTACAATCACACCCGTTGCTTAAGCCAGTTTCTGTCTCGGAGTTCGGCCGACGATACTACCGCAGCGCTAGTGGCAGCCTATCCAAAAAAGGCACCCTCGCAGCACTCTTGTGGGGGCATTGTCGGTCGCATTCCGTACCAGTGGCTTGAGCATAGCCGGGTTCACAGTACGGTCATATAAATCGTCATCCCCAGGCAAATCGAAGGTGAGCTTCACTGCCCGCCGTTGAACAGTACAGTGAATAGCGCGTCTTGCGGGTTGCCTGATAGATCGAAACATCGCACCTCCACTCGCAGATCGGGGCTGCCCTGGCTTTCCCAATTATCCACGGTGCAAATGCCTGGTGATGGTCCATAGCGACTGACCATCACATTTCCATCAATCACACCGTCGGCGAGTTCTTCGAAAAGAACGATATACCGACCGCTACTCACGCGAGAGATAGATATCTCGCCGTTCTTGGAGTTGAACGCGTAGATACCCTCTGCTATGTATTCGTCTGCTGCTGGGTCATTCGCCCAGACATAGCCCTTTCGATTCTCTGGGTAAAAGTAACCTTGCACATCAATTACAACGTGCTGTTCAGACACGTTCGCGCGCAGAGCCAATGGCCCTTGGGCAGGGCAACTGGATTCGCACAAGCTGATGATTGATGTGTTACCGATGTTTTCTCCCTCTCGGAAGTTTACAGTAGAGCCTGAAGGCGGGAGCGTGTCGGATGGGAAGGCAAATAAGTTTCCGTTCGCTGAGTCGTCGGTCGCGACTGCAATAACATAGGCCACGACCGCTATCGGGCTCTGACTCCGTGGATTCACACAATCGACCTGGCCACCTTGTTCGGCAAGCTCAGCAGCAGACCCCGTTACCTTGAAATTTCGCACACTGCCGGCATTGATGAGGCCATCTGCTGACTGACGTGTATCAACGATCCGACAAGGCTGAATCGGAACGTATACCTGTCCTTGCTGCGCGTGGACATAACTGGCATGTTGCATGGAAAAAACAATGAAGAGCAAACTTGTGGCTGCTAGAAATCTAAACGCGGGGAGCATGCCCCTCATTTTGATTGACGTGTTCTGTTGCGCTTGTTCCATAGTGACTCACCTGGCTGCGGTAAAACACTCCCTTAAAGTAGATCAAGATTTACAGAAGTGCCACTATTAGGGGCATTGAGAGGATAGGGGTAGGCCATGATCTGTTTAGGTATGTTCCGATAGTTGGCGGGGTGTGAGTCAAATAAGGACGGTAATTACCCACCCGGTTACGGTCGGACGCGAGGAGCCTAAAGTGACCAAGTTTGAGCATTATCTATTTCTCATCGGCACACTGATGCTAATGGCGTGCAGCGATGAACAGGGCGCTCTTCGCGATCTATCCAGTAGCGAGCAAGCAACTCTGGCAGGCGTGAACTCTGGTATGCCTGCGTTGCCGCCCGATGAGGGACTGTTGAGTCAGGTATCAGGGCCAGACACCGTTACGAGAGTGCGACCTGCCGAGCGCATGGCACTGTTTGGTGATCTTCACGTCCATACCGAGAACTCCTTTGACGCATTCGCCTTCGGTTCGCTGGCAACACCAGCCGATGCTTATCGCTATGCCGCAGGTGAGGCGATTCCGCACCCCTCAGGTTTCGATATTCAGTTGGACAGGCCACTGGATTTTTATGCGGTCACCGATCATGCGATGTTGATGGGGGTTGCCAAGGCCGCATCCGATCCTGCGAGTGCGGTGGGTATGCTGGATATATCCGAGCCGCTGCATGCATTAAACCGCCCCGGGAACTTCGGCACGTTCACGCTGATTCCAAGAAGCCAGATTTTTGGGCAATTCGTACCCGAGGTTGCTACCCGTTTACGAGAGGGCAGTCTTGATCCGGAACTCGTTCTGGCGGCAACACGCTCAACCTGGTTGCAGAACCGGCTGACGACAGATGATGCGTATGTGCCCGGGAAGCTCACCACCTTTGCTGCTTACGAGTACACAACCTCTACGGATACGCGTGGCAACCTGCACCGAAACGTCGTATTCCAGGATACGGCCAAGCTACCCGCCGTTCCCTTCTCACGCCTGCATTCACAGAACCCGGAAGATCTATGGACCTGGATGGATGGACTGCGTGAACAGGGCATAGAAAGTATGGCCATACCTCATAACTCCAATGGTTCAGACGGTGAAATGTTCAAGCAGGTGGACTGGTCGGGGCAGGCGATGGATGAGCGTTATGTTGAGCAGCGCTTGAGGAACGAACCGCTGGTGGAAATCACGCAGGTCAAAGGCACCTCTGAGACACACCCCATGCTGTCGGATACGGACGAGTGGGCGGGTTTCGAATTGATGGAGTATCGCGTGGCTACCAAACTGGCATCCGCGACAAACGGCTCCTATGTGCGTGAGGCACTGCGCATCGGATTGGAAATGGATGCCGCAGGGCAGGGCAACCCCTATCAGTTTGGGTTCATTGGCTCCACCGATACTCACGTGGGTGGCGGCGCCACGCGAGAGGATAAGTTCTTCTCAAAGGCTGGAGTTATAGACGGTCTGCCTGAGCGCCGTGGCTCAGTACCGGCCAGCTGGCTGGTGGGCACGCTGAGCAAGCTGATGGCGCCGGATTTGGTCACCGAGGTGGATGGCAAAACCTACATGCAATCCAGCACCTTTGAGTACTGGGGCTCGTCCGGTCTGGCCGCGGTATGGGCGGAGTCCAATACGCGCGAATCCGTTTACGACGCACTGCGTCGCAAGGAAACGTTTGCAACCTCGGGCCCACGCATCAAAGTGCGTTTCTTTGCGGGTGCAAATTACCCAAGCGGAGTTATCGACTCAGCAGACCTATTGCAGGTTGCTTACGCAGGCGGTGTACCCATGGGGGGCGAGCTGGCTGCTTACGAGCAGATGGCTGGCTCACCGCAGTTTTTAGTGTGGGCCATGGCCGACGATATGTCGGCACCGCTGGATCGCGTGCAGGTCATTAAAGGTTGGGAAGTGGACGGCCGAAGTAACGAGAAGGTCTTTGACGTGGCCTGTAGCGCAGGCGGTGGCGTGGATTCAGAGACGTACCGCTGCGCGGACAATGGCGCTTATGTTTCCGCAGAGGACTGCAGCATTCCACGCGACAGAGGCGCCAGCGAACTGAAAGTTCAGTGGCAGGACCCGGAGTTTGACTCGCAGCAGGACGCCTTTTATTACGTGCGCGTGCTCGAAAATCCGACGTGTCGCTGGTCGACCTGGGAGGCCCTGCGAGCCGGGGTGACGCCGCGCAGTGATTTGCCGCGCACGATTCAGGAGCGGGCGTGGTCGTCGCCTATTTGGTACCGTGCCGACCAAACGTTGGGGCAGCTCAACGACTGATCAGTAGCTGCGGCTACGTTCTCTGGAGCGCGCCGCGCCTCTGACTAATACTTGAGTGCATGGCGCCTAGTCATTCTTCGTCAGCTCAGGGAGCAGTAACAACGTGACCAATCATGGTGGAACCTTCAAATACCGGCAGGTCCATCACAGTGGTGTCGGTGATAAACACGAAGTCGAAGATCTGGTTATCGTTGCTATCAAAATGCAGCATCACCAGAAAGGGCTCACCGGCCTCCAGGCCCTTGTAGACCTCAAGCTCTACATCCTGTGACTCGCCCTGAGGAATGTAGGTTGCGCCTACGTATTTGTCGCCATTCGGCTTACCTTCCTCGAAGGGGTGCACTACCAGCCAGCCTGGTTTTTCTATGGTGACGCTCTGAAACGTTAACGCGCCGCCATCGCGGGTCACGTCGTCTGTGACGATGGCGTTGCTCTGGCCATTGCCCATGGTGATGGCTGCTGGCTCCTGAGAAAGTGCCGCTGTTGCGCACGCAAACAGCGCCAGTGAGCCAATCAGTGTTCTTATCATTATGGTGAATCTCCGTTGAACTGGCGTTGGATTGTGAGTGTAGATGAGTTTGCGCGGCAGCACAGTAATCCCCCGGTCATTCGCTCTCGTATAGCCCCCAGTCACAGAAAATATCCGGGAACCAAAGCCATGTTTGGACTGTTCAAGAAATCACCCACAACGGCACTGCGCAAAGAACACGAAGCGTTGCTGACTCGCGCTTTTCAGGCGCAGCGTAACGGCGATATCCGTCAATACTCTGAGCTCACGGCAGAGGCAGCGCTGGTCAAAGAAAAGATCGACGCGATTGAGAACGGGTCGGAGCAGGGCGCATGAGCCAAGACGCGGTGCGGATAAAGACGCAACCGGACCCCTATGAGCCCTTCAATATTTCCCAGGGTTTTCGCGTGGGCGACCTGGTGTTTGTGTCAGGGCAGGCAGCGCTAACCCTAGAGGGGGAGATTGTGGGCGTCGACGACTTTGATGCTCAGGCGCAGCAGGCTTTTCAGAACCTTGCGGACGTGTTGGCAGCCGCTGGCAGCTCACTCGAGCAAGTGGTCAAGGTCACTATCTACCTCACGGACATGAGTTACTTCGAGCGTGTAGTCGCCTTACGCGAGCGATTCTTCACGCCGCCATGGCCGGCAGATACCTTGGTAGAAGTATCAGCACTGGCCCTGCCGGAACTGATGATTGAAATCGACGCGACAGCAATGGTGAATGGGCAGACAATGCCCAGGAGCTGATACCGCCATAACATCGCCCGACCGTAGGGCGATGGTTCAAACATGTAGCCGTAGAGACGGTTCAGTTTTGTCGTCTGCCCCCCTATGATGTGGAAAACCACACAATGATAAGAGGGCAGTAATGTCTCGACTCAAGCAAGTAGGCCTGCTTCTGGCCAACCTGGTGTTTTACGCGTTCCTGGCAGCCTATTGGTACCTCGCCACTAATCTACCGCCCTGGCATGCGCTTGTGGGCGCCTTGTTGAGCTATGGCTTGTTCCTCGCGCTGCGAGACCGCTTGCGGATACCTGGACCATCGCCGCTCATCGTGGCGTTGGCCGGAGTGCTGTTCTTTTTCATGTTCAGTCCTCTGCCGTCGCTGCGCGGATTGTCACAGATGGTGTGGCTGGTCCTCAGTGCAGTGCTGTTCCGGTTGTGTTTTTCCCAGCTGGCAGCCTTCCCCTCAAAGGCGGGCGCACTGGCCGCCAGCTATATTTTGTTCCTTACCCTGCCTATGGGCATGCCGCGCCTGACGTCGACGGAGCCCAGCACCCAGCCCGGGGAGCCGATGGACGTTGCTGTGATCGGTGCGGGGTTCGGTGGCCTTGCGGTCGGTAAGGAGCTGCTAGATTCCGGGGTGACCAATTTCCGCATTTATGAGGCGGCACCCGAGGTGGGCGGTACCTGGTGGCATAACCGGTATCCCGGTTTGCACGTCGATGTCCGTTCTGCGCTGTATAGTTTTTCTACCTACCCTAATCCAGACTGGTCGCGACGCTGGGCGCCGCGCGCTGAGCTGCTGGATTATGCCGTCTCCGTGTCCAAGGCATTCGGTGTGCGGCCCTTTGTGGCTTTCGAGTCATGGGTTCAGGGGCTGCAATTCAACGAGCAGACGGGCCTGTGGGACATACGGGTCGGCGGCGAGACTGTGCAGGCACACAATGTGGTAATGGCCACCGGCGGACTGCACATTCCCAATTCGCCTCAGTTTGCCGGCAGTGAAGATTTCTCTGGTCGTATCTTTCATTCTGCCCGCTGGCCAGATGACGCCGACCTTGCCGGTAAGCGCGTCGCAATTATTGGTAGCGGCGCGAGTGCGGTACAGATCATTCCGGAGATCGCGAAGGAGGCTGCGCGCGTGGATATGTACCAGCGCACGCCTAACTGGGTATCGCCATCGAACAATACCGAGGTGCCGGGGTGGCAGCAGGCCGCCTATCGCTATGTGCCCATGGCCTACAAATTCGAGCGTCTGCGCACGCATGTGGGATCAGAGCTGGGATTCAGGGCAACCTTTCCGTTGGATTCCGAGTACCGAGGCGGGCTTGAAGACTGGCTGACCAACTACATTGAAGAAACAGTGGACGATGCAGAACTGGCCGCGGTCCTCACGCCCGACTATGAGTTTGGTTGCAAACGCCCGTTGGTCACCCAGTTCTTCTACCCCAGCCTTAACCGGGATAACGTTAACGTTATCACCGAGGGCATAGAGCGCTTTACGCCCGCCGGTATAGCAGGTGTGGACGGTACAGCCTGGGACTACGACGTGATTATTCTCGCCACGGGTTACCGTGTGGCCCAGTTGCCGTTCCCGATCGAGGGGCTGGAAGGGCAGTCACTGGAAGCGCTTTGGGAGGAGAAGCCTGCGGCTTATGAGTCCATGATGGTAAACGGCTTTCCGAACCTGTACTTAATGTCTGGACCCAATAGCGGCCTGTTCGGCTCAATCATTATTCACATTGAATCCGCCGCAAACTACATCGCACAGGTGATCGACGAGGTGGGCACCGATCAGCTAATCCAGCCGACATTGGAAGCCCAGACTGCCTATAACGACGATCTTCAGGCTAAGCTCCAGACGACGGTGTGGGCGGGAAGCTGCAAGAGCTGGTACAAGTTGGACGACGGCACAATTGTCGCCAACAATCCTTATCCGATCTCCGAAATTGTCTACAACCGTGCCCAGCCTAACTGGGCACACTTCACGATAACGGAGCGTTGATAGCGGAGTAGATCAGGCCGGTGCAGTGGCTGCGCCGGCCGGGTTAGGACGCCATGTGATAATGGCGGTACCCAGGGCCATGAGTATCAGGCTGTAGTAGGGCTCCAGCGGCCAGAATGGCAGCCACAGTTCCATCTGGGCAGACCATCCGGGCGTGGTCATAAAGCTTGTCATGGCCTCCTGCCAGTAGCCACCTGTTGCAGATACCACCAACCCCATCATGATCAGTGCAATTCCTGCCGCCCGTTGGCCCAGGCCTGCTTTGGCTGCTGCACCCTGGCGCACCGCCAATATTTGGCGCTGTTTCCCCCAGGCTGCGATGCGAAGTGCAAAGGCTAGGAATCCACCCCAGTAATAAATAATGTCGTGCAGTTCATACCCACCGTAGTAGTACAGGTTCCACCAATACACGCTGAAGGCATAGCCCCACAGTACGTAGATGCCGCCTTTCTGTATGAGCTTCCATTGCGCCAGGTCCAGGCGTTTTCGGGCGAACTGGAATGACGTGACAATCATCGCTGCCAGGAAAATGTAGCCAAAGGTACCTTCTAACTCATCGCGAAAGTAGTAGACCTCGCTGTAGTAATAATCCCGGAAAAAGGTAGAGATGATGAAGATGAACAACCCTTGCCAGGCCATACCCACGGCGAAGCACAGGCCGATATAGCGGCGATTGCGCAGCCACCAACGTCCTGCCGTGCCTGGGAAGAGGACGTTGATGGAGGAGGCAGCCATCGCAAAGTAGATAAAAGGCACGGCGATACGTACGGAGAAACCGATCATCTCGGAAATGCCTGCGCCCTGACTGAGGTCCACGGTGGTCATCTCGTAAATGACCCACAGCGATAGCGGAATCGATATTAGGGAAAACAGACCCCAACCGTTAATGAGTTTATTATCGAGTACAGTGCTCATAATGGCGGCTCCGGCGATGGCGCGCTGTCGATATCTTTAGAGTGTCGCACCGGCCGAAGCACTGCAACATCCGCGCGGATAGGGGAAGAAACTGCGTGGCTTTAAACCGTGTTAGCGTGTTCGCGTGGCTGAAGTATGGAGAGGCTCAATGATTCCGCGCGTAGTACGTATGCTAGTAGTGGCATCGCCGACCGTTTTGACGATGTGGGCGCTGTACGCCATGGAACACTACAAGGTCTGGGTGCCCGAGACCCCCTTCAGGGATGTGATTACTGTTGCAATGCTGGGCACCGCCATGACTGTTTCCTTTCTCATATACACCCGCCTGAAGCGCTGATCTGCCGCGTCGTCACTGCATGCCATAAACTGTTACCCTGCATGGCCGTTTACAAAGCCCTGGGTAAGCGCATGAACCTCAATCAAATCACTCTGCCCGTAACGGATATGACAGACGCCGTGGACTTCTATTTGCGCATGGGCTTCATGCAAATCGTGGATACACCGCATTACGCGCGGTTTGAAAGTCAGGTCGGCGAGGCCACCTTTTCGCTGCAACTGGAAACCGAGATCTTTTCCAATGGGGCGACGCTCTATTTTGAGATCGATGATGTGGATTCGAAGGTACGCGAACTGCAGCTACTCGGTTTCGAGTTTGAGCAGCTACCCACCGATCATAGCTATCTTTGGCGCGAAGCGGTGATCCATGACCCCTCAGGCAATCGAATCAAGTTGTACCATGCGGGCGAAAACCGTTTACACCCGCCATGGCGCGTTGAGCGAACCTATCAGCGGGGGATCAATGCGTCGCGGGAAGGCCTCTCAAAGGCACCGACGAATCTAACTTCAGTTAACACGGGAGATTGACATGAAACTTGAGTCTATTGCGCTTCATCAAGGATATACGCCGGAAGCGCCTACCAACGCTGCAGCAGTCCCCATCTACCAGACCACGTCCTACACCTTTGACGATACCCAGCACGGAGCGGACCTGTTCAATCTGGCGGTGCCGGGCAATATCTATACCCGCATTATGAACCCTACGACGGATGTGCTCGAGCAGCGCATGGCAGCGATGGAGGGCGGCGTAGGAGCGCTAGCCGTATCATCGGGTATGGCTGCAATCACCTATGCGCTGCAGTGCATTACCGAAGTCGGCGACAACGTGGTCAGCACCAGTGAGCTGTATGGCGGAACCTACAACTTCTTTGCCCATTCTCTCCCGCGCCAGGGCGTGACCGTCAAGATGGTCAGCCACAATGACTTCGATGGCTTTGAAGCGGCCATCGACGATAAGACCAAGGCGGTGTTCTGTGAATCCATCGGTAACCCCGCGGGTAATGTGGTCGATATCAAGCGTCTGGCAGAGATTGCCCACAAGCATGGTGTGCCGCTCATCGTCGATAACACCGTGGCCACGCCTTACCTGTGCCGCCCGTTTGAGTTGGGCGCGGATATCGTGATTCATTCACTCACCAAGTACATCGGCGGTCATGGCACGTCCATTGGCGGAGTTATCGTTGATTCAGGGAAGTTTGACTGGGTGGCTAATAAAGAGCGTTTCCCAGTAATGAACACCCCAGATCCGTCTTACCACGGTGTGGTGTATACCGAAGCTCTGGGCGAGGCCGCCTATATCGGTCGCTGCAGGGTGGTACCGCTACGCAATACAGGGGCGGCCATATCGCCCATGAATGCGTTCCAGATTCTGCAGGGGCTGGAGACATTGGGCTTGCGCATGGACCGGCACTGCGAGAACGCAGAAAAACTCGCAGACTACCTGAGTCAGCACCCGAAGGTCGCCTGGGTGAACTATGCCGCGCAGCCTGACAGTCCTTATCACGCCACCTGTCAGTCCATTACCGGCGGTCGGGCGTCGGGCATTCTCAGCTTTGGTATTGTCGGTGGCATAGATGCCTGTGCGCGCTTCATTGATGCGTTGCAGATGATCCTGCGCTTAGTAAATATCGGCGATGCGAAATCGCTGGCCTGTCATCCAGCGTCAACTACCCATCGTCAACTGAATGACGATGAATTGAAAGCTGCTGGGGTCTCACCCGATTTGGTCCGAATTTCAGTCGGTATTGAGCATATCGATGACATCATTGCGGACGTTTCGCAGGCGTTGGAGAAGGCCTGACTCGTTCATGATTTGATGGCCTGTCGGCCGTCCTGCGAAGAGCCCAATCGTGTGCTTCTCGCGTAAAGACGCGCCTGCCGCTATAATCGCCGCCTTCTTATTTCAGGCGGCGTGTATCACGCGGCCACAGGAATCATTATGTCCTCTACAGATGCGGTAGAAAACTTCGCAGCCTTGTCCCTGCCCGAGGCTTTGCAAAAAGCCCTCACTGACGTTGGCTACGAGACGCCCTCGGCGATTCAGGCCGCGACCATACCCCCGTTGTTAAACGGGCGAGATGTGCTCGGACAGGCCCAAACTGGGACGGGCAAAACGGCGGCTTTTGCACTGCCACTGCTTGCACGCCTGAATCTGGAGCAGACAAAGCCCCAGGCGCTGGTTCTGGCACCCACACGCGAGCTCGCGATTCAGGTGTCAGAAGCGTTCCAGAAGTACGCGCATTACATGCATGGCTTCCGCGTATTGCCCGTGTATGGTGGCGCCGACTATCGAGGCCAGCTGCGTCAGCTGCAGCGTGGCGTGCATGTGGTGGTGGGGACCCCGGGACGCGTCATGGATCATATGCGCCGCGGCTCCCTGGATCTGTCTGAGCTGCAAATGCTGGTGCTGGATGAAGCTGACGAAATGCTCCGTATGGGCTTCATCGATGATGTGGAGTGGATACTGGAACAGATCCCTGAGCAGCGGCAGATGGCTCTTTTCTCGGCGACTATGCCTGAGGCGATCAAGCGCATTACCCAGCGCTACCTCAATCAGCCCGAGGAAGTCGCAATAGAGGTGAAGACGGTCACAAACACCTCAATCCGCCAGCGGGTGTGGATGATGGCGGGAGTGCACAAGCTGGATGCGCTGACGCGTATTCTAGAGGTCGAGGAAACTGACGGCATCATTATCTTTGTTCGCACCCGCCTGTCGACGTCCAACTTGGCAGACAAGCTGGCGGCAAGGGGTTACACCGCAGCCGCATTGAATGGCGACATTCCGCAGAAGCAGCGCGAGCAGACCGTGCAGAAGCTGAAAAACGGAGAGCTGGATATCCTAGTAGCCACGGATGTCGCTGCGCGGGGTTTAGACGTCGAGCGTATCAGCCACGTCATTAATTACGATATCCCCTACGATGTCGAAGCTTACGTGCATCGTATCGGTCGCACGGGTCGCGCGGGCCGCACTGGGGACGCGATCCTGTTCGCCGCTAACCGTGAAAGGCGCCTTCTCAGGGCCATTGAGCGTTCGACAGGCCAGACCATCGAGAAGATGGAGTTACCCACGGCTGAGCAGGTCGCTGACAAACGAGCCGCAAAATTCAAGCAACGGATCACGGAGGTCTTGGACGCACGGGATCTATCGGCCAGCCGTAAGTTAGTGGAAGACTACCAGCATGAGTATGGCGTGCCTGTGATCGAGATAGCATCGGCACTGGTCGCCATGGTGCAGGGGAGCAGCAGGCCATCCGCCAAGCGTGGTGAATCAGCGGAAGCGGACGGTGATTCAGGGTCTGCCGGCGGTCACAGTAAAGACACAAAGTCTCCAGCCCGTGAGAAACGCGAAAGGGGTGGTGAGCATAGAAAGCCGCGTCGAAACAAAACCGTTGGTCCAGACAAGGGAATGGAGCGCTTCCGCATCGAAGTGGGCCATAGCCATGGGGTCAAACCTGGCAACATCGTTGGCGCTATTGCCAATGAAGCTGAAATTGACGCCGAGTATATTGGCCATATCGACATACACGATAATTACAGTACGGTCGATCTTCCTGAGGGCATGCCTAAAGAGCTATTCAAACATTTAAAAAGTGTGTGGGTGAGCGGACAACGCCTGCAGCTTTCGCGTGTAGTAATGCAGGTCGGCAAGGGTGATCGATCTGCTCCCGGGGCGAAGTCCGTAAAGCACGCCGATGGAATGGCTGGGAAAAGTGGTCGGGCCAATAGAAAATCCGGCAAAAAAAAGGGAAAGCAGAGAGGTTAGTTTTCCTTTAGCGCGACGATACGCAACTGTGCATTGCTCGATTTCTCCAATGCATGGGTTGTCAGCAATGTTTCCTTTGTTCTAATCCGAGGGACGGCGATCGTAGAGCCATCCCTGGTCTGACTGGCAATTTTTTGATTTTGGTCTTTATTAGGGTAGCGAATGCACGATAGAGACAGCGGATGTCGCAAAAAGGTCCCATTTTCATTCTGAGCGTCGATGGCGGTGGTTCGCGCGGCGTCATACCCGCAAACATACTCATGCATTTGCAGCGCGATTTAAATATATCCTTGCGCGAGCAGTTTGATTTCTTTGCCGGTGTAAGCACGGGGGCGATGATTGCAGCCTACCTGGTTTGTGATGCAGGCACAGTCGATGATCTGGCCAATGACAGCTACTCCTCGGAGAACCTGTCACGCATTATGGATAAAACCGTGTGGGACCGCATGCTGGGCCGTATGCAAAACCAGCCAAAGTATGACGGTGTTAATAAGCGCGCCTATGTTGATGAAATGCTGGGTAGCATGTGCATCAACGATATAGTGGATAAGCATCTTCTAATCATTGCTTATGACTTTATCAGTCGAGACCTCGTCGCGTTCAAAAATGGCCGCGGCAGTGATGCTTCATATAACCCGACACTGGCGGAAATCTGTGATGCCTCCACCGCAGCGCCAACACTCTATCCTACTGTGCCCACAACTTCGCTAACGCGACGCTGGTTGCTCGATGGCGCTCTGGCCACGAATGACCCCAGCGTATGTGCGCTTACCGAGTCCCTGGCCATGGGCCATACTCTGGATGACATTTGGATGCTGTCGCTGGGTACGGGTCGACCTGTGCCGGATCTTAGCCAGGAAGATCGGGATACGATCGGTAAAGCATCGCGTGACTGGGGCGTAGTGGGTTGGCTCACTAACGGTCTGCTGGATCATATGATGAGTGCCAGTTCCAGCGTGAGTGCTCACCAGTGTCAGCAACTGCTGGGTAATCGCTACCTGCGAGTGAACAGCGAGTTACCGCGAAAGTTAATGCAGCTGGACAATACCAGCGAGGGCCGCGTGATGGATCTGCAATCCTACGCCAATCAATGGTATCTCGAGTTCAGGGAGCCGATACTTGCGCTCATCCAAGCCGCTACTGAGGCTCGCGCGTCGGCGTGAAGAAAGTTTTACGCCTACCCGATAGGTGGCGTGAAAACTCACCCGTACCTAGCATTTAAATCTAGCATAACGCCTAACGGGGAGAGATATGAAACGAGCCGCATCTGGCGCTGCACTGTTTGCAGCGATACTGACATCCTTCGCCAGTGGGCAATCCATCACGGAAGATGTGCAACGGGCTATGCAGCTCGAGTATCGAACGTCCGCAGATACCACACGTGATGCAAATCGAGCCCCGGCTGATGCTGTCGCTTTTATGGGACTGGAGGCCGATATGTCAGTGTTTGAGTTCGCACCGGGTAATGGCTGGTATACGAAACTTCTGGCACCTGTGCTGAAGGACAGTGGTAGCCTCACCATAGGATATCCCCATGAGTGGTTGGCCGATCTGAGTGATTTGATCTCGACCCCCCCCATGGCCAAGGTCCGGCAGGTGTCTATGGCCATGGACTGGGACTATGACCTGCGCGCCTACTCCTTCGAGGGCATCGATTTCGATAGCACCAACCTCGACATGTTTCTCAACATTCGTGAATACCACAACTTGCACGGGGACGACCGTGCTGCTTTTAACCGAGCGGTATTCGCAGCGCTGAAGCCGGGAGGGCGGTATATCGTGATCGACCACACTCGGCGTCACAACCAGCCGGACACGCCGGAGAACTGGCGTCGCGAGGATCCGGTCGTGGTGTTAACTGAAGTTCAGGACGCCGGCTTCGTTCTGCTAAAGTCATCTGATATGTTCTACAAGCCCGACGATTCCCTGGCGTTCGAAGTAGGGCGTAAAACCGTCACCGGCAACACAGACCGATTTTTCTTTGTGTTTGAAAAGCCCGAGTAGGGCACAAAACCTCAGATATGGTTGTGGTAGTCCGTAACGGCCATTGGCGGTGAGCTTCAGCGGGTTTGCGCCACCACTCGCTGCTGCTACGGGTCGGGAAGTACAGAGGGTTATGAGCAGGGCAGATAACACAGTGAATCGCCCGGAGGATTTCTTTGTCGTCACACGCGAGCCAGGCGCAGAGAATCCGGCAATCCCCACTTGGGCGAATCGCTCACCCAATCCGGCCCAGCTTGAACATCGCTCGGCGCCCACGCTTGAGCGAATTGCCGTTCCGGAAGTACCGGGTGCGTTTCAGCTGCTGAACGTGCTGTCGCCAGAGGAGTGCCAGCGACTGATCGGCATCACTGAATCGCTGGGGTATCTGGGGGATGCTGCTGTGTCTCTGCCGCGACGTATCAGGCACAACGACAATGTCACGTGGGTGGTTGATGAGGCGACCGATGCGTCCATCTGGTCTCGTTGTGCCCATTACTTCGGCGATCAGTCACGCCTCTATAACGGTCGGAAAGCGGTTGGGCTCAATGCACGCTTTCGGTTTTATCGTTACTCGAAGGGTGATTACTTCAAGCCGCATATCGACGGCGACTGGCCGGGCAGTCGCGTTATTGACGAAGAGCTCATCGGCAACGCCTATCCCGATCGCTACAGTTGCATGACCTTTTTGCTTTTGTTGAACGATGATTTCGAAGGAGGCGCCACCCAGTTTCTATTGGATGCCGACGCGCCGAAACGCCCCGCCAGAGATCCCGAGCAGGCCAGGCGAGTCAACGTCAGGACGCCTCTCGGCGCGGCATTATGCTTTCCCCACGGCCGGCACCCACTGCAGTGCCTGCACAGTTCCGAACCTCTTGTTCGCGGTGTGAAGTACATAGCCCGCACAGACGTGTTATTCCAGTTGCGCCAGTAAATTCGGTCGGCCGCGATGACGCTTAAGGAGGATGTCTCTCTTAGGGTCTACCTCGGTGCCGAACAAAGCTCATGAGCTAGTGCCGAGAAGTCGGGGAACCCCGTAGTGGGCAATACGCGCTCTTGCCACATTGTGTCTATCTCTTCGGCCACTGATTGGGGCAAGTCTTCGGCCTGGCTGCCGACAGCCTGAACTTTGCTGGAATCACTGCCTGGCGGTACACCGCTGCGTTCCTCCAGAACACGAGCGACCATGGCGTCGTCGAACTTGTCCTTGTTGGCGTACATGTATTCGCGAGACGTGCGTTCAAGCACCAGCGAGATTTCGCTGTCAGACAGCGGCACCTCGACAAACGCTGCCAGAGCTTCAATGGCACTGGCTCGTTCCTTAGCAACTCGATTGTAAGAGGTAAGAAAGGTGTCCGGCTCGTCCCTTCGTGAGAACCAGCTCAGAAGGTGAGTGAAGTAGTCACAGCCACCGGGTCCACCTCCCAACCACAATGGCATGAACTCCGCCAGGGAAAGGGCATCGCGCTCTAGTTGCCAGCCATTGAAAAAGCGATAGAACGATACATAGGTTTCTTTAGGGTCTCTTAGCGCAACCACGTAGCGCATACCTGCGGGCAGCCTTTCATATTCTCTATGGGACTTGAACCCTCTGGGCGCTGCGCGCTGCTCCGCCTGCATATTGAGATCGATCATTTGCGCGGTGTCCTCCCAGGGCACCACACGACTGATGTCGTCATAGTCTTCGTCGCCACCGGTGGCAGCGGTACGGATCTGGTGAAACATTTGCTGCAACAGTGTTGTGCCGCTTTTAGCCCAACTGGTGATGAAGACATCGCCAGGCAAGGGGGAGTAGGGCTGGTAATCATGGGTGGGGCCGTTGGCTGCCTCGGACATGATTCTCACGAAGTCTTCAAGTGTGCGGGCGCGGCCAGAGGGTGCTGATGTCATCGACTGACTCCTTTCAGACTTAGATAAAGCATAGACGGTCGGGAAGGCGCCTGGCTACGCCTGAGATGAGTGTTGTCCTAACGCCCCCAGACATGCGGCTCCCCGATAATCTCGGTGATTCCCGAACCCCGCGTCACCGCACTGGTTACCACTGCGTCCTGGCGCCGACTCACCACTGTCGTGGGCTGGTCACACCCACTACGCGCGGGAAAGGCATCAAGTCCACTGCCAGCCAAGAAAGCCGCACGATTGCCGATCGCCACGCCGCTATTACCTTCGCTAAGCGACTTAAGCGAATATTCAACATGTATATCAAAGCCTGTATTTGCTTCTGCGGGTTTTCTAGGAACATCCTCGAACGAACTCTAGCTCATCGCAAGAGTCAGGAGCAGAACGCCCTAGCCCTGTCACACATTGCAGTTCCGAACAGAGCACTACTTTATACGTTGCCGCTCTTAGCTGGGAAGGATTCCAGCATTAAATCAGCAATGACGCATCTCACGAATTCGTTGGTATCGGATTGTTCGTTCCGCGTATCGGGGATGAGCACAAGAACGCATAAGACCGCTGATCCAATAATACCAGCAATACAAGCCCTGACAGCAAGCTCTGCGCAAAGCGCCTTTCGCCATTTCAGGCTCCACGGCTATTTCTAAGCAAAGCGTTACTATCGAAACTCATTCATACTTGGTTCACTAAACACTTGATCTACCTCTATGCAAGCTTGGTCCGTTGGTCAGGAAGCAAATCATATACGCCCATTTCCAAAGGGCAGCACGGAGGGCTGTTTGGACACACTATGTCAGTGGCTTCCATGCTGACTTAACCTTGTGGCTGCGGATTCGCTTCCTGCGAAAAGAGGGACTGGCCCCACCACGCAGTTGAGTCATAATTTTATGGGTCCTCTTTCTCCTCAATGCACGAAATGACTCTGGCCGAACCAACGTTGCGGCCGTAAACCCTAACGTCGATATTGAGTGCAGGCTCGTGTCCTTGAGCTCAGGCCATCGTCGTGTGACACTCGAACGGTGAAAGTACTCTCATATTGGCAATAGGGTTCTCATCCAAGCCAAGCGTCGCCGATGTAACCAAGCCGCGCCATCGAAGGTTGTTAAGAAGAGCTGGATTGTTGAGTGGCGAAGTGCATTGCGGCTGTTAATACTTTTTTGGAAAGGGGTAGAATGATAAGGAATACGTGTCTGCTTTTTCTCTTTCTGCCGTTCTCTCTACTGGCTTCAACCACAGAATTCTTTGAGCTCGATCCGGAAATAAACCGTGCTATAGAACGTCGTCTGGATCAGGGGATATTGGTAGGGTTGGTTATTGGCGTTACCGATACTTCTGGCATGCGCTACGCCAGTTTTGGCCGGAAAGCGCTGAATAGTGAAGAGAAGCCAAACAAAGACACCGTTTTTGATATTGGCTCTATTTCAA
>SPKZ01006791.1_pt1 | contig 16984 bp, 12 predicted proteins | sample 2456571 | NCBI WGS metagenome assembly SPKZ01 (sample SAMN11192286, study PRJNA482655) | marine metagenome | biome: ENVO:00000447; feature: ENVO:00000244|ENVO:00000211|ENVO:00000569|ENVO:00002023; material: ENVO:00002151; isolation source: ocean water from marine abyssalpelagic zone ...
GCAGTTGAGCCATGATGAATTCATACGTCGGTTTCTTCTGCATGTGCTGCCATCGGGGTTTCACCGACTTCGTCATTATGGTTTAGTGGCAAATGCAGGCAGAAAGCGCAACCTGAAACAGGCTAGGCTATTACTGCATGTCCCTGTGGTTGAGCTATCACTACAGGAAGCCGCTGAAGTAACAAAGCTAGATCGTACTGATCCCTTTATCTGCCCGAAATGTCATACGCCAATGGTGATCATTGAGTTGCTTGTTGGGATAAATTATCCTCGCGCTCCGCCTGAGAAGCTCATTAACCCAGTAGAGATAATAGCGTTTAAAAAAATGACAGTATAATCGTCAGGGATAGCTTTGTCTTACTGGCTGAAAAGGCGTAATCATATCAACAAAAGAAGGAGTATTTATGAAGGAAAATCGCATGGTTGTGATTTACAACGGTCGAACTAGGCAAGTTAAGAGAAGAGCCACCCTACAACTACCACCCACAGAGATACATTCCCCATAGGCGCTTGCTTCCCGCGATTTCTTCATTGTGGGCTTTGTCGACATCAGTTCCAAAAATCATCATCATCACGCCTTAGAACATGACGCTGATGATCAACAAACCTTCACATTGGCCTTAATTATTAGAACAATAACCTCCACTTTTGTGTCCACTGTATTCAGGATAGCTGCCATTGGCAGTGCTTTCTATCTCCCTAACGCCCCTGAGTGAGTTAGGTAGTTTTTTGCATTAGTCATTTGAATACATCCGAATTCGTATTGGTTAGTAATAAGACTCGCAGATGTTTATTAATTGTTAAAGTGCGCTGAAAATTTTCAGAATTTTATCCGACAAGAAACAGCTATCATCAAAAACAAGCTAAAGAATATAGTTTGTTGTTAATTAAATCAAGTAAATCAAAGAGTACAGAAAAACCGTTATAGATTAAATTTTTAAAATTTCATCAAATAGCCAATATTATGAATGAACAAGAATTACTAAACAACCACCGTCTAAAGACAGTGGGTTAAAAGATCGCGGACTGAAAGTCCAGCATTTCGGCTAAAGCCGATTACTCAATATCAAAGTTGTCACTTTCCTTACGTTCAAAGTGATGCTCTAAATATTCCTTGATCATCTCTTTTGTTAATTCTCCTGCTGTTACACAAAAGTAACCTCTAGCCCAAAAGTGCTGGCCCCAATATCGTTTCTTCAATTGAGGGAATTCTTGAAATAATTTTGTCGATGTCCGCCCTTTAATTCGACGCATTATCTCTGAGGGTGACAAACTCGGTGGTGCTGAAACGAGTAAGTGAACATGATCTTGACTCACAACTCCTCGTAGTATTTAAATTTCTAAATGCTCACAGCTTTGCCTTGCTAACTCTCTAACCCTAAGCCCTACATCACCTGTCAAAACTCGATAACGATACTTAGTTACCCAAACAAAGTGATATTCTATTTTATATTTGGTATGTGAACCATTACGATATTTCATACCCTATATAATAAACGCAACTACTAGCTAAAAAGCTATCCCGTCTAAAGACGGGGGTTTAAACCAATTCCTGCGGACGAATTAACTTCCTCTCTGGTTTAAAATCTTCAATCAACTCAATAGTTGAACATCTAGCAACTATTGAAGAGTTTCTTATGCAGAATTGTGCAATAGATAGAGGCTAAAAATAACTATTGTGGGCAAAACTGGTTGGGTTGGTAAATAATTATTAGCTCGTTTGGATTGTAGTCAAGGTCCTAAGTGCCACTGGATTATGAAATTTATGTCAGCTTTATGATCGGAAAGTTGACGTTTGATATTTTGACGGAGCTTATTCCGCTTAGCGCACATTTAGACTTAATAAAAACCTATTTACCAAAAGTGTCAATTCACGTTTGAGCTACTACAGCTAAGCCGGCAGTTAAAAGGTCAAATTTAGAGAAACAATAATAGTTAACTCTAACAGTATTGTTTCTATTAATTATCTACGCATATTAACTATGCACAAAAATTGCTATTAGCTATTATAAATGGCTAGCTTAAATCAAGTGCGTACGGTTTTAATAATTCCATTGGTACTATTTCAAGTGCTTTAATGTGAGTTCTTCTCAAATAGATCCTTGGCGCTCTATCATTTGCTAGCGCTTCCATCCACCTAGCAGCACATAAACACCAAGTATCACCGGCTTGTAAGCCCTTAAAGTCAAACTCAGGTATTGGCGTGGAAAGATCATTACCTTTAAAGCGTGAATATTCCAAAAATTCTTTCGATGCTTCAATACACACAGTATGTGAGCCAGTATCTTGCTCACAAGTATTACACTTACCATCACGATAAAAGCCGGTAACCGGGTTGCCACCACAAATTTCTAACGGTTCACCAAAAACATTAACTGATTCTTCCATTTTATTTCCTACTGCTGTAACTATACCCAAACCACTTCAAGATGTTGGATTCAGCTTGAAATGATTTGGCTATATAATAAAAAACTAACTGAATAATGCCGCATAAAGCATTACTAATTCCCGCTCAAGTCCGCATATTCAACTGCAACGGCTATAGTAGCAGGAATTATCCCACGCTACATAAAGAAGTGGTCAATGATTATGTAGGGAAAACAATGACCAACAGAAAATACCAGCGAAAATAGTTAATGGCGATGGGGATCTTCGCCTGGGTAGCGGTCAAATTTAAGCAAGCCTTATTGGCTAAAAAGAAAGTCTTTGAACACAGTAAATGTTGGTGTGGGAACTGATAAAAAGAAGTAGTAAGCGGTTAACCGTTAACTGCTAGATTACACAAGCCCCGTGCTCCGAATGAAACGGCAGTCACGGGATCATTAACTATTTTCTTAGTTGTAATAATTAGTTAAGCATGGCTAAACGTATTTTCTGTTGCTTTTGAAAAGTTTCTTGCTCACGTTGGGTATATTTAGCCCATTGTTGCGCTGTTTTCTTTATTTTAGGATATTTTTGGGCGCTAGCAAAAGCCTGTAATGACGGTATAAAGTCTTGTAGATTATAATTGGCCATGCCTTGGGCAAGGTACATATTGCCCAGGTAAGGTGTTTTACTATCATGCTTACTTTTAGCAATAGCACTGCCAGCAAAGTTAATTGCCAGTTGCCATTGTTCATTATTTAAATATATATGCGCTAACATGGCGTCATATTTACCACCATCAACCAATTGTGTTACTTTTTTTAATATTCTAATCGCCTGCTTATCTTCTTTGGCCGCTAAATATGCGCGGCTAAGTAGGTCTAAACTCTTCTCTTGAGCAATAATAGTGCCTTGCTCAATGGCTTCATTCAATAAATCTGCCGCTTTAAAAGGTGCACCGTGAAATAAATAAAGTTGGGTCAATGTCATTATATCGCTTGGTTTGGTAACATAGCCCGCTTGATAAGCAGCCTCCATTACCGCCATTTGTTTATCTTCTTCACCAATTTCACCGTACATGCTCGACAATTGTAACCAATACTGTGCTTTATCGTATAAACGCACCAGTTGTTCCATCACTTTAGTGACTTGTTTAGGCTGGTCTAATTCAAAGTGAGCAGCTCGTTTTAAAATAAGCCAATTTTCTTTTGGTAATTTATTTTTTTCTTCAACTAAATAAATTGCATTTTCAATATGAATTAAAGCATCAATAAACTGTTTATCTTGATAATATATTTGCGCAAATAACATTTCCTGATTCGCCGTCAAGGCTTTGCTATTTACATTTTTCCATAAGGTTAAATATTCAAGTGCTTGACTATATTTTTGTTGTTGCATTGATAACTGTGATAATGAGTAATATGTTGAAATTACTAAACTACCTGGAATGGTTTTTTCAGCTATGACCTGTTTAAAGCTATTAATGGCTAGAGTAATGTCGTCATTACCATAATACATAAAGCCATAAAAATTAAATAACATTGCTCGTTCATAACTATTTAAACTATTAAGGCGAGCTTTAACGTCATCAAGTACCGAAAATCCTGCCGATTTATCACCCGCATCAGCTAACCCTTGAGCTCTCGCAAGTTGTGCATAAACACGATTTCGCATAGCGGGAACTCTTTTGGTTGCTTTATCACTTTTATGTTGTTGCTCTGCTGCTTTACTTTCGGCAAAGCTTGTATTTACACTAAATATTGCCAACAACGCTGCGACAACTAGTAAGGAATTTTTTACTTTCATGATCTAATCCTTATTTATCAATTATTACTTGAATTCCAATCGAGTGAACAACTAGAACCTAGCCTTTTTACCAACTTGTAATCCAATTAGCATTAACAATTAGCCTTCTATTTCAAAGCTGATCTTGTTTTGCACCCCTGCCACTGCCATCGCCACTCCATCAACAACGCGTGGCTTATATTTGAATTTTGCTACCGCATCTAAAGCAGCACGATCAAATATTCCTTCTGGCTTGGCTTTAACCACAAAGGCACTACTAACAGCCCCGGTTTTAGTAACAATAAATTCAACAATAACAAAGCCTTCTATACCACGAGATTGCGCACGTCTTGGGTAAATTGCCGCTACTTTTACAATGGGCAAATAATCACCATCATTACTGTCTAAACTTAAACCAACCGACAAACCAATATCCGCTTGAATATCAGCAGAAAAACTACTTTTAACCGCATTAGCGTTCGGATTACTTTGCTGCATAGGTGGTGTGATCATTGGTGGTGGTGGCTCTTTGGGTTTAGCTGGTTTTTGCATTTCTCGTTCTTTTTTGGCTACCGTTTCATCTTTTTTTAAACGAATAAAGTCAAGCACATTACCTTTTGCAGGCGTAGTCATCACTTCATTACCGCCGGCAATAAGTTTTTGCATGCCCCACAGTAAAATAAAGGTCATAGTTAACGCTAAGGCTCCGGCAATAGCATAACGGGCACCACTTCTGACGATTACTGGTGACATGTGTTAAACCTCTTTTGCCGCAATTGAAATGTCAAATACACCGGCTGCTCTAGCTGAATCCATCACCTTAATTAATATTTCCGTGGTAGATTTTTTATCCGCTTGGATGACAACCGTTCCTTGTGGGTTTTCAGCTTTCAAACGTTCTATGTTGGCTTGAACGCTACGAATGTCCACTTTGCGCTTATTGATCCAAATATCGCCTTTATCACTAATGGCAACGAGAATGTTAGCACGCTCTTTTTTCACTGCGGTCGCGGCTTCAGGGCGGTTAACATCAATACCAGCCTCTTTTACAAATGACGCGGTAACAATGAAGAAAATTAATAAAATAAACACCACATCTAACATCGGCGTCATATCAATTTCTTCTTTTTCATCTTGATCTTGTAACATTTGGTTTAAGTGACGCATAACTAACTCCAATAATTATTCTTTTTTTGATAGCCATTGACAATAAAGTTAACTGGCTATCAACTATTAATAAAATTCTTATTTCTTAATGGCTAACCGATAAACTGTCCGCTAATAATTCAGCTTCTTTTTTGGCATTTCGACGTAACCAGGTAGCGGTAAAAACACCAGATAATGAGCCAACCATACCAGCCATTGTTGGAATGGTTGCTCGTGATACACCCGAAGCCATAGACCTTGCATTGCCACTACCCGATATGGCCATCACATCAAACACTTCAATCATGCCTGTTACTGTGCCAAGTAAACCTAATAACGGACATAAAACCACTAAAGACTGAATTAGTGCTAAGTTACGATTGAGCTTAGTGGTGCCACGAGAAATTAACGCATTACGTATATGTTCGCTATACCACGATGTTTGTTCTTTACGGTCTTGCCAAATACCGATTAAGTGTGTTTTAACACTGCGATAGCTGTAAAAAACAAAAACAATGCGTTCAAAAATCAATAACCACATAATGAAGATAACGGCGGCAATCACGGTTAATACCTGACCACCAGTATCCATAAATTCATTAATGGCACCATACATTTCCATTAAGGCAATCACGATTTATGCTCCTTGGGCGGCAAGTTCTGCATTTTCAGCACGCTCGGCAATAATACCGGTACTTTCTTGCTGGAGAATATTAACAATATTACGACTACGACCATTTAAGTAAGCAAAGATAAAGACCATTGGAATGGCAACAACTAGGCCTAACACGGTAGTCACTAATGCTTGCGAGATACCACCGGCCATTAGTTTAGGATCACCGGTACCAAATAAGGTAATGGCTTGGAAGGTGTTGATCATGCCCGTTACCGTGCCTAATAAACCGATTAACGGTGCGACTACTGAAATGACTTTAATTAAGGTAAGACGTTTTGATAATTTCGGCACTTCACGCAGAATTGATTCTGATAATTTAAGCTCTAAGGTTGCAGTATCAAGGTTAGGATTGTTATCTTTAACCTGCATAACTCGACCAAGTGGATTATTACTTGATGCGGTAACTGATTTAAGCTGACGCTCTACTTTAGAGCCAATAAGCACCAAACTAATTAAGCGCTCTAATGCGATAAGTAAGCCCACGACACCAATAGCAATAATGATGTAACCTACCGGACCACCTTGGTCAATACGCTCACGAAGATCCGGCGCTTGTACTAACAAACTTAAAATCGAACCACCGGTTGGGTCTAAAGCAAATGCGGTGGTATTGCCTTTACTGCTTAGCAATTGGCTAGTTGACGCTAAATAGCGATTTGACGGTTGTCTGATCAGCTCAGCCACCGTACCGGTTTCATCAATATATTCTAAATATTTTCCATCGGCAATTAAGTTAAAGCCACCAACACGGGTTACCATCGCATTTTTACGGTCACCATTGGCCAATACGACTTCACGATTAAAACTGGTTACTTTACCGCTTTCGGTCATTTCACGCTGTAGTTCAAACCATAAACGTTCGATTTCGGCAATAGAAGCTAGTTTTGAACTAGAGCCCATGCTCTGGGCAAGTTCATCTAAAAATTGACCACGTCCTGATATCTGAGCAGAAATAACCGAGGTTTGAAATTTACTGCGAGTATCACCTGACACTTGCTGTAAAACACCAAACAATTCTTTTAATTCACCTAAGCGTTTATCTAAGGCGTCGGTTTTATTCGCCAATTTAATATCATTATCGGCAAAACGTTGCTCAAGTTGAACACTTAATAATAACGCATTATCACGTTGGTTATTCATCTCACTAAGCATGCTTTGCTGCTGATTAACTTTGGCTTTAAATTGTGCTTCTCTACTTTTATTTTGCTCAGTTTGTATTATTTTTCCTTGCTCAAGTTGGCTTAATAACTCATCTAAGCTCAGCGCATTTTGTGCATAACTAACACCAACACCACCAAAGGATGCCAAAGTAAATGAAAGTGCAGCAACGGTGCTGACCTTCTTACACGCTTGCTTTAATTTACCTGCGGTGTTGCTTACTGTATTAATTACGGTATTACTTACGGTATTTAAGTAAATAGTCATATTTTATTACTCTGCTTGGGTCGATGTTTCATTGAGTGAGACCGGCACCATAATCAAATCTGGCGCCAATTGTTTGCGGGCAATACGCAATGCTTTATTGATACCTAAACGATAATCTTGTGACAATGTTTGCCAATGCCCTTTTTGATCTGATACCTGTTTCCATTCACCTAAACGGCTACCGTCACGAGTTTGATACACTAAACTAACCCGACCTATACGTAAAAAATCGACATCCATATCTTGGCCATCAATGGCGATAATACCGCTATAAGCCTCAATAGTACGACCATAATCCACTTCAATTTGATACGCTTCTAATACCCGACGAAATTTTTCAGACACCGCAATATCGGCACGCTTCATCATGGCTTGTAAATCATTAACGCGTTTAGCTCGCTCGGTAGGCAAAAACGGTATATCAAGAGCAACGAAGGTAACTAAAGTAGCAATCATCCGTGCCATTAACGGTGAAATTTGGCGTTCAATAACACTAACGTCTGCCATTGACTTAGCCAGTTGCGCTAATTCCGACATTTGGCTATCAAGCTGTGCTTGCATTTGTTGGTTATAAACACTAAGACCATCAACTTCTTTGGTGACCACATTAAATTGTTGTAATTTAGTTTGTACTTTTTCAGTTAAATCATTTACTTTCTGCTGTGATTTAGCCGCTGATTGATTGATTTGCTGACCAGCATTAACAACCTCACTTAATGGATCGTTAGCATATGCTGAGGTAGCAAAGGTTAAGCTACTAGCACTGAGGCTAAGGTATAAGCTTGCTTTGGCGAGTTTAGACAACTTCATCGATTTACCCTTTCTCTTTTATAAGAGGTCATAAATTATAAATACCAAGCAAAATATAAATTTATTATGCTTGGTATTAAAAGAATTAGACAAATGGTACCTAGTCTATATGACAGTTGAATTTAGGAATTATGACGTTTTTGTTGCGCTAATATTGCAATTTACTGACGAATTCATAGTGACCAGAAATTTTCATAAAGCCTTTAAACGCTAGACCGACATGACACCAAACACCATGCGAACACAAGTAAACTATTAAGAGCAAAGACCAACAGCTAAATAGATACACTTAGCTAGCGCTAATGGTATTATAGCGAGAACTTGTTATATAACCTCAGCTTAAAATCTTCTTGAACCGAATTGAGGTTATGTAAAATAATTTACTCATTGGAGGTTATCATGTCGTTAGGAACACCTTTTTCTAGCGCGGCTAAACGTGTACTGTTATGTGGTGGTGGCGAGTTAGGTAAAGAAGTGGTTATCGAGCTTAAACGCCTTGGCGTGGAAGTAATAGTGTTAGATCGTTATCAAAATTCACCGGCAATGCAAGTAGCCGATCGCAGCTATGTGGTTTCTATGCTTGATGGTGATGCCTTGCGTACTATTATTGAAAAAGAACAGCCACATTTAATTGTCCCTGAAATTGAGGCCATTGCTACCGATACGCTAGTTGCCTTGGAGAACGAAGGTTTTACCGTTATTCCGTCAGCTAAAGCGACGCAACTAACCATGAACCGTGAAGGCATTCGACGACTTGCGGCCGAAGAATTAGCCATTCCAACCTCTAACTATCAGTTTGCCAGCACGGAAGCTGCATACCAACAAGCAATAGCAACTATTGGTTTTCCTTGTGTGATCAAACCCATAATGAGCTCTTCAGGTAAAGGCCAAAGTGTGGTAAAAAGTGCCGCTGACATTGATGGCGCTTGGCAATACGCCCAAGAAGGTGGTCGCTCTGGCGCTGGTAAAGTGATTATTGAAGGTTTTGTTGATTTTGATTATGAAATCACCTTATTAACCATACGTCATAAAGATGGTACCAGCTTTTGTCAGCCTATTGGCCATGTTCAAGAAAATGGCGATTATCAGCAAAGTTGGCAGCCGCAAGCGATGAACCCTAAGGCATTAGCGACCTCAAAAGATATTGCCACCAAAGTTACTGACGCTTTAGGGGGCTTGGGTTTATTTGGTGTTGAACTATTTATTAAGGGTGATGAGGTTTATTTTAGTGAAGTATCACCTAGACCGCATGACACTGGCATGGTTACTATGATCTCGCAAGATTTAAGTGAGTTTGCCTTACATGCCAGAGCCATTTTAGGCTTGCCTATTCCTAACATTCACTTTCATGGTCCTTCGGCATCAAGTGTTATTTTAGTCACTGGTGAATCAAGAAAAGTACAATTTGGTAATTTAGCCGAAGCCTTAAGTGACCCTGATACTGATTTACGTTTATTTGGTAAGCCTGAAGTTACAGGTACTCGTAGAATGGGAGTAACATTAGCAAGAGCGGCAAACGTAGAGCTAGCAATTAAAAAAGCGGTTAAGGCTGCTGCAAGTATCACCGTTGAACTCTAGTAAAAAACAGCTTTAAACCCGTAAAAAAGTCGCTTGAATTTATTTCAAGCGCCTTTCTTTCAAGTTTAGTTATACCCATGATACTTCAAGATACGAGTTTCAGGCATCTTGAGGTAACATGGATATATATTAGTAGCTAAAATTCGTAGCTGTAGTTTAGGCTAACAACCATACCTACTTCTTTAGAACGGACGATAATATCTGCTTGAGTCACTTCTTGATCTTCATTTAATATATTTTTAACTTTTAATTTCAACGTTGAAGCAAACGTAGGATAGTAAGTATAAACCATATCTAGCGAATGAAATGGTTGTTCAAAGGCATCTTCACGGCCACCAACACCAGACGCAAGGATCCGCTCACCAAAGACATTATATAACAGCGAGGCGCTGTGATTACCATTATCAGAATCGTAACCTAATTGTAAATTTACCACGTATTGCGAATGACCATTCATCCGTTTAACGGTATTGGTTAAATTACCCGCATAAGCGGGATCAATAGATACTTCTGAGTCACTTAAGGTAATATTACCCGAAGTAAATAAGCCGCTAGTTAGCCAGGTTAAGTTTTTTAGCCATTCAAATTCAACACCATACACTTCGGCTGTTTCGCCATTAACAAAAGTCATGGTGTAGTCTTCATCACCAACTGACAATATATTTTCAATAGGTGATTGAATATCTTTATAAAAAGCTGCAATGGTATAGTTATCGCCATTTTGCCCATAATACTCAAAACGTGCATCGTAATTTTTCAGAGGGCTACTTTTGAGGCCTGATTTGCCAATAGTACGAATATCAGTTAGCGGATCATAATAAGCCACGGGTACCACTTCTCTAATATCTGGACGTACTACTGTTTCTCCATAACCAAGACGGAGTTGATAGTCACTTTCACTAATATAAGTAAACGAAAGCGCTGGATAAAAATCATCTTCTATAATAGTACCTTGTTCTATTTTATCTGGTGAATAAAATATATCTAATTCACTTTTACCAAAAATCAAACTTGAGGTACCAATAGAGACTTGTTTAAATTCTTCATAACGAACGCCACCACTAATACGCCATTTATTATTATAAAAGACATCAAATTCACCATAAAAGGCATCGGTTTTTTGTGCCGCTAAATAATCATCAGCATCAGGAGGCGTTGGCTCATTAAAATCAACCAATATTGAGTTGGCGTCTAATAACGTATCGTGCAAATAATTAGTGATAGTGAGTACATCATCGATATTATTATTTACCGGTATAAAAACACCCGTTTCATTATTGACACCAAATGTTGAGGTATTATACAAACGAGCTTTGTCGGTGAAATCGTAGCCGCCTTTAAATTCCATTTCAAAATTACCAACATAAACTGGTAAAACAATATTACCCCCATACGATTTAACATTATCTTCTAGGTCAATAAATGAATAAATAACACGATTATCATCACCTGATATTTCAGACTTACTGTATTTTCCATCAATATAGCTGTCGTCAAACTTATAACTAGCATCAAGAGGAATATCAGTTTTTGCTGTCGATTCAGTATATTGCCAGTCAAAACCTAAACCACCATAATCTAAAAAGGTATGCTGACCAATAATTTGTGTAATACGTAACTCACGGTCTTCGTAACTAAATTTATGACTTCTATCGGCTTGACCATTACCAGAAATAGTATTTACCGTACTACCATTAGGACTTTGTAAGGTCGACACTTCGGTTTCATCTTCTGAATCTGTTAAATAAATTTCTGATAACGAGACACTATGGCTGCCAAGACGATAGCCTAGGTTAAATACCAAGTTTGTTTTTTCATTTTCGGTGGTAACTAAAGATTCTTTCACTGTATTAAAGCACGAATTAGTAATATCGTCCTTATTGAGTAATTCTGTACTACAGTTTTCTGAAAAATTTTCACTAAGCACCGCTTGAAATCGCGCCGAACTTTGCCACTCGTTTTTATATGAGCCGGCCAGTAAGAAGCCAATTTGCCCGCCAAGCCACGGTTCATCAAAATTATTACCAATATGAGCTTTAACATCATAATTGGGATCTAATGATTCATCCCTCATAACCATATTACGCGGTAAGGTTTTTAATAATTCACTATTAATCGCACGGGCTTGAACCGCTCTATCATCACCGACTAAATGCTTATTATTAATAATACTACGTAAGCTAAAGTCACCTTTATATTTTACTATCGCTTGCCTTAATTCAGTAGAGATACCATTATCATTACGATTATAGGTATATCCTGAGCCTGAATTGGAGTTATAGCCCACACCTAAGTCAACGCCCGCGGTAAATTCTTTTGGCACAGCTTTGGTACGAATATCAATATTACCGCCACCAAAGGTTGCCGGCATCGAAGGAGAGTAAACTTTTTGTACCGCAAGGCTTTCAATAATACTGGCTGGAAAAATATCTAGCGGTACCACATTGCGTGTTAAGTCTGGGCTTGGAATACTAGCACCATTTAAGCGGGCGCTGGAATAGCGTTCACCTAAACCACGTACATAAATAAACTTACCATCAACCAAGGTTAAACCAGTAACACGGCGTAATGCCGAGGCGGCATCGCTATCACCGGTTCTAGCTAATTGTTCAGCACCTAGAATATCGGCAACAAATGCTTGGTTTTTTCTTTCTGCTATTACTGCTGCCGCACTACCTTGCAAACGAGTAGCAACCACAACAACTTCTTCCATGGCTTCTTGTTGGGCTTGTCTATCTTGCTGCTCGGCAGCTAGATTACTGGTATATGATAACAATCCTAAGCTGACCGCAAATGTCAATTTCTTGAGTTTATGTTGAGTTTTCATCTGGAAATTTTATCCTCAAATAAAAAATAGGCACATTACAAAAGCGCCTATTTCTACAATCTATTCTTTATAAAAATTAACTAAATCACTTTTATAAAGGAATCTAAAGGAACTGAAATTAATCTTGCTCAGCGGCAGCAATAGCGGCTTCTGCCCACTTATACCAATTTGAGCCAGTATCTTGAGCAGAGACTGCACCTATATAATTTACCGTCTCAAAAAAGCTATCATTTAAAGACGTTAAGTCATTCGCTGTTACCGTAATGTCTGTCGAAGCTGTATCAGTTGCAAAACCATTAGCAGCAAGTACTGAAGCATTACCACCTATACGTTCATTGGCACCGCCATTATCAAACCAGTCAGCTTTAGCTGTGGTTTGTAATGCTGCTGGCGCTTTATCACCAAAAACACTATCGCCTTTAAATTCATTGATACATGCCATAGCTGAGCTAGTAAAAGAAAGTTTATCTGCGTTTTTCTCGCCATCGCTTTTAAATTGCACACAATCAGTACCGTTAGTACCATCAGCTTTAACCATTAGCACATTATAGTAAGCACCTTGAATTGCATCATCAAATTTAAATGCTTGTGAAGGGTCGCCGTCACGCACAGAGGCGCCATCGGTAGTGATCACTGTTACATTAGCAATAGTAGGATTAGAGGCTGGCGCTTGGCTATAATCTGCACCAGAGTTTTTCTCGCCATCGGTTTCAAAACCATTGTTACCCATAAAAACGGCTGTTCCGGCTGGAATAGTATTACCGTCAACGACCACATCTTTTTTAGTGTTAACAGTACCGTGTTTAACCAAGATGTATTGAGCCTTACCTTGCCAGCCACCATCAATATCAATACCATCATCTTGGGTATCAGTTACCACAATATGTTTAAGAGTTGATGCCCCGCCGAAAAACTCGATACCATCATCAAAGCCTTGATGAATATGGATATAATCAAAGGAAGAGCCAGAGCCAACACCATTTAATGTTAATGAGTTAAGATCATCACCAGCGCCACCTGTTTTAGGACCAGAGCCAGCGTACCAAATTTTAGCGTATTGAATGGTGCCACTATTATCAGTATTGTCGTTACCACCAAAATGGCTTAACACCCCTTCAGTTGGCGCATTACAAGTAGCAGCATCACGTTGTGCATCGGTACATTGGTTAGTAATACCAAAACCGTTAATGATAATACCACCCCAATCGGCGAATTGTGCCCCATCACCAACAACATCTAAGCGAGAGTAAGCATTAGCCGAGGTAAAATTAATAGGCTTTTCTAACGTGCCGATGGCATTTATTTTTGCGCCACGGGCAACACGAATAATAGCTTCGCCAGAATCAAATGCTAAATTAGCACCCGCTTCAACCGTTAAAGTAGGACCATTAGCGACCACAGTACAAGCCGTAGTAGTATCGCAATTTTTACCAATTAATAACGCACCATTAAAAACATGCACACCGTCGCTAGCAAGCTCAGCAAAAGTAAGATCTTCAGTAATTTCTACATTTTTGCTGGCAAAAGCAGCACTATAAAGACAATCTTGACCGTCATAAGCACCTTGTAAATCACCACGTGTGGCACACGGGTTAGAATCTGTAGTTGGTATAGTGGTGGTATTACCTGAATTATTAGTGCTGTTATCAACACTTTTATCATTTACTGTTGGCGTGATATTGATATCTCCACCACAACCAGCCAACGCTAATGCACCTGCAACTATACTTACTTGAAAAATATTTTTAAATTTTATTTGCATTTTATCTCTGCTCCGCAGAATTGTTGTAGACCAAGTAATACCATTAATTGGTATCAAGATTAATTTGGCTTAAATACTACAAGAGAAAAATGACAGAAATATTTTAGAAATATGACTTTTTATTGACAGTAATATGTCACTTAAATAACACTTAAATAACACTTAAATGATAACAAGGTGTTAACTTTAATGAACAATCAAAACGAAAAAAGCGCCTTTCGGCGCTTTTAATAAATGATTAACTTTGTCGAACTATTCGATTAACTGCCGTGAATAATACGTTTGGCAATCAAATCTTCAACCACACTAGGGTCGGCAAGTGTTGACGTATCGCCTAAGCTATCGACATCGTTCTCAGCAATTTTACGTAATATACGACGCATAATTTTACCTGAACGAGTTTTAGGTAACCCCGGCGCCCACTGTAAGTAATCAGGCTTAGCAAAACGACCTAGCTCTTTGGCAACAAACTCTTTAAGCTCTTTGTTAAGTTCATCGGATTCTTCGGCATTCGCCATCAAGGTAACGTAACAGTATACGCCTTGACCTTTGATCTCATGCGGGTAACCAACAACTGCAGCTTCAGCAACTGCCGGATGATGTACTAGCGCACTTTCAATTTCAGCAGTACCAAGACGGTGACCAGATACGTTTAATACGTCATCAACACGGCCAGTGATCCAGTAGAAACCATCTTCATCACGCTTAGCGCCATCACCCGTAAAGTAGTTACCTGGGTATTGACCTAAATAAGTTTGATAGAAACGATCATGATCGTTATATACAGTACGTAGCTGTCCTGGCCAACTAGCAGTCATCACTAATAAACCTTGGTTTTCACCTTCAAGGGTATTACCGTCTTTATCAAATAAAGCCGGTTGTACACCAAAGAAAGGCTTACCCGCACAACCCGGCTTCATATCAACCGCACCAGGTAAAGAGGTAATTAAAATACCACCTGTTTCAGTTTGCCACCAAGTATCAACAATTGGACAGTTGCTCTTACCAACAACTTCATAATACCATTGCCATGCTTCAGGGTTAATAGGCTCGCCTACGGTGCCTAATAATCGCAATGAAGAAAGATCAGATTTTTCAACAAGTTCATTACCGACACTCATTAAAGCACGAATCGCCGTAGGGGCAGTATAAAATACATTTACTTTATGCTTTTCACATACTTGCCAAAAACGTCCAGCATCAGGGTATGTTGGTACACCTTCAAATATTAAGGTGGTTGCACCATTCGCTAACGGGCCGTAAACAATATAAGAGTGACCAGTGATCCAACCTGCATCAGCAGTACACCAGTATATTTCGCCTTCTTTATAATCGAAAACATATTTATGGGTCATGGCAGCATACAAAATATAACCACCACAAGTATGCACAACGCCTTTAGGTGTGCCCGTTGAACCTGAGGTATATAAAATAAATAATGGATCTTCAGCATCCATAATTTCAGGTTCACATATTGCTGGTTGCTTAGCTACCGCATCAGCGTACTTAATATCAATACTATCATTCCAAGCAACATCACCACCTGTTCGCTCTACCACGATAACAGAATGCACATTAGGGCAGTCTGCCACAGCAGCATCAACATTAGCTTTAAGTGGGATACGCTTACCGCCACGTAAAGATTGGTCTGCGGTAATAATCACTTTACAGTCGGCGTCAAGAACACGCGCTTTAATTGATTCGGTAGAGAAACCACCAAAAATAACAGAATGTATTGCGCCAATACGGGCACAAGCTAACATCGCATAACTAATTTCTGGGATCATTGGCATATAAAGACAAACACGATCGCCCTTTTTAACGCCACGTTCTTTTAGCAAGTTAGCTAAACGACAAACATTGTCATGAAGCTCTTGATAAGTAACTTTTAAATCATCATTAGGATCATCACCTTCAAAAATAATAGCAGTGTTATTTGCCTTGGTTGCTAGGTGGCGATCAATACAGTTATAACTGACGTTTAATTTAGCACCTGAAAACCAGTTGATTTCAGAGTTTTTTAAATCGACTTTACTAACGCTATCCCAAGGTTTGTACCAATCAATAAATTCTTTCGCTTGCTCACCCCAGAAAACATCTGGCTGCTCAATAGATTTCTTGTACATAGCATCATAAGTCGCGCTGTCGATATGGGTATGCGCCTTAGCTTTTTCTGATACCGGATAGCGAAGTTTCAATTCATTCATGCGTTATTCCTTCAGGTTTATTTATACTCAATTATAGTATTTTTATTTTTAAAAATTAGATTAGCTTAATCCTAAAATTTTTGTGGTTATTTTTATATACGCCTTTAGTCTTATTTTACTATAGGTCTTTAGTACTAACGTAAGCTTAACAACCTCAGCATAATGTTTTTTAGCCACCAACTAGTAACGATTTATAGGGAGCTATACCGCTTCCTACAAGGTTTTACCTTAACATTGAAAGCAAGCTATGACAACGCTGTCATTGTTTGTTCATAATTTTTGTGAATAGCAAGTATATACCCATAATACTTCAAGATGCGAGTTTCAGGATGCTTGAGCGATTCATGATCAAGACACATCTTTTTATTAATGGCGTTCCCTTAAGAAAAGATGTAACGAAGAAC
>SPKZ01013089.1_pt1 | contig 16983 bp, 15 predicted proteins | sample 2456571 | NCBI WGS metagenome assembly SPKZ01 (sample SAMN11192286, study PRJNA482655) | marine metagenome | biome: ENVO:00000447; feature: ENVO:00000244|ENVO:00000211|ENVO:00000569|ENVO:00002023; material: ENVO:00002151; isolation source: ocean water from marine abyssalpelagic zone ...
CGGGCACGACGCGATCCGCTGCTGATCGCCCAGCTCCGCGGGCTCGGAGTCGACAATCCCGAAGCGACGGTCGAGGACGCCGGGGTACGGCTGCGGCTCGCCTACCGGGAACTCGAAAGCGCGGGCACGCAACCCGATCCGAACCGGGTCCTGGCCGATATCCCGGTCGCGGTACGCCGCAGGCTCCTGCAGGCGTTCGCGAACGAAGAAGCGCAGCCGGTCTTTTCCTACGCGCGAGAGGTCGTGGCGCAACTGAGCCGCCGCTACCGGCTGGCGCTGGTCTCTAACAACGTCATCCCGGGAGACCACCTCGCGCGCGCGCTCGCGCGGGCCGGTATCGGACGGCACCTCGGCGCCGCCCTCTGGTCTGCAGACTTCGGGCGCCGCAAGCCCGACCCCGCGATGGTTCGCGAAGCGCTGCGCCGGCTCGGCGTTCCCGCACGGCGCGCCGTGTTCGTGGGAGACAAGCGCCGGACCGACGTCGCCGCCGCGCGGCGCGCGAGCGTTCGGTCGATCCTGCTCCGCCGCAGCCCCCATACAGTAGAAGGCCCCAAGCCCGTAGACGGCCCCGAACCCGATTTTGTGATCCAGGACCTGCGAGAACTCCCGCGCCTGCTCGCGAGGCTCGGCTAGAGCGCGGCGTAGACCGCGCGAAGCAGCGCGCGCGGGCGCGGATCGACGAGCCAGGCCCCCATGTGCATCAGGTTCATGGTGTAGCCGAAGCTCATGCGGTTCTCGGGATCGGCCTGACCGTACGAGCCCCCCATCCCGGCGTGCCCGAAGACCTCGGAGTTCGGGCCGGTCGGCTCCTCCGCGGGCGGCATCCCGAAGCCGAGCCCGAAGCGCGAAACCAGCGCCAGGACCGCGTCCTTTCCGAGCGACTGCTGGGTCCGGGCCTGCTCGATCAGTTCGGGCGACAGGACGTGCACACCGTCCAGGTCACCGCCCAGCGAGAGCGCGGCATACACGCGCGCGAGCGCGGCCGCAGTTCCGTGGCCATTGACGGCCGGAATCTCGGCCGCGCGCCACTCACGCGAGTTCGCAGCCATGGGATCGAGTGGCGGATTGGTGAAGGCCTTCGAGGCCAGGCTCTCGGGATCCCCGAGGATCATCTCCATCAGGTTGGGGCCGTCTCCCGCGTGGACCGGGCCCTGCACGAGTGGCGCCACCCGGGGCTCGAGCGCCTCCGGGAGTCCGATGTAGAACTCGAGGCCGAGCGGCTCTGCGAGTTCTTCGCGGAAGTAGGTGCCGAGGCTCCGGCCCGTGATGCGACGCACAAGTTCGCCCACCAGGAAGCCGAAGCTGATCGCGTGGTAGCCGTGCTGGCTGCCCGGCGTCCACCACGGCGCCTGCTCGGCCAGCGCCTTGGTCATACAGGCCCAGTCGAAGAGCGAACCCGGAGGAAGCGGGGCACGCACCGCGGCGAGTCCCGCGCGATGACTGAGCAGGTAGCGGACCGGAAGTTCCCGCTTGCCGGCCGCCGCGAACTCGGGCCAGTAGCGGGCCACCGGGGCGTCGAGCTCGAGCCGGCCCTCCTCGACCAGGCGCAGCGCGCAGAGCGCCGTCATGCCCTTGGTGGTGGAGTAGACGTTCACGAGCGTGTCGCGCTCCCAGGCGCGGCTGCGCGCCTCGTCCGCGAAGCCCGCCCACAGGTCCACGACCGTCTCGCCCTCGAGCGTGACGCAGACCGACGCGCCGAGTTCGTCGCCGCGCTCGAACGCCTGCGCGAACACCTCCTGTACGCGAGCGAAGCGCGGATCACAGCTTCCCCGAACCTCGATCGACTCGCTCATCTGAGATCTCCTCAGGCTGCAACCGGACCGGGCTCGAACCCGAGCACGCGATCCATGAAGTAGAGGCGAAAGGCCTCGGCGTCGACCTCGGTCGCACACCGGAACGGAAAACTCTCCGGTCGGGCCTCGTCGCACTCCCGCGTCAGAAATACGCCGTCCGCGATCACGGGCTCGACCTCGAGATCCTCGAAGCGACAGAAACGCTCGTCGTAGACCGCGGCGAGCGCGAGCGGATCGTGCAGGAACGCCACGTTGTCGGCGCTCATGTCACAGCCGGCCCCGCCGAAGATCTTGTTCTGGATCGGTGTCCAGCAGCGGATCCCCCGGGCGAGTGCTGAATGAAACGGCGTCCCGCGCGCCTCGAGCAGCTCGAGGTCGGCTTCCCTGATCCAGCTCTGCAGGGTGACGTCGGCCGTCACCAGCCGGGTCGAAATTCCGGCCCGCAGCGCCACCAGCGAGGCCTGAGGGTCGGAGCAGAGGTTGTAGTCGACCCCGCGCTCGAACAGGTGCCCTCCGTACGCGACCCTGCGGAGGTGTCCGCCCATCACGGTCAGGCGACGTACGCAACCCGCGAGGTCGGGTTCCTTCATGAGCGCCACGGCGAGATTCGTCATCGGCCCGATCATCACGAGCTCGAGTTCCGGGTCCGCCTCGAAGAGCCGGATCAGCGCATCGACCCCGTGCTCCGCTTCGATCGGCGGCTCCTCGCCCGGCTCGAGCTGGCCGTCGCCGAGTACCTGTTGCGAGCTCCCGATCCCCGAACCCCCCAGAACCGGAACCCGGCAACCCGCAAAGACCGGAATCGCGGTGCGGCCCGCGAGTTCCAGCAGCTTGCTCGCAACCCGGGCCCGGGTTCGAGACCCGCCGCCGATCGCCGTGATCGCTGCGACCTCGATCTCGGGAGAGGCGAGCGCGAGCGCCAGGCAGAGCGCATCGTCGACGTCGCCCCCGATGTCGGTGTCGAGCACGATTCGGCGGCTCATCCGCCCTCCGCCTGCGCCCGGAGCGCGGGAACCAGTTCCTCTGCGACGAAGCCGGTGTGGTAGTCGCCCGCAATGAAAGCCGGGTGCTCGAGCGCCGCGATGTGGAACGGAATCGAAGTGGGGATCCCGTCGATCACGAACTCGCTCAGCGCCCGCCGCGTACGCGCGATCGCCTCGGCGCGGTTACGTCCCCAGCAGCTGAGCTTCGCGACCAGGGGATCGTAGTGCACATGGACGGTGTCGCCCGACCTGATGCCGGAATCGACCCGGACGCCTGGACCACCGGGCTCGCGGTAGGCGCCGACTTCGCCGGGCGAGGGCAGGAACTCGCGCGCCGGATCCTCCGCGTAGATCCGGCACTCAATCGCGGACCCGGCCAGCCCCACCTCGCGCTGCTGGATGCCGAGTGGCTCTCCCGCCGCGATTCGGATTCCGGCCGCGACGATGTCGATGTTCGTGACGAGTTCGGTGATCGGGTGTTCGACCTGGATCCGGGTGTTCATCTCCAGGAAGTAAAAGCTCCCGCTCGCGTCCAGCAGGAACTCGACCGTCCCGGCGCCGTGGTAGCCGGCCGCGGTCGCGGCCGCGATCGCGGCCTGTGCCAGCTCCTCTCGCAGGCGGCTCGACAGCCGGTTGGCCGGAGCCTCCTCGATCAGCTTCTGGTACCGCCTCTGAATCGAGCACTCGCGCTCGAACAGGTGGATCAGCTGGCCCGTGCGATCCCCCAGGATCTGCACCTCGATGTGGCGCGGCTGCTCCAGGGCCTTCTCGACGTAGATCGCATCGTCGCCGAACCCGCTCCGCGCTTCGGAGCGCGCGCGCTTGAGCGCGCGCTCGAGTTCAGCTTCCTGCTGAACCAGGCGCATCCCCCGTCCGCCGCCGCCGGCGGCCGCCTTGATCATCACCGGAAAGCCGATCTCGCGCGCGGTCGCGGCGGCGTCTTCATCGCTCTGCCGCTCGGTGGAGCCGGGTACGATCGGGAGGCCGGCCGCCTGCATCGCGCGTCTCGCGGCGACCTTGTCGCCCATCGCCTCGATCGTCTCGGGAGCGGGTCCCACGAAGACCACGCCGGCCTCGGCGCAGCTTCGGGCGAAGTCTGGATTTTCGGAAAGGAAGCCGTAGCCGGGGTGAAGCGCATCCGCACCCGCTTCCTTCGCGATCTGGAGAATGCGTGAGCCGTCCAGGTAGCTCGCGCGCGCGGGGGGCGGTCCGCAGGGATGCGCCTCGTCGGCCAGCGCCACGTGCAGGGCAGCCCGATCGGCTTCCGAGAAGATCGCGACGCTCGCGACCCCGAGATCTCGACACGCCCGGATGATCCGGACCGCGATCTCGCCCCGGCTCGCAATCAGCAGTTTTCGGAACGGAGGAGCCGCCCCGGCATGGCTCATAGGGGAATGTTCCCGTGCTTCCTCTGCGGAGCCGGAGACTTCTTGTTCTCGAGGATCTGCAGGGTCGCAATCACGCGGGGCCGCGTGTCTTCCGGTCGGATCACCTCGTCGACGTAGCCGAGCGCCGCGGCCTTGTAGGGGTGCGCGAAGCGGCGCCGGTACTCGTCCGTCAGCTCCCGGCGGCGGGCCTCGGGATCGTCGGCATTCGCGAGTTCCTCCCGGAATACTACGTTGACCGCCCCGTCGGGGCCCATCACGGCGATCTCGGCCTGCGGATAGCAGAAACTCACGTCACCGCCCAGGTGCTTCGAACTCATCACATCGTAGGCGCCCCCGTAGCCCTTACGCGTGATCACCGTGACCTTGGGCACCGTCGCCTCGGCAAAGGCGTAGAGCAGCTTGGCGCCGTGGCGGATGATCCCGTCGTGCTCCTGCTGCGTACCGGGCAAATAGCCGGGAACGTCGACGAACGTGACCAGCGGAATGTTAAACGCGTCACAGAAGCGCACGAAGCGCGCCGCCTTGACCGAGGCATTGATGTCGAGCGAGCCGGCCATGACCGCGGGCTGGTTCGCCACCACGCCCACGCTCCGCCCGCCGAAGCGGGCGAAGCCGACGATGATGTTCCGCGCGTAGTGCTCGTGCACCTGGAGCAGCTGCCCGTCGTCGGTCACCATCCGGACCAGGGCGGACATGTCGTAGGGCTTGCTCGGATTCTCGGGCACGTGCGAGCTGAGCCGGGGGTCACGCCGATCGGCCGGATCCTCGGTGGCCACGAAGGGCGGATCTTCGAGGTTGTTCTGGGGGATGAACGAGAGCAAGCTGCGGATCAGCGTCAGGCACTCGCGATCGTTCTCGACCGCGAAGTGAGCCACACCGCTGCGAGCGTTGTGCACCATCGCACCGCCGAGGTCTTCCTTGCTGACCTCCTCGTGCGTGACGGTACGGATCACGTCGGGCCCGGTAATGAACATGTTGCTCGTGCCCTTCACCATCACGACGAAGTCCGTGATGGTGGGGGAGTAGACGGACCCGCCCGCGCAGGCGCCCATGACTGCTGAAATCTGGGGGATCACACCCGACTGCTGCACGTTTCGGAGAAAGATGTCGCCGTAGGCAGCCAGCGAGGTCACGCCCTCGGGAATCCGCGCCCCGCCCGATTCGTTGAGCCCGATCATGGGCGCCCCCACTCGGGCCGCGTGATCCATGATCTTGCAGACCTTGGCGCCGAACCCGAGTGCCAGGGATCCGCCGAACACCGTCGCGTCATGGGCGAACACGAACACCAGCCGGCCGTGAATCTGGCCCGCACCCGTGACGACGCCGTCGCCCAGCACCTGATCGGGCGCCTCGTCTACGTCGTCGCCGCGCGTGGTCCGAAGCCGGTCGTACTCCTGAAAGGTTCCAGGATCGACGAGGATATCGATCCGCTCGCGCGCCGTGAGCTTCCCGGCCTTGTGCTGCCGCTCGATCCGCCTCGCCCCGCCCCCGAGCTCGGCGCGCGCATTCAGCTCGTCGAGCCGCTTGAGCTTCTCCTCCATGGTCCCTCAATACTCCTTCTGGGCCTGGAGCACCGTGATCGCACTCAGGTTTACGATGTCTTCGACCGTCGCGTGGGGCTGGATGTAGTTCACGGGACTCTGCATTCCCATCAGAATCGGGCCGACGACGCTGGCCTCACCGACCGTGCCCATGAGCCGGACCGCGATGTGGGCGGCATCGAGGCTCGGGAACACCAGCACGTTGGCCTCCCCCTTGATCGTCGAGAACGGGAAGCGGGCATCGCGCGTGGCCGGGCTGAGGGCCATGTCGGCCTGCATCTCGCCGTCGATGGCGAGATCCGGCCAGCGCGTCCGCGCGATCTGAACCGCCTGGCCCAGGCGGTTGGTCTCGGGACCCCGAGAGCTCCCGAAGTTCGAAAACGAGAGCATCGCGACGACGGGATCGAAGCCGAGCCACTGCGCCGCGGAGGCCCCCAGCCCGGCGATGTCCGCGAGTTGCTCGGCCGTCGGGCGAACGTTGACGGAGCCGTCGCAGAAGAAGAGCACTCGTTCGCTCTGGATCACCATGTAGATTCCGGCGGCACGCTCATGCGACTCCGCGAGCCCCACCACCTCGAGAGCCGGTCGGACCGCCTCGGGATAGGATTTGGTGAGTCCGGCCACGAGACCGTGCGCGTCGCCCATCCGCACCATCATCACGCCGAAGTAGCTTCGACGGCTCAGCAGCCGGGCGGCGTCCCGCTCCGTCACGCCCTTTCGGCGCCGCAGATTCATGAGTTCCTTGCAGTAGAAGTCGTGCTTGTCCGAACTCTTCGGATCAATCAGCTCTACGCCGCGAAGATCGATCCCGTACTGCTCCGCACTCGCCCGGATCTCGCCAACGTCGCCGAGCAGGATCGGCTCCGCCAGTTTCTCCTCGCACAGTCGCTCGACGGCCCGCAGCACCCGTTCTTCCTTGCCTTCCGGAAACACGATCCGCTTGGGCTTGCTCTTGGCCTTGTTCATGACCGAGCGCATCACCTCGCGCGACCGGCCCAGGCGACTCTCGAGGACCTCCCGGTACTCCTCCAGATCGAGTTCCACGCGAGCCACGCCGGACTCCATCGCGGCTTTCGCGACCGCGAGCGACTCCTCGATTAAAACCCGGGGGTCGAAGGGCTTGGGAATGATGTAGTTTGGGCCGAACACGAACTGCTCGCCCTCGTAGGCCCGTGCGACCTCCTCCGGCAGACCGTGCTCGCCCAGCCGGGCGAGCTCGGCCAGCGCGTGGACGGCCGCGAGCTTCATCTCGATGTTGATCTTCCTCGCCCGGACGTCGAGTGCTCCGCGGAAGATGAACGGAAACCCGAGCACGTTGTTGACCTGGTTGGGATAGTCCGAGCGTCCCGTGGCCATGATCGCGTCGTCCCGGACCTCGACGACCTCGCCCGGCGTGATTTCGGGGTCGGGGTTGGCCATCGCGAAGATCAGCGGGCGGTCGGCCATGCTGCGAACCATTTCTTTCGTGACCAGTCCGGCGGCACTCACCCCGACGAAGACGTCGGCTCCAGCGAGCGCGTCTCCGAGGCTGCGGGCGTCGGTCTCGGCAGCATAGCGCGCCTTGTAGGGGTTCATACCCTCTGTACGACCGGAGTAGATCACGCCCCGGCTGTCGGTCATGAGCACGTTCTCGCGAAGCACGCCGAGCTTGAGGTAGAGATCGGCACACGCGATCCCGGCGGCCCCCGCCCCCGCGAACACCACCTTCGTGTCCTCGATCCGGCGACCCGTGATCTCGAGCGCGTTCAGAAAGGCGGCGGCCGAGATGATGGCCGTGCCGTGCTGGTCATCGTGAAAGACCGGAATCTCGAGCGCTTCGATCAACGTCTCCTCGATGTGAAAACAGTCCGGCGCGCGGATGTCCTCGAGGTTGATGCCCCCGAAGGTAGGCTCGAGCAGCTTGCAGACCTGGATCACGTCCTCGGGGTCTTCGCTGGCGAGTTCGATATCGAAGACGTCGATCCCGGCGAAACGCTTGAACAGGACGCCCTTGCCCTCCATTACGGGCTTGCCCGCCAGCGCCCCGATGTTGCCAAGCCCGAGCACGGCGGTCCCATTGGTCACGACCGCCACCAGGTTTCCGCGTGATGTGTAGCGGAAGGCAGCATCGGGGTCGCGCTCGATCTCGCGGCAGGGCTCGGCGACGCCCGGGGTATAGGCGAGCGACAGATCGCGCTGCGTCACGCACGGCTTGGTGGGTCGAACCTCGATCTTCCCGGGCCGTCCAGCCTCGTGATAGGCGAGTGCTTCTTCTTTCGAAACCAAGGTGATCCACCTCCGTACGCGGACGCGACGCTGCGCGTGGGGACCGATCCGCGCCCTCCGAAACCGGGCAAAGTCTACCAGAGCCCGGGGGCTCAGGTGCGCGTCGGCATCTCCTCGAATTCGGGCTGGACGCCCGCATGGCCAAGCTTCGCCGAGAGGCCGTTGGCGGCCGAGACCACCCCCGGAACGGCCCGCCCGAGCAGGCCGTTTTCGTCGAACCGGAACGCCGGGCCGGTCACGCTGAGGGCGGCCACGATCCCGCCGGCCGCGTCGAAGACCGGGGCCGCGGCACAAACCACGCCGGTCTCGGTCTCCTCACGGTCGACCGCGAAGCCCTCGGAGATCACCGCGCGGAGGTGCTCGCGAAACTTGTCGGGGTCGACGATGGTGTGCGGGGTTCGGGGCGAAAGTTCCGGGCGCAGCGGGGACGGCTCCGGGGAATAGGCCAGCCAAACCTTTCCGAGCGCGGTCGAGTATGCGGGCCGGGGTTTCCCGATCCGGGTCGCGGCGCGCACACTGCGGTCGGGTTCGCGCGCTTCGATCGCCAGGACCTCGGGGCCGAGGCCGACCGCGAGGTGCGCGGTCTCGCCGAGCGCGGAAGCGAGATCCTCGAGAACCGGCCGCGCAAATTCCGGAAGCCGCCGCGCACAGCGCACCGAGTCGCCGAGCGAGAGCGCCCGCGTGCCGATCCGGTAGTGGCCGGTCGAGGACAACCGCTCCGCGTACCCGTACAGCTCCAGCGTGGCCAGCAGCCGAAACACATTGTTCTTGGGAAGGCCCAGGGTGTGCGCGAGCTCGGTCACCCCAGAGCCAACCTCGTCTTCGGCCAGCGCTTCGAGCAAGCGGAGGGCGTTCACGACCGCCCGTACCGCGTAGGCGTTTCGGTCCTTTCGCATCCGAGCTCGTCGTGCGGGTTCGCCCGCGTAGAGGGTTAACGGTTCTGAATTTTCTGCCAATCCGCGAAAAAGCGCTCGATTCCAATGTCGGTCAGCGGATGTCGCGCCAGCGCCTGCATCACGGACCACGGCATCGTCGAGATGTCGGCCCCGATCCGGGCGGCATCGGCCACGTGGACGGGGCTGCGGATACTGGCCACGAGCACCTCGGTAGAGATTTCGTAGTTCGAAAACACCTGGACGATCTCGTCGACGACTTCCATCCCACGAACCTGGATGTCATCGAGGCGCCCGACGAAGGGCGAGACCATCGCGGCGCCGGCCTTCGCGGCCATCAGCGCCTGGGTCGGAGAAAAGACCAGCGTGCAGTTCGTGGGAATCTCCTGTTCGCGAAGCGTGCGGATCGCCTTCAGACCTTCGGTGGACATCGGAATCTTGACCACGATGTTCTCGGCGATCCGGCGCCACTCAACGCCTTGCTCGACCATCCCGGCGTGTTCGGTGCTCACGACCTCGGCGCTGATCGGCCCGTCGACCACCTTGGAGATCTCGCGCAGTACGGCTACGGGGTCGGCCTCCTCCTTGGAGAGCAGACTCGGATTCGTGGTAACACCGTCGAGAATTCCGAGCTGGGCGGCCTCGCGAATGTCCGGCAGGTGCGCCGAGTCGAGAAAGAATTTCATCGCGTCTGAACCTCCGGGGCAGGGCCAGAAGCTATCACGCCCGGCAAAGCCGGGCGCAAAAAAATCTGCGGGATCCTGTAGACCCGCAGAGGATTCTCGAGCGCATCGAGAAGCTCGCGCACCGAGCGCCCGAGCCGTGGAGCGCGGAGGCCGGGCGCCAGCTCGGCCAGCGGCTCGAGCACGAAGCGGCGCTCGTGGAAACGCGGGTGCGGCAGCTCGAGCGCCCCGGACGACAGCACCAGCTGGTCGTAGAGCAGGAGATCGAGATCGAGCACCCTCGGCCCCCAGCCAACCCGCGGCTCGGGGCGGCCCGCGCGCCGCTCGAGCGACTGGAGTTCCGCGAGCAAGGGCTCCGGAGCGAGCCCGGTCCGAAGTTCACAGACCGCGTTCAGGTACCAGGGCTGGCCGGGATCGCCGAGCGGCTCGGTGCGGTAGAGAGACGAGGCCCGGACCTGGCCGAGCGCCCGGAGCGCCTCGATCGCGGCTCGAACGCGGGTGGCGGGATTTCCCAGGTTGGAACCCACCCCCACGTACGCGGCCGCGGTCACGCCCCCGGCTCGGGTCCCGGATCGCGCCCCGATCCCGTCCGGGAGTCCGGCGCGGCGCGGCCCTCCGCCTCCGCCGCCGCCAGATCGAGCACCAGCAGGGCGCAGCCGATCACGATCGCGGCGTCGGCCACGTTGAAGTCCGGCCAGATGAACCAGCCCAGATCGAACTGCAGGAAATCGACCACCGCGCCGCGCGTGATGCGGTCCGCCAGATTCCCCAGGGCACCGCCGACCACCAGCCCGAGCGCGGTCGCGGACAGGCGATCGTCTGCTGCAACCTGACGGAAGAAGTAGAACAGAAGCCCCAGCGCCAGCAGCGCAAAGCCCACGAAGACCGCGACCGGAATCTGCGGGAGCAGCCCGAGCATCATCCCCGGGTTCCGAGCGTGGGTGATTTTCAGAAATCCCGGGATCAGCACCAGCGGATCGAACGGCTGAACGTTGTACACGATCCAGAGCTTCGACAGCTGATCGAGCGACACCACCACGGAGGCCGCGATCAAGAGCGCCCGAAGCTTGGGAGTCCAGCTCACGAGACTCATCTCTAACACACCGCCGGGAGGCGGTCCCGCGGACGGGGGCTGGCATTGCGGGCCCCGGCGCGGCACTCTCGCGGGGGCGGCGTGGCCGGCCCGGGCGTGCTGGACCCCGGCCGGACTCCCCGCGCCCCAGGTGCGCGACGATGGGATCTCGAAAGGACACCCGGGCGCCCTGGGCCGGCAGGTTCCGGAAGGAGACTGATCCGGTCCTGCAGCGCTTCTCGGCCTCGGTCCACTTCGACCGGCGGCTCGCACCCCACGATCTGGCGGGCAGCATCGCCCACGCGCAAATGCTGGCCCAACAGGGTCTGCTGACCTCAGAGGAGGGGGAGCGGCTGGTTGCGGGGCTCGAGCAGATCGGGCGCGAATTCGCGGCCGGAGAGCTCGAGCTCGACCCGGCGCTCGAGGACATCCACACGAACGTCGAGCGGCGGCTCGGCGAGATCGTGGGTCCGCTCGCGGGAAAGCTCCACACGGGCCGCAGCCGCAACGACCAGGTCGCGACCGACCTGCTGCTCTGGATCCGGGCCGCCATCCTGGAACTCCGCGAAGGGCTGCTCGGACTCCGGGAGACGCTGGTCGAGCGGGCGGGGCGCGAGATCGACGTGATCCTGCCGGGCTACACCCACCTGCAGCGCGCCCAGCCGATGCGCCTCGCGCACCACTGGCTCGCGCATTACGAGGCGCTCTCGCGCGACGACGGACGGCTCGCGGACGCGCGATCCCGGGTGCGGCACTCGCCGCTAGGCGCGGGCGCGCTCGCAGGCACCACGCTGCCGCTCGACCGCGACCAGACCGCGCGCGCGCTGGGCTTCGAGGGCCCCAGTCCCAACAGCCTGGATGCGGTCGCCGCCCGGGACGCCCCGCTCGAACTGCTCGCGGCGCTCTCGATCCTGATGGTGAACCTCTCGAGACTTTCCGAGGAACTCGTGCTCTGGAACTCCTCCGAGTTCGGGTTCGTAGAGCTCGACGACGCCTTCGCGACGGGTTCGAGCCTGATGCCGCAGAAGAAGAATCCGGATGGACCCGAGCTCGTGCGCGGCAAGTCGGGACGCGTGATCGGAAGCCTCACCGGCCTGCTGGTCACGCTCAAGGGCCTGCCGCTCTCGTACAATCGCGACATGCAGGAAGACAAGGAGCCGCTCTTCGACGCGGTGGACACCGCCGCGGGCTCGCTCGAGTTACTTGCCTCCACGCTCGCATCCCTGCGCGTGCGCGACGACGCAATGGCGCGCGCGGCCGCCGACCCGATGCTGCTCGCGACCGACCTCGCCGAGCGCATGGTGCAGGCCCGTGTGCCGTTTCGGGAGGCGCACGAGATCGTGGGCCGGATCGTGGCGCACGCAGACGAACACAAGACCCCGCTCGACGGGCTGTCGCGCGAGGTACTGGGTGGGTTCCACCCGGCGCTCGACCTCGACCCGGCGGAGTTCTTCCGGGCGGAGCGGTCGATCGAGGCCCGGTCGCTGGTGGGGGGGCCGGCGCGGGCCAGAGTCGAGGCGGCGCTCGAGCAAGCGCGGAGCGATCTCGTGCGGACGCGCGCCGAACTCGATCGGCAAGGCACGTGAGCGAGCGCGGCGTCCGCGGGTGCCTGGTCGCGCCCTGGCTGGCGCTCTGGCTCGCGATCCTGGGCTGCGGCCACTACGGCCCGCCTACGCGCGGCCCTGCAGACGCCTCGAATGCAGGCGCTCCAGCGCTCGTGGATCCGACCTGCACCGAAGAGGAAGAGAAGCCTTGAGCTACCGCGAACTCCTCGCACGCCGCGAGGGGCGGCTCTTCCTCGAGGACGTCCCCGTGGCCGAACTCGCCCGGCGCTTCGGCACCCCCCTCTACGCGTACGCCCGAAGCGGCCTGATCGAGCGCGCCGACCGGCTCCGGGCGGCGTTCGGGGACGCCCCGGCGCTGGTCGCGTACTCGGTCAAGGCCAACATGAACCTGGCGGTGATCCGGACTTTTCTCGAGCGCGGCTGCGGTGTCGACGTGACCTCGGCGGGCGAACTCGAACGTGCGCTTCGCGCCGGAGCAGACCCGCAGAAGATCATCTACTCGGGCGTCGGCAAGCGCAGCGACGAGATGGACCGCGCGCTCGCGGCCGGGATTCGCATGTTCAACGTGGAGTCCCTCGAGGAACTCGAGCTGCTCGACCAGCGCGCGGGCGCGGCCGGCACGCGCGCGCCGATCTCGTTTCGCCTGAATCCAGACGTCGATCCGAAGACCCACCCCTACATCGCGACGGGCCTCAGGCACTCGAAGTTCGGAATTCCGATCGAGTCGGCCACCGACGCCTACGCGCGCGCCAAGGCGCTCTCGAACATCGACGTGGTGGGCGTCGATTGCCATATCGGCTCGCAGCTCTGCGACCTCGGGCCGATTCGAGATGCCCTGCTCCGGATCAAGCAGGCGGTGCTCACGCTGCGGCGGGAGGGCTGCAACGTGGAGTTGATCGACGTCGGCGGCGGACTCGGGGTCGAGTACTCGGGCTCCGACGACCCACCCTCGCCCGAGGCCTACGCAGACACGCTGCTCGAGGTCGTCGGGGGCCTCGACGCGACGCTGGTATGCGAGCCGGGGCGCTCGCTCACGGCGGAGGCCGGTATCTTTCTCACGCGCGTGCTCTACCGCAAGGAAAACGGCGAGCACCGCTTCGTGATCGTCGACGGCGGCATGAGCGACCAGCTGCGACCGATGCTCTACGGGGCCGAGCCGCGGATCGAAACCGACCCCGAACGACCCGGCGAACCCGCCGCGGTCGACGTGGTGGGTCCGGTCTGCGAGTCGACCGACCGGCTCGCGAAGGACCGGCCGCTCCCGCCGCTCGAGCGCGGCGACCTGCTGGTCCTGCGCGACACGGGCGCCTACGGTTTCTCGATGAGTTCGAACTACAATGGCCGCACGCTCGCCGCCGAGGTGATGGTGGAAGGCGACCGCGCGGAACTCGTGCGGCGCCGCCAGACCCTCGAGGAGACCTGGAGCGGCGAAACGATTCCGGACTTCGAACGCTGATGCGGATTCCGTTCAGCAAGATGCACGGCGCCGGGAACGATTACGTCGTTGTCGACTGCAGCGCGGGCGAGCCCGTCCGGGACTGGGCGGCCTTCGCGCGCTACGCGCTCGACCGCCACCGGGGCGTGGGCGGCGATCAACTGCTGCTCGTGCAGCCGGCGAGCCAGGCCGCGTTCTTTATGGGCATCCGCAATGCCGACGGCAGCCTCGCAGAGATGTGCGGGAACGGGCTTCGCGCGTTCACCAAGTACCTGCGCGATCGCGGCCTCGCGGACGCCGACGAGTTCGACGTCGAGACGCTGGGCGGTCTGGTGCGGGTGCGCTGGCTCGGCCCCGACCCGGCCGCGCAGGGGCGCGACCAGGATCGGGTCGAACTGCGGCTGTTCCCGCCGATCCTCGAGCCGGAGAAGGTTCCGACGACGCTGCGGCCCGAGTCGGGAAGCGGCCCCGCGCTCGAGGTGCCGCTCGAACTCGACGGTCGGACGCTACTCGTGAGTTGCGTTTCGATCGGCAACCCGCATTGCGTGATCTTCACCGACGACGTGGCCGGGGTGCCGCTCGAACGACTCGGGCCCCGGATCGAGCACCACCCCGCGTTTCCCGAACGCACCAACGTCGAGTTCGCTGAACTTCTCTCGGCGGGCGAACTGGTACAGCGGACCTGGGAGCGCGGGGTCGGCGAGACGCTCGCCTGCGGGAGTGGCGCCTGCGCCACCGCGGTCGCCGCGATCCTGACCGGCCGTGCCGAGCGCGAACTCGTGCTTCACCTGCGCGGCGGGGACCTGGAAGTCCGCTGGCCGCGGGACCGGGGACCCCTCTGGCTGACGGGCCCCGCGACCTTCGTGTTCGACGCTGAACTCGATTACCCGGGAGAGCCGAAATGAGTTTCGAGGGTACCTTCACCGCGCTCGTCAGCCCGTTCCGGACCGACGGTGCGCTCGACCTCGACGCACTCGCGCGCCTGGTCGAGTGGCAGATCGAGTGCGGCATCGACGGACTCGTTCCGACCGGCAGCACCGGCGAATCGGCCACGCTCACCCCCGCCGAGCACGTCGAGGTGATCCGGCGCGTCGTAGACGTGGCCGAGGGACGCGTGCCCGTGATCGCTGGCACCGGTTCGAACTCGACCCAGGAGGCTGTCGATTTCACGCTCGAGGCGCGCGCGGCGGGCGCCGACGCGGCGCTGCTGATCTCGCCCTACTACAACCGGCCGACCCAGGAGGGGGTCGTGGCCCACTACCGGACCGTCGCGAGCGAGACCGGGCTTCCGATTTTCGTCTACAACATTCCGGGCCGGACCGCGTCTCGGATCGAGCCCGAAACCCTCGCTGAGCTTGCGGAGACGCCCGGCATCGTCGGCCTCAAGGAGGCCGGGGGAGATCTGGTGAAGGCCGCGCACACGATCGCGCTCGCCCCGGAAGACTTCGTCGTGCTCTCGGGTGACGACGCGCTCACGCTTCCGCTGCTCGCGATCGGGGGCCGCGGCGTGATCACGACCACCGGAAACGTCGCGCCGCGCGAGGTCGCCGAGATCACGCGCGCCGCCGCTGCGGGCGACTGGGCACGAGCGCGTGCCGCGCACTACCGGCTGCTTCCGCTGATGCAGGCGCTGTTTCTGGAATCGAACCCGATCCCGGTCAAGGCGGCGCTCGCGATTCTGGGCCGGATTCCCGAACCGACGTTGCGGCTCCCGCTCACCGAGATCAGCAAACCGAACCGCGACCGGCTCGAAGCCGCGCTCGCGGGGTTCCCGCGCGCGTGACCCGCGTCGTGGTCAGCGGGGCCTGCGGCCGAATGGGCACGCAGGTTCTGGCGGTCGTCGGAGCCGCACCGGACCTCGAAGTCGCAGCCGCGCTCGAGGCCCCGGGACACCCGCAGCTCGGAGACGAGGTCGCGCCCGGCGTGCGGGTCGGCGACGATCCCGGCATCGCGCTCGCGGCGGCCGAGGTCGCGATCGACTTTTCGCTGCCCGAGGCCAGCGTCGGGCTCGCCGAGGCCGCGGCACAGCGCGGGGTCGCGCTCGTGAGCGGGACCACGGGTCAGGATGCCGCGCAGCTCGCCCGGATCGAGGTCGCGGCGGGCAAGATCCCGATCCTGAGGGCCGCGAACTTCTCGGCCGGGATCCAGGTGCTGCTGGACCTCGTGGCCGAGGCCGCGCGCAGGCTCGAAGACTACGACCTCGAGATCCTCGAACTTCACCACGCCCGCAAGCTCGACGCCCCGAGCGGAACGGCGCTTCGGCTCGCGCGCACGGCCGCCGAGGCGCGCGGCGTCGACCTCGACGCACACGCCGTCTACCACCGCGAGGGCGAGACCGGGGCGCGAACGCCGGGCGCGATCGGGCTCCAGTCGCTGCGCGCCGGCGACTCGATCGGCGAACACACCGTCTACCTCGCCGGGCCCGGAGAGCGTCTCGAACTCTCGCACCGCGCGCTCTCGCGCGAGAACTTCGCGCAGGGCGCGGTCCGGGCCGCGCGCTGGCTGGTGGGCCGGCCGCCCGGTCTCTACACGCTCCGCGACCTCGCGGGCTAGGGCCCGCCGGGAGTCAGGCGCTCCGGGGAGCGCCGCGCGGCGCCCCCCGAAGGCCCGGGATCATCGGGGCTCGCCCCTAGATGTCGTAGTACAGCTCGAACTCGTGCGGGTGCGGCCGCTTCGCGACCTCGGCGCACTCGACCGTGCGCTTGTAGTCGAGCCAGGTGTCGATCGCGTCGCGCGTGAACACGTTTCCCTTGAGCAGGAAGTCCTGGTCCTCCTCGAGACAGTCGAGCGCCTCCTCGAGCGTCCCGGGCATCACCGGGATCGGCGCGAGTTCCTCTTCCGTGAGCGAGTAGATGTCGCGGTCGAGCGGCTCGCCCGGATCGAGCTTGTTCTCGATCCCGTCGAGCCCTGCGAGCAGCATCGCCGAGAACGCCAGGTAGGGGTTGCAGGTCGGGTCCGGGAACCGGACCTCGATCCGCTTCGCCTTCGGATTCGGCGAGTACATCGGAATCCGCACCGCCGCGGAGCGGTTCCTGCTCGAGTAGGCCAGCGTGACGGGCGCCTCGAAGCCAGGCACGAGCCGCTTGTAGGAGTTCGTGGTCGGGTTCGTGAACGCGGCCAGTGCACGCGAGTGCTTGAGGATCCCGCCGATGTAGTAAAGACAGGTCTCGGAGACCCCCGCGTACGCATCCCCGGCGAACAGCGGCTTGCCGTCCTTCCAGAGCGACTGGTGCACGTGCATGCCCGAGCCGTTGTCGTTGAAGACGGGCTTCGGCATGAAGGTCACGGTCTTGCCCGCGCGCTGCGCCACGTTCTTGATCACGTACTTGTAGAGCATCAGGCTGTCGGCCATCTGCACCAGCGGC
>SPKZ01021190.1_pt1 | contig 16982 bp, 20 predicted proteins | sample 2456571 | NCBI WGS metagenome assembly SPKZ01 (sample SAMN11192286, study PRJNA482655) | marine metagenome | biome: ENVO:00000447; feature: ENVO:00000244|ENVO:00000211|ENVO:00000569|ENVO:00002023; material: ENVO:00002151; isolation source: ocean water from marine abyssalpelagic zone ...
CAATATGAAGAAGAAAATCCAGAGTTTGAACTTTTAGGACTTGGAAAAACATTAAAAATTAAAAGGAAAATAAAGTGAATAAAGTTGAGTTTGAACAAAAATTAGCATCATATAAATCTAAAGAAAAAGCTATTAATAAACTTATATCAGAGTTTTATGGAGTAGATAGAACAAATGAAGCAGCATTGAGAAATATTGAAGAGAGTGCTGCTGATATTTCTGATATGGGTGGGTATTAAAATGACTAAAAGTACTAAAAGAAGCAAATTAAAAAGAGCAAAAACGTCAGCATATTATAAAAAAGATTGGAAAACATTTTGGGAAATAATAGAACTTTTAAGAAGAAAGAAAGTTGCAATTCCTGCAGTAATGAAGCCAGTTCCTATTGGTTGGGATTATCCTTTTCTAATTCGTAGACCAGAAGCTATTACAGCAGTAGTGATACTTTAAATGACTGCACCAATTAAAACAAAAAGATTAAGAAAATGTAATTATTGTAAAGATAAATTCAGTCCTTTTAATTCTTTTCAAAAGTTTTGTTTCAAAGATGAATGTATAAAAGCTCACAACAGCACAGAAAGAAGCAAGAAACAACGAAAAGCAGTAAAAGAGCACAAGAGTAGTGATAAGTCAATACAGCTTAAATTAGCACAAACAATAGTTAATAAGTATGTAAGATTAAGAGATCAAAATAAACCTTGTATTTCATGTGGCCATAAAGAGGGTAGACAATTTCATGCGGGCCATTATGAAAGTGCAGGAGGTAATCAACAACAAAGATTTTACACTCTTAACATTCATAAACAATGTAGCATTTGCAATAACTTTAAATCTGGGAACTTAATACCTTACAGATTATTTATGATCAAAAAGTATGGAATTGAAAAAGTAGAATCAATTGAATCAGATCACAGCACTAAGAAATATACAGTTGAATATCTGCATAGGCTGATTAGAGTTTTTAGGAAGAAAATTAAATTATATGAAAAGAGAAGATAATGAAAAGAGAATTATCAATATTAATAACTGAATTAGTGAAGAAAGATATTATTCCTCCTAAAGTTTTATGGGATAAATTGTTAAAAGATGCTGACTACCAAGAGCCTTTAACATTTAGACAAGAGTTATCAAACTCAACTTACTTTTCTGGATTTAATTATATCAAGGTATATAACGAACAAACAGAAAGTAAACAAGAAAAATTAAAACAAATAATCTCAATAAATTATAGAAAAAGAATATTAAAGGACGTATTAGCATGAGCAAAAGACCAATAACAGCACAAGTAAGACCGTCTTTAGAACTAGACACAATTATTACTTTAGAAGCATTACAGAAAGACAAAACACTTGGGAAAACATTAGAGCAGCTTTTGAATAGTTGCCCAGAGTTTATGGAGAAGAAAAAAGAGTTAATCAGGTTTAAGGGGCAGGGATTAGATTAGCTATTTCTTTTTTAAACTTTTCACATTTTTCATCAAATTCTGAGAGAAAAACTTTATGACCTGAATAATTATTTTCTTTTGAAGAATTTGAGAATGCATTAATTAACTCAAATTCTTTTAATATCTCTGAATGATTTTTTTCAAATTCAGGGAAGTATAAATCAATAATCATTTTAAGATTATTATAATTTATAGGTACTTCTAATCTTTCTGTTGAGCCGATTTTTTTAATTCTTTTATTAAGAGTTTTTTTATCTATTCTATTATCATGAAATTGTAGAAAATAAATAGAGACTTTTATAATATAATCAGACCATATAGTAAAATTCATATACATTTCTTCTATCTTTTTCTTTTTAAATTCAATATCTTTTGCCTTAGTGTCTTTATCTTTATTGAATTTTGCAATTTTATATGTAATAAATCCAGTTAGAGCCGAACCTAAAAGAACAGATATTGTACCAGAGTAAGTACTTAGAATTGATGTAACTTTTATTGTTTCTTCCAAATCAATATTCCTTAAGTTTTTTTATAATTATACATAAAGCACTTTAAATATCACCACTTTTCACTCCCTTACAAAAATTATTTTTTCTATTAATATTAGCACAGCTAAAAAAATAAGAATAGGAAATAAATAATGAGTAATGAAAGAAAACAAGCAATAGAAAGAGCAACAGAGTTAGGAATTGTTTTTACTAACAACATTTCAACAAAAAATCTTAAAACATTAATCAATGCAAAAGAAGATGAACTTTCAAATGACTTAACTCCGAAGTCAGAAATTCAAAAAGAAGTTATTGATCCTAAAATAGAAACTCCTGTAATTAAAGAAGAAATAATTATTGATCCAATAGAGAATAATCCTTTACCTAAAATAGAAACTCCAACACCAGAAGAAAATCAAGAAGAATCTTATTCAGATGAAATGGTAATCCAAAGAATAAGTGCTTGTGGAAATTATAGAGCAAAGATCATAGGAGCTAAAGAAGCAGCTAGAAGAAGTAATGTAACAGTAGAAGAAGTATTAGCTTCAATTAAAGATGCTATGCCTATCAAGGGTTGGACTTTCAAAGAAGTAGAGAGCGAATAATAGAGTAATGAAAAATATCTTGTCTAAAAAATTAACTGAAAAGCAAAAACTATTTTGTAAATATTATCTTATTAATTTAAATGCAACTGATGCAGCAATTAAGGCAGGATATTCTAAGAAGAGTGCAGAAGCAACAGGCTATGAAAACCTTAGAAAACCAAGTATTCATAAAGAGATACAAGATAACCTTGCAAAAAGAGCAAATGAGGCAGGTATTACAGCAGCAGAAGTTCTTAATAATCTTAAAAAAGCTATTGCAATTAGTCTAGGAGAAGTAGAAAGTTTTATTATCGTGAAAGAGGGAGCAGGAAAAGGGGAAACTTATACTTCATCTGTTCCAATGAAAAGAACTGATATTAATGCGTTCATAAAAATAAATGAATTATATATGCGACATTTAGGAATGTTCAATGACAAACTAGAAATAAGTGTTGATGATGAATTAGCGCAATGGTTAATGAAATAATGAATTCTTTTGTGTGGGAATCTAAATACTTAGATAAAAGAACTTTAAAAGAGTTTATTGCTTTAGATACTAAAGATCAAATGCAGCTAATAGGTTCTACATTCTCAAACTATTTAAAGTTTGGAGTTAATGCAGGACCTAAAGATGAACAGCTATCTAAGTTTGTTTTTGAAATAGATGAAGCTTTAGATACTAATGAGAAAACTCAAATAAGTATTGCATCTGGACATGGAACAGGTAAAACATTTATTCTTTCAAATCTAATTTTGTATATTGGACTTACAAGAAAGGATGCAAAAATACCAACAACTGCACCTGTTGCTTCACAATTAGAAAATATACTTATCCCAGAAGTTAAAAAATGGAAAGATAAACTATTTCCAAAGATTAAAAACCTTGTTGAAGTAATGACTAAAGACGTTAAATTCAAAAATGGTAATAAATGTTTTGCTAGAACTGCACGAAAAGGTAATGAGGAAGCACTTGCTGGAGTTCACGCAACTTTTGTACTTTATATTATTGATGAAGCATCTGGAATAGATCAAAAGATATTTGATGTTATTGAAGGAGCATTGACAGGAGATAATTATTTATTAGTAATGTGCTCAAATCCTACTAGAACTACTGGAACTTTTTACGATTCACATAATAAGAAAAAGAAGTTTTATCGAACAATAAGACTTGATTCTGCTAAATCTGGGAATGTTAAAGAAAAGTGGAACAAGATGATGATTGAGAAGTATGGAGCTGAATCAGACACAGTAAGAGTAAGAGTACACGGCCATTTTCCTAAGTCTTCTACTAATGCATTATTTGACATTGAAATGTTAGAAAAATTCTTTGATACTAAAAGAGATATTGATGATTCTGGTCACGAGGTATGGGGTCAAGATATTGCAAGATTTGGAAATGATATGTGTCAAACATTTAAACGAAAAGGTTATCGAGGTTATGGTTTTGAGGGTTGGGGAAAACTTGACACTATGGAAACAGCTGCAAAAGTAACTAATATTTATAATGCTGCTTACAATAAACCAAACTATATTTTCATTGACACTATTGGAGTAGGTGCAGGAGTATATGACAGACTTAATCAATTAGGACTAAGTAATGTAATTATAGAAGCTAATGCATCATTCAAAGCTACAAACAATATGTATTTTAACAAAAGAACTGAAATGTATCACAACTTAGTAGATGCAGCCAAAAAAGGCGCTTGTTGTCCTTATGATGCAGAACTTGAAGAAGAATTACTTGCTATTACATACTCATTGACACCAGATGGAAAAATTAAATTATGTCCTAAAGATGAAATAAAAGAAGTAATTGGACGTTCTCCTGATAAAGGTGATGCAGTTGCATTGTCTTTCTTCGAGCTATTACCTGCACAAGAATATAAACAAAAAGACTTTGCACAAGCTGAACAACAAGAATCTATACCACAAGGAGCTTGGTAATGTCAGCAACTCTAAATACCTATGATTTATTAGTATCTCACTTAGGAGAAGAACAAGCATACAAACTATGTGAAAAGTTAGGCGGTACTAAAATATCTATTCCTAAAAAAGCACACAAGACTTACAGAATAAGAAGATTAATTATTAAAGCAATGCCCTTAATAAAATATGATCCACAGAAAAAATCGAAATTAATAAAAACATTATCAAGACTGCAAGGAATTACACCAGATGCAATTCGCAGAATCATAAGGGAGATTGAATATGGAAAATAACAAAAGATTAGCAGCAATATGTATTGATGCACAAGCAGGACTTGATAGATATATGCCTACATTTTTATCATATTATAATGCATACAAAGCGCTACTTGATTCAAATGCACTTAAGTATCTAGATTCGAAGGGTAAGAGTAAAAATCCTCATTACTACATCATGAACAAGCTTCAAAGAATTAATGCAGATTTTATTGAAGCATACTTTACAAATAAACAGTTTGCAAAAATTAGTGAGAAACCCACTTTAATAAATCAATATTATACAAGTCCTGCTGAAACAATTAAGAAGCTTCAAAATGCAGTTGATTATTATACAAGTGAAGATGAAAATTCTAATCTTTATGATTCATTATCTTTTGCTTTTGAAGATTTACAATGTTATGGAACTGCTGCTATTAAAGTTAGTTTTAGCAATGGCTTATATATTGAGAAGATTGATATTAAAGATATTAAATATGATACAGGTGCAAAAAGTGTAAAAGATTTAAAACATTTAGTACATGATATTTATATGACTGAAGAAGATATTATTGCGCAAATAAATGCAGGAATATTTAATGAGCCTTTCAATTTAAATGATATTAGAAGTGAGGGCAACAAAGCAGCTAAAAGATTTAAACTAGAAGAAGTTTATGAACTTAAGGCTAGTAAATGGGTTGTATCTACAATATTTAATAAGTCTATTGTTTTAAGAAAAGATATTGAGTTGAGATTTTTACCTTTTGCAATTGGAAGAATTAAGAATCAAAAGATTAATCCAATGGGTGATGATAATGCAGTAAGAATATACGGTGATTCAATTATTGCTCCACTTATTCCAATTCAAAGAGCAATCACAATTACAGGAAATCAGCAGCTAGATATTATTGATAGACAATTAAATCCACGATATATCACAAGTGACAAGACGATAAATCCTTTTGACTTCTCAAATCAAAAAAAACATTTAATATATGGTGACATATCTAAGATAAAAGAAATCTCTGTACCAAATATTAGAGATTCTATTTTTAATAATGACAGATTAAGTATGGAGGGTCAAGAAGCAATTGGTGTTACTGATTATAATTCTGGAATGTCTAATAATAAGCAACTAAACGCAACAGCAACAGGTATATCAATTCTAACGAGTGAATCAAATAAAATCTTAGGACATTTATTAAGAGGATGTAACGAAACTTTAATCAAACCATTATTTAGAATGATTACAGATTTAGTGTGGGCTTACGGTGATGCTAAATTCTTTTATGGGATTGATAGAACACAAGAGCTTGAATATAAAGTTGGTGTAGATGTGGGATTAGGTGCAACTAATAAAGAAATGCAGCTTAACTCTAAAATGGCAGCTTACAAAGGAATGATGGAACTAGCAACAATGATGCAAGATCCAAATCGCATGAAAAAGGCTGAAAAGTTTTATTATAAAGAAATATTGCCTTTAATGGGTGTAGAAAATTATGAAGAATATTATCAGGAGGAAGAAGTTGAACGAACAGGAAATCAAGCAAACGTTAACAGTGTTGAAGGACAGCAAAATATGGAATTATCTAGTGCAGGAATTGGAGCGAATGAAGAACGAGCTTATTAGTTCTTCTTCTACAAATGATGTTAACCAAAACCATTTCATAATGGCCCAAGTTAAAACAATAGACACAATGAAAGATTTACCAAGTGTTTTATTATTACAAATAGAAAATAATGAACAAATAGAAAAAGATAAACAATTAGAAAATTTAAATAACCAAGGAAATTAATATGGAAATTACGAACACATCACCAGAAAATACAGAAGTAGTTGCACCAATCGAGAATACAACAGTAACAACAAATACTGAATATACAGAAGCAGATGCAATTGCAGGTTTATTAGATTCTAATATAACACAAGAAAACGTAACAGCTTCAACACAAGAGCAAAACGTAACAGAGACAACAATTACTTCACCTGCTGATGAAATCAATCTTAATGACTATGATTTAACATTCTTAGGTGTGGAAAATAATGAAGAAATAAAAGATCCAAACAATCAAGCACCAGAAGTAATTAAAACTCCTGCACCTAATGTAGAAGAAAAGCCAAATCAAATGCAAGAGATTCTGAATAGATTAGATTCTTTTCAAAAGCAAGATGAAACACAAGAAGATAATGAAGAACTTGCAGGACTTAAAGAGTTAGCTAAAAAACTACAAGATGCTGGATTATTCCCATCAGCTATAAGTAAAGAACAAGAAGAATTATTAAAAAATGCACAAACTATTCAAGATAATATGAAAGAAGAACAAGAGTATCAACAAGAAGTTGAAGTGCATAATGAAAAAGTTAATGCACTTGAAGAATTCTCAAACAGTCTTGAAACATCAATCCCTGGATATAGTTCAGCACTTATGGGAAAAGTAGTTGCAAATATTGCAGCAACAAACCCAGAAGCAGCACAAAAGATTTTAAATAATCCAATGCAATTATTAACATTATGGGGAAAAGTAGGTGCAAAAGCTCAACCATCTACACAGCCAACAAACATTATTACAAATAATGCTTCTCAAACTAATGTATCAAGTGATTTAGAGCAAAAAGTTATGAATGGAAGTGCTTCTGCTGCTGAAGAAGCACAATGGTTAATGAATTAGAAAAAAACAGAAAAGGATTTTGATATGAATTGGGGTAAAACATTCGCAAACATTGGGCAAGGGGTAACACCATTTGTTAGTGCATTCAGTGCATATGGACAATATAAAACTGCTAAAAAAAGTAACAAACTTGAAGAAAAAAGATTAAACAATGATTTAATGCTTCAACGTAGAGCAATAGGAAAAGAAAATAAAATGCAGGAAAATCTAGATAATAGTTTTGCTTCAATTTATGGACCTCCTAAAAAGAAGAAGAAAACAATTCCTTTATTAAATACTCAAGGTCAGGTGTAGATTATGGCATTTTTTAATAAACTAAGAATAAAAAAAACTGATTTAAAAAATCCACTTGGAGGATTAAAAGATGTTGCAAATAGCTTAGGCAATACTTCTAAAACAATTTTAGATAGAGAAGTTACTAAAGATGCTAATGCTGCTACTGCTAAACATAGAAGTACATTATTAAAGAATCAAGGCAAAAGAGATTCAGATACTAACATTTATAGAAACAATACTCTTGAATTTAATAAAACAAAAGAAACTAATCAAAATAGTAGATGGGAAAAAACTTTTAAACATAATGCATCACAAGATTTAATAGATAATTCATATAAAAATAAAGTGTTTAAACATGGTAAAAATAGAGATATTGTAAAAGATAGTCAATGGAGTAAAACTTTTAATAAACCAGATTATAAAACATTTACAAGTACAGATAAAGATGGTAGTCCTGTAATGAGTGTATTCAATACTAAAAATGGAAAAACTACAACAACAGGTTCAAAAGTTTATCAAGCTCCAAAAGTATATTCTCAAGAACAAAAAAATTATCACAAAGCAAAAACTAATGATATAAAAGTTAAACAATCAGATTCTATTGTTAAATCATTTAAAGAAGATGATATTTATGAGAATCTAAGTAAAGATGATAAATATAGGGCTATTCAATACATTAGAAAGAATGGGAAATTACCTAATCTCAAACATATAGATGGTTTATTTAGTGATACTTTTTCAATGCCTAAAAAAAAGACAACTAAAAAAAGTGGATCATCACTTGACTTAGGACTATAACATGAGTATTGAAATTGGAAAATTAATAAATAATAATAAAGACTTTACACCAACACCTACATATAAAGATACTCCTGAATTTGTGACAAGAGCTGCTAAAGAAAAAAAAGCTTTTAAGAAGTTAAAAGAGTATGAAGCAGATGGTTATGATATGTCTAGTCATTATGAAAAGTTTGTAACAATTGGTTCAGACGAGGGCAAATTACAAAGAGCTTGGAACGGATTCAGAAAATATACAAGTGAAGGTGCATCAACACTAAGCTATGTAATGGGTAAAGATGATTCAGAGTATCAAAACAATATCAAAGAAATTGAGCTAAGAGAAAACAATTGGAAAGATAGAGAAGTTAAAAAGAATCCTAAACTATATAAGTCTAGAGATGATGTATGGAATGTTGCAGGTGGAGTAGGTGAAGTTACTCCTTATGTTGCAGGTGGTATTTATATGGGTGCAAGTAAAGCACCTACACTTGGAGGAAAACTAGCAGGAGATATTGGTAGAGGTGCAATTGCAGATACAATTCTTGCAACTTCTCAACATGGATATAAAGATAATTGGGATAAAGAAGTTGCAAAAGAAGTAGGTCTTGGCGTTGCAGGTCAAACTTTTGGAACAGTATTTGCAAGTATCTTTTCTAAAGTAAAACCAAAAAGTAAAACTACTAAAGCAGCAACAGATATTAATAAGGAATATGCTTCAGCTGGTGGAGAAAATAAAGTTGGTGATTTTATTGATGATGATAAAATTGTTAATAAAATGATGGGTGACAAATCTGTAACTGTACCAAATGTTAAGACAAAAGAAGAAAGTAAAAGTACTTTTGGATTAGACCAAGTGAAAGAAAATGTTAATGATGGAAGTGTTACAAATCAGAATATAAAGAAAATTCATACTAGAGTTGAAGATGAAATTATATTACCTAAAATGAAAGAGCCAGAAAATCAATTTAACACTACTATTCCAAAACAGCAGAAGCTACCAGATGTTTTACCTAAAAATAGAGAAGAAATGCAGGACATAATAAGATATGTAATTAAAAACAATGCAGAAGATGAATTTTTATCAAAACTTCCAGAAGGTACAAATGTAGATCAGGCAAGAGAATTTTTATTAAATTTAAAGCAGACTAAACCTAAAACAGCTGGTATTGAAATGCCTATTGTTCCTGTTAATAAAAAAGAAATTATCAAAACACCTATTGAGAACATAGAATCAAAACAATATGCTAAAAATCAGATTGCTTCTAATGGATCACAAACTTTTGGAGGTGGTGTAGTAGGGGGATTAGAATCAGATTTTAATCAACGAGATTATAATAATGATGGTAAGCATGATTCTAAAGATAATGTTCTTGGTCTTTTAATTGGTGCAGTTGGAATTACTGCTGCTAAAAAGATTATGCCTAAAGCTTTTAAAGATGCTAATATTGATAAAAATACAGGTGCTATGTTTGTAGGAAAAAGTCCAAAAGATACAAGGCTTAATGCAGAGTATGTAATTAAAAATATTTCTGATTATTCCGAAAAATTAAATCCAGAGTTTAATCTTCTGACAGTAATGAATCATTTTAAAAAGCCAATTAAAACACCTATCGGAGATTTGGAAATAGAGCCTACTAAATTATTTAATCATTTAGGCGATAAGGCAGAGATAAAGTTTGATAAAGATGGGATTCCTCAATATAAAAAAAATATTAATAGATTGAATTATATTAGTTACATTAAGCCAACTTTTGAGAAGCCAATGTTCATAGTTAAAAACGATAAGGATAAATATACTTTTTTTAAGCCTTTTATAGATGAAAATAATAAAATAACTAAATTCATAAATGTAGTCTTAGTTAATGGAGAAATAAAAGCAATAACATCTACTCCATATAAAAATACTGATATTAGAAATTTGATAAAGAAAAATGAAAGAATAGTGTATGTAGGTGGGGACACACTTTCCGACGCAAGCACCCCACGAATGATGGCTAATGGTAACAAGTCGGACATCATTGAAACTAGTATACCTAAAGAAACTTCAAAAAGCAAAGATATAAAACTACATTCAAGCCCAACATTATCAGGTGCAGGAGTTGGAGCATTAACAGGCTCAACAAATGATCTTGATGGTGATGGAAAGATTACTATTAAAGATATTCTCATAGGTGCAGGAATTGGGGCAGGTGGAACTAAATCAGCTTTACTTATAAAAGATACTAAGATAGTTTCAAAAGCTTCTAATGTTCTTAAAAAAGTTATTGATACAGATTTTGTTGATGCTTTTTCTGGCCATAAACTTTATGGTAAAAAATCTTATATGAATTTAAGAGAAGAAATGATTAATTCTAAAAATGCAAAGATGGAAGATTTCGCACAACTACATGAACAATTAGCTTTACTATCTGATGGCGCAAGAAAAAATATACATAAATATATGAGTGGCGATAAAACTGCTACTTTAAGTCCTGCATTAGAAAAGTTTTCAAATAACTATATATCTCAAATTGAAACTATGGGTAAAGAATTAGTTGATTTAGGAATATTAGATCCAGCACAATATGAAAAGTTTAAAGGTAAATATATTCATAGAGTTTATGAAAAAGATTTAACTAAAAGCTTTGCAGGTGCATTTCAAAAAGGTAAAACTATTCAAGGTGTTCATACAAGAGGTAATGAGTGGTCAGGTACAAAAACTGAATATGAGAAACTTTTAAAAAATGGTGAAATAGGTGATTTCTTTGATGGTAAAATTGAAGCTAGAAGAATGAATAACGGTCAATATAAGTTTACACAAGATTGGACAAGTGAGCAAAGAGTAAGATGGGGCGAAGTAGAAGATGTTGCTTATACTTTACCGGAAACATTAATGAAAATGAATGATATGTTACAGCATGGGAAAATGTTAAAAGGTGTAGTTGATGATTCTAAGTATGTATCTGACGAGGCTATTGATGGATATACACAATTGCAAGGTAAAAAGTTTGGAGCACTTCAAGGTAAATATGTACCTAAAGATATTGCTTCTGATATAACAGAATTTAATAGTGTAATGTTTGGTGCAGAAGATAACAGAATATTTAGTGCAGAAGTAATTGAAGCATATAAAGCATTAAGTACATTCTGGAAAAAATCTCATACTGTTTATAATCCAACTGGTCATGTCAATAACTTAATGTCAAATGTTACTATGCAATTTATGGAGGGTATTAATCCTGCAACTGCTTTAAAAAATGCTAAAGATGGTGCTTATGCTCATGCAAAATTAGGACTTTACAGAAAATTAATTGCGAAAAAACTAATAGGGTTAAACAATACTAAAACAAAGATAAAAACAGGAATACTTGAGAGTAAAACATACGATACAGAAGAACTTGCATTGAGAGCCTTAGAGCACGATGATGATTTAAAACTTTATATTGAAGCTGATAAAGCTGGACTATTTGGAAGAAGTAGATTAAATGATATTTTAAGTCAATATGTTAATCCTAAAACAAAAAAAGGAAAAGGTGGAATCCTTAAAAAGATTGATGAAAAAGCAAGTGCAGCTTATCAAGGTGAAGATAATATTATGAGGTTTAGTCTTTTAAAATCTTTAGTTGATAGAGGTGATAGTTTTGAAGAAGCATTAAAAAGAGTAAATAATACTATTCCTGATTATACTAAACCAATGTCAAGAATGGCACGATTTGGTAGAGCTTCAATGATTACTCCTTTTATATCTTGGACTTACTATTCTACTCCAATTATTTTAAGACAATTAAAAGAAAGACCTGAAAGAGCTTTAGCCTTGATGGGGACATTATATGGAATTAATAAAATGATGGGTATTGATCCTTATGACAACAAAGAAATTCCACAAAAAAACTTTAGTATGAAAAGAATTCCAATATATAAAAATGGAAATCAAGTAACTACTATTAAGGTTGATAGATGGATGCCACATAATGAAATATTATCACCTGTTGACTTTGTTAAAAATCTATATGGAATGGGTGCTTGGGGTGGTGCTTATGAAGTTCTAAATAATAAGAATTTATATTATGGTGGAAAAGTTACACATAATGAGGGTGGACGAAAAGCTTATGATTTATTCAAACATGGTTCACAACAAATTTTACCAGATATTGTTGACAAAGCTTGGAACTTAGCAGAAAGTGTAATACTTACTAGAAAGCAAAGAAAAAGAAAACCTGTTATCCAGGCACGATCATTTACACAAGAAATGATTAATATGGCTGGAATCAATACTTTGACTTATGATAAAAAAGCTCAAAGGAAAAAGGCAAGAAGTGAGAAGCTTTAGTTGGCTTCTTGTTCTTTAGTTTCAAACATTTTATCAATAGCATTTTTAATTATGAAAGTTTTATTTTTTTCGTTTAAATATCCAATTAAATCATCATTTTCAAATAAGACTGCAATGAATTCTATTGTCTTATTGTAAATAGCAATAATGTCCATCTCCATAGGACTCTGACCATATAACTTATTTATTTCTCTATGAATTATTCGCATATTATTAATAATAGAAGTAAAGCCATTATAACTTAAAATTTTATTTAATTCTTCTTTTGCATACCTAATTCTTTTTTCCTTATTGTATCTTTTAATATAAATATAAATATTATCATTCATAATATAAGATAATAAAGTTAAATCGACTATGTATTTATAAAAAGAAGTACCAAGAGTATTAACATTTAGATCATTACATAAAGTCATCATTTCTTTTGTATCAAGAATAACTTCAAAATTATCAATGCAATTCTTTATATATGAAATATCCCTTTGTATATCATTTTTAAATTGTTGTGTAATCTGTAATTTATTCATTCTTGTAAATTCTTTTTTTGTCTTCCTTAGTTCTTTTTGTTGTAGTTTTAATTCTTCTCTTTGAATGAATATTGAAACTAATAATCCAGCAAATGCAAGACCTGTAAATAAACTTGTTAATACATTAAAACTGTCTCCAATTTGGGCCATGTGTTTAAGGCTAATAGAGGGAGATATAGTAAAATAAATATTAGGTAACACATAGATTAAAAGTGTATAAAATACTAAAAATAATGTTAATATGCAACCAAATACTAATAAATATATTTTTCTTGTATTTAACTTCTTAGAACTCTTTTTTTTATCGTCACTCAAAATAATCTCCATTAAATAATTTTTAAAATACTACCTAAATAATAATAAAAAGCATTTGACAAATCTCTAAATTAAGAAAAAGACCCCTCTTTTTTCTTCTCTCTAACTCCTATTCTTAGATTATAAAAAAATCTAAAGGATACATGCATGTTAACAAATGGAAAAACAGATACATCTTATCAAGACTCTTCATTACAAGGGCAAAATAGACCTCACGATAAGAAGTCTACTGTTGAAAAAGTTGAACATATTGGTCGTGATGAAACAATCTTCTTAAGTAAATTTGCTACTAAAAAGAAAGCAATTAACAATCAACATAACTTTATGTTTAGAAAAGTTGCTGAATCAGACAGAAAGCCTGTTGCGGCTGTATCAGGTTTCAAGGGTGGCTCAAAACCTAAAACACAAAGTTTAAAAAATGCAACAGAAATTTTCAAGCATGAAGATTGGATTTCTTTTTCTGCAAAAGATACAAAAACTTATGGTGAATCAGAAGAAGCACTAATGAATAGAGATTTAGTTATGACTCATAAAAAATCTCAGCAAGACGCATTCTTAGGTGTGAATAGATCTATCGTTACTGATGGTGGTGGAGGAACTTATAATTATGCTCCTTTAGATGCTGATCCTTTACTTGCTGCACAAATGTCTTTAATTGCTGGTCCGATTTGGAGAACAGGAGAGGGAACAAACCCTGCTGATGCTTCACAAATGGCTGGAATATTCCATTATATTGCAAATACTGATTTACCACAAATTGATGTTAATAACAATAATTATAGAGATTTATCAGATTTTAAAACTGGATGGTTAGGAAACATTAAAGCATTTGATGCAAGTAAAAATTGGAAAGGTGCTAAAACATCAATCACTAAAAAACATATTAATTTATTAATTAGAAAAATGATTGATGCTGGTGTTAAACCTGACAATGGTGCATTTGATTTATATGCTGGTGGTGATTTAACTGAAGCTATTGCTGAACTTTATTCATCAACTAGAAGATCAGATATGAAAGATAAAGAAATTGGTTATATGGTTGAAATTATTGTAACTCAATTTGGAAAAGCAAGAATTCATTATATGCCAGAATTTAATGATGTTAATGGTTTAGATGATGTGATTTTAATGGGTAACTTTACTTATGCAGGAAAATCATATTTATCTGAAACAAGAAAAAGCAATCCAGCAACTAATGAAACTGCTGAATTATTAAGATATTACTCTGACTTAACTCTCGAAGTAAATAATGCTTATGCATTTACTGCAGGTGTAGGGCTTAAAGCTTAGTTTTTCAAATACTCAAAGGATTTTATTCTTTGAGTATTTTATAAAATTAAACAAAAAAATATAAGGAAGATTATGACTTTTGCAGATTTTAAAATACTTTGTATTACTAAAAAAGATGGTGCAATTACATTACCTATTTCACATGAAGAACATAAGATTGTATTAAAAGAAGCACTAACTTCAATTGCAACTTTTCCTAATCTGACTCCTTTAAAATTAGTAACAAATGATAGAAGACATGAAGTATTAAGACCCATTAATCAAACTAAATTTGTAAGAGTTCCAGAGCTACCAGAAGATGATGAAGATGAAATTGATATTGATGAATCACTTACTTACGCAGTACTTTATGAAATGCTTGGAAACTTAACAACTGATGTAGCTAAATATGGCTTTTATGAAATGAAAAGAGATACTTTTATTAACAATTATAACTGGAACAATTATAACTTGTTGCAAGAATTAAATAATGAACAATAGCCAATTAGAAAGCTTACAGAATCTTTACGGAAATTCTAAAGTATTTGCAAAAGTTACAACGACTGCAAAAGGTAGAGAGTATTTATTTGATGATGATTTTATAAATGTTTTAGAAGATTTTTTAAAAGGTGGAAAACTTTTTGATATGAATAAATCGGATAGAAATAACATTGAAAAGTTTATAAAACTTGCAGATGGTGAACTTGATATTACAAGTAAAGACTATGAAACATTAGTTGAGTTTAATAAATATTTAGGAGGGTTATAGTGAAAAGTGGTTTAATTGAAAACATAAATAAAATTGCTGAAAGAATTGAAGAATTAACAAGCATAGGTGGATTCTTAACACCCGAGGTCCAAGTTTTACTTGAAGAACTAAAAAATCTAAAGATAGATGAAATTATTGTAGATTTACAAAAAGGTAATTATTTAGGAAATAGAAAAATAGATATTGATTTAGGATTAAATAATAATATTACAACTTCATCTGTTTCATATTCTCATGTAAAAATTGTTTTAAATACAGGTAAAGTTCTTAATATTCCTTTTGCTGTAACAAATGAAGATAAGTCTACTTCTATTTTTGAGTTAACTTCTCATGCAGATATAAAAGCTTATATAACTGCTCATACTGAATTTAAAACTTATGTGAAAAATACAGAAGTAACAATTGAAGAAGCGATAGGTAAGAATCCTTTACTTATTAGATTTAGAGATTCTGATGGTTTTGCTTCTAATATTGATAAAATTATTTTGTCTTCTTATGGTGGAAACTTCAGAGAAGCCAAACCTTCTTATTTTTGGGCAAAAACTACATCATCTTTAGAAACTATTGCTAATAGAGTAGGAGATATTATTGCATTAGGAAATGATATTGGTTCAATTATTACTCTTGCAACAAAAAGAATAGAAATTCAAGCTCTAAATGATAATCTTCCAATACTAATTAATGTTAATGCAGATCTTCCAATTCTTAAAGAAGTTAATGCTGATCTTCCAATTCTTAAAGAAGTTAATGCAAACAAGTTAAACATAGATGCAGTTAAAAATAATGAAACAAACATAAATGCTGTAAAAGCTAAATTAACAGAAATAAGTAATATTTTTTCAAACTTAACAGAAATTCTTAATGCCAAAGGTTATTCACAATTAGCAAGTGAAAAAGCAAAAGAAGCAACTGATATTAGAGATGAAATAATTAATTTTAATCCTAAAGTTGTTCATGTTGCAGCAAGCGAACCAGTTTCAATCTCATACAACTCTACAACTGGAGAATATACTATTTTAATGCCTAAAGGTCTTAAAGGAGACAGAGGTGAAGCTTTTAAAATTGAAGCAAGTGGAACTTTGGCTTCTAAATCTGCTTTTGATGGAGCAAGTAAAGGTTTTGCATTTTTATCTTTAGATGAAAGTCCTACAAAAGTATATTTTAAAGCAACAGATACAAGTGGAGATTGGACTGTTGGTATTGCTTTTGGAAAAGGAGATAAAGGAGAGAGAGGTTATGGAATCTCAAATATCTCTTTAACTAATACATCTAATCTAGTTGATACATATACTATTACTTTTGAAGATTCAACAACATTTACATTTAATGTAACTAATGGTAGTGGAGATATGCAAACTGCTAATAATTTAA
>SPKZ01002827.1_pt1 | contig 16959 bp, 19 predicted proteins | sample 2456571 | NCBI WGS metagenome assembly SPKZ01 (sample SAMN11192286, study PRJNA482655) | marine metagenome | biome: ENVO:00000447; feature: ENVO:00000244|ENVO:00000211|ENVO:00000569|ENVO:00002023; material: ENVO:00002151; isolation source: ocean water from marine abyssalpelagic zone ...
GGCTTGGCGGCGGCCTTGGGCTTGGCGGCGGCCTTGGGCTTAGCGGCGGCCTTGGGCTTGGCGGCGGCCTTGGGCTTGGCGGCGGCCTTGGGCTTAGCGGCGGCCTTGCGCCCCGAGGGCGTCCGGGCCCGGCGTGTCTTCGGTGCGGTCGATCTGGTTGCCATCGTCCTGAAAGCTAGCGCGTCCGATGCCGACACGGACCCCCACCTCGGCTGCGGGACCGGCCCGGCGATCGACGATCGTGCGGTTGGGGACCATCTTTTCGAGTTCGAGGGTCCCGATCGGCGGTTTGTGGGTACTGATCCCGAAGATGTCTGGTACCATGCGCCCGGGCTGAGAGCCCAATTCGATCAGACTGTGGGTTCGGAAGCGTCCTGACATCTTGGAGGCGCTTCTGGCTCACCCTTAGCGGCCCGGGTCTGGCCCGGGCAAGAGGACGAGGTACGTGAAGAAATTGTACGTTGGGAACCTTCCCTGGAGTACCACTGAAGCGGATCTTCAGGGGATGTTTACGGAGTATGGAAAGGTGGCGTCGGCGGCCGTGATCACCGACCGGGAAACCGGACGGTCACGCGGTTTCGGCTTCGTCGAACTCGAGGACGATGCGGAGGCCGCGAGAGCGATCTCCGACTTGAACGGCAAGGACATGGAAGGTCGGCCGTTGCGTGTGGACGAGGCGCAAGAGCGTCAGCGCGGCGGTGGCGGCGGCGGGGGTGGAGGAAACCGTTGGTAGGGCTCTGGGCCGTGCGCTTCGCGCGCGGCCCGAGTCTGTCTCCCGATTGCCCTGGGGCCACCGCATGCGTGGCTCGGGGCGGGGTCGAGCCCACGACTGAGTGAGTTCGGGCCTCGCGCTCCGGAGGGAGTTCCAGCGGGGTTCCTGTGAGGGCGGGGTTTCGGTCCCGCCAGCCGGTGGATCGCGGTCGGGCTCAGGCCTTCCCGGCGGCTAGAGTTCCGAAGCTTCCGGGACCGGACGGTCTTCGAGCCAGGCCTTGAGCATCGCGTTCACGCGCTCAGGGTCGTCCTGTTGGACCCAGTGCGAGGCATCCGGCAGGTAGCGGAGCGTGAGGTCGCGCACGAGTTCCCCGGTTCCGTAGGTGAGTTCCTTCCCGAGCGCCGCGTCGCGTTCGCCCCAGAGCATGAGTGTAGGGGTCTCGATCATGGGATAGCCGAGGCGTCGCTGACGCAGCATCCCGCCCCCGCGCACCAGCGCGCGGTAGTAGTGGACCATGGCCGTGAGCGCGCCCGGGTGCGCAGCGTTCCGGCGGTACACGTCGAGCACCTCGTCGGGAAACCGGTGCTTGTCGGCGGCCATGCTGCGGAAGGCGGCCGCGATCAGGCGGTAGTTCCCGGCCCGGAGCAGAAGCTCCGGCAGCATCGGGAGCTGAAAGAACAGGATGTACCACGACCGGAACAGCTGGCGCAGCCTCCCCGACGCGAGATCGACACCCGGGTGAGGCACGTTCATGATCACGAGTCGGTCGAGGGGCCGGACGCGGCGGATCGCCGCGAACCAGGCGACGACGGCGCCCCAGTCGTGTCCGATCAGCACGACCTCGCGCGGCGCAGCTGCGTCGATCAGGCCGCCCACGTCCTCGACCAGCGCTTCGATCGCGTAGTCCCCGATTTCGCGGGGCCGGTCGCTCTCGCCGTAGCCGCGCAGGTCGGGGGCCCAGGCGTGATACCCGAGCCCCGCCAGGAGCGGCAGCTGGTAGCGCCAGGAGTACCAGCACTCGGGAAACCCGTGGAGCAAGAGCGCGAGGCGGTCTCCCGAGCCGGCGCACGCGACGTGGAAGCGCAGCCCGTTCGCCTCCACCAAGCGGTGCTCGACGTCTTCGTGCGACAACTCGGGACTCGACACGACACCACAGTCTGGCCATCTCTACTCGAAGCGGCAAGCTGTCGATCAAGACCCAGGAGGACGGGCCGATTCCGGAAGACACCCGCATACTGCTGCTGACCTTCGTCGCGATTTGCCTGGGCGCCCTGGTCGGGCTCGAACGGCAGGTCGCCCAGGAGGAGTCCGAGGGCGAGAAGGACTTCCCCGGGGTTCGGACCTTCGCCTTCACGGCGCTCATCGGGGCGCTCGCGGTGTTGATCGCGCGAGAACTTGGCGAGTGGGTGGCCGTCTCCATGTTCCTCGCGAGCGCCACCTTTCTGGTACTGCGCTACCGCTGGGACGCGACCACGCGCGGAGACCCGGGCTACACCACCGAGATTGCGAGCCTCTGCACCTTCGCGATCGGGGCGCTGGCGCAGCTGGGCGAGCTTCTGGTGGCGACCGTGATCACGATCGCGATGGTGGCGCTGCTGCGTTCGAAGAAGATCCTCCACCGGGCGACGGAACTGCTCTCGGCGCGCGACATGGAAATGCTGATTCGCTTCCTGGTGATCACCGGAATCGTCTTGCCTCTGTTGCCCGATGATCCGGTCGCGTCGCTGGTCAAGATCTCGAAACTGTTCGAGGTGCTGCGTCCGCGCGACGTCTGGCGCATGGTGGTGCTGATCTCGGGCGTGGCCTTCGTCGGGTATGCGCTCATGCGTCTGGGCGCGGGACGTTCAAGCCAGCTGATCGCGGGCATGCTCGGGGGACTGGTCTCGAGTACCGCCACCGCTGTCGCCTACTCGCGCGCAGCACGTGGTCTCGCGGAATCGCGCGACTACGAAACGCTCGTTGTCGCGTCCGTCGCGGTCTCCTTCGTGCGGACCGCGATCGTGCTCCTGTTCGTGTCGCCCGAGCTTCTGGGTACCCTCTACGTGCCCCTCGGGGCGATGTTCGGCGTCGGCCTGGCCCTGACCCTGGCGCGCCACGCGCCGATCGGCCAAACCGTGGAAGCGCACCAGTATGGCAATCCTCTCGGCCTCCGCGTCGCCGTCAGCTTCGCGGGTTTCTACGCGCTGGTGCTGCTCACGGTCGAAGCCGCGCGCGAACACTTCGCAGAGGCAGGGCTCTACCTGCTAAGCGCGATTGCAGCGCTACCAGGCGCGAGCGCGGCGACGCTCTCGCTCGCCCGGCTGCATGCCGATGCCGGTCTCTCGGAAGCCGTGGCCGAGCGCGCGATCACGGTCGTCGCGATCACGACCACGCTCGCGAAGGTTGGTCTCCTGATCGGGTTCGGGGACCGTCCGTTCGTGCGCCGGGTGGCGCCGAGCCTGATCGCGGTCGCCGCGGTCGGAGCGCTCGCGCTCTGGCGCATCTAGCCCGGGACCGGCTCAGCGACGTCCGCGCAGTACCCGCAGGTTGTCGCGTCTGAGTGTCAGCTTCTCGGCGTCGAAGAACTCCATCAGCGGCACGGTGTGTTTGCGAGTCTGGCCGGTAAGTTGCTTGTACCCGGCGGGATCGATCTCGCCGTGAGCTTCGAGGTAGCGGACCAACCGTTCCCGCAGTTCGTCGATCGCGGCGCGATCGAAGAAGAGCCCGGAGGCAACGCGCACGATTCGCTCTTGCCGCACTGCGTGCTCGGCCAGGCGCTGAAGCGCGCGAGGGTCGCTCTCGAATTCGCGCGCGAGCGCGCTGAGCGCGGGGGGTGCCAGACCCGCGCCCGTGATCCGCTCCAGGAAGCGTCGCTCGAGTTCGGAATCGCGCGCGCGGGTCGCGAACCCGGGGCTGCGGTGCCCGCTCGAGTGGGATTCGAGCAGGCCCCGTTCGGCCGCGTCCCGGAGCGCGGCTCGGATCGCGTCGTCGGGAATGCGGGCCGGGAGCGCACCCCGGACCGGGCCGAATCCGACCCAGGCGTCGAGCGGGCGGCCCTGGTGATGGGCCTCGACCGCGCGGACGACGCGCTCACTCAGCGCCTCGAAGGGCGTGGCGTGCAGCCACAGATCGGTTCCGGCCCGGATCCCCTGGATGCCCTCGATCGAGCGGACGGCCCGCAGCAGATCGCGCTCGCGTACGCCCTCGAGGCCGGCCCGTTCGAGGCGGACCGCGAGTGAAGCCGCGGGTTCGTCGCCGGCCAGGATCGCGAGGTCGGCGGCGCGCTGGCTGCGCGCGCGGCGCCCCCGTGCGGGTTCGGTGTCCAGGACCCGGCCGCCGCCGACCGTCCAGCCGGCGCCCGGAACCCGGCTGAAGCCGCGAAGGATGAAACGGTCGCCCTCGACCGCGACCAGCGGCGTTGCGAAGCGCAGTTCGGCGAAGCCCCGTTCTCCCGGTTCGAGCCGCTCCCGGTCGAGCAGCAGCACTCGGGCCGGGCGCTCCGCGGTGCCCAGGTGCACAGTGAGCGTGGTTCCGTTTTTTTGCGGCGGCGCGCCCTCGAGCAAACCGAGTTCGACGCCCACGCGCGGGCGCGCGGCGAGGCGGCCGGGGGTTGCGATGACACTCCCGCGGGGCACCGCGTCGACGTCCATGCCCTGAAGGTTGAGACCGCAGCGCGACCCCGGAAACGCACGCGAGACCGGCTCTCCGTGCATCTGAAGTCCGCGGATCCGGGTGGCCGATACCTCGGCTCTTCCGTCCGGGAAGACCTCTACGGGCGCGCCCTCTTCGAAGGCGCCGCCTCGGAGGGTTCCGGTGGCCACGGTCCCGAAGCCCCGCATGCTGAACACGCGGTCGACCGGGAGCCACGATGGCCCGTCCCGGAGCGTGCGCGCCGGGGCCGTCCCGACGACCCGGTCGAGGGTCTCGCGCAGTGCGTCGAGACCCTGGCCGGTGGTCGCAGACACCGGCACAAGCGGAGCGCCGGCCAGGCTCGATGAGGCCAGCTCTTCTTCGACCTCGAGGCGCGCGAGTTCCGCGATCTCGGCGTCAACCGCGTCGATCTTGGTGAGCGCGACCACGCCCTGCCGGACCCCGAGCAGTTCGCAGATGGCCAGGTGCTCGCGGCTCTGAGGCATGATTCCCTCGTCTGCCGCGACCACGAAGAGCACCAGGTCGATTCCAGTGGCGCCCGACACCATCGTGCGTACAAGGCGCTCGTGTCCGGGCACGTCTACGATCGCGAGCCTCCGCCCGGACGGGAGTTCGAGGGGCGCGAAGCCCAGTTCGATCGTGATCCCGCGCCGCTTCTCCTCGGGGAGTCGGTCGCAATCGACCGAAGTCAGCGCCCGTACCAGCGATGTCTTTCCGTGATCGATGTGTCCGGCGGTTCCGAGAATGAACCGCTCGCTCATCCGATCCGGTCGAATCCTGTGTAAACCCGAAGTGCTTCGGGAATCGTGATCGAGCCGTCGCGCTGCTGATGGTTCTCGAGCAGCGGAATCAGAGTGCGCGGGAGCGCGATGGCGGTTCCGTTCAGCATGTGCACGTAGCGGGTCTTGCGGGTGTCGGCGTCGCGGAAGCGGATGTCGAGGCGGCGCGCCTGAAAGTCGGTACAGTTCGACGCACTCGTGACCTCTCCGTAGCTCCCGCCGTCACGGCCCGGCATCCAGGCCTCGATGTCGTAGGTCCGTGCGGACTGAGCGGCAGAGTCACCGCCGCAGAGCGCGAGCACGCGGAAGGGAAGTTCCAGTCCCTGAAAGATCCCTTCCTCGATCTCGAGGATCTCCTGGAACATGGCTTCCGATTCGTCCGGATGTGTGAAGGCGAAAAGTTCCACCTTGCTGAACTGGTGCACGCGGTAGAGTCCGCGACCGCCTCTCCCGGCCGCTCCGGCTTCCATCCGGAAACAGTGAGAAAAACCGCAGTAGCGGAGCGGTAGATCCTGGGCCTCGAAGATGTCCCCTGCGTGCATGCCCGAGAGTGTGATCTCGGCGGTTCCGATCAGTGCCAGGTCCTCGTCCTCGATGGTGTAGATCTGTTTCTCGGGGCCGCTCGGGTTGTAGCCGGTTCCCGCGCAGACTTCGCGCCGCGCCAGGTCGGGCGTGTGAAACAGCGTGAAGCCGTGCGCACGAGCGCGGTCGAGCGCATAGCGTATGAGCCCCTGCTCCAGCAGCACGGCCTCGTTCTTCAGGAAGTAGAACTTCTGGCCGCTGGTCTTGGCCCCCGCCTCGAAGTCGACCAGGTCGTGCAGGGCTACGAGTTCGAGGTGGTCGCGTGGTTCGAAGTCGAACTCCCGCGGCTGCCCCGAGCGGCGAAGTTCGAGGTTCGCCTCCTCGCTGGCGCCCTCCGGCACGTCGGGTTGCACCAGGTTTGGGATCGTTCGAAGCAGGGCGTCAATTTCGGCCTCGATCCGCTCGAGTTCGGCCTGGAGTCCCGGCTCCCGCTGCTTGAGCTCCCGACCTTGCTCGCGCTCGGCATCGCTCGGCTTCCGGCCCTTCATGCTCTTGGCCAGTTCGTTCCGCTGCCGCCGCAGTTCCTCGAGATCGGTGATCAGTTGGCGCCGTTCCTGGTCGAGGGACAAGAGCGCGTCGAGATCGACCGAGGCGCCGCGCTTGCGCAAGTTCTCGCGCACGGTGTCGGGGTTTTCGCGGATGAAGCGGAGATCGAGCACTGCGAGCCTCCGGCGGGATCGGTCCCGATGAAGGAGAGCCATTCTAGGCCCTGCCCGAATCCGCCGGTAGGGCAGGGTTGCCTCGCTTGTGTTCGCAGCTTCGGATCGGTCATGCTGCTCCCGCACCGCGCGCGGTATCGCCGACGCGGCGACCCCAGGCAGGGACGGAAGCACCGGGATGGTTGGAGTCCGAAGTTCGGGGCAGCTTGATCTGGACGTGGGAGGTGCCCTCCCGAGGACCGGCCCGTGACGGACGCAGGCTCGGTGGTCGCCGGAACCGACCCGCAGTCGCGCGCTGCCACGCCGGTCCGCTGCGGAAGCTGTGACCTGCTGCAGCGCGAACCCTGGCTGGCCGATGGCAGTCGGGCCCACTGCACGCGCTGCGGGGAGTTGCTGCATCGCGCGCGTCCCCGAGGTCTCGACCGCACGCTGGCGCTGACGCTGAGTGCCGCGATCCTGCTCGGAATCGCGAACCTGCTGCCGTTTCTGAGCTTCGAGTTCCAGGGACGCAGCCAGTCGAATTTCATTCTGAGCGGAGTCCTCCAACTCTGGCGGACTGGATATGCTGGCGTCGCGGCCGTGGTCTTCTTCACCACCGTGGTCGCGCCGCTGCTCTACTTGGGCGGCATGCTCTACGTACTGGTTCCACTCAGGCTCGGGCATCGGCCGGCTGCGCTCGGCCCTGTCTTTCGCTGGCTGATCGAGCTTCGACCCTGGGCCATGCTCGAGGTCTACTTGCTCGGAGTCTGTGTGGCCGTGGTCAAGCTCGGACAACTCGCCACGATCGTGCCCGACGCCGCGCTCTTCGCCTTCGCGATCCTGATCATGGTCTGGACCGCGGCTGCGGCCTCCCTGGATCCTCGGATGGTGTGGGATGCGTTTCCAGCCGGGTCTCGGCTCCGTGGGTTGAGCCTGCGAGACCCGGCGCTCGCGACGAGCGTTCGCTGTCGGAGCTGCGCGCTGCTGGTGGCGCCTCCCGACCACGCGGCCCTGGAAGTTCTCGGCTGTCCGCGCTGCGGCGCTCCGATCGAGCGTCGCAAGCCCGGGAGTCTCTCGCGCACCTGGGCGCTCGTGATCGCGGCGGCCATTCTCTACGTGCCCGCGAACCTCTACCCGGTACTCGACATCCAGCTTCTGGGGAGTTCTGAGGTCGACACCATCTACGCCGGGGTGGTCTCGCTGTTTGCCTCGGGAATGTGGGAGATCGGGGCGCTGGTGTTTTTTGCGAGCATCGTCGTGCCGCTCGCGAAGCTGCTCGGGCTGGTCTTTCTGCTGATCACCGTCCAGTTGCGCTCACGCTGGAAGCCCCGGGCCTGTGCCGTCTTCTACCGGGGAATCAGAAGCGTGGGCCGCTGGTCCTTCATCGACACCTTCATGATCTCGATCCTGGTCGCGCTGGTGCAACTCGGCTCGCTGGCCACGATTGATGCCGGGTTCGGGGCCACTTGTTTTGCAGCTGTGATCGTGCTCACCATGTTCGCCGCGGCGAGCTTCGACCCGCGGCTCGTCTGGGACGTGCAGGAGGGAGAGGTGTGAGCGAAGGCGGTGCGAGGGGTGCTGGACCCCCCGAACTCCCGGTTGCCGAGGTCCGCCGTCACCGCTCGCTGCCGGTGGTCTGGATCATCCCGCTGGTCGCGGCCGTGATCGGGGCGCTGCTCGTGTACCGGACCGTCTACGAGCGGGGACCCATGGTCGAGATCACCTTCAAGACGGCCGAAGGCATCACGCCCGGAAAGACCACCGTCAGCTACCTGGCCGTGCAGATCGGGAGCGTCGAAGGCGTTGAGGTGGCCGAGGACGGCAGGCACGTGATCGTGAGTGCCCGTATCCTGCCGAGCGAGAAGCACGGTCTGGTGGAGGGGGCGCGGTTCTGGGTGGTGCGCCCGCGCGTGGGCCCGGGCGGGATTTCGGGACTCGGCACGCTGGTGTCTGGCGCCTACATCGGATTCGATCCCGGGGCGTCCGGGGCGAAGTCCGCGCGCAAGTTCAAGGGCTTGCCCCGGCCTCCGCTGGATCTGGACGAGGACGATTCGCTACGGATTGAGCTCGAATCCCAAACCCTGAGCGGCGTCGGCGACGGATCCCCGATTTTCTACCGCGCAGTCGAGGTCGGGCATACCGATCAGTACGAGCTGGCCGAGGAAGGAAAAGAAGTCGTGATCTACGCCTCGATCCGGCCGGAATACGCCTCGCTCGTGCGAACGAACTCGCGCTTCTACAAGGCCGGTGGATTCCGCGCATCGGCGAGCCTCGCCAAGGGCTTGGACGTGCAACTGGAATCCGTGCGGTCGCTGCTCGTGGGCGGCGTCGCGTTCGAGACCCCGGGTTCCTGGGGCAAGCCGGTCAAAGACGATGCGCGCTTTAAGCTGTATCCGAGCCGGAAGCAGGCAGAGCTTGCGGAGGCCGAACGCTCGGGGCTCCACGTGGTGGTCGAGTCGCCGATGCTCGGGGGCCTCAGCGACGGGGACCCGGTGCTCTACCGCGAGACCCGGGTCGGTGACGTGATCTCCTTTGCGGTACATCCGGACGGTCGCTCGGTCGGCATCCGAATCCGGATCGACAAGCCCTACTCGGCCCTGGTGCGGACCGACACCCGCTTCTGGAATGCGAGCGGCGTGACGGCCGACCTCGGACTGACGGGCCTCCACGTACACACCGAATCGCTCTCGGCGCTTCTCGCAGGCGGCATTGCCTTTGCGACGCCCGACAAACCGGGCCGGCCCGCGGCGGCTGGCTCGGTGTTCGAACTCTACGACAAGCCCGAGAAGCAGTGGCTGCGTTGGTCTCCGCGCATCTGGATCGGTCCGGGAAAGGATCCGGGCGCCGGAACCGGCGCGGGCCCCGGATCCGCGACGAAGCGAAGGGCGCGAGCGAAGCAGAAGCCAGAGAAGGTGCACTTCAAGCAGGACGCGGGAAAGGATCCGAAGTCCCACCACTGGTTCCAGAAGCTGTTTCACCGGGGGTCCGACTAGCCGCGGCTGGCCGGGTGCGCGCTGGAGCGCTGCCTGCCGGCGTGGCCGCACGCCCGCGGCTCGCAGTTTTTGGAATCTCTGGAGGGCTGCCCGGAGTACTATCTGGCGCGCGACAGAGCGCAGCCATAGGAGGTCCGAATGCGTCCCGCGCTTGCATGTCTCTGCTGCCTGGTGTTTCTCCTGGTGGGCTGCCAGGCGATCCCGAAAGAGGCCAAGGACCAGCTCTCGAAACCGGTCGAGTGCGAGACCTCCGAGCAGGACATCAAGGCCCTAAATGCACACCGGACCTCGGGCGGGCAGCGCGTCGTTCAGGGAGTGACTGCGGTCATTCCGATCTCGGCTGTGATCGGCATCCTGTCCGGGGGCGAGGGCGACAAGATCCGGGTGGCCAGCGGTGCGCACAACCAGAGCATCGACGAGAAGATCGCCGAGATTCGTGAGACCTGCGGCTTGCCGGTGCCCCCGAAATAGCCGCGAGTCGCGCGGGCGCGCGGCGCTCCGACCGCCTAAGTTCGTAGCCGGGAGAGGTGGCCGAGCGGTTTAAGGCGGCGGTCTTGAAAACCGTTGATCCGCAAGGATCCGGGGGTTCGAATCCCTCCCTCTCCGCCACCGGCGCCCTAGCTCTTGGGAAAGACCTGGCGGGTTTCGATCACCTCGTGGCTCGCGAAGATGCCCTGGGTGACGTAGGGATCGCGCGCCGCGACCCCGAGTGCATCCTCGCGGCTCGCCTGCTCGAGTACGATCAGGCTGCCGCAAGGGTTGCCGGCCGCGTCGAGCAGCGGACCCGCGTAGCGGATCCGGCCCTCCCGCTCGAGCGGTTCGAGATTTGCGAGGTGTGCCTGGCGGTGCAACTTGCGGAGTTCGAGTCCGCGCGGCCCGTCTCGCCCAATGATTGCGAAGAGCGGCACCCCCGATCCTCCTACGCCTCGGCGTCGCCCTCGAAGAAGTCGGCACGCGGCCGGCCCTTCGAATCGTAGACCGCGCCGCTGCGGCCGATCTCGAACTTGGCCACGTCGGCCCCGCGCAGCCCGTGGGCCGCGATCGTGTCCCGCATCGCGATGTAGAGCGGGCCCGCGAGGTGCGCGGCCAGGTCGGGTTCACTGTCCCAGCGCTCGTACACGTAGATGCGGTTCGACACCGCCGGGTCGGCACTCCAGACGTAGTCGCGGCAGCCCTTGAGCTGGCGCGTCTCCTCCATCAGGCGGCGGCCCGCTTCGAGCGCGGCCTCGCGCCGCGCCGGGTCGACTGTCACGGCACCGGCGATGATGATCACGAGGACACCTCCTCGGGGTGTGGAAAGGTCGCACCGCCCAGGTCCGGCGGTCCCATGTAGAGTGCGTCGAAACGGCGTCGCGCGAAGCGCCAGGCCCCATCGACACGCCGGTACTCGTCGCGGTAGAAGCCGACGTTGAGCAGCGCGGTTCCGTCGTTGCTCCGCGCGTACTCGGTGACGTACCAGCGCCCGCTGCCCCGGTCGCCCTCGACCGTGATCTGCTCGGTGTTCGCGAGCTGCACCACGAACGAAAGTCCCCCGAGCAGGGTCTGCCAGAGGGCCACGACCGCTTCGCGTCCGCTGGCCGTGCGCCCGATCACGTGCCACTCGCCGTCCTCGGTCCAGGTCTCGCCCCAGGCCTTCTCGTCGCGCCGCGTGACGGCATCGGCGTAGCGCGCAACCAGGTCGCGGATCTCGTTCTTATCGGCCACGGCGTTTGCGGGATCTGCTGGGCTCATTCGGGTCCCCTCTGCGGTAGGCTACCAGTCTAACCCCGGGGAGGATTCCGATGGCTCGAGCGAGACCCTTCCGGTTTGCGGTGCAGGCCTTCGATGCGAGTTCGGCCGCGGCCTGGCGCGAGACGGCGCGCCGCGCCGAAGCCAACGGCTACTCGGCGCTGCATCTGGCGGATCACTTTCTAGGTCCGGGTCCCGCGCTCGAGCAGACCAACCACCCGCTGCAGACCCTGGCGGCCGTGCCCGCGATGGCGATGGCGGCGGAGGCGACCGAGCGCCTGCGGGTGGGCTGCCGCGTGTTCTGCATCGACTATCGCCTGCCGGTGGTGCTGGCCAAGGAGGCCGCCACCCTCGACCTGCTCTCCGATGGCCGGCTGGAACTGGGTCTCGGGGCCGGCTGGCTCGCGTCCGAGTACCAGGCAGCCGGCATCGCGTTCGATCGGCCGGGTGTGCGGATCGAGCGGCTGGGCGAAGTCGTGCGGGCCGTGAAGGCCTTCTGCGGCGGTGAGCCGCTCGATCTCGACGGCCCGCACCTGCGCTGGAGCGGGTTTTCGGGCGTGCCGCGTCCGGTGCAGCGGCCCTGGCCCCCGATCATGATCGGCGGCGGCGGCCGCCGCGTGCTGGAACTGGCGGGCCGCGAGGCCGACATCGTGAGCCTCAACTTCAATAACCGCTCGGGCGTGCTCGGGCCCGAGGGCGTGCGCAGTTCCACGTCGGAGCGGACCGCCGAGAAGCTCCGCTGGGTGCGCGATGCGGCCGGAGATCGCGCCCCGGAACTCGAATTCGAGATCGGCGCCTACTTCACCTTCGTGACCGAGCAGCCCGGGTCGATCATCGACGGACTCGCGGGTGCCTTCGGGCTCTCCCCCGACGAACTCCGCGCGCACCCCCACGGACTCTTCGGAACCCCCGACCAGATCGCGGAAGAACTCGAGCGCAGACGCGAACTCTACGGGATTTCGTACGTGACCGTGGCCGACGAGGTCGCCGAAGCGTTCGCGCCGGTCGTGGCTCGGCTGAGCGGTAAGTAGCCGGGGTCGGTTGCGGGCCCCGGAACTTCCCGCGGCGTTCTCGCGCGCCGACTCCGGACAGGAGCGGTAGGATGGCGCAGACCATGATCGATCGAGACCGGATCCAGGCAGCCTGGCAGGGGCGCATCTCGGGCTGTCAGCTCGGAAAGCCCGTGGAACTGCTGTCGATGCGCGAGGGGCACGCCGCCCTGACCGGGTACCTGGAACGCGCGGAGGCGCTGCCGCTCCGCGACTACGTGCCGCTGATCGAGGGCACGCCGGTCGCTCAGTTCGGACGTGCGAGCTGCCGGGGTGTGCTCGAACGCAGCGAACCCGACGACGACATCAACTACAGCGTGCTCGCGCTGATGCTGCTCGAGCGCCACGGCCGCGAACTCACGACGACCGACGTGGCGCGCGCCTGGCTGCTGTGGCTGCCGGCCGGCATGACCTTCACCGCAGAGCGCGCCGCCTACCGCACGCTGCTCGAGCGTGCGGGGATGGCGTTTGCCCAGGGCGCGGAAGCGGGCTTCGATCTCGCGGCGTGTGCCGACAACGAATTTTCCGACTGGATCGGGGCCCAGATCCGGGCCGACCTATATGGCTGGGTGTGTCCCGGCCAGCCCGGCCTTGCCGCCGAACTTGCGCGGCGCGACGCAGCCCTCTCTCACCGCGAGGATGGCGTCTACGGTGCGATGTTCGTGGCTGCGCTTGGCGCGGCGATCCCGGATGCAAAGTCACTTCCCGACGCGGTCGAACTCGCGCTGCGCGAGATTCCGACCGGCTCCGGTGCCGCCGAGGCGGTGGCACTCGGACGCGGGCTGGTCGGTACCCGCGATGCGGTGGCGCGTATGCACGCGCGCTACGCGGGGCTCTCGCCCGTCCACACGCTGAACAACCTCGCCCTCGTCGTCTGGGGTCTGCTGAACGGGGCCGAAGACTACTCGGTCGCGGTTGGCGAGACGGTCGCGGCTGGCTGGGACACGGACTGCAACGGTGCGACGGTCGGCGGGCTCTGGGGGCTTTCGGGCCGCCCGGTTCCCGCGCACTGGACCGACCCCTGGCGAGGGCGTGTCGCGGTGACGCTCGCGGGCGTCGGCGAACTTGCACTGGACGACCTGGTCGACCGAACCCTCGCGGTCGCGCGTACGCTGGCATGAGGAACGCGATCAAGGCGACGGCGACCACGCTGCTGCGCCTGCCCTCGGAGGAGGACGCGAAGGAACTGTTTGCCGTGGTCGACGCGAATCGCTCGCACCTGCGCGAGTGGCTTCCGTGGCTCGACCTGCAGACCACGGTCGAGACCAGTCAGGGCTTCATTCGTGCCTGCCTCGAACGAGAGCGGACGATGGGCGCGTTCACGGGGCTGATCTGGCACCAGGGGGAACTCTCGGGCGTCGCCGGCTTCAACTCGATCGATCGAATGAATCGAAGCGGTCAGATCGGCTACTGGCTCGCGCGCGCTACAGAAGGGCGCGGAGTCATGACAGCGTGCTGTCGCGCCCTGATCGACTACGGGTTCGACGCGAAGCACGGGCTCGACCTGCACCGCATCACAATTGGGGTGGCGCCCGAGAATCACAAGAGCCGCGCCATTCCCGAGCGTCTCGGCTTCCGCGAGGAAGGTCGCATCCGTGACGCCGAATGGCTGTATGATCACTTCGTCGATCACGTGCTCTATGGGCTGCTTCGATCCGAGTGGCAACCTGCGGAGCCAGGCTAGGCGCGGGACCTGCAGATGTTTACCGGCATCATCGAGGAAGTGGGCCGGGTGCTCGAAGCCGCCGACGGCGTGCTGCGCATCGAGGTCAAGAAGATCGCCGAAGGGTCGCGGCTCGGAGACAGCATCGCGATCAACGGCGTCGACCTCACGATCACCGAGTTCTCCGATACGGAGATGCGCTTCGACGTGATGCCCGAGACCTACCGGCGTTCCAACCTGGCGCGGCTGGAGCCCGGAGATCGGGTCAACCTCGAGCGATCCGTGCGCGCGAACGACCGGTTGAGCGGACATATCGTGCGCGGCGTGGTGGAGGGTACCGGCCGACTGCGCTCGGCCGAACCGGATGGCGACGCCGTGGTTCTGACCTACGAGGCGCCGCCCGAACTGCTCGACTTCGTAGTGGTGAAGGGGCCGATCTGCATCGACGGTGCGAGTCTCACCGTGATCGCGAAGACCACCGATTCCTTCTCGGTCTCGCTCGTGCAGTACACCCAGGCGAGCACCAACCACCTCGAGCGTGCGCCCGGGGACGAGGTTAACCTCGAGACCGACATCCTGGCGCGCTACGTGGGCGAGTTGCTCGAAGCCCGGGGCAGCCTGAAGCGGCGCGGCTAGGCTGCGCGGCCCGCGCCGCGTGCGGCGGGCCAACTCGGTGCGTCTGATATGCTCGCGGCCCATCCGAGACCCCGGGATCCGCGAACGCTCGCGGCTCAGGTGTTCCGGCTAGAGGAGACACGATCGTGCGACTGTCGGAACCGCGAGTGACACCGGTAGAAGAGCGTGACGTAGACGGCGAGGCGAAAGAGTTGCTGGCGCGCACGCGGGGAGACACCGGTACGCCCCGGATCTTCCGGACCCTGGTACGGCACCCGAAGCTGCTCAAACGCTGGATGGTGTTCGGAAATCACATTCTTTCCAAGTCGACGCTGCCGGCGCGTGAGCGCGAGCTGCTGATCCTCCGGATCGGTTGGCTGTGTCGTGCGGAGTACGAGTTTGCTGCGCACACCCGGATCGGGCGCGAGGTCGGACTCAGCGAGGACGAACTCGAGCGCGTCAAGCAGGGGCCCGACGCGCCGGGCTGGAGCGCATTCGAGACGACGTTGCTGCGCGCGGTCGACGAGTTGCACGCGGATGCCTTCATCACGGACGTGACCTGGTCGGAGCTCGCGGCACGCTTCGATACGCAGCAGTTGATGGACCTGGTGTTTACGGTGGGCCAGTACAACATGGTCTCGATGGCGCTCAACAGCCTCGGCGTTCAGCCCGAGGTCCCGGTCGAGGGCTTCCCGCGCTGACGCGCGGACCGGGTTCGGTGGCTCCCGTCCTCGCGCACGCGGGAGCGGTCCACTGACCTCCACCGCGGTCTTTCTGATCCTGGCTTCGGTCGTCATACACGTCGGCTGGAACCTGATCGTGAAGCGCGAAGACCCGTCCGCGGCGTTCTTCTTCGTGGCGTGTGCGCTGGGCGTCCTGCTGTTGCTGCCGCTCCTGCTCTGGTACGGGCCGCGCCTGGACGAGGTGCCGCTCGCGGTCTGGCGGATCGTGGTCGGGGCCGGGTTGTTCCAGGCGATCTACTACGTGGGGCTCGCGGGTGCCTACCGAAGCGGCGATCTCTCGATCGCCTACCCGCTCGCGCGCTCGCTGCCCCCGGTGCTGGTCGTGCTCGCGTCGCTTCTGCTCGGCCGCGCGGACCGGATCAGCACGCAGTGCCTGATCGGGATCGCGCTCGTGTTTGCGGGCGGGCTGCTGCTGCCGCTCGCGCATTTTCGGGACCTGCGCCCCGCCCGCTACCGCGACCTGGGTTTGGCGCTGGCAGTGCTGGCGGCGGCCGGGACCGCCGGCTACTCGCTGCTCGACGACACCGGGCTCCGGCTGCTGCGGGAACTCGCCGAGACGCCGTTCGCGCCGATCGAGGCCGCGCTTGTCTATGCGCCGCTCGAGGCCTTGAGCTCGTCGTTCTTCCTCGGGCTATGGGTGCTGGCCCGGCGTTCTGAGCGAAGCGTCCTCGTGCGCGTCGCCTCGCGCTCGCTGCTCCCGGCCCTCGGGGTCGGAATCGGCATCTACCTGGCCTACGGGCTGGTCCTGATCTCGATGGCCTACGTCTCGGACGTGAGCTATGTGGTGGCGTTTCGGCAGCTCAGCGTCCCGCTCGGGGCGCTGGTCGGGGTCTGGCTGCTCCGGGAGCGACGCAGCATCCCGAAGGCGCTTGGCGTCGCGCTGGCCTTCGCAGGGGTGCTGCTGGTGGGCGCGGGCTGAGCCCGGGCCCGGCGGTCCCAATCTCTTCCGCGAAGCGCAGCGGGAGCCCGTATGATGTCCCGCGGGGGGGGATGGCGTGAAGCTCGGACTCCTGGCCTCGGGACGTGGCACGGTGGTCCAGGCGATCCTGGACGCCTGCAGGTCCGGGCGGCTGGCCGCGGAGCCCGCGCTCGTGATTTCCAACAACAGCCGCTCGGGTGCCGCCGAGCGCGCGCGGCTCGGGGGCGTTCCGTTCTGCCACCTGAGCGGCCGAACCCATCCCGACGCGGATGCGCTCGACGCCGCCATCGCCGCCGCGCTCGAGGCGCACGCGGTCGAACTCGTGGTCCTGGCCGGCTACATGAAGCAGCTCGGGCCACAGGTGCTGGCGCGCTTTCGCGGCCGGATTCTCAACACCCACCCGGCCTTGCTGCCTCGCTTCGGGGGCCCCGGCATGTACGGGAAGCACGTGCACGAGGCGGTGCTGGCCGCGGGCGAGAGCGAGACCGGCGTCTCGATCCACCTGGTGGACGCCGACTACGACACCGGGCGCGTGCTCGCCCAGTGCCGGGTTCCGGTGCTCGAGGGCGACGACGCCGGTCGGCTGGCGGAGCGGGTGCAGAAGCGCGAGCGAGCGTTCTACGTCGACACGCTGCGTGAGATCGTCGAGGGCCGGCTCGAACTACCGTAGGCGGCCGGGCCGAAATCCGCCGGCCGGGCTCGCGGTCCTAGGTCTCGTACTTTCGCGCGCGCTCGAGCGTTTCGGGGACGCCGAGCACGTCGAGGAGATCCTCGAAGAGCCCGGGCTCGGTCGCGACCTCGCCGGTCGCGCGGAGTTCCTGCATGGCATCGCGCACGCCGCGAAACGCCGCCGTCAGCGTGCCCAGGTGCAGCATGATCCGGAAGCCGCGTTCCGCGACCTGGTCCAC
>SPKZ01009241.1_pt1 | contig 16956 bp, 12 predicted proteins | sample 2456571 | NCBI WGS metagenome assembly SPKZ01 (sample SAMN11192286, study PRJNA482655) | marine metagenome | biome: ENVO:00000447; feature: ENVO:00000244|ENVO:00000211|ENVO:00000569|ENVO:00002023; material: ENVO:00002151; isolation source: ocean water from marine abyssalpelagic zone ...
AGTCGAACAGCATCCGCTCCTGGCAAAGCTGATCGCCGGGCTCGATGCGGGGGCCGTAGAACCACCACTCGTCTCCGCCGAAGAGCATGTGGGTGCCCTCGATGTGCCCCTGGATCGCGGGTGCGGCGCCGTGGCTGTCGTCGGTGCAGACCGAGAAGGACTGGGGCGCCAGTATCCTTCCGAAGCGGCTTTCGGCCGCGTAGGCCTCGTTGAAGTAGAGCGGGTTGGGGTTCTGCATTCCCTGCGCCCAGCGGCGCACGTCGTTCACGTGCACCGCGTCCCGCATGCACGAACCCCCGAGCGGCACTCCGATCCAGCGATCGACCTCGGTGGCGTCGAGCTCGGGGTCGCCCTTGAGGTCGGCACTCACGCAGACGCCTCGCCCGGCTGCGACAGACCGTAGAGCCTCACCATGTTTCCGGCGCAGATTTCGTAGCGTTCGGCCGCGGGCACCCCCTCGAACATCTCGTTCACGACCCTGCGACTGTAGGGCCAGTCGTTGCCGTGATGGGGGAAGTCGGTCGACCAGGCCATGTTGCGCACCCCGACCTCGTAGCGGTTCCGGACGCCGACCCGATCCTGGATGAAGGTGCAGGTGAAGTGGTTGTGGAAGTACTCGCTCGGAAGCCGCTGGATGTCGATCCCGGTGTGCGTCCGATTTCGCCAGTAGAAGTTGTCGAGCTGCTCGAGCGCCTCGGGGATCCAACCCACCTCTGTCTCTACGCCCAGAATCTGGAGCTTCGGAATGCGGTCGAAGAGTCCCGACATGATCAGCTCGCTCATCACAGGCGGGAACATGAGCATGCCCGCGAGCGCCATCGAGCTGATCGCGGCGGGCGTGTCGAGCTTGGGCGTCGCATCGCGCTTGCGCTGCACGTTGATGTGGATGCTGACCGGCATGCCCATCTCCTGGGCCGCGGCGAAAAAGCGATCGTCGTCGGGGCCCAGATCGTCGCCGCCGGCCGGCCAGGTGGAAATGATGCAGCCCCGAAAACCCTTGCGCTTGCAGCGCTCGAGTTCCGCGAGCGTTTCGTCGATGCCCAGGTTCGGCATCTGGGCGAGGCCGAACAGCCGCTCGTGGTCGTGGGCGCTGAACTCGTCGTAGATCCAGTTGTTGTAGGCCTGGACGCCGGCGCGGTGAAAATCGCGGTCGTCGCTGCCCATAAAGAAGAACATGGTCCGCTGGCTCGGGTAGAGAAATTCCGCATCGACCCCGTCGTAGTCCATGTCTTCGAGCCGCGCCTTGCCGTCGAAGCAGGACTTGCGGATGTCGTCGAAGCCGTAGCCCTTCCAGCGGATGTCCTCGTAGCGCATGCCCGGAGTCGCGACCAGGCCGATGTGCATCAGCGGGCGCCCGGGCTCGAACTGCCAGGCGTCGCCGCCCTCCTCGTCCTTCACCACCTTCGGCGCCCGCTTGCGAAACTTCTCGGGCAGCCAGGTCTCCCAGATATTTGGCGGTTCGAGGCTGTGGCAGTCGGCATCGACCAGTCGGTACTCGCGCACGCGCATCTCCTCCCGGTCCCTCCCGGTCAGCCCCGGTCGCACCCGGGAGCCGGAAAATCTGATGGACCGTCAGATTTGATTATATCAGATCCGCGGGCCCGTCCAGGGCGATCTCGGCGCAGCCCGCCGGAACCCCGCGCGGGGCTCAACGGCGCCCGCCCAGTCCGAGCCCCTGGCGGGCCACGACACCGCGCATGATCTCGGAGGTGCCGCCCCCGATCGTCTCCCAGAGGCTCTGCCGCCAGAGGAACTCCAGCGGCTCACCGCGCACGATCGCCGCCGGCCCCCCCCACTCGACCGCTGCGCGCGCGATCTTCTGACACAGCACCGTCCCCGCGACCTTGTTGGCCGCGGCTTCCACCGCGCCCGCGCGACCCTGCTGAACCGCCGCGAGGACACGCATCGCGTGTGTCTCGACCTCCAGCACTTCGACCGCGAGGTCTGCGAGCCCGCGCCGCACGGTCGCGTCGCGATCGAGCCCGGCCGCGCGCGTCCATTCGATCACGTCCTCGAGATCGCGGCGCAGGCGCCGCGGCGGAAACTGCACGTGACGCTCGTCGGCGAGTGCTTCGGCGACGATCTTCCAGGCCTCGTTCTCGGCCCCGATCCGCTGCTCGGCCGGAACGCGTGTCCCGTCGAGGTGGATCTCGTTCAGTTGCGCGTCGTCGAGCGTCGGGAGCGGAGACACCGTCACCCCATCGGCGCGAAGGTCCAGGATCATCAAACTCAGTCCGGCACTACGCGAATCCGGCGCACCGGTCCGACACAGAAGCCAGAGGTAGTCCGAGTCCTGCGCGTACGAGGTCCAGCACTTCTCACCCGTCACGCGGTAGTCGTCATCGCTCCGCTCGGCCCGGGTCCGCACCGCGGCCAGATCCGAACCCGCCTGCGGTTCCGAATACCCGAGCGAGAAGTGCAACTCGCCCGAGCGAATGCCGGGCAGCCAGCGCTGCTTCTGGGCGTCGGTGCCGTGGCGCAGGATCGTCTTCGCGACGATGCCGGCGCTGAGCGGCGGGCGCGCGGCGCGCGCGTACGCGGCCTCGTCCCAGAGGATGAACTCGTGCACGGGACCGAGCCCGAGCCCGCCCCAGCGCTCGGGCCAGGTCAGCGAAAGCCAGCCGCGCTCCCCGAGCGCCCGGTAGAAGCCCTTGACCTCGGGCCACCTCTCGTCCTGGTGGAAGAACCCGTTCAGGTTCCGGTAACCCTCGAGAAATGCGCGCACATCCGCCCGGAATGACTGCTCTTCTGGATCCAGGCCGATTCTCACGAGTCGTTCTCGATCCTCGCGTTGGGATCCGGGTTCCAGCGCGGCGCCCGCTTCTCGACAAACGCGCGCGGCCCCTCGATGAAGTCGGGGTGCGACCAGTGGAGACGCAGCAGCGCCCATGCGTACTCGAGCGCCTCCCCGTAGCCGCGCTCCTGCGCGCCCCAAACGGCCTGCTTGGAGAGCGCCATCGCCTGTGGCGAATTCTGCAGGATCGCGTCGGCCATCTGCTCGACCGCGGGCGCCAGTTCCTCCGGCGACGCGACCAGTTCATCGACCAATCCGAGTTCGTAGGCCCGTCGCGCGGGCAGCCGGTAGTGCCGGCCCATCAGCGTCATGCGCAGCGCGGTTCCGAGCGGAAGCCGGCGCGCGAGCCCGACGTTCTCGAGCGCGCCGACCATGCCGACGCTGGTGTGCGAATCCATGAAGGCCGCGTTCTCGGAAGCAACCACGATATCGGCGTCGACCACGAAGTGGAGGCCCGCGCCGACGGCAAGGCCGTTCACCGCACAGATCACAGGCTTCCAGACGCCATTCTGGTGCGGCGACCAGAAAACGTCCTGCTCGAGCGGCAGGTTGTTGGCGACCTGCCCGTCGGGATCGACCGAGCTGACATCGAACCCGGTCGAGAAGTGGCGCTCGCCGGTGGCCGTCACGACCGCGAGCCGAATTTCGTTGTCGTCGCGCACCTCGGACCAGATCGCGCGGAGCGTCTGCTCCATGCCCTTGGTGAGCGAGTTGGCCTTCTCGGGCCGGTCGATCGTGATCCAGGCCACGGCTCCGCGGCGTTCGTAACGCAGCCCCTCCAGGGGCCGGCCCAGGTCGATGTTCGTCTCGCGGAAGCGAATGCTCATGGGAATCCTCTCATACGCCAAAGAGTTCGAGCACTGCTTCACGTGCGCCGTGCTCGTCCGGGGGTTCAGATGCGAACTGTCGCACGCGCCGGGCCACGCGAAATACCGGACCCTCGAGCGTGACCCCGACCGCCCCGAAGATCTGGTGGCAGACGTAGACCGCCCCGAGCGCGGCCCGAACTGCCGAGAGACGCGCGGCCGCCGCGTGGGGGCCGGGATCGGATTCGGAGGTATCGAACCCGGCGGCCGCGATCCGCGCCAGCACAGCCGCGGCGGAAAGCTGCATGGCGCAGTCCGCGAGCGGGTGTGCGACGGCCTGGAACTCGCCGATCGCGCGCCCGAACTGGATGCGGGTGCGCGCGTGTTCGGCCGCGTCGTCGAGCAGGCGCTGTCCGGCGCCCGCGAGGTAGGCGGCACGCGCGATCTCGGAGAGGGCGAGCGCGCGCCCGGCCTCCGGGAGTTCGGCCTCGCGCTCGAGTTGCACGCGCCCCCACGGGTCGCCGGCCAGCGTCTCGACCGGCTCGATCTCACCCGCCGGACGCGCCCGCCAGGCATGCGGCGCCTCCAACTCGATGAACAGGTCCGCGATCGGCGCAAACGGGAGCAGCGGCGGCTTCCCGACCGAAACCAGCGCATCGCCCGTCACGAGCGCCTGTCGTTCGGATTCCGGGAGCAACTGGGTCGCGCAGAAGGTCGCCGCCAGCGGCCCCGCAAACACCGCGGCTCCGAGCGCCTCCATCGCGGCAACGACCTCGAGCGCGCCGCCCTCGCCCTCCGGCGTTCCCAGCGCCAGCACGCCGAGTTCGGCCAGTTCGCGCCAGCGCGCACGGTCGAAGTCCCCCGAGGCCCCGTCGTCTACCGATGGGTGGTCGCGGCAGAACTGCGCGACGGCGGTTCCGATCGCCTGCTGCGCGTCGTCGAGTTCGAGATCGAAACTCACGCGCCGCCTGCCCAGCGCGACTCGGCGACAGCGCGCCGCTGCGCAGCCGCCCCGCCGAGTTCGAGCCGGAGTGCCTGGAGCCGCATGCTCCAAACGTGGAGGTCGTGTTCGCGCGTGTACCCGATCGCGCCCGAGAGCTGATGCGTCTCCCGGAACACGCGGGCGGCCGCGGTCGTGGCATGCGCGGCCGCGACCGCGGCGGCCTCGGGCCGCGCGCCCTGCCAGGCCGCTTCGAGCATGAGCCAGCGCGCACCTTCGACCGAGACCGCGCACTCCGCGAGCCGGTGCTGCACCGCCTGGAACGATCCGATGGCGCGCCCGAACTGGCGGCGCTGCTTCAGGTAGTCGACGGTCACGCGCAGCGCCGCCGCCATCGTGCCGACCGCCTCCGCCGCGAGTGCGACCCGCCACCAGCCCCGCATGCGCGGGCCTGAGCCCGGACCGAGCGAATCCGCGCGGTCCAGCAGTGAACGCGCCCCGCGGCCGAACGGATACCCGTAACCCGACGGCACGGGCTCGAACTCACCCGGCTCGAGCCGCACCACCCCCGCCTCGTCTCCGTCCGCGACGAGCAGCGTTCGCGCGTGCGCCCCGTAGCGGACGGGCCGGTCGATCCGGTCGGTCGCGAGCGCCACCGGTCCCGGCAGCGGACGCTCGGCCGCGCCGGGCGCCACCAGCAACCGCGCCCCGGCCGCGACCACGCCGCCCGCTCGCGCCACCGCCTCGACGACCAGCGCAGCCTCGAGAAAGCCCGTCTCCTCCCCCAGTGCCACATCCACGAAGCCCGCCTCGGAGAGCGCCTCTTCGAGTTCGAAATCGTACCCACCCTTCGCGGCGAGTTCGATCGCGCGCTCGGGGCCCGCGCGCTGCGCGAGCAGCGTCTCGACCGCCTCGAGGATCGCGCTCTGGTCAGGGCTGGGTTCGAAGTCCACGCGTCATTCCCGCGGCAGGCCCAGGAAGCGGCCCGCAATCAGGTTGAGCTGAATCTCGGTGGCGCCGACGGCCACGCCGGCCGTCATGGCCATTCGGAAGTTGGAGTCGGCGAAACTCCCGGACTCGAGCCCGTCGGCGCCGAAGATCTCGAGCGCCAGTTCTCCGACGCTTCGGTCCGCCAGCGTGCCGGCCACACGCGCCACATTCGAGTCCGCCGAGGGAGGTGCCCCGTGTGCGCGCTGATCGATCACGCGGTAGCTGAGGACACGCGCCGCCTCGCAGAGCGCACGGGCTTCCCCGAGCTTTTCGAGGATCGTGGGATCCTCGAGCAACCCGCGCTCGCGCGCGTGCTCGGCCAGGCGATCGAGCGTGCGCGCGCCGCGCGCGTATCGGGGCGCACCCACGCGCTCGTACTGGAGCGCGTAGGTCACGACCGACCAGCCCTCGTTCTCGGGCCCGAGCCGGCACGAGACCGGGACCCGGACCTCGTCCAGGAACACCTCGTGGAAGTAGCGCTCGCCGACCACGGCCGGGATCTCGCGGATCTCGACGCCGGGGAGATCCATCGGCATGAGCAGCACCGAGATGCCGCGGTGCCGCTTCGAGTCGGGATCCGTGCGGACCAGCAGGAAGCAGAAGTCGGCGTGGTTCGCGTACGAGGTCCAGATCTTGGTCCCGTTCACGACGTACACGTCGTCCTCGCGGCGCGCCATGGAGCGCAGCGCCACCAGATCGGAGCCCGCTTCCGGCTCGGAGAACCCCTGGCACCAGAACACGTCGCCGGCCGAGATGCGCGTCAGGTGTTCGCGTTTCTGGGCCTGGCTGCCGAATTCCATGATGGTGGGGCCGATCCAGTTCACGTTCATGTACTGGGGGCCACGTGGCTCGCCGCGCGACCAGAGCTCCTCGCCCAGGATCGCGTGCCGCCAGGAACTCGCGCCCGCGCCGCCGTGGGCGACCGGCCAGTGCTGGGTGAGCCACCCTCGCTCCGCGAGCCCGGCCGCGAACTCGCGCGAGAACTGCGCCTGGCCCTCGCCCCCGGGGCCCTGCTTCGACATCTCTTCCCAGTCCTGGGGAAGGGTCTGGTCCAGAAACGCGACCAGGTCGCGCCGAAATGCCTCGTCTTCGGGGGACCAGTCAAATTCCACCGCCCACCTCCGGCCCGTTATCTGACGTATTATCAGACATCCTGAACCATTCGGGGTGCGAGGCCCGACGAATCAGCATGGCGCTTCCCGACTTTAGGCCGACGGTACCGGTGCTGGCGCGAACCCTCGCCGAGCACTGGGGCGACAAGATCTTGCTCACCCTCGGGGATCAGCGCCTCTCCTTCGCCGAGGCAGACGCGCAGTCCCGGCCTCTGGCCCGGGGGCTGCTCGCGGACGGGGTCGGGAAGGGCTCTCACGTGGGTCTGCTGATGCCGAACGGGCCCGACTGGGTGCTCGCCTGGCTCGCGGCCGCCCGGATCGGGGCCACGCTGGTCCCGATCAACACCTTCTTCCAGACCCGCGAGCTCGACTGGATCCTGCGCCACGCGGACGTGGACACGCTGCTCGTGTCGGCACGCTTTCTGAACCACGACTACCTCGCGCGCCTCGAGGACGCGGCCCCGGGACTGGCCGAGCAGGGCGGCGCGCCGCTGGTGCTCGCGAGTCACCCTCTGCTGCGCCGCGTATACGTCTGGGGCGAGAGTGACCGCAAGTGGTCGTGCGACGGACCCAAGGGACTGGCGGCGCGCGCGGCCGCACACCCCGCGATCGACGAGGCCTTCCTGCTCGAGGCCGAAGCCTGCGTCACGCCCGCCGACAGCATGGCGCTGATCTACAGCTCAGGCAGCACGGCCGACCCGAAGGGCGCACTCCACACGCACGCCGGCCTGATCCGTCACGCGATCAACCTGAACCGGTTTCGGGACCTGGGCCCGGAGGACCGCATGTATTCGCCGATGCCGTTCTTCTGGGTGGGCGGCTTCGTGTTCGTGCTGCTCTCGGGCATGACGGCCGGGGCGAAACTGCTCTGCGAAGAGGTGTTCGAGCCCGGCGCCACGCTCGAGATGCTGGAGCGCGAACGGGCTACCGTGGTGGCGGGCTGGCCGCACTACGCGAAGGCGATGGCCGAACACCCGAGCTTCCCCGACCGCGACCTCGGTTCGGTGCGCGGAGGGAACCTCTACGAGGTGCTGCCCGAGAGCGCGCGTCCGAAGGATCCCGAGCTGCGCTCGAATTCGCTCGGCATGACCGAGACCGCGGGCCCCCACACGATCGGGCGCATGGATCAGGATCTACCCGAGACGCTGCGCGGCTCCTTCGGGCAGGCCGTGCCCGGGATGGAGCACAAGCTGGTGGACCCGGAGAGCGGAGCGCGGCTCGCGCCCGGCGAGACCGGCGAGATCTGCGTCCGCGGCTACAGCCTGATGACGGGTCTCTACAAGCGAGACCGCGACGAGGTATTCGACGCGGACGGGTACTACCACACCGGCGACGCGGGTTACTTCGACGCGGGCGGACACCTGTTCTTCAAGGGGCGGCTGGGAGAGATGATCAAGACCGGGGGCGCCAACGTGACGCCGCAGGAAGTCGAGCGCGTCCTCGAGGCCTACGCCGAGGTCAAGAGCGCGCACGTCGTCGGGATTCCGGACCCGGAGCGCGGCCAGCTCGTGGCGGCCGCGGTGGTATTGAAGCCCGGGGCCGAGGCGAACGGGCCCGAACTCCGCAGCCGGGTCAAGACGGAACTCTCGGCCTACAAGGTCCCGCGCCACGTGTTCGTACTTCCGAACGCGGCGCTTCCGTTCACGGATACAGGCAAGCTGGACAAACGGCGACTCGGCGTGCTGCTGGCCGAACACGCGGCAGCGGAGGAGAACAGCGAGTGACAGATCCACGACAGGCAGACGCATCCACCGAAGCAGAGAGTGATCCCTTCGAGGACTTCAATCGCGCCCAGGGACAGGGACAGGTCGTCAACCCCTATCCCAAGTTCGCCGAGTGGCGCAGCCAGGCACCGGTGCTCAAGGTCAGCTTCGCCGACATGCTCGGCAGCGACCGGGACCTGCCCGGAGAGCTGCCCGACGTGTACGCAGTGGTAACCCACGACGCGGTCTCGGAGGTCCTGCGCGACGGAGCGCGCTTTTCGTCGAGCGGCTACGCGCTCCAGATGGGACCCGTGATGGGCAAGACCATCCTGCAGATGGACGAGCCCGAGCACTCGCGCTACCGCACCCTGATCCAGCAGGCCTTCAGCCGCAAGACGATCGAGAACTGGAACCGGGAGCTGATCAAGCCCGTGATCGACCAGCTCGTAGACCGCTTCGTCGAACGCGGCAGCGCGGACCTCGTGCGCGAACTCACCTTCCCGTTCCCGGTGGCCGTGATCGCGGGCATGATCGGCATTCCCGAGGCCGATCATGCGAACTTCCACCGCTGGGCGGTGGAACTGATCAGCGTCGGTTTCGCTCCCGAGCGCGGGCTCGCGGCATCGCGCAAACTCGGCGACTACTTCGCGGGACTGCTCGCCGAACGCCGCCGAAAGCCCGAGAACGACTTGATGAGCGTGCTCGCCGCGGCCGAACTCGACGACGGCACGCGGCTCGAAGATGAAGAGATCTTCGCGTTCCTGCGCCTGCTCGCGCCCGCGGGCGCGGAGACCACCTACCGCTCCTCGAGCAATCTGCTGCGTGGCCTGCTCGGCGCGCCCGAACAACTCGAAGCCGTGCGCAACGACCGTTCGTTGCTCCCGCAGGCGATCGAGGAGGGACTGCGCTGGGAGTGCCCGCTGCTCAGTATCATGCGCACCGCGACCTGCGACACCGAGGTCGGCGGGGTCAAACTCCCGAAGGGCGCGTTCATCAACGTAAACATGGGATCGGCCAACCACGACGAGAGCCGCTACGAGAACCCCGACGCCTTCGACATCTTCCGGCCCCAGCGGCAGCACATGGCGTTCGCGTTCGGGCCGCACCGCTGCCTGGGCATGCACCTCGCGCGCGCCGAGACCGTAACGCTGCTCAATACGCTCCTCGACCGGCTACCGGGCCTGCGCCTGGACCCCGAACGCGCCGATTCTCCCGAGGCCCAGATCACGGGACTCATATTCCGCTCGCCGGCCGCGCTGCCGGTCTGCTTCGACGGGGCCGCTTGAGCAGCGACTACCTGATCGGGCTCGACGTGGGCGGCGGCGGGGGCCGCGCGCTGCTGGTGGAGGTCGGGACCGGACGCAGCCAGCGCGCGGCGCGCGCCTGGACCCACCGGCCCGCCCCGGATACCGGGGGCATGGGCTCCGATCTCGACCTCGAGGGCATCTGGCGCGCGCTCGCCGAAGCCACCCGCGAGGTGATCGAACGCAGCGGCATCGATCCCGCGCGCGTGGCGGGCCTGGCCGTCACCGGGCTTCGCTACGGACTGGTGGTGCTCGACGGCCGCGGGGCGCCCGTGTACGCCGGGCCCAACCGCGACGCACGCGCGGTCGCCGAGGCCCTGCGGATGGCCGCGGAGCACGGAACGGAGCTTCAGCAACGCAGTGGTCACTGGCCGGTGCCGATCCTGGCGGCGCCGCGGCTGGTCTGGTTCGCGAAACACCACGCCGACGCGCTCCGGAGCGGTGCGCGCGCACTCAGCGTGAGCGATTGGGTGAACTACCGGCTCTCGGGAGAGATCGCGGCCGACCTCTCACAGGCGGGAGAGACCGGGCTGCTCGACCTCGGGCAACGGGCCTGGGCCCGGGATTGGATCGAGAAGCTCGGACTGCCCCCGGAGCTGTTTCCAGCGCTGGTTCCGTCCGGCACGCTGCTCGGTCCGCTCGGCGACGCCGCGGCAACCGAATTCGGGCTCCGGCCCGGGACGCCGGTCGTCGTCGGAGGCGCCGACACACAGTGCGCGCTGCTCGGCACCGGCACGGTCGCGACCGGCGACTGCGCCGCCGTTGTCGGGACCACCGCTCCGGTGGAGGTCGTCACCGAGGCGCCGATCGCGGACGCATCGGGACGCTTCTGGTCCGGAATCCACGTGGTCCCGGACCGCTACGTGATCGAGAGCAACGCCGGACCGATGGGCGAGGCGCTCGAGTGGCTCGGGCGCCTGTTGCATCCCGACGCGCCCCAGCCAGCCGGCCGGCTCCTGGCCGAGGCAGAACTGTCGCCGACGGGCGCGGCCGGTGTGGTCTCGACCTTCGGGGCAGAAATCGGAAACGCGCGCGACATGAACCTTCCGGTCGGCACGCTGACGCTCTCGCACCTCGCCGCCGATGCGCTCGACGCGCGCGAGCACCTCGCGCGCGCGGTGGTCGAAGGCATGGCGTACGCACTCCGCGCCAATCGAGATCAGATTCTGGAAGCGACCCTCAGCGAGCCGGCGCCGCTCCGCCTCGCCGGGGGCGTCTCGCGAAGCCCGCTGTTCGCACAGATCGTGGCCGACGTGTTCGACGAGCCCGTCGCAGCCGGCGGAACGGGCGACGAAAGCGCGCTCGGTGCCGCGATCTGCGCCGGAGTCGGCGCCGGACTCTACGAAGGCCTCACGGACGGCGCCCGCGCACTGGTCCCGACGGGCCGCGTCTACACTCCGGAACCCGCAACCGCGGCAACCTACGCAAGTGCGTACGCGAACTGGCGGAAGCTGCGTGACAGCCGCCGCGAGGGCGAAAGCGAAGCACGAAACGGGCTCACGGCCGCGACGCTCAGGAACCTGGACACGAGCGCGGAAGCGGGCTCCGCGCAACACCGCCCGCGGATCCTGGTCACGGCCGATCTCGATCAGGCCTCGCTCGCAGCGCTAAGGGAACTGGGCGAGGTCGAGTACGCAAGTTTTCGCGAGTCGATGCAGCTTCTGACCGGTCCCTCGCTGGTCAGGGCGCTTCGCGACGTCGAGGTACTCGTCACCGAGATCGACGTAGTCGATGCCGCAGCGCTCGGCGAGATCCCGTCGCTGAGGGTGATCGCCGCCTGTCGCGGCGACGCCGTCAACGTCGACGTCGACGCCTGCACCGCGCTCGGCATCCCGGTGCTTCACGCGCCCGGGCGCAACGCCGTCGCGGTCGCGGATCTGGCCGTGGCCTTCATGCTGATGCTCTGCCGCAAGCTGCCGGAGGCCAGCCGCTTCCTGCACCAGCCCGGAATCGAAGCCGGCGACATGGGGCGCATGGGCCAGGCCTTCTCCAGCCTGCGCGGGCGCGAACTCGGCGGAAAGACCGTGGGGCTGATTGGCATGGGGGCCGTGGGCGTACTCGTCGCCGCGCGCCTGCGCGGCTTCGGGGTGCGCGTATTGGTCCACGATCCCTACGTCCCTCACGAACGCGTGGTTCGGGCCGGTGCCGAGCCGGTCGCGCTCGAGACGCTGCTCGAGGAGAGCGACTTCGTGAGCCTGCACGCCGCCGTGACGGAAGAGACGCGGGGCCTGCTCGGCGAAGCCGAGTTCGCGCGCATGAAGCCAGGCGCCTGCCTCGTGAACACGGCGCGGGCCGCACTCGTCGACGAGGACGCGCTTTTCGGCGCGCTGCAATCGGGCACGCTCGCCGGAGCCGCGCTCGACGTGTTCAGCGTCGAGCCGCCGGGAAGCGACCACCCGCTGCTCGCGATCGAGTCGGTGATCGCGACCCCGCACGTGGCCGGGAATACCTTCGAGATCGGCGGACACCAGGGCCGGATCGTGGCCCAGGACCTGGCCCGTATGCTGCGCGGCGAGGCTCCCCACCACGCGCTCAACCCCGATCTCGCCGCGAGCTTCGACTGGAGCCGGCCACGGCCCGAGGTCGAGCCCGGCGTGCTAGAGACACTCGCGCAGCGTCCGGGACCCGCGGTCTCGGATCTGCAGCGCGGGGCCCCCGAAACACCGAAACCGGCCACGGCCGACGCCCCGGCTGCACCGACCGAGGTGGTCGAGGCGGTTGCGCGCATCCTGGGCGGATTCACCGCGCGCATCAACGCTGATCCTGCGCTTCGTGAGTTCGCGGGCGACCAACAGGTCACACTTCACTTCTCGCTCGCCGACCTGGGCCTCGAGTTCTACCTGGCGCTGGATTCCGGGAGCGTTGAGGCCGCGGTCGGCGCGCCCGCCGAAACAGCCAACGTACGGCTGCGCATGACTGCCGACATCCTGGACGGGATGTTCACGGGACGCGTAAACGCGATGCAGAAGGCCATGAGCGGCGAGCTCTCGTTCACGGGGGACACCGCCAAGGCGATGACGCTCCAACACATTCAGCGTGACCTGGAACGGCTGTATCGCGAAGCGCGCGAAGAAGCCGGGGACCCCGGAGACCTGAGCGCGATCGCGTCCGATGCGGCAGCCGCGGGCAGCACTCCCACGGCGCTCGCGGCGGGAGACGTGCGCACCGAACTGGTCGCCATCGTTGAGGAACTCTACGCGGGCGAGTTGATCACGGCTACGGGCGGGAACGTGAGCGTACTGATTCCGAACAGTGACGAGCTCTGGATCACGCCCAGCCAGCTGTTCAAGGGCGACCTCGATCCGGGCTCCCTGGTCCGGATCGACCGCGAGGGACAGCCGCTCGACCCCGCCGCGCGCGCGCCGTCGAGCGAACGCCTGATGCACTGCGCCGCGTATCGCGCGCGCCCCGAGGCCAGGGCCGTGATTCACGCACATGCTGCACACGCCACGATCCTGGCCAACACCGGACTTCCGTTCCTGCCGATTTCAACCGAGGCGGCGTTCTTCGGCGAACTTCCGCGGATCCCCTTCATCATGCCCGGCACCGACGCGCTGGCAGCCGCGGTCGAGGAAGCCCTGCGTGAGAGCTGGGCCGTCCTGATGCAGAATCACGGGCTGCTGATCGCGGGCCGCAGCCTGCGGCGCGCCGCCGACATGGCCGAGATCATCGAACGCACCGCGCAGGTGATCCTCGGCTGCTACGCGGTCGGCAAGGAGCCGCCCACGCTGCCCGAGGAGACCGTGGCCGAGTTGCGAAAGATGGGAGACCTGGTCGCGTGAGCGAGCCAGCGCCGGAGGCTCTGGCGAGGCGGAGCTTTCCGTTTCCGGTCCCCGACGGCTGGTTCCAGGTCTGCTACTCGGACGAGCTGGCCGCGGGAGAGACGAGGCCCATCCACTATTTCGGCCAGGAGCTCGTGCTGTTCCGGACCGAGCAGGGCCACGCGCGCGTGCTCGACGCGCACTGTCGCCATCTCGGCGCGCACCTGGGCCACGGGGGCCGGGTGGACGGCGAGCGGCTCCGCTGTCCGTTCCACGGCTGGGCGTACGACGGCCAGGGCCAGTGCGTCCACATCCCCTATGCAAAGAAGATCCCGCCCAGAGCCCGGGTCAGGGCGTGGCCCGCCTGCGAGCGAAACGGCCGGGTCCTGGTCTGGCACCACGGGAGCGGCGAGCCACCGAGCTTCGAGATTCCGGAGGTTCCCGAATACGACTCCGAGGCATGGACCTCCTTCGAGCGGCGCGACTGGATTGTGCGCTCGTGCATTCAGGAACTGGCCGAAAATACCGTCGACCAGGCCCACTTCCGCTACCTGCACGGCACCAGTAGCGTGGCCGAGACCGAGATCACGACCGATGGCCCCCGCCTGTGCGTGACGTCGAAGTCCAAGGTCGAGACCCGACAGGGCGAGGCGGACGGTCTGATCGAGATCCAGACCTATGGGTTCGGGTTTGGCGTCACGCGCTTTCGCGGTGTCGTCGAGACGCTGGTGGTCACCACGGGAGCTCCGATCGACCGGGAGCGCGTGCACATGCGCCTCGCGCTCGCGGTACGCAGGCTCCCGAACTCCGACGCGACCCGGGGCGTGGGCAAGGCCTTCATCGCCGAGATCGAGCGGCAGTTCGAACAGGACATTCGGATCTGGGAGAACAAGCTCCACCTGGCGCGTCCGCTGCTCTGCGACGGTGATGGGCCGATCGGAACTCTGCGCCGCTGGGCTCGCCAGTTCTACAGCACCGAAACCACTCCGGCCGAGGGCTGAATCCATGACCCCCGAGTTCCCCCTACACACCCGGATCGAGGCCGAGCTCGCGGCGCCCGGGGCGCCGTTCGAACTCGTCGATGCAACGGTGCTAGGCGAGCCGATGCGGATCTTCAAGGACCGAGACGCATCTCTCTGCAGCCTGCTCCGGCGCTCACGCAGTTTCGGCGACGCGGCGTACATCGTGCAGGACGGCCGCCGGATCAGCTTTTCCGAGCACTACCGCGCGGTCGCCTCGACAGCTCGCGCGCTCCAGGAACGCTACGGCGTGGGCAAGGGAGACCGCGTCGCAATCCTGGCCGCGAATTGCCCCGAGTGGATCGTCACCTGGTGGGCGGCTGTGAGCCTGGGCGCGATCGGGGTCGGACTCAATGCCTGGTGGGCGGGCGACGAGATCCGCTTCGGGATCGAGGACTCGGAGCCGCGCGTACTGGTGGGAGACGCGCGCCGCCTGGCCCGACTCGGCAGCGAGCGTCCATCGATCCCGATCGTCGAGATCGAATCCGAGTTCGAGGCGCTCTGGAACCACGCGCCGAGGGCGGAACTCTCGGAGGTCGAGATCGATGAAGACGATCCCGCCGGAATTCTCTACACGAGCGGGACGACGGGCCGGCCGAAAGGCGCGGTTCACAGCCACCGGAACATCCTGGCCGTGAATCGGCTGCACATGTACCACGGCCTCCGGCTGCTCAAGATTGGGCTCGAGACTCCCCCGCCCCCGGACGCACCGCCTCCGCCACCCGCCAACTGCACGCTGATCACCACACCGCTCTTTCACCTATCCGGACTCTACACTGGCGCGGTAACGCTGCTCGGAAACGGCGTGAAGACGGTGTGGCTCTCGGGCCGCTTCGACCCCGTGCGCGTGATGGAAGTCATCGAGCGCGAGCAGGTCACGAGCTGGGGCCCGATGGGTACCATGTTTCACCGCGTCGCCAGCCACCCGGACCTTTCGAAGTACGACCTCTCGACCGTGCGCCAGGTCGGCTCGGGCGGGGCGCCGTTCAGCCGCGAGGGACAGGAGCGCATGCGCGAGGTCTTTCCGAATGCGCGCGCGTCGATGGGAATCGGTTACGGACTCACCGAGGCGACCGGCGCCTCAACCATCAACTTCGGGGAGGAGCTCCGGCGTCATCCCGAGTCGGCGGGCCGCGCGCTGCCCTCCGTTGAGATCGAAATTCGTGATCGCGAAGGCAAGCCCCTGCCCGAGGGCAGCGAGGGCGACATCCACCTGCGCGGACCGCTGGTGATGGCGAAGTACTGGCGCCGCCCGGAAGAAACCGCTGAGGTGATCCTGGAAGGACGCTGGCTGCGAACCGGCGACGTCGGACGGCTGGAAGCGGGGCACCTCTACATCAACTCCCGGGCACGCGACCTGATCCTGCGCGGAGGCGAAAACGTTTACCCGGCCGAAATCGAACTCCGGCTCGAGGCGCATCCGGGAGTCGAGGAAGCCGCCGTGATCGGGGTCGAGCATCCCGAACTCGGCCAGGAGGTCAAGGCGATCGTCGTGCCCGCCGCGGGCGCGACGATCGATCCCGAAACGCTCGGCGCCTGGGTGGCCGAGGCGCTCGCCTATTTCAAAGTCCCCGTCCACTGGGAAGTCCGGAGTGAGCCCCTGCAGAGAAACGCCGCCGGCAAGGTCCTGAAGCACCTGCTCACGGGGGACGAGGCCAGCCCGTTCATCGAGGAGTGAACCGAGCGCATCCCGCGAGAGGAGTTCGGGGTGGGAATACGCATCGCGATCGACAAGCAGAGTTGTGCGAGTTCGGGGCGCTGCGTGAAGGCGGCGCGCGAGGTGTTCCAGTTCAACGACGACTTCCTCGCGGACCTGATCGCGGACGCGCCGGCGCTCGACCGGGACCGCGCGGTCGAGATCGCGCGCGCCTGTCCCACGCAGGCGATCCGGGTCTTCGACGAGACCGGCGAAGAACTCGACCCGTAGCTCCCCGCGAGCCGCGCGCCTAGCCGAGAGCTCCGGCGGCGCGCAGGCGATCGATCTGCTCCTCGCCCACGCCCCGCTCCCGCAGCACTTCCTCCGTGTGCTCACCCAGTTCGGGCGACCGCGAGCGCGGCGTGACGTCGGCCTTGCTGAAGCGAACCGGACTGCCGACGGTCCGGATGGGAGCCTCTCCGTTTCGGCCCGGAATCTCGACGATCGCGCCGGAAGCCAGCGCCTGCGGATCCTCGAGCACCTCGGCCGGGGTCTGCACGGGCGCCCACCAAAGGTCGACCTCGTCGAAGCGCCGGGTCAGTTCGTCGAGCGGGCGCTTGGCGAACTCGGCGTCCAGGATCGCCATCAACTCGCGCGCGTTCTCACGCCGGGACGCCGCATCCTTGAAGCGCGGCTCCTCGTGAAGGTCTTCGCGGTCGAGCGCTTCGACGAGCCTGGGCCAGTGGCGTTCCGCCTCGACCCCGAGCAGCCAGAGCCAGCGTCCATCGCCGGCCTTGAAGCTGCTCGCGGTCGGGATAATCGACTCGGTGCGCCTGCCGGCCGACATCGTGAGACCGAGTTCGATCTGCTGCGAGATGTCCCAGCCAACCG